>Ga0182027_10012226_pt1 | contig 12065 bp, 11 predicted proteins | sample 712E1DmetaG_FD_121300 | JGI IMG/M metagenome (GOLD analysis project Ga0182027, IMG submission 121300) | Permafrost microbial communities from Stordalen Mire, Sweden - 712E1D metaG (Illumina Assembly) | ecosystem: Environmental > Terrestrial > Soil > Wetlands > Permafrost | place: Sweden...
CAGCGCATCCTCAAGACGGTCCGGGACGCGGTTGCTGATGGAGCACGGATCGTGACCGGCGGCGATCGCGCTGTCGTGCCTGCCATGCCGCGCGGCGCGTTCATGGCTCCTACCGTGCTGGACGGCGTGAGCCCCTCGGCTCTTATCGCCCAGGAGGAGGTCTTCGGGCCCGTGCTCGTCGTGCACTCCTTCACCGATACGGACGAGGCCGTCGCGCTCGCAAATGGCACCCGGTACGGCCTCAGCGCCGGCATCTGGTCGCGGAACGCGGCCCTGGCCAAGCGCGTCGCGCGCCGGCTGCATTCGGGCGTCGTGTGGATCAACGACTACAACCAGTTCAATCCGGCCATGCCATTCGGTGGCGTCGGCGTGAGCGGGACCTCTCATCGAGAGTGGAGCCACCTCGCGGTAGACGCATTCATGGAGTACAAGTCGATCTGGGAGCGGATCTAGACCGGCGGCGCAGACCCCCGGGACGGAGGCAAGCCTCGTGGCCGATCTGGTCGTCCTCCACGCGTCGGCACTGATCCCTAGCTGGGAAAGCACCCCCCTCGGCGATGGATGGCTCGCCGTCGGCGACGGACGGGTGATCGCGATGGGGTCGGGCGAGGCGCCGCGCGGCGTTCTCGAGCTCGACGCCCGTGGCTGCCTGGTCCTGCCCGGTCTGGTTTGCGCCCATCATCATCTCTTTCAGGGAGCATCCCGGGGGATCGAGACGCCGGGCGGCCTGGGCGACTGGCTCTTCCTCCACTACCAGGCCTGGTCCACGATGACCGCGGAAGACGTCGCGGCTGCGGCACGTCTTTCCCTCGCCCAGCTAGCCCTCGGCGGCTGCACCGCGGTCGCGACGTTCGAATACCTCCATCCACCCGGCGAGGACTTCGTGTCGCCGGTGCTCGAGGCCGCAGCGGACGTCGGGCTGCGGCTGCTATACGTGCGCGGTTGCGCCCCGAGACTCGAGTCGATCGTGGCCGACAGGCTGGCGCGCAGCGGCGCCGACCTCACCCGGCTGATCGAGCCAGAGGAGCGAGCCCTTGCGAACACTCGTGCTGCGCTCTCCCGACCGACGAGCGATCGACTCCGATGGGGATGCGGGCCGACCACGCCACTGTTCGACGACGGCGGCGAGTTCCAGCGCGAGCTCACGAGGATCGCGGACGAGCACGGCGCCCCCATCCACACGCACTTTCACCCGCTCGCGGGCACGAAAGCCGATGGCGAGACTGCCGTGGGATTCGCGCGGCGAATCGGGCTGCTGCGCCGCGGCAACTGGTTCGCCCACGGCTCGAGGCTGGCGAACGCCGACGTCGCCGGACTTGGCGAGGCCGGCGTCGGCGTCGTTCATTGTCCCAGCTGTTCCACGGTGCTCGGATATCCGATCCCCGATCTCACGGCGTGGCGAGCCGCGAACGATCGCGTCTGCGTAGCCGTTGACGGCGCCGCCTCGAACGACCGGGGCTCGATGCTGGCCGAATCCCAGCTCGCCTGGCTGCTTCAGCGGGCGCGAGGATCCAGCGGTCCTCCAGGCCCCACCGCGATCCTGGAAATGGTTACTACTTCGCCTGCCCGAGCCATCGGATGGCCAGAGCTTGGAAGTCTCGAGGTCGGGCATCCGGCCGATTTCGCGATTCTCGACCTCTCCGGGGTCGGCATGGCCGGGGCTGTCAATGCTCCGGGCCAAGCGCTCCACCGGTTCTTCAGGACGTATGACGGTCACTCAGTGCGGGATCTCGTAGTCGGCGGCGAAGTGGTGGTCGCGGACGGGCACCTGGTCGGAACCGATTTGGGAGCGATCGTCCACGCCGCGAATGCCGCGACTGCGCGGCTCTATCCCGACCTCCGGTGACGGAAGATCGCGTCCGCCGGGTCCCGGCTCTGGCGGGCCTCTGTCGCACGGCGACAGACCGTCTTGACAATGCGCCCCCAGCTTATATCTTATCTAACACCTCGTCAGGTGAGGCTTCGGTGAACGTTCCCGGCTTTTCCGTCAAGTGGAAGGCCCATACCCACAAGCCGCGGCCGTTACGCGGTCAGGAGCAGGAGGAGCTGGTGAAGCTGGTGGACCGACCCCGCCGTCAGGGACCTTCGCTAGCCGGAGTGGTGGGGCCAACCCGCCTAGGGTCGCGCGCCGTTCGGTCGCGTCTGATCCGCGTTCATCCGGCGCCCTTTGGCCCTGCGCCTCCCGGTATGGCCTCCCCTTTGTCGCCCCGCGATTGAGTTGTTCCCTCGGGCCTGCCTCGCAACGTGACTCGACACGATTTGGAGGACCAGAGTGATGTCTATCGACAGAACGGTCATCGTCACGGGCGGTGCGCGCGGAATCGGCCGCGAGTTCGCCCTCCGGTTTGCGACGGCTGGCTTCCGAGTAGTCGTCGCGGATGTCATCGACAGCAGCGAGACGATTCGTGCCATGGAGGACGCGGGCTGTTCGGGCGTCGCCGTCCGCGGGGATGTGACAACTTCGGCGGGGGCGACTTCCATTGTCGAGGCTGCGAAGCGTGCGTTCGGAAGCGCTGACGTGCTGATCAACAACGCAGCCTTCTATGGGGGGATGGCTCTCACCGGATTCGAGTCGATCTCTGAGGCCGACTGGAATCGGGCGATGAACGTCAACATCACGGGCGTGTGGCAAATGTGCCGTGCGGTCGCTCCAGTAATGCGCGCAGCCAGCTGGGGGCGAATCGTCAACATCTCCAGCAACGTGATCTTCATGGGCAAGGCCAGCTTCCTTCACTACGTCGCTTCGAAGGGAGCAGTGTGGGCGATGACTAAGTCGCTGTCGCGCGAGCTGGCGGGCACGGGTATCACAGTCAACTGCATTGCACCTGGCTACACGATCACCGATGCGACGCGAACGATGGGCACGCCGGAGCAGGTGGAGGAGCTCGAGAAAGACATCATCGGGTCACAAAGCATCAAGCGGCTGATCGATCCGACGGACCTCCCCGGCGCCGCCCTGTTCTTTGCATCTGACGACGCCGCGATGATCACAGGGCAAACTCTCATCGTCGACGGTGGCACGATCACGAGATGACGTTCTCCGGGCGCTCGCTTCGGAAGATCGACACACAGCCGGAAGAGGAGGAGCCGTGACCGGCGACCTGTTCGCAAGGTTCATCGAACGTGCCGGCCCGCTCTGGGCCCGGTACGTCCATCACCCGTGGTTCGAAGCGATCCATCGAGGCGACTTGCCGATGGATCGCTTCACCTTCTTCATCGTCCGCGACATGCCCTACCAGCGCGACTTCCTCAACGCGCTGGTGCTGGCGGCGTCGCGGTCAGAAGACCCGGCCATATGGTTGAAGCTACGAGACTTCATCTTGAAGGAGGTGGACTTCGAGGAATCGATCCTTGACGAAATCGGCGCGAAATGGACGTTCGACCGCTGGGCGGCCGGGCCTGCGCGCGAGGGGTACATGAATCACATCTCGCGAGTAGCGCTCGAGGGCAATACGACATACATAGGCGCGGCGCTCCTGCCGTGTGCCGCTGGTTTCACTGGGGCGATGGCGGCCCCGGCAGACAAGAGTCACCATCCCGAGATCTATCGTCGTTGGCTCGAGTACTACGAGAAACCCGAGCAGGGCGAGTTCTCCACTGATCTGGTGCGCCTGTTTGAGGAGAGCGCGACGCTACTTGGAGAGCAGGAATTGGCGGTGGCTGAAATGGTGTTCGTACGGAGCCTTCAGCACCAGATCGCGGTTTTCGACGCGGCCTGGGAGACAAGGGATGAATGGTGACCGGTTGAAGTGTTGGAGCACGATCTCGATCAGCTTGGCATGAGTCTTCACCAACGTCTCCAGGAGAGGTGACATGACGATCCAGTCGACCCAGATGGCAGGTTCGAGCCGAGACACAATGCCGAAAGGTCAGGGGGACCTGACTATCGAAGGCCACGGAATAGAGCCCATTCCGGAAACCGGGCGGTATGGCGTGCCCTCGCGCACGTTCACGGTCTGGTTCACCTCGAACATGGTGCCAGCCGCGTTCGCCATTGGCTTGCTGGCGCCGATTCTCGGGCTCGGTTGGTGGACCGGGCTCCTCGCCATCCTTCTCGGCAACCTCGTCGGCTGCATTCTGCCGGCGCTGCTCTCGGCTCTCGGCCCCAGCACGGGCATGGCACAGATGCCGATGGCTCGCCTGCCGTTCGGAAAATCGATCGTCCTCCCGGGTATTCTTTTGTGGATCGTGACTGTGGCATGGGACGCGATCAATGCGTTCTTCGGCGCCTACGCGATCATGATCCTCACCAACAATGTCGTGCCGTTCCCCGTGGGCGTCTTCCTTATCATCCTCTGCCAGGCCGTCCTGAGCATCGTCGGGTACGAGGCGGTCCATCTCTTCGCGCGCTACGCGTCGATCGCGCTGGCGATCCTGTTCGCAGTGGTCACGCTCGATGTCGCCCCCCACATGAACTTCGCGCTGGCGGACGTCGGCGGCTTCTCGATCGGCATGTTCGTGCTCATGACCACGGCGATCGCGAGCTTCAACCTCGGTTGGTCTCTCTACGCGTCGGATTATTCACGATATCTACCGGTCAACTCTTCCAAACCCCACATTGCCATCTGGACGTATGTGGGACTGTTCATCTCTGCCGCGTGGCTCGAGATCCTGGGCCTCGCGGTGTTCGGCGCGCTCGGCAGCGAGGCAGACGCGTCGCATCAGATCTACAGCCTCGTCGGCGGCGGCTTCATCGGTGCGCTCGCGATGATCGCCATCGTCGTCGGCACGGTCGCCGTCAACGCGATCAACGACTACACAGGATCACTGTCAGTATTGGCAGCCGGCCTTCGCATCTGGCGCCCGGCCTCGGCTCTCGTCGTCGGCGTCGTCAGCTTCGGCGCCGCGCTGTGGTTGTACTACGGCGACTTCTATTCGAGCTTCGAGAACTGGCTGCTGCTCGTCACCTACTGGGTCGGGCCGTGGCTCGGCATTGTGGTCGTGGACTGGCTCATGCGCAAGGGGAAGTTCCATGAGGCGACGGTCGTCTCGTTCTCTCTGTTGCCCTCCGGCCGAAATGCCTTCATTGCGCTGGTCGTCGGTTTCATCGTCTCGATCCCATTCATGAACCAGACCCTGTTCGAAGGTCCGGGGGCCATTGCGCTCAATGGCGCGGACATCACCTACTACGTCGGGTTCGTGGTCGCAGCGGTCATCTACTGGGTGGCCGAAACCTCGATCGGTCGCACGTCAGTCGCCGAAGCCTAGACAGGCTCCAGCGAAGTAGCGAACACAGTCAAGTCGAAGTCAGCCGGCCCATGTCGGGGACGGCGTCCACGCATCGGGCCGGGCAGACCATTCCGTTGGGAAGGATCCCGATCGGCCTGTCCGGCCCTGCGTGACACCTGGAGTGAGATGTCGCCCCACCTTTCGCGGTCTGTTTCTGGTATTCGAACCATCGTCGTTGCGTTCGGCGGCAACGCGGTGTCCCGCGCAAAAGAGCGCGGGACTCATGCCGAGCAACTCGCGAACATCCGCGTGATGTGCGAGCAGGTTCTGCCGCTTATCGGCGCGGGACATCGCCTGGTCATCATCCACGGCAACGGGCCGCAGGTCGGAGCGCTGGCACTCCAGGCCGAGGCTGGAAAGGCGCTCGGCGTGCCCGACCAGCCGTTCGACGTCCTGGGCGCGATGACGCAGGGGCAGATCGGCTACCTCATCCAGCAGACTCTCGGCAACCTGCTCGCGTCAGAGGTCGTCGGCCGAGGCACCAATGAAGGGCTGCCGGCTTGGCCTCCGGCGGTCGCCTCGGTTGTGACGCAGGTCCTCGTCGATCCGGCAGATGCAGCGTTCCTGCACCCGACCAAGCCCATCGGCCCTTTCTACGACCAGGAGCTGGCCCAACGGCTGGCGGCGGAGAAGGGCTGGACGGTCGTTCAGGACTCCGATCGCGGCTGGCGCCGCGTCGTGCCGTCGCCGAGGCCGATCGAGGTGATCGAGGCGGATGCGATCCGAGGCCTGATCGCCGCCGGTGCGATCGTCGTGGCAGCCGGAGGCGGCGGCGTGCCCGTGGTGCGCAACGATCAGGGCCGGCTCCTAGGGGTGGAGGCGGTGATCGACAAGGACCTAGCGGCCGAGCGGCTGGCGGCGCTCGTGCACGCCGACACGCTGCTCCTGATCACCGGCGTCCCGCGAATCGGGCTCAACTACGGTACCCCGAACCAGCGCTTCCTAGAGAAGCTGACGCTCGACGAGGCTCGCCGCTATCTGGCGGAAGGGCAGTTCCCGCCGGGGTCGATGGGACCGAAGGTCCGCGCCTCGATCGGCTTCGTCGAGAATGGTGGCACCGAGGCGATCGTTACCGCGCCCGAGCGGCTCGCGGCCGCTCTGCGCGGCGAGGATGGGACTCGGATCGTCCTGAACTGAGGCGTTACGGCCAGCCGATCTCGCCGCGCGCAATCGCGAGCGCGACCGCAGCATGCAGCGGCGTGGTGGCGCCAACCGCCGTGATGCAGCCGCGCAGCTGGCTTCCAGCCGACGCGGCGGCACGGAGGTGCCGCTCGAGCAGAACGGAGTTCCGCGGGTCAAGAAGGGTGCTTTCGCCGACCGCTGCACTGCCGGCACGCCAGCTCACCTCTCCTACGGCGGCACCGCCAGCCCCAATGCGCAGGCCACACCATACGCTTCCATCCGAGAGCACCAGGAGAGCCTCACGATTTGCCGGGTCCGCGACAACCGAGTCAGGGCTTGGAACAACAAGACCACCGGCCGGTCGTGGCGGGCGGTGGTCGACGAACTCACTCATGTCGGCTCCTTTCGGGCCTCTCAGGGACCCAGTTAAAGGACAGGTTGACGAGATACTACCACTCCCGGCCACGGGCAGAATACGTGCCGGCGATAGGCGTGAAACCCAGGGTGGCTCCGCCGAAGACGGAACGTGAATCACCCACGCCGACTCAATCCCCTACGATACGATGACCTCGGCCGCGGGGACGCATGTGCGGCCGGACCACGACACGAGCTTTTGGGATGACCGGCATCGATCTGCAACGCCTCACTCGGTCCCGCGCGGAGCGGCTGCAAGAACTGGGCCAGGACATCGTCAACGCTGCCTACCTGCGCGGCGACTTTGTCCTGAGTTCCGGCGTCCGCAGCGCCTACTACTTCGACAAGTACCTCTTTGAGACGCGGCCGAGCATCCTCCGACGGATCGCCGGCTACCTCGCGGAACTCGTCCCGCCGAATACCGATCGGATCGCCGGTCCGGAGCTTGGCGCCGTGGCACTGGCCGCGAGCCTTTCCCTGGAGGTTGGGCTGCCGTTCGTCATCGTGAAGCGAGAAGTAAAGGCGTATGGGACTGCAAAGGCGGTCGAGGGCGAGCTTCACCGAGGTGACTGCGTTGTGGTCGTGGAGGACGTGATCACCACCGGCACTCAGGCCATTCACGCCGCACGGCAGGTAGAGACGGCAGGCGCTCACGTCCTGGCAATCCTGGCCGTGATCGATCGCGAGCAAGGAGGAACCGAGAAGATCGGCGCGGCTGGCTACCACTTCCAGCCACTCTTCCGTCGCACCGAATTGGGGATGTAATGAAGGACGAAACAGAAGACCGCGAGAATCGCGAATTGCCGCTCGAGGTGCTCTTCTCCCGCGTGGGGCTCGTGGTGTCGGGACCGGGAAACACAGGCGCGTTCGACCCATTTCGCGATCCCGTCGCAACCGACCAGATCGGGCGAGAACTCGCGCATCGGATGAAGGTGCTCAATCCTAACGTCGTGTGCGTGTGGGAAGAGCCGACAGACATGATCCTGGGTCATGTGGTGGCCCGCGAGTTGGGGCTTCGCTGGGTTCGGTGCGTCAATTCCGATGGATTGGCCGCCATCCTTGGACTGCTTCCGCGGAACCCCCGAGCAGCGTTGGTCAGCAGCGTCGCGCTCGGAATCCAGACGATCCGGGCAATCCAGAACCTGGTTGCGGTTCACGGGGGCGCCCTGGTCGGCGTAGGGGTCCTGGTCGGGACCGAACAGCTGGACGAAGTTGCTAGCGAGGTTCCTGCCGTCGTTAGCCTCGTCCGTTCTGCCGCCTCCTAGCCGTGTTGAAGCCACCCGTGCCGCCTGGCGGGAGCAGCGAACCGGCCCAAGCGGGCGACCTCGACTTCGACGCGGCGCGTATCTCCCAGATGCTCGGTGCGATCAATGCGATCGGCGAGCAAGCGGGGCGATCAATCGTGCGACCGGCGCTCAGCCGAGAAGAACAGCAGGCGCACGAACTCGTCGCGACCTGGCTCCGCGAACTTGGCTTCACGGTCGGGAGCGACGCGATCGGGAACACCATGGCCGACCTCGTCCGGGCGCCCGGCCCCAGGTTGGTCATCGGATCGCATGTCGACACTCCGCCGGGTGGAGGCGGCTTCGATGGAACCGCGGGGATGGTGGCGGCCGTCGAGGTGGCCCGTTACTTCGCATCGCGGCAGCCCGGCCTTCAGCATCCGCTTCGCGTGGCCTGCTTCGCGGGCGAGGAGGATGCGCGGTTTGGTGACGGACGACTGGGCAGCCGCGCGGCCGCTGGTCTTCTTGCTCCGAGCGCCCTGGACGCACTGATCGACGATTCCGGCGTGACTGCATCGGCAGCCCTCGAGAATCTTGGGCTGGATCCAAATGCCGTCGGGTCCGCGCAATGGAAGCCGGATGAGTGCGCGGCGTTCTTCGAGCTGCATGTCGAGCAGGGGAACGAGCTCGAGGAGACCGGCGTCAGCGTGGGGCTCGCTGATGGCGTGACCGGTCACTGCCGAATCGACCTCACGATCGAGGGTCGATCGAATCACGCCGGGTCGGCACCGATGGCTCAGCGCAGCGATCCTGTGCCAGCCGTTGCCGAGCTCATCCTTGCTGCAGAAGGCGTCGCCCAGACGTCATCCGTCCATGGTCCCCGAGTAACGGTTGGGCGCCTGCTGGTCGAGCCGTGCTCACCGTCGACAATCGCCTCCCGCGTCCGGCTGAGCATTGACGTGTACGACGGCGATGCCGAGTCACTCGATGCAGTCGCGCGGTCGATCATTCAGGCAGCCGGCGAGATCACGCGACGCCGACAGACAACACTCGTCGCGGGCGTCGTGGCGCACACACGTCCGGCGGTCCTGCCCACCTGGCTTCGGCAGATCGGGGTTCAGGCGGTAGCCGAGCTCGGCATCGATTATCGGCTGGTGATGAGCCGGGGACTCCGCGACACGCAGGTGATGAATGAGATCATGCCAGCTGGCCTGGTTCTGGTGCCGAGTCGCGGCGGCCTGAGCCACAACCCGGACGAGTGGACGAGCCCGGTCGACATCGCCCGAGGCTCTCGCGTTCTCGCGGAGTGGATTTCGCGGCTCGACGAGCAACTCACCAAGTGGCGACAGCCGTGAATTGAGCAAACGGTGGCGGCGCGTTCCTCGTCGCCGGGGCTCCGTCCCACGCCCTCCAAGAGATCGTCGGGACCCGTGATCTCGAGATGGTACGTCGGTAGGCTGACCTGGCCGAGACGGACGCCGCAATGGCGTAGGCGGTCGCGGAACCGCAAAACACCCTGTCGGGCGGGTCGAGGGGCGGGGCTCGAGTCGAGCGGGCACGGTCCGGCACATGCCTGAGACCGGTCCCAACAAGACGGCCTCAAGCCGTCGCACAGTCCACCTGCCGCCCCTCGTGTCGAGGCGCTCTGCGCCGGTCCGCGCCGCGGGGGAGCAGAGAAGACCAAGGCGGGCGAGCGCAATGCTCTTCGCCTCGCTGTCAAGCCGGTCGTCTGTCCGAACCGTCCCTGCAGACGGGCGGCCGGGTCGAAAGCCCGAGCACGAATAGCGATCGCGCGCCCGTGGCTCAGTGGATCAGAGCATCGACTTCGGATCAGAGGGTCGGGGGTTCGACACGGCGAGGCGGCGCAAGCGGTAGACGTTGTGGATCTTGCCGCCATTCGAGCCGCGGAAAGGCCGCCGACGCACTGCCTGAATGGTCTCCCAGAGTGCCTCGCTCCACAGAGGCTCATGCTGGGCCTGCCTCCACTCGACGTTGTCGAAGTCGTGTGCCTTGCGGTCTTTGTCGGGGCGCCTGCGCCGACCGAGGCGAGTTCTAGACCTGTTGACAAAGGTGGCATCCGAGGACTGCCGCGGGCGGGTCGACGGACGAGTTCAGCCGGCGGACGTGGAGAGCTCGCGGTCCGGTGCGTGTAATCGATGTGCGCTCTATAAGATATACTATTAGTGGCCTGTGTTTGCGGGTGCCGATGCGGCAAGAAACGCGGTAGCGACTTGAGTTTCCACTTGGGACTGTCATGAGGGTCGACACAGGAGCCAGCATGCAATGAGGATCTGTGTCCGGTCCTGTCTCCGCCGGGGACTTGGCTGCGCACCGCTGCATACCCGGACCCGATCCGGTCTTCGGCGTTCGGCGGCCGCGTGTGCGTCCGAAGCGGACAGGCCGGCTCACCCTTTCAGGTCGGCGGACATGAGGCTTCCCCAGTCACTCCTCGCGCGATAGCGGGCCAAGCCGATGATGTCGCCGCGGTATTGCCACCTCGGAGGATCGTGATGCCCAGACCGATGTTTGCAGATCTTCAACCCGCCGCTCCTGATGCCATCCTGGGACTGGCGGACGCTTTTCGGCGCGACCCAAGATCCGGCAAAGTCAACCTTGCCGTTGGCGTCTACCAGGACGAGGCTGGACAGACGCCAATCCTGACAACCGTTGCTGAAGTGGAGCGGCGCCTGGCCGAAAAGGGCGCGTCGAAGTCCTACCTACCAATCGGCGGCGATCGGTTCTTCACGGGACCGGCTCGAGGGCTGGTCTTTGGCGAGGATCACGAGGCACTTCGCGCTCAGCGCGTAGAGACGCTGCAAACCCCCGGGGGCACCGGCGCCCTCCGGGTGGCCGCCGATCTGGTTCACGGACTGGTCCCTGGAGCCACCGCGTGGCTGAGCACCCCCACGTGGCCAAATCATGCCCAGATCTTCCAGGCGGCAGGCCTGAGTGTCCGCTGGTATCCCTACTTGCGCGAAGACGGCCAAGGCGTAGACGAAGATGGGATGTTCAAGACACTCGCGGACTCCGCACCTGGCGACATAGTCGTAGTGCATGCCTGCTGCCACAACCCGACAGGTGCGGACATCTCATCCGGGGCATGGAAGAAACTGGCATGGCTGGCGGCAGACAGGGGCGTCCTGCCGGTATTGGACTTCGCATATCAGGGATTCGGCGATGGCCTTGACGCGGATGCGGCCGGTGTTCGCGCAATGGCCAGAGACGCAGAGTTCACGTTCTTCGTCGCGTCCAGCATGAGCAAGAACTTCGCCGTCTACGCCGAGCGCGTGGGCGCACTGTCTCTCGTCTGCAGGAGTCCCGATGCGGCTGCGGCGTTGGCCAGCCATGCCAGAGCCGCGGCAAGGGCGTGCTACTCCAATCCGCCCGCGCATGGTGCCGAGATCGTCGCAACGATCCTTCGCGATCCAGAGCTCCGCTCGAACTGGATGGCTGAGGTTGCAAACATGCGAAACCGCATCAACGAGAATCGCTCGCGTCTTGTCGAGACGCTGGTTGCCAACGGGGCCGCGGGTGGCCCGGGGGCTCCGATTCAGGCGGCAGGTCTCCTCCTCCAGCGAGGGATGTTCTCACTCTTGGGTCTATCCGCTGGCCAGGTAGCGCGGCTGCGTGACGAGTTCGGCGTCTACGTGGTCTCGGGGGGCCGGATAAACGTTGCCGGACTGACAAAGGCAAACCTGGAGGTGTCGTGTAAGGCGATCGCGGCCGTCCTCACATGAGTAGGCGTGCCGTGTCCCGGATCGGCATGACTCGGCGGCCTTCTGGAATCCACATCCACTGAACGGAAGGAGTCCCATGGCGATAGAACGCGTCGCGGACAAGATCAAACCCTGGCACGTCGCCCAGCGCCAGTTTGATCTGGCTGCCGAGCGCCTCAACCTCTCACCGAGACTCCGCAAGGTGTTGCGTGAGCCCAAACGCGAGTTGACGGTCCACTTCCCGGTGAAGATGGACGACGGCCTGGTGCAGGTTTTCACCGGCTATCGAGTTCAGCACAACCTCTCCCGAGGCCCTGCCAAGGGAGGCATCCGCTATCACCAGGATGTCGACCTCGACGAG
>Ga0182027_10012227_pt1 | contig 12065 bp, 8 predicted proteins | sample 712E1DmetaG_FD_121300 | JGI IMG/M metagenome (GOLD analysis project Ga0182027, IMG submission 121300) | Permafrost microbial communities from Stordalen Mire, Sweden - 712E1D metaG (Illumina Assembly) | ecosystem: Environmental > Terrestrial > Soil > Wetlands > Permafrost | place: Sweden...
CGATCCCAGATAGGTGCGCACCGCGTCCAACAGCGGTTCCCCGAAAGCCAGCCGCCCGGCGCCGTCGCGGATGAGCGGGGCAAACACGTCCCCTTTCCGGAGCGAAAGGCCCGCCGACACGCTCAACGCCTCCTGGCCCCGGCCCAGGAACACGCCGCCGTGAATCTTGCCCCCGCGGTACAGGCTCGCCATCTTGTCATCCATCAGCCGGGCCAGGACCATGAACCGGAATCCCTGCAAAAACGGATCGCGAAAAGACGGGGCAGCCGCCAGCGCATCCTGTCTTTCCAAAGTCTGCAACATGCTGATTATATAGGCTGCTTTTGCCCCTTCGCGCAATCTTCTTTAGCGAACAAATCTTGCGCTCCCGCCCCGCCGCGCTACGCTCGCTCCTGTGAGCGATTCCTCCCATTTCACACCGCCGGACGCCGCGGATACGGAAGGTGGCCCCGTTCCTTCGCCTGTTTTCGCCACCACGCATTGGTCGGCGGTGCTTTCCGCGGGGCGCAACGACACCACCCGCGCCCGCGAGGCGCTGGCCGGCCTGTGCCAAACCTATTGGCCCGCCCTCCATGCTTATGTCCGGCGGCGCGGCTTTTCACCCCACGACGCCGAGGACCTGACGCAGGAGTTCTTTGCGCGGCTTCTCGAACAGAACTGGATCGCCCGCGCCGACGCGCGGAAGGGGCGCTTCCGCTCGTTTTTATTGACTGTGCTCAAGCGCTTTCTCGCCGATCAATGGGACAAGGCCCGCGCCCAAAAACGCGGCGGCGGCCGGCGGCCGGTTTCGCTCGATACTCAAGCCGGCGGCCCCGCCGATGCGGCGGCCCCGGACGGCGGGCTGCCGGCGGACCTGGATTATGACCGCCAGTGGGCGCTGGCGTTGCTGGAGCGGACGATGGCGCGGCTGCGCGCCGAGTTTGCCCTGGCCGGCAAAGGCCCCGAATTCGAGCGCCTCAAGGTATTTCTCACCACGGACCGGAAGGAGATTCCTTACACAGAAGCGGCGGCGGCGGCCGGGTTGAGCGAAGGCGCGGCGCGGGTGGCCGTGCATCGCTTGCGCAAGCGCTACCGCGAATTGTTCCGCGAGGAAATCACCCGCACCGTGTCCGGGCCGGGCGAAGTGGACGCGGAATTGCGCCACCTGATCGCCGTCCTGGCCTCGCGGCCATGAAATTCCGTCACACGCACGGCAATGGTTTTGGGAGCGCGGGCGTCCTCGCCCGCCGTGCCCGGCGTCCCGCCGGGCACATCTTTCGGAATTTCCGTGCCGCATTACCAGTGTAGTGTTTCAATGATTTCCAGAAAACCCGTAACACGCCGCCGTATTTTCCCAAGTACCAGGTGATGAACGAAAATGTTTCTCCAAATCGCCCCTGTCCGAAATGCGGCGCGCCGCTCGCCGCCGGCACGGTGGACGGCCTTTGTCCGGCCTGTCTCCTGGCCCTGAACCTGGCTTCGCAAACCGACGTCACCGGCGAAACCGCCCCGCCCGGAGGCAAGACGGCTTCCCCGCCGCCCGCCGCGCCCGCGCCCGGCGAGATCGCCAAGTTCTTTCCCCAGTTGGAAATCATCGAGTGCCTCGGACGCGGCGGCATGGGCGTCGTGTACAAAGCGCGCCAGCCCCGCCTCAACCGCCTGGTCGCCTTGAAAATCCTCGCGCCGGAACGGGAGAAAGACCCCGCCTTCGCCGGGCGCTTCGAGAAGGAGGCCCAGGCCCTGGCGCGGTTGAGCCACCCGAACATCGTCACCGTCCATGACTTCGGCGAGGCGGGCGGAATGTATTACCTGCTGATGGAATTTGTGGATGGCGTTACGTTGCGCCAATTGCTCGCGGCGGGCCGCATCGCTCCGCGCGAGGCGCTGGCCATCGTGCCGCAGATTTGCGACGCGCTCCAATTCGCCCACGATCTGGGCATTGTCCACCGCGACATCAAGCCGGAAAACATTTTGATGGACCGGCGCGGGCGGGTAAAAGTGGCGGACTTCGGCCTGGCCAAGATTATCGCAGGCGATGAAGGTAGGGCGGGCAGTCCCCTGCCCGCCGAGGCGAAGGGACAAGAAGGCGCCACACCCGGAATGATGCGACGGTCACAGACCGCCGCTACAGCAGGGCTGACCCAGGCTGGCAAGATCATGGGCACGCCCAACTACATGGCGCCCGAGCAAGTCTCCCATCCCGCCGCCGTGGATCATCGCGCCGACATTTTCGCGCTGGGCGTGGTGTTCTACCAGATGCTCACCGGCGAACTGCCCGGCAAATCCCTCGAACCGCCGTCGTCAAAGGTCCAGATTGACGTGCGGCTTGATGAAGTCGTGTTGCGCGCCTTGGAAAAGAAGCCCGAACTCCGTTACCAGCAAGCCAGCGCCATGAAGACCCAGGTGGAAACGATTGCGATGACGGAAGAACCGTCCGGCGAATCTGCGCCGGCGCCGGGCAGTCTGCCAAAGGTTTCCTTGTGCTATCTCAGCACCCCCGAGCATCTGCGCACGTTCTGGGGCCGCTTCATGTATATTTACAAGGGGAAGGGCGAACTGCGCCTGGACCGCCAAACCCTCAGCTTTCACAGTTGGCCGGCGGTGACGATTCCCCTGGCGTCCGTTCGCAAGCTGGCTCTGGGCGACTATCCCTTGTCGGCCAAGCCGTGGCCGATCCATTACATGGCGGTGACATTCACCGAGGGCGGCGTCTCACGCACGTTGCTGTTCACTCCGGTCCGGAGTTGGCTGATGTCCCCATGGGAGGCCAACAAGGTCGTGTCGGACTGGTTGTCTGCTCTACAGGAGGCTATTTGGGCCTGCACCGGGCGGGCGCTTTCGGTGGATCACTCGGACGAGGCGCACAACTTGTCCTGGTGGAATCTGGCGAAGACGTATTTTCTGACGGCGGCAGGCATGACGGTTGTTTGCGCATTGCTCCCGCTGGTCGTTGATAAACGGTTGCCGAACCGGTTAAGCGAAGTGTTGCCTGGTCCAATCTTCGCGACCGGGATGATGGCTGTGTTCCTCGTATGGCGATGGTGGCGCGCTGTTTCGACCGCAAAGGCGCATGGTGGAAATGGGAGAACGGGCCTCCCGGCGCAAAATCCACCTGCCGACACCCTGCTGGCTTGCGTTGCCCTGGGCTGCGCCGGACTGGCTGGCGTTCTGGGAACGGCCGCATTCTGCTGCCTGGCATTTATGCCCATTTCGGAACTGCCGCAACTTCTGGTTTGGTCAATCCTGGCCGCCGCCCTGCTTGGCGTTTTCCTGGGCATCCTGGCACTCCAGACCCGTGTCGGGAAACGGGCCATCGTGGGTGGCGGCATCAGCCTGGCCATTTGGCTGCTGGTCGCGGCGCTGTTTCCCTCCCCGCGGATTTCTTCAACGATGCGCGGGCGGAATGCTCGCGCCGCGCCAGCCGCCGCAGCGCCACAATCCCGCCCGGTGGCGGACGACGCCGGGGTTCCAGCGGCAAAGCGCAACCTGGGTGTGCTTCGCGCCCAAATCAGCCAGGCCGAGACGGAAGTCGCCCGGCTGAAACGGTTGGGCGCCGCAGGTGTGCTGGATAATTTATCTGACCTCGAAGTGGCGCAGGGCAAACTGGAGGTGCTCAAGGCCCAACTTGAAGGAGACGATGTGCGCGTCGCGCAAGCCAGGCTGGCGGTGGCGCAGCGCGCTTTGCGGCGCGCCTCGCAATTGTTTCAGGCGGGGGTCGCTGTTGGTTCGGATGTCAAAGCGGCCCAAGCCGAAGTGCAGGTGCGCGAGGCGGAATTAGAGGCGGCGCAACCCGCCGGCACAAACGCCGCCCCGCAAGTGCGGATTGACCGGACGGAACGAAAATAATTCACCTTCCTCCTTTCCCAGCCTATCTTGTCCTTCGGGAAAAGCGCCTGCCTGTGCGCCCCTGAATTATGACGCCAAAATCATTTCAACCTTTTATTGGGACTGCCTGATGAACAGCGAAAACCCTCCCCCGCCAGTCGAACATTTGTTTCCCCTCGTCCTCAGATCGCGTCTTTTGCTGGTGGGCCGCGAGACCATCCGGCGCAGCAAGAGCCAGCTCCATTTCGTCCTCATCACCCGCGACATCTCGGAGAACAGCCGCGAAGAAATGCTCAAGACTTTCGTGCACTACCCGGTGGTCCAGCATTACACCGCGGCGGACTTGGAGAAACACTTTGCCCTCCAGGGAACCAAAGTGATCGGCTTCAAGAAATCCGCCCTCGCCCAAACCATCTACGCCGGACTCAAGCCCCACCGCATCAACAAACCGTTCGTGAAAGCAGCGCCCAAAGCCGAAGACCCAAAATGAAGATCGCGCTCCATTTTGCCCGCAACGGGTTGCCGACCAGCGCGGCCAAAGCGCGCCTCAGGTTCCCAATTCGCGTACTGCGTCAGTGACGGAGGGGAAAAAGGCAGGGAGGGTCCCGATGCATCGGGACCCGCCGCGGCGCGCACGGAGTGCGCGCCCTACCACCCTTGACTGAGGCATTACCAATTCGCTTTATGCGGCTTCCTTTTCTTCGGGGATGCGCATGCAGTAGAACGAGCGGTACACGAAGATAAGGGCAATGATAAAGAAGAAAACGCCAATGCCTGTCTTGATGTGTTGTTCTTGGGCGGTTTGCTCTTTCATGGTGACGGCGATCTCGGTGGCTAGGAGGCCAAAGAGGGTGGTGAACTTGATGACGGGGTTCATCGCGACGGAGGAGGTGTCCTTGAAGGGATCGCCCACGGTGTCGCCCACGACGGTGGCCGCATGGAGTTCGGTGCCTTTCTGGCGGAGATCCACTTCGACGATTTTCTTGGCGTTGTCCCAGGCGCCGCCGGCATTGGCCATGAAGATGGCCTGAAAGAGGCCGAAAAAGGCGATGCCGATCAGGTAGCCAATGAAGAAGTAAGGATTGAAGAAGGGCAGCGCGAGCGCGAAGCAGAACACGACGATGAAGATGTTCCACATCCCTTTCTGGGCATACACAGTGCAGATGCGGACGACTTCCTTGCTGTCCTTCATCGAGGCGGTGGTGGCGTCTAATTTTATGTGTTCCTTGATGTAAACCACCGCGCGATAGGCGCCGGTCACGACCGCCTGGCAGGAGGCGCCGGTGAACCAATAAATGACCGCGCCGCCCATGATGAGGCCTAGGATGATTTCCGGCTGGACAATGCTCAAAGCGGCAATGACCTCCTTGAAGGGGCCGGCCACTCCCGAAGCCACCTGGATGTCAAACATCTTCTGCAACAACATGATGATGCCGAAGACCATGGTGGTCGCGCCGACGACCGCCGTGCCAATGAGCACCGGTTTGGCCGTCGCTTTGAAAGTGTTGCCGGCGCCGTCGCCCTTCTCGAGTTGGTACTTGGCGTTCTCAAAGTCCGCGTCGAATCCGAAGTCGCGCTTGATTTCCGCTTTGATGTCTTTGCGCGCTTCGATCTGGCTTAGTTCATAGACCGATTGGGCGTTGTCCGTGACCGGGCCGTAGCTGTCCACGGCGATGGTGACGGGTCCCATGCCGAGGAAGCCGAAGGCGACAAGGCCGAAGGCAAAGATCGGCTTGGCGAAGGCGAACTTCTCCGGCAGGAACGCATGCAACGCCGGGTTTTGGGAGAAGTAATAGGAAGCGGCCATGAGGAGCATGATGACCAGCCCCATCCAGAAGGCGGAAAAATTGCCGTCCACGAAGCCGGAGAGAATGTTGAGGGACGCGCCGCCGTGTTTGGAGCAGTTGGTCACTTCCTTGACGTGGCGCGAGTTGGTGCTGACAAAGATTTTGGTGAATTCCGGGATCAGCGCCCCCGCCACCGTGCCGCAACTGATGATGATGCTCAACACCCACCACAAATCCGGCTGCACCGTTCCGGCGCTGTCCTTGAAATCCCCCAGCAGCAGTTTGCTGGCGATGAAAGTGACGGCGATGGACACGGCGGAAGTCATCCAGACCAAATGGGTCAACGGCGCTTCAAAATCGAAGTCTTTCTTGTTGCCGAACATGTTCTTGCTCAAGCATTGGTTGGCAAAGTAGGAAAACAGCGAGGTGACAATCATCAAGGCGCGCATGACGAACAGCCAGATAATGAGAGTCGCGCAGGTGAGTTGGTTGGTCTTGTCCGCCAAGGCCAGGGCCAGGAAAGTGATCAACGCCACCCCGGTCACGCCGTAGGTCTCAAAACCATCCGCCGTCGGCCCAACGCTGTCGCCGGCGTTGTCCCCGGTGCAGTCGGCGATGACGCCTGGATTCTTGGGATCATCTTCGGGGAGCTTGAAGACGATTTTCATCAAGTCGGAGCCGATGTCGGCAATCTTGGTGAAAATGCCGCCGCAGATGCGCAGCACCGATGCGCCGAGCGATTCGCCAATGGCGAAGCCGATGAAGCAGGGGCCGGCCAGTTCCTTCAGAAACATCAGGATGCAAATCATGAAAAACAACTCCACCGCCACCAGCAACAGGCCGACGCTCATGCCCGAGCGCAGCGGGATGCCGAGAGTGTTGAACGGATTGCCCTTGAGGGCGGAAAAGGCGGTGCGGGAATTGGACACCGTGTTGATGCGGATGCCAAACCAGGCGACCCCGTAAGAGCCAAGAATGCCGAGGATGGAACAGAGCAAAATAATGACCACATCGCCGGCGGCCTTGTTTTGCAGGCCGACGAAATAATACAGCATGCAACAGGCGATCAGCACCCAAAGGATGGCCAGGAATTTGCCCTGGGTGAAGAGGTAGGTCTTGCAGGTTTCCCAGATGCTCTCCGAAACCTGGGCCATGCTTTCATGCACCGGCAGGGCTTTGGTCTGGATGTACTGCCACACGCCGAAAACCGCGCCGATGAGGCAGACCAGCAAGCCCAGGTACATCAGCGTGGTGCCGTGGATGCCGCCCAGCCCGGGAAATTGCACCTGGGTCAGATCGGGAATGTTGATGTCGGCTTCCCCGGCAAAAACGCGGGGCGAAATGGTGAGTGCCGCGGCTGAAACAGCCGCCCGAAGAAATGGTTTCTTGATAAACATAATTGGAGGGAACTATGGTCACGGGGAGGGGGGCTTGCCAAACCTTTTCTTGGTATTTTGCACCCCTCCCTTGTCAATTTTCCGCCGGGGGGAAAGAGGCGGGCATTGCGGATTGCGGATTGCGGATTGCGGATTGCGGATTTTCTCGCGCAAAGGCCGAAGAGTGGCCGCGGCGTCCCGCCGCGATGACACGGAGCCGGGACGGCGCTGCCATTTTGTTTCCTGGCGTCTTGGCGCAAGCCATTGGATACGAACAGCTTGCAAGCAAATAGAATGGGCGCTGCCAGGCCGGCGACCCCATTTAGCGCCGGACAATCCAATGGCCGGGCCGAACAACCCTGACAATGGCCAGGTGGTGGAGGGCGTGACCGAGTTCTCCGGCCAGCAAAATCCCAGCGATGGCTACGGCGGCGGCAGCGATGACGATGAGCGCGATTTTCATATCCCACCAATACGGCCCATCGGGGGATATCTTGCAAAGCCAAAGGGGCACCGCCCGCGGGCGGGACTCGGAAGCCAGGGCCATTGACAAAGTAGTGTTTTGGCAATTTCGGGCGGGACGCCCGGAGAACCCGCAGTCCCGAACTAGTTTCGGGACTGCGCTACGTAACGCAGGCGTCCTCGCCTGCGGGTTCAAGCCGCGTCTCGCGGCGTCCGCTTCCGCACAGGGTGACTTTGTCACTTGCCCTGACTCGGAAGCCGCGATCAAACGTTCAGGAATTGACTAAAAGCGATTGCCGCATAAATTGAAGGGTCATGACGAGAGATAAAATTCAGACGGCGATCAACGAAGGCATTCCCTTCTTAATTCGAATGGCCGATGGCGAGAAATACGAAGTTGCCGACCGGTACCGGATTGCGCTTGGCAGAACCACCGTCATCGTCGTGGGCAAAGACGACATGCCGCACGTCCTTCCATTATTGACAATGACAGGCATCAGCTATTTAAGGTCGGCGAAGAACTGAACTCGATAAGCGGGTCCAAACCAACCTGTTCACGAAGAATCTCAACGGAGAATGGACACCGGCGCATCGGCATGGGCGGCTGAAAAAGTGTAGAAAGTGAGGACGGATTCACTGGCGCCCTTCCAGCATCTCGCCCAGCAAGTCGTCATCCAGGTTCAGCGGACGAATCATCCGGCCAAGACTCACCGGTGGGATGTCGAGCACACTATGCGCTGAGGCGCCGTCGAGGCGCCGTCTGCGCACCCGCTCGGCAAGCCACTCGAACAGATTCTCCTGTTGCTCCAGCGGCAAGGCATCGGCAGCCCGTTCGATTTCCATCAAAGTTGACACAGTATTCTTATACGCAAAACCGCGACGATTTTCAACCGATTTTGTTCCCGCCCGTTTTGTTCCAGCCCGCCGCGCCGCAACCTGAACACCCTCCCCGGCCGCCCCGGCGCGCTTGCCTTCGCGGGCGGTTGGGGGTTTGCTGGGGGGACGTTGATTGCATGAACCGATATGAATTTCATCTCCGCATTTCCGCGGAGCAATACTTGGACTATTATCGCGGCTCGGCCCGGCATGTGCTTGCTCGTTGCACCACCGGACAACGCGTCCAGTTTCCGGCGGGGCTGCTCCAGCAATTTGTCACGGCGGAAGGAATCCACGGGGATTTCGCGCTGACCTGCGACGAAAACAACCGGAATCCACGGCTGGAACGTCTGAAGTGATTTCCAAGCTCTCATGCCAGTAGTTCCTGGATTTGCTCCCAGCTCAGGGAGGCGGCGAATTGTTCCTCGCCGCCGATGGCCGCCTGGATCATCCCGCGCTTGCGGTTTTGCAAGGCGAGGATTTTTTCCTCCACCGTGTCGCGCGCGATCAGCTTGTAACTGGTCACCACTCTGGTCTGGCCGATGCGATGGGCGCGATCGGTCGCCTGGTCTTCCACGGCTGGATTCCACCATGGATCGAAATGAATCACGGTGTCCGCCCCCGTCAGGTTCAGGCCGGCGCCGCCGGCTTTGAGGCTGATGAGAAACACTGGGATGGCGGCATTCTTTTGAAATTGTTCCACCACCGCTCCCCGGTCGGAGGTGGAACCGTCCAGATAACAATACTCGATGCCTTCCGCGGCCAACCGCTCCTTCAGCAGCGACAACATGGTGACGAACTGGCTGAAGACCAGCGCGCGATGGCCGCCGTCCAGCACCTCCTCCAGCAGTTCGCCGAACAAATCCAGTTTGCCGGACGCGCCGGCGGGATTGACGCCTTCGAGTTTCAGCAGCCGCAAGTCGCAGCAGACCTGCCGCAGCCGCAGCAACGCGCTCAAGACCAGCATCCGGCTTTTGGCGGCCCCCGGCGCGCCCGCCGCCTCCAGCATCCCCTTGCGGCTGGCTTCGAGGACTTGTTGATAAACGCCGCGCTGCTCCACCGTCAATTCGCAGAACGACACCTGTTCCAGCCTGGCCGGCAAATCCGCCGCCACTTCCTTCTTGAGCCGCCGCAGCAGAAAGGGCCGCAGCCGCCGCCCCAGCCGCGTCTGGGCGGCGGCGTCTTTTTCCCGCGCGATGGGCAATTCGTAGCGCTCGCGGAAATCCTGCGCGGTCCCCAGGTAGCCGGGCATGAGAAAGTCGAAAATGGACCAGAGATCGAGCACGGAATTCTCCATCGGAGTGCCGGTCAGCACAATCCGGCGCCGGGCGGCCATGGCTTTGACGGCTTGCGCGTTTTGGGTCTGGCGGTTCTTGATGTGCTGGGCTTCGTCCAGCACAAGGGTGTCAAACTCCAGTCCGCGATATCGTTCGGCGTCGCGGCGGATCAGAGCGTAGCTGGTCAAGACGATGTCGCTCGCCGCGATTTGGTCAAACCGCTCGTGCCGGTCCGGTCCTTGCAAGGCCAGCACCTTCAACTCCGGCGTGAATCTCTTCGCCTCCGCCACCCAGTTGAAAACCAGACTCGTAGGGCAAACGATCAAATGCGGCCGATGCGTTTCAATCCGCAATCCGCAATCCGCAATCCGCAATGTGGAAAGAAAGGCCAAAGTCTGGAGCGTTTTCCCCAGCCCCATCTCGTCGGCCAGAATGCCGCCAAAGCCGTTTTCCCTCAGGAAATGCAGCCACGCCACACCGTGCTTCTGGTAAGGGCGCAGCACCGATTCCAGTTCGCCCAGCGGCGGGCAGGCCAGTTTGGCGTCGCCGCTTTGCCGGGCCGCGCGGTCGCGCCAGGCCGGAGGCGCCTGGACGCGCCAATCGGTATGCTGCCGCAAGGTCGCGTCCAGAAACCCGGCCTGGGTGTTGCTGATGCGATAGCCCTGCTCGTGCTGCCGCGGCGCGCAGTCCAGCAGGACTTCCTGCAACTCCTCCACCGCGCCCGTGTCAATCACGCCCCATTTTCCGTTCTTCAGGCGCGCGTGGCTCTGGCCGGAGAGGAGCAGGCGTTGGATGTCCGCCGCCGCAAACGTTTCCCCGCCGCCCGCCGCATACACCACGCCGAGATCAAACCATTGCACGCCGGAGGCGATGTGAAACTGCGGCTGGACGCGCTCGATATTCCGCGCCGCGCTGCGTTCGAGCCGTTCCTCCAGCGTCACGCTCCAGTCCCGTTGCATCCTGGGAAATTCGCGCGCGAAGAAGTTCAACACCGCGTCTTGTCCGTTCAATTGCAGCCTGCCTTGTGCGTCCGGTCTGGCGAAACCGCTGCGTTGCAAACGGGCCAGCGCCGCGCTCTCGGCGGCGAAATCGCGGGTCGAATAGCGCGTCGGCACGTCCGGATCGGGCAGCCAGATGTCTTCCGCCGCCCCTCCGGGAGCGCCGAGTTGCACTCGGTTTAACTCCTCAAGTCCCGCCGAAAGCCGGCTGCAAGTCGGCGCTCCGGGAACGCCAAGGGTCAGGATGCGCGGGCCGTAGGCGCATTGCAGGAGCGCGTCCAGTTGGGCCAGGCCGCCCCGAAGCTCGAGCAGGAAACGCGGCGACTGCGGTTCAAGCGAAAAATCTTCCAGTTTAAAATTCGCCTGCACTGCCCCCGCCGCCTGCAATTGCGGCCAATCCCGGCCTAGGAACTGCGGGACTTGCCGGCGCGACAGGCGCACGGGCGCGCGCAACACCTCCGCCAGCGCCGGCGGCAAACCCAGCGGCTGCAACGCCGGTTTCCGCCAAACCCAATCCCCGATCCTCACCATCGGTCCGGTCTTCTCCGGCATGGCCAGCACAATTTCCCCGCCCGGCTCGAGGGTGGCGCGCAGCGGGAGCGGCAGCGGCGTTCGTGTAACAGTTACCGCGCTGCTTTTGCCCAGCCAGACATTAGGGTGTCCAGCCAGCGCCGGGAGCAAGGACGCAAAATCCATCATGTCCAGTTGCAAGACGGCGGGCGTCTGGCCGCCGGCCCGGTCTTCCACCTTGTCAAGAATCGCCGCATCCGCCGGCGGGAAGGCGAACGCGCGTCCGGGGGGCAGGGCGTTGAGCGGACAGCGTCCTCCGCTCCATTTGGCTTCCAGCACGAGCATGACTTTGCCGCGGGCGACGGCCTGCTCCAAATTGGGCGGGAGAATGACAAACAGCGCCGCCGGTTCGCCGGCCGCGTCGCGCCGCAACGTGGAACGATTGCCGGCCGGCGGGTTTGGTGTTGCCGCCGCCCCCGGCGCCACGGCGGGGCCGGGTTCCTGCCCCCTCAACCAGTGCAGCCCGACGGCGATGCCGTGCGCGCAGATTTTTCCCCACTCGCGCGCCTCGCGGCAGGTGCAGAGATTTTCGATGTCAACCTGGCTGTTGACCACCATGGAAGCGCGGAAGGAGACTTCGCCGTCCCGCACCACGCCGCGCAGCAGCGGCGGCGACCAGAACGAACTGATCACCTGGCCTTGCTCCAGATAAAAGCGCGCCCGTTTCATCGTTTCCCAGCCGGCGGCCTCGCGGAGCAGATTCTCTGTAAGCTGCATGGGTGAAGTGTGGCTCATTCCCGCCGCCGGTCAACTACGGTCGTTTAGGGTCACAAGAGCCACAGCAGCAAAGAAGACCACTCTAGGATCAGGCTCGCTGCCTCGCTCTGCACCGCCAGGGTCTTCGCGTGGCCGAATCTCCCTGAATGGCGAAGGCGAGCCAGCGGAGGCCTCCCGGCAGGTGTGACGGAAAGAACA
>Ga0182027_10012228_pt1 | contig 12063 bp, 11 predicted proteins | sample 712E1DmetaG_FD_121300 | JGI IMG/M metagenome (GOLD analysis project Ga0182027, IMG submission 121300) | Permafrost microbial communities from Stordalen Mire, Sweden - 712E1D metaG (Illumina Assembly) | ecosystem: Environmental > Terrestrial > Soil > Wetlands > Permafrost | place: Sweden...
AAGTCGCCGGGCTTGAGCTGGCTGGCGGCGGAATGGCCGCGGTCGGGGATGCCCACCGCGCCGCGCACGCCGAAGCCGCGCTCGGTGAAGTTCAGGCCGTTGCGCACGGAGCGGCCCACGCCGTCGAAGGGCGCCCATTTGACGAATTCGGTGTCCACGCCGCCTTGCAAAATAAAATCCTCCAGCAGCCGGCCCACTTCATTGTCGGCGAAGGCGGTGGCGACGGCGGTTTTCATGCCGAAGCAGCGCCGCAGGCCGCGCGCGACGTTGTATTCGCCGCCGCCTTCCCAGACTTTGAATTCGCGCGCGCAGCGGATGCGGCCTTCGCCGGGGTCGAGGCGGAGCATGATTTCGCCCAGGGCGAGCATGTCGTATTTGCAGGTGGATGGGTCGCGGAGTTGGATGAGTGCGGGAGAGTTCATTTGATGGAGTGCTGGGGTGATGGAGTGCTGGGGTGATGGAGTGGTGGAGTGATGGAGTGATGGAGTGATGGAGTGATGGAGTGATGGAGTGGTGGGGTGATGGAGTGATGGGTTAGACTTGGACGGATTTGAAGGCGGCCGGGAGCCAGGCGGGTTCGTTGACCTCGCGGGCCATGTGGCTGAATTCCTCGATTTCAGCGGCGGTAAAGAGCAGGCCGCCGTGTTTTTTTGACAGATCGCCGGCGCGGGCTTCCGGCTGGCCGGGCAGCAGGCATTTCTCGTTGCCGTGGCCGAGGATGTCGAGCAGGACGGCCTTGACATTTTCCATTTGGGTGCGGCCTTTGGCGAAATGATTTCCCCGCACGGCTTCGGGGTGGATGACTTGAAAGAAGAAAGTAGAACAGCGCTTTTCGTCCGCGTCGCCGCGGGAAGTGCCGCGAATTTGGGGCAGGGAACCGCCGATGAAAGCGGCGTAGAGTTCATCAATCAAGCCCAGGCCGTAGCCCTTGTGGCCGCCAAAGGGCAGGAGCGCCACGGCTTTGTTGGGATCGGTGGTCGGGATGCCCTCGGCGTCCACGGCGCAATTGAGAGGGAGCGGCTTGTTTTCGCGCTTGAGCTGCTGGACGCGGCCCATGGCGACGGTGGAGGTGGCCCAGTCCACAACAATCGGGAAGCCGATGGCCGCCTGCGTGGGGAAGGCCCACGAATGGGGATTGGTGCCCAGCGTCGGGGCGCGGCCGCCGAAAGGGACGACCTCGGACATGGCGGCGGTGCAATTGGTGTAGGCGATGTAGCCCCGCAGGGCGGCGTCCATGACGTAGCCGCCGCCCCAAAGATAATGGGTGGCGTTGTCCACGCTGACCATGCCGACGCCGAATCGGTCGGCGAGTTTGATGCAGGTGTCCATGGCCTCGTAGGCAACGGCCTGGCCGAGCTTGAAGCGGCCGTTCCAGACCTCGGCGGCGGCGAACCGGGTGGGGAGCCTCTCGATCTGCGCCCCCGGTTTCCAGCGTCCGACCTTGCTGCCGAACATTTCATCCAGGTGCAGGGCCTTGATGGCGTTGTGCGTGCGGATGCCGTAATAGGCGGCGCTGGCGCAGAAGCGCGCCCCCGCCGCCGCTTCGTCCGCCGTGTAGCCGCGGGCGAGATAGGCCTTGCGGACCAGTTCGTCGTGTTTTTCGCGCGGGATGATGTAGTAGGTGTCGGGCATGGGAAAGTGGTGTCAAAATGAATTGGCTTGCGCTTGGGGTTTTTGGCCGTCGAGGACGGCGAAGAGGTTTTGCACGGACATGGTGGCCTGGCGCTGGACGCTTTCGAAGGTGCGCGAGGCGACGTGCGGGGTCACGATGCAGTTGGGTTCATGCAGAAGCGGGTGACCGGGCGGCGGCGGCTCCTGGTCCAGCACGTCGGCGCCGTAGCCGCCCACCCGGCCGGATCGCAGGGCGGCCGCCATGTCCGCAGTATTGACGATTTCGCCGCGGGCGCAATTCAACACGATCACGCCCTGTTTCATTTGGGCGATGCTGGCGGCGTTGATCAGGTTGCGCGTTTCCGGCGTCAGATTGGTGTGCAGCGCGATGTAATCGGCGGCGGCGAAGATCCCGCCAAGGGTCGCGGCGCGCTGGACGCCGTTGGCGGCGGCAAAGGCGGCATCCCAATGGATGTCATAACCGATGGGCGTGATGCCGAAAGCGCGCGCGCGGATGGCCACCTCCTTGCCGATCCGGCCCAGGCCGATGATGCCGAGGGTCTTGCCCATGATTTCATGGCCGGTCTTGCGTTTCCATTGGCCCTGGCGTGTGGCGTCCACGGCGTGGAGGAAGTTCTTTTCCAGGGCAAGGAGCAGCAGGAAAGTGTGTTCGGCGACGGCGTGGTGATTGACGCCGGGGGTGAAGCAAACGGGGATTTTCAGTTCCGTTGCGGCCGCCAGGTCCACCTTGTCCAAGCCGATGCCGAATTTGCTGACGACCTTGAGCCTGGGGAGCGACTTGAGCAGGACGGCGCGGGTGATGGCGTCATCGCTGCAGAGGATCGCATCCACATCCCCCACCAGTTCCAACATGCGGGCTTCGGGCAGGGGGCCGCGTTGGCGGACGAGTTCATATCCTTTGGAAGCCAGCAGATCGTGGAACGGTCCGGGCGTATCTTGAAATGAAGTTGTGGTCAGCAAGACTCTCATTGGCCGGATTGTAAGAACTCCCCGGCAGCGGAGTCAAAAACTTTAATCAATCAGGTGTTCACCCCATGCGCGGCCATTTGCGGCGCGGGTGGAATGGGATTAGCTTAGTCCCATGAAAGGTCATCTATTGATGGGCATGTTCACGGTGGCTGGAATGTTCGGGTTGCTGGCCGGCGGGGCCATGGCCGCTCCCCCAGCCGCCAGTACTGGCAGAATCGCCGTTCAAACCAACGGGGCCGTCGCGCCTTCGGGGGCCGCGCTGGCTTCACAGCCGGTTGCGCCCATCGGCGGGGCCTTTGCCTCAGCACTCACGGGCGGCACTCAACGTCCCGGCTTTTTCGGACCCGGCCCGACCGTGTTGGGTGGCTGGTCCAGCGCGACGCCCATGGGCGGAACATTCCAGTCCGGCCCAATTGGCGGAACGATGTCTGGGCAAAATCCCCCTGGCGGCAGGCTGACCGGTGTGATCGTCGGCGGCGCCAATTCTCCCGGCTCTTCGCCCGGCGGTGTGCAGAGCGGGCAGCCACCAGGCGGTCGGTATGGCTCCAACCTTCTCGGCGGGATCCGCACTCCCAATACTTCATTTACAGCCGGGCCCGGCGGCGTGATTGTTGGAGGCGCTCAAACGGCCGGCTCTTCACCTGGAGGGGTCATCGTTAGCGGCACTTCGATTGGAGGCGTGCTGGTTGGAGGCGCAGCTCCCAATACCAACACCCTAGGCGGACAACTCACCAATGCCCCAGGCGGACAACTTCATTGACGATTGATTTTGATTCCAACGCGACCACCCCGCTGGATCCACAGGTGCGGGAGGCCATGCTGCCGTTTTTGGGCGGCGTTTATGGCAACCCTTCCAGCGTCCATCATGTCGGAAGGCAGGCTCGAGCCGCCCTGGATGACGCTCGCGACCGGGTGGCCCAGTTTTGGCGAAGCAAGCCCGGCGAAGTCGTGTTCACCAGCGGCGGCACGGAAAGCAACAATCTGGCGGTTTTTGGCGCGGCCCGCCTCTTGCGCGACAAAGGGCGCCATCTGATCACCTCCCGCATTGAGCATCATTCTGTGCTCCATTGCTTTCAGTATTTGGAGAGGCAAGAGGGTTTTTCGGTTGCCTACCTTCCCGTGAATGGCGAAGGGTTGGTCAGCCCGGAGGATTTGGCCGGGGCCATTCGACCCGAAACAACTCTAGTTTCCATTATGGCGGCTAATAATGAAATCGGCACTATTCAACCCGTGGCTGTTTTGGGGGAGATTTGCCGGTCTCACGGCATTGTTTTTCATACCGATGCGGCCCAATGGTTTGGCAAGGAACCCTTTGAGTCTATTCATCAATTTAACGCCGACTTGGTTTCTGTTTGCTCCCACAAGTTTTATGGACCCAAGGGCGCGGGTGCTTTGTTTATGCGGTCTCCTCTCCGTCCGGAGCCTGTATTGTTGGGCGGCGGCCATGAAAACAACCGGCGCGCTGGAACTGAAAACATGCCTGGAATAGCCGGTTTTACGGAATCGCTTTCCCGGTTTGTCAGCCCTCCCGTATTCTGCCCCGAGACATTAGGTCCGCTGACGGCCCGGCTGATTGAGCAAGTACGCTCTTTGGATGGGGTTGAATTTCGGGGTTCCGTGCGGCAACGCCTGTCCAATACCGCGGCTTTCACTGTGGCTGGCTGCGACAGTATGACCCTGTTGGCGGGTCTGGATTTAATGGGAATCTGCGCTTCCAGCGGTTCGGCGTGTTCGGCAGGATCGTTGGAACCTTCGCATGTCCTGCCGGCCATGGGAGTTGAGCCGCGCCTGGCCAATTCGCTGATTCGTTTTTCCCTTGGCCGCGCCTCCACTATGGAAGAAGTGGACGCCGTTGCGGATGGCTTCCGCCGTGTCATCAAGCAGGCGCGTTGCCTTTGAACTTCCTGTGAATTGCTTGTGCCTTTTGCCAACAACTGGCTGTTTCGCGTCTTCCGCGACCTCCGCCGGGTTTTTATCCACACCCATTTTTCTTGCGCAAGTGCTTGAAACGCGCCTTGACACCGCCGTTTTTTTCAATTATTCACCATCCTTAATAATAATCTTTCTTTACATTTAAGAATATCATATTAAGAGGCTCGCATGAATCTGACCATCTCCAAAGAAAAACTGATCCACGGACTGCAATCCGTGCAAAATGTCGTGAGCACGCGCACCACGCTGCCCATTCTCTCCAACGTCCTGATGAAGGCGGAGGATAATAAAGTGGAGTTCACCGCCACAGATCTGGATATCACCATTAGTTGCACTGTCGAAGCCAGTGTGAAGAAAAAGGGATCAACGACCGTTCCGGTGAAGCGATTTTTTAGCGTCGTGCGGGAACTGGCCAGCCCGGAGATTGAACTGGAGGTGGATGAAAAGCACGCTTGCAGCATCCGGGCCGGGGCCTCGTTTTACAAGATCCACGGTCTGGGCGCCGATGAGTTTCCGCCCGTCCCAAAATTCAAGGAGGAAAAGAAGATCAGTCTCGCGCAGGAGAAAATCAAGAGCATGCTCCGCAAGACTTCTTTCGCCATTTCCAATGATGAATCGCGCTATGTGTTGAACGGGATTTTCCTTATCCTCAAAGAGCACAAGATGACCATGGTGGCCACTGATGGCCGGCGGCTCGCCCTGGTGGATGAGGAAGTGGACATCCCGGAAAAGAGCCAGGGAGAATTCATTCTCCCCACCAAAGCCGTCAATGAGATGATGCGTTTGCTTGGGGACAAAGGCGACGTGGAAATGAAATTTAGCGAGAACCAGGTTTCCCTGCTGCTGACGGACGAGAAAGGCAATGCCTCGGTTGTTATTTCCAAGCTGGTCGAAGGCAATTATCCAAACTACAAACAAGTGATTCCGAGCGACACCAAGGAACGCGTGGCCCTGCCGCGCGAGGAGCTTTTGGCGGCATTGCGCCGGGCGCAGATCATGACCAGCGACAAGGCAAATTCCGTCAAATTGGCCATTGGACGGAACAATCTGGCCATCACGGCCAATTCGCCGGATGTCGGCGAAGCTCGTGAAACCCTGGCGATCAATTACAACGGCAAGGATTTACAGATTGCGTTCAACCCCGCTTATTTGATTGATCCTCTCAACGTGCTGACGGAGGACGAAGTTTTTCTGGAGTTGATTGACGAGCTGAGTCCGGGAGTCCTGAAAATCAACGGCCCATTCTTGTACGTCGTCATGCCGATGAGGTTGAGTTAAAACTCCGCCTTTCTACCGGCCTGTTTTCGCCGTCATCGTCACCAGCACGATGGCGCCCAGAACGGCCAGAACTCCGCCGCAGATGGAGCGGCGCGTGATTTTTTCGCCTTCCACGATGCTGGAAAACGGGATGATGACCAGGGGCGCGGTGGAGACAACCGCCAGCACCAAGCCGGTGGGGGTGGTCTTTAAGGCCCATTGGTAGCAACTGACGCCGAGGACCTGCCCCGCCATGGCGTTGGCCAACACCCAGGGCCAGGCCAGCCGCCACCGTTCCGCGCGCGAAGCTCCACCGGCCGGCCCGCCAACCTCTTGAGTCTGCCTGCGGCGCCACGCGACGGCCAGCACGCAAATCCCCGTCACCATCAATCCGCCCGCCAAACGCTGGTAGGCGGCGGTGGGAGCGTCAATGTTCTGCTGCGCTTTGGCCGCCACGGCAAAAGCCTGCCGGCTCAACACCGCGCCAAAGCCGTTGCCAAAAGCGCCCAGGGCGCTGAAGGCGATGCCCGCCCGCAGTTGCCGCGGAGTCGCGCTCAGGTGTTTTCCGGGGGCCAGCGCCAGGGCGACGCCGCCGAGGATGGTTGCGCCCGCGGCGATTTGCCAGGCCGTCAATTGCGTGCCCTGCCAGAGCCATTCCACCACCGCTCCGACCAGGGCCGCGCCGCATTGAATGATGAGGATGGTCAAACGCGCGCCCAGCAGAGGATAGCTTTGAAACAGAAAGACATCCGCGCCCACGCCGATGATCCCGCTCCACACGAATAGCGGGAGCGACGCGCCGCCCAGACCCTGGCCGAACAGATGCGCCCAGCAGCCCAACATCACGGTGGCGCAAAGAAGCCGCCAGAAATTGGCCTCCGTTCCGCCCACCAGCCGGGCCGAGCGCGATCCGCACACGGCGGAAGCCGCCCACAAAAATGTTGTCAACAAGGCTGGCAGCATCGCAAAAGGGTTCCAGTCTTCCGTTATGAATTGGGCAGGGAAAGGAACCAGGGCGTCGCCGCCAGGCCGCCCCAACTGGCGGGCTTGTGATTGGCGAGGAATACTTTGCGCAGCGTTTCGTCGTAGGGCGTCAGCGCGGTCCACAAGACGCCGGGAGTGTCCTTCCAGCGCGGGTCCGCCGCGCCGCCGTCCATGCGTTGGAAGGCCGCGCCCTCCACCTTTTTGTTCCACATGAAATCGCGGTTTGTCGCGATCAGACGGGCCATGTCGTCCGGGTCAAAAACCAGGCCGTGCTCGCGGGCGCAGACAATGGCTTCGACATCAATGCCGTAATAACCGCCGTTGGGATGGACGCCCACCCAGTGTTTGGGCGAGCCGTCGCTTTTGTAATCCCAGGGGCCGGCCGGCTCCCAGTAATTCCAGACGAAGAACGGGCCGTTGCCGCGGGTTTTCATGCGGGATTTCATCAGGCGAAACCACTTCTCCGCGCGCGTTTTGTAAGCCGGCTTTCCGGTGACATCGTGCAGAGCCAGAAGCCAGAGGGCGACGGCGTTTGCCTTGTTGTCGGGATGAGAGAAGCCGGCGGTGGGATTGTTTCTTTTGGCATAGCCGCCGGACCAATTGCCGGCCGCAGGCGCGGGCCCGCCCTCGATGCCAAAGGGCAGGACGACGGAAATGACGCCGCCGTTGGCCGTCTCGCGCCAGACGCCGCGCTGGTCCCATTTCTGGAAGACTTGTTCGGAAAGTCTGAGGTAACTTTCCGCGCTGGCCTGATACTTGGGCTGGAGCGCGGGGTCTTTCAGAATTTGGCCGGCCATCAGGGTGACGGGCCGCAGCGCCATGGCCTCGCCCAGAAGACTGTCGGCGAGGAAAGTGTTGAGCTGGTCTGTGTCTGTGCCGGCGGCTTCCAATTTTGGCCAGCCGATGAAACCGTCCGGCTCGGTGATGCCGCGGCGCGCCCACGAGTCCGTCCAATCCACCAGCCGGTCAATCCACTCGGAATCGTGCGTAGCCAGCCAGCCATGGTAAAAGCCGTTGAGGAACGGGCTGATGAGCCATCCGATTTCCTCGCCCAATTCCTTGTCGCAATAGCGCGAGCGCGCGTCGTTGCGGATATAGTTCCGCCATTGTTCGAGCCATGCTTTTGCCAGGGCCGGCTCGATCCGCGGCGGGGCGCTCCGGGCCGATGCCGCCCGGAGCGAGCCGGGGCCGGGAGCCTGCGCGGCGGCGAGGGCGAGGGCAGCGCCGGAAAAGGACTTGATGAATGTGCGCCGGTTCATGGCGTAAAGTGGTAGCAGCAAACGGAAAAGGGACAAGGACGATTCTACCCTTGGTCATGGAACGGTTTGCCGTCGGCGGCAGTGTAGATGTCCTCAGCGGCATCCTTCAAAAAATCAAAAGCGGGGCTGGAGGCGGCGGCTGTTGTCCAGGCCGATTCCGAAATGTCCGCGGCCTCCGGCACGAGAACGATTACCCGTACGCGACTTTGGCCGGCAATAGGCAGAGGCTCGTCCAGCCGCAACTGGTGCTGTGCATCCACAACCCCGGTCGTTTCAATCGCATTCATAACCGGAATAATGTTGCTGATGGCGGCCAAAAGACAAACCCTTTTGGCAATTTTCCGCGTTTGACTTGCGGGGCGGGGAAAATTAGACTAAGGGGAATGTTGGTTGTTGAACCCAGTCTGGCTGCCGCCCCCGCGACAGCGCCGCCGCCCAAACCGTCGCCGGGCTGGAGAGAGGCCGTGCAATCGCTGGAGCCGTTCTTGCAGGCGGTGGGAGAGCGGCTGGCGGCGCAAACCGAGGAGTTTGAACCGCAGATCGCCGCCTACGCCCAATACGCGCTGACCGCGCAGGGAAAACAGTTGCGCCCGGTCCTGGTGGCGTTGAGCGGGGAGGCGTGCGGCGGTTTGAACGACTCGCATCTGACGGTGGCGGTGATTATCGAAATGGTGCATCTGGCCACCCTGGTGCATGACGATATTATTGATGAGGCGGATTTGCGGCGGGGCAGGCCGAGCCTGGCGGCCAATTGGGGCATCGAAGTCTCGGTGCTGCTGGGCGATTGCCTTTTTGCCCATGCCTTGAAGCTGGCCGCCAGTTTTCCCACGCCGGACATCTGCCGCGAAGTGGCCCTGGCGACCAATACGGTCTGCGCCGGCGAGATTTTGCAGACGCGGAGCCGGGGGAATTTCGACGTGGCCCGCAGCCATTACTTCAAGGTGCTGGGGATGAAAACGGCGGCGCTTTTTGCGTTGTCGTGCCATCTGGGCGGACTCCTGAGCAAGGCGGCGGGGCCGCGGCGGGAAGCGTTGCGGCAATATGGCCTGGCGCTGGGCACGGCCTACCAATTGTATGATGATTGCCTGGATGTCCTGGGTTCCGAGTCGGCCGCCGGCAAATCCCTCGGCGCGGATTTGGCCAAGGGCAAAATGACGCTGCCGGTCTTGATCGTGCGGGACCGCGCCACGCCGGGCGACCAGGATCAGTTGCGGGAATGGCTGCAAAATTGGGACGCGGCCCACCTGGCCGGCGTCGTGGCGTTGATGGAAAAATACGACGCGTTCGCCGAATGCCGGACTGTCATTCAGCACTATTTGTCAGCCGCGCGGCAGGCCGCGGCGGCGCTGCCGGCGTCAGAGGGGCGGGCCAAGCTGGCGGGATTGACGCATTTTTTGGCGGAACAAACGGCCGCCTTGGGGGTTGTGTACTAAAGGAACCAATTGCATTGGCGGGGCCAAAGATCGCCTACGAAAGCAGAACTCGAAAAACCGATGCGCGCGCTGTCCATTGAGGAACCGGACCCCGCCCCGGCCACCCAGCCGGAGGAGGATTGGGCGCTGGTTCGCCGCGCCCAGCGGGAAGACACCGCGGCCTACGATGAGCTGGTGCGGCGCTACCAGGAGCGGATTTACGCCACGATTTACCACATGACGTCCAACCACGAGGACGCCAACGACCTGACCCAGGAAGCGTTCATCAAGGCGTATCGCGCCCTGAAAACGTTCAAGGGCGATTCGAGCTTCTACACCTGGGTCTATCGCATCGCCGTCAACAAGACCATCAACTTCCTCAAACAGCGCAAGAACCGGGTGCAAATGAGCCTGAACGACATGGACTTCAACGCCGAGCACGACCCGGACCTGGTGGCGCTGATTTCCCACAACACCCCGCGGCGGGATTTGGGCCTGGCGGAATTGCAGGAAAAATTGAACACCGCCATGCAAAAACTGTCAGAACATCACAGAATGGCCGTAGTCTTGCACGACATCCAGGGAATGTCCCACGAGGAAGTCGGGGCGATCATGGATTGCAATGTGGGCACCGTTCGCTCGCGGTTGTTTTATGCGCGGCAGCAGTTGCAGGCTTATTTGGCCGATTATTTGCGATAAACAGCATGGACCCAGAATCCAATCAGACCATCCCGGTGGAGAGAATCATCGCGTTGAAACGCTATGAGCAGCCGCCGCCCGGTTATTTCCACCTGCTGCCGGGCCGGATTATCCAGCGCATCGAACGGGGCGAAGGCCGGTCCAGCTTTTGGGAAAAATGGGCGCTGTCGTTCCGCGTCCGGCCCGCCCTGGCTTATGCGCTGGGCCTGACGGTTTGCGGGGCGCTGACGGCGGGACTTTATTTCTCGCCCACGATGGAACAGACCGCCGGCGCTATCGGGCCGTCGTCCGACAACCTCTGGGCCGACGCTTCGGCCGGCGCCGCCGCGTCCCAGGACGCTCCCTTGAGCGGGTCTCGCTGGCTCGGCAGCACCAATCCGGTCACCGCGCCGCAGACCGAGGACTCCCTGTTCGCGGCGCCGGAAGCGCGCGCCATCCCGGTGTCCCTCTTCGAGGCCAATTAGCCCCCAGATTTTATCCTTGAACTTGGGGGTGCGCGCTGTAAAGTCGCGGCGAACCATGAACTGGGCAATGAACCCCAAACTCCCGGCCGGGACGGCCCCGCGCCTTTTCCGGCGGAAGGGGACGGCTCGCGCCCGTCGTGGAAATGGCGTGACAATGCGCCCGTGGCGCGTATTGTCCGAGAACGACCGCCCAAATATCACTGATTAAACCCATCACCGAGCAATGAATAATCAAGACCAACAACCGGCTGGCCAGCTTCCCTCTTACATCACCAGCGCGACCCCCAACCCCGCCGAGAAGCGGGCGCCCTGGTACGCCAACACCGCGCCGACTTATGCGGGCATTTTTCTTTGGTTCGTGTTCTGGCAGGACGCGGTCAATTCCCCCACCGCGGGTGGCCTGCTCTCGCAAGGGGTGGGCTGGGCGTTGTTGAGCCTGGTTCTGGCGGCGTTGGTCTGCCATTTCCTGTTCTATTTGGTTCCGGGGCTGTTGGGCCAAAAAACCGGCCTGCCGCTTTACATCGTGGGAACGTCCACTTTTGGCGCGAAGGGCGGCTTTCTCATGCCAGGGTTCCTGATGGGCGTGCTGCAATTTGGCTGGGTCGGCGTCAACGTCTATTTTTCCTCGGAGGCCCTGGCGCTGTTCATCCCCATCGAACCTCGGATTATCATGGTGGTCTGGGGTGTGCTGGCGGCGTTTGCCGGCTTAAAAGGCATCCAATATGTCGCCAAGGTGGCCACTTACCTGCCGCTGATTCCTCTGGCCATCCTGCTGATTCTCTTGTCGAAGACGATGGGCACCGTTGGTGATTTCGACCCGCAGAAGTTCATCACTCTGCACAAGGGCCTCTCCGCGACCGTGCCGGCGGAGTTAAGCATGTTCGGCGTGCTGGCAGCCATGATGTCTTTTGTGGTCGGCTTCTTTGCCACGGCGGGGGCGGCTGGAGTGGATTTCGGCACCAATAGCCGGGACAAAAATGACGTGCAAATGGGCGGCCTGGTAGGCGTGGCCCTGGCCATCATTGTGACGGCAGGTATTTCGATCCTGGTTGTTGCCGGCACTTATGGCTCGCCCGATTACAGCAAGGCGGCGGTGGCGGCGGCGACGGACGCGGCGGCCAAGGCGACTCCGCCTGGGACGCCGAGCCTGATTCTCCAGTCGCCGGGTTTGATCCCGGTCCTGATGGGCAGCAGCGCGGGCCTGATTTCGTTCCTGCTGGCTGTGGCGGCTTTCCCGGCGGCGTGTTTCTCCGCGTTTATCGCCGCCAACAGCTTCAAGACCACATTGCCCAAGGTGAATCCGTTCGTATCCGTCGGCATCGGCACGGCGGTGAGCATTGTCCTGGCGGTTACCGGGCTGGCCGCAAATGCGAGCGGGGTCTTCACGATCATTGGCGCCTCGTTTGGCCCCATCTGCGGCGCGATGATGGTGGACTACCTGCTGGCCGGCTGCAA
>Ga0182027_10012229_pt1 | contig 12062 bp, 10 predicted proteins | sample 712E1DmetaG_FD_121300 | JGI IMG/M metagenome (GOLD analysis project Ga0182027, IMG submission 121300) | Permafrost microbial communities from Stordalen Mire, Sweden - 712E1D metaG (Illumina Assembly) | ecosystem: Environmental > Terrestrial > Soil > Wetlands > Permafrost | place: Sweden...
ATCTCGGTGTCGAGCAGCGTGCTTCAGTTCGACTACGCCGGCCGGCACATGAACCTGCTCGATACGCCCGGCCACAACGACTTTTCCGAGGACACCTACCGGACGCTGTCTGCCGCCGACACCGCCATCATGCTCATCGACTGTGTCAAAGGCGTCGAGCCGCAGACCATCAAGCTGTTCCAAGTCTGCCGCATGCGCGGAATTCCCATCGTGACCTTCGTCAACAAGATGGACCGCCCCGGCAAAGAGCCCTTCGAATTGCTCGACGAAATCGAGCGCGTGCTGGGAATTCCGTGCAGCCCGGCCAACTGGCCCATCGGATCGGGGCCGACGTTTTCGGGCGTCTACGATCGGTGGGACAAGTCCGTGCTGCTTTTCGACGGCGGGTCGCGCGCGCGTCGCGTGGGCATGCACAAGACCGAGTGGGACGACCCCGAGCTGCTGGCGGCCGTCGGCGCGAATGAAATAGCGAAGGTGCGCGACGAGCTCGAGCTGCTGGAAACTGCGGGTACACCGTTCAATGAAGAACGATTCCTCGCCGGCCATATGACGCCGGTCTTTTTCGGCAGCGCCATGACCAACTGCGGGCTCGATCCGTTGCTCGATCGCTTCGTCGAGCTCGCGCCGCCACCGCGCATGCGCCTGACGTCGACGGGATCGCTCGAACCCGATCACCCGAGTTTTTCCGGCTTCGTGTTCAAAATCCAAGCCAACATGGACCCGCAGCACCGCGACCGCATCGCCTTCGTGCGCATCTGCTCGGGCCGCTTCGCGCGCGGCATGGACGTCAAGCACGTGCGCACCGGCAAGACCTTGTCGCTGACCCGCTCGGTGCAGTTCATGGCCCAGACGCGCACCGTGGTGGACGAAGCCTATTCGGGCGACATCGTGGGCCTGTGGGATCCCGGCATCCTGCGCATCGGCGACAGTCTGTGCGATGGCGAGCCGGTGGAATTTGAGGGCATCCCGCGTTTTTCGCCCGAGCATTTCGTGCGTGTGCGCCTCGACGATCCGTTGAAGCGCAAGCAGCTCAAGAAAGGCCTCGATCAGCTGTCCGAAGAAGGCGCTGTGCAACTCTTCTTCGACCGTCAGCGCATGGAGCGCGATCCAATTCTCGGCGCCGTCGGTGTGCTGCAATTCGAAGTCATTGAACATCGTCTGATGTCCGAGTACCGCGTGCCCATTGGCCTCGATCGCCTGCCCTATCGCTTTGCGCGCTGGATCGAAGGCATCGGCATCGATTTCGACAAGCTGGAGCTGCCCGGCCGACAGAGCTGTGTCATCGACGTTGAGGGCCGGCCATTGGTGTTGTTCGAGACCGAGTGGCTACTTCGCCGCGCCGAAGAGGAAAACCGGAGCGTCAAGTTCATCTCGGCCGTCCAGCCCGGCCGCAGCAGTCGATCCGCGGCGTGACGAGCGGCTGCGCCGAGGTGCGGGCTGATGCTGACAGGTTGACGCCGATCGGTCGTTAGATTTCGAGCACTTGGCTGGACAGGTTCACGCGGGCTGCGTCCTCGCTTCCCGTGTGTTAGACCACCCCTGCGACCCGGCATTCGCGGCGCCGACACGAAGAAAAAAGGCTCATGAAACGTCCATCATCGTTCCCCCTGTCCAGGCCGACATCCTCCGTAGAAGAGCTCTCGCTTCAGTTTACCGATCTCCTCTGTGGTCTGGCTGAAGACGCCGCCACGAAACGCGGTGGGGAAATCATCGCGGCGATCTTTTCCAGTGTCTCTGACGGAACGATTTTTCCCGGCGGAAAGGGCGCGGCAAGGCGTGCGGCGACTGAACGCCGCCGGCTTGTCGCCACGTTCACCCGGCAGATCGTCGGCGCCATCGAACAGTCGATGCACGCTCGCGTGCGCGAGCTTCTCGACCACGGACTAACCGGCTCGGGGCGGGTCAGGCAGGCCACTCAAGCGACCGATCCCTCGCCGCAGGAGCCTGACTCGGCCGCGGTCGAGCTGCCACGGCGCCGCCAGATTCGTCGCCGCCGGCCAATTCTTTTACAACCACCTCCGCTCGATCCCGAGCAAATCAGGCGCGACGCCGAGTTTGCGCGGCTGCGCACGCTGCTCAAGCCTATGGCCGAAGAGATGGAGCCGCGCGCGAGCGCGCCGGTCGCCCCGACACCCGCACCCCAGCCGCAGCGTCCGCAAACGCCGGCAGAATTCCTGCGCGCGCTGGAGCAGGAGATCATGAACGCGGTGCCTTTTTTCGGCGATCTCGGGCCCGAGCGCTGTGGCGCCCAAATCGCGGTCTGGGCCGGCCTGGCACGCGAGCTGCGCGATCGACTTTCTCCCGAGTTGGCCGCCACCATGCGGCCCGCGTTTCGCATCTTCTTCGAACACCTCACGCAGCTTCGCGATCAAATGGACACGCAGATCGTGGATGCCCTTGAGCCTACCTGGACACCGCCGGACTGGAGCAGCTACGTGGAAGTCAACCGCGCGCGCGTGGAAGGGCGCGCTCCGGATATCTCCACGGACAGGCTGCACGTCCATCACCGAACGATGTTGCGTGCGCTGACGCTGCAGCATCGCCGGCGTGCTCTCGAGGAGGTCTCGCCGATTATCACGGCGGCGGCGGCGGTTTTGCCGGCAAGTGATCCGCAGCTTCAGTCCACGGTCAGGCGCTTCGGCTCGACCTGGAAGGCGCCCGCAGCAGCACAGCTGCCCCGCGATGAAAAGACGCCCGACGGTGCCGACCTTTCGGCGGAGCCCGAAAACAAAAACGACGAAAAGGAACCCGACAGCGACTTCGCGCAGCCCTGGACCAAGTAAGACCATGCCTGAACCGGGACGCGTGGTCCACCATCGCGACGCACTGGCGTGGCTGCGCGAACAGGGACGCTTGTCGGCGGCGAGCGTGGTGACTTCGTTGCCGGACGTCTCCGAATTGCCGAGCCTCGATTTCAGCGCGTGGCGTGCCTGGTTCGAGGAGGCCGCGGCGACCACCATGCACAGCGTGCCGGATGAGGGCGTGGCAATCTTTTTCCAAAGCGACATTCGGCGCGCCGGCCTTTGGATCGACAAGGGCGCGCTGGTTTCGCGTGCCGCCGGGCGCGCCGGTATGCACCTCCTCTTCCACAAAATCGTCTGCCGCCAACCCGCGGGCACGCTCACCTTCGGGCGAGCCAGCTATTCGCACCTGCTCGGCTTCGCGCGCGTTCCGCGCCCTCCCCGCGGAACGGCCGCGGCCGATGTGCTGCCCGCCGCCGGCTTCATGCCGGGCAAGAAATCCATGGGAACGCAGGCGTGCGCGGCGGCATGCCGATTCATCCTCGACGAAACCACGACCCGCACCGTGGTCGATCCGTTTTGCGGCTGGGGCACGGTCTTGGCCGTGGCCAACGCCCTCGGTATGGCCGCCATCGGCGTCGACCTATCGGCGCGCATGTGCGGCCGCGCCCGGAACCTCCGTCTCACCGCCGAGGAGATTGGCGTAGCAAGCTAGGCCGGAGATCTGCGATGGACATCGTTCTACACTTCCTTCATCGCGTGTTCACCGAGAGGCCGTTTGCGCTCCTCGCGTGGCCGGTGGCGGCGATGGTTGCGGGAACCCTGGGGCGCGCGCTTCTGGGCAAGCACGCCAGCCGGCTTGCCATCGTTCCGCGAACCCTGGGCGGACTGGTGGGAATCGTCAGCGCGCCCTTTGTGCACGGCAATGCCGCGCACTTGGCGGCGAATCTTCCGCCCTTTGTCGTGCTGGGCGCCCTGGTGCTGAGGCACGGCGAGCGGGCGTTCGTCACCACCGCCGCGATCATCGCGATCGGCTCCGGCTTGTTGCTGTGGTTGCTCGGCCGGGCAGCCGCGCACATGGGCATGAGCGGCGTGATCTTCGGATTCTTCGGCTATCTCGTCACGCTGGCCTACCTCACCCGCGCCGTGACCGACGTCCTCATCGCTGGCGCCGTTGTCCTGCTCTACGGCTCCATGCTGGCTGGAATTAAGCCCGCCCGCAACGGCACCTCCTGGGAAAGCCATCTCTTCGGCCTGATTGCGGGCATCGCTACGGGGCTGGGGAAATTCTAGATGTGGGTCTATAGACCACCGCGCAATTCATGCTTTACAGGGGTCGGAATAGGTGTTTTTGTGCACCTCACCATGACCACAATCAAAGGCTCCGGACTTATCGCATTTTGTCTGCTCTCACCCACGGTCGCACTGGCGCAGAATCAACCGCCTCCCGGCGGCTACGCGCCGACGCCCGGCTACGCACCCGCGCCGGCTCCAGGCTATGCGCCCGCACAGGCTCCAGGCTATGCGCCCGCACAGGCTCCAGGCTATGCGCCCGCACAGGCTCCAGGCTATGCGCCCGCGCCGGCGCCGGGCTATGCACCCGGCAATGCACCCGCGCCGGCTCCAGGCTATGCGCCCACGCCGGCGCCGGGCTATGCGCCCACGCCGGCGCCGGGCTATGCGCCCGCGCCAGGCTACACGCCGGCGCCGGGCTATGCGCCCGCTCCTGGCTACGCTCCCGCTCCGGGCTATGCGCCCGCGCCAGGAACCGCCCCGGCACCGGGATACTACGCTCCGCCGCCAGGACGATACTACGCGCCAGCAGAGGTCAGCGCGACACCGCACGCCCCCGCTGCTAACTTGCAGGGACTTGAGCTTTCGGCAGCCCTCGGCCTAGCGTTCCCCATGGGCGATGCCGACAGCGGCGAAGCGCTGAGCAGTTTCGTTGGAACCCACGTCCCGTTGGTGATTGGCGTCGGCTACCGATTGAACCCATTGCTATCGCTCGGTGGAATTCTCCAATACGCAGCCGGGAGTATGAACAGCACCCAGTGCCCAAGTGGAGTGGACTGCTCCGCTAGTGACGTCCGCTTCGGCGTCGAGGCGCGCCTGCACTTCCTGACCGACCAGTCTTTCGCACCGTGGGTGTCCGGCGGGATCGGCTACGAATTGTTGACCATGTCGTGGTCGGCGAACGGCCAGTCTGCGAGCATGAGCGTTGGCGGAATGGAACTCTTCAATCTTGAAGTAGGCGGTGACATTCGCATATCTCCTTCCTTCGTACTCGCGCCATTCGTCGGCGTACGCCTGGGCCGTTACTCGTCGATGACGACAACGGACATCAATGGGACTACCACAAATGCTGACATCCCGAGCCAGACTATCCACGAGTGGTTTGCGCTCGGCGTTCGTGGCGCGTTCACGCTGTAGCGAATGGGCCACCCAGCGTCTAGCCGAATCCCCGTTCACGAGCGAGAGCGGGGATTCGTGGTCGTGGTCAGAACCGACAGAATTCTTTTAGCTCTTCTCGACTGATGCTCCGTTTGTACCGGCGCGAACATTGATGAATGCGCTCCAATAGAACGTCCAGATCGACGTCCGGTCGATTCCAACCCGCGGCGAACAGGGCTGCTCGCACGCTCGCCTTGCCTGAATGTTTGCCAAGAACGATCCCGCTCCCGCTCCGGCCGACGCGGGCCGGATCGAAAGGCTGATAGGCCAAGCTGTCCTTCTCCAAGCCGGCGCAATGAATCCCGGACTCGTGGCGAAAGGCTGAATCGCCCAGGATGGCTTTGCTCGTCGGAATGCTTCGCCCGGCGGCATTCATCACCAATTGTCCGAGCGGCGCCAATTGCGACGTCGCCACGCCGGTCCTTCCTGACGAATGCATGTCGAGCACCATGACCACTTCTTCGAGGGCAGCGTTCCCCGCCCGTTCGCCGAGGCCGGCGACCGTTACATCCACCGAGGTTGCGCCAGCTTCGATTGCGGCCAGGGAATTGGCGGTCGCCAAGCCCAAATCGTTGTGGGCGTGAAAACCGACCGTCATGTCTCCCGCCTGTTCGAGCACGGCTTCCACCAGGCGCTCGGTCAATCGTGGAGTTAGCACGCCTACGGTGTCAGCCAAGCGAACGCGGTCCGCCCCGCCAGTTCGCGCAGCCGCGACGAATTTGCGAAGGAACGCCAACGAGGCTCGACTGGCGTCCTGGGCGCCGACCGACACAAATTGAAAATGCCCGCGAGCATAGTCGAGCAGGGTGGCCAATTCCTGCAGAACGGATTGTTCACTCTGTTTGAAACACGTCATGAGCCGCGACGAGACGGGAAACGACACATGCACGGCCGACAACTCGCACGCGACGGCCGCGTCGACATCAGACCGGCGGGCCCTGCACCACGCCGTCATGCGAACGCGACCGTCCAATTCCAACAGGGCGCGAATATCTTCAATTTCGTCCTTCCCCATCGCGGGCGTTCCCACCTCCAGCTCCGGTACACCCGCCGCCGTCAGGGCGCGCGCAATGTTCAGCTTCTCGACGCGCGAAAAGACCACGCCAGGGGCTTGCTCGCCGTCGCGCAAAGTAGTGTCCACCAGCCAGACATTGGTCACGAGCAGCCTCCGCCCCCGCCGCCGCAGCCTAGGCCGCAGCCTCTGAAGACCTTGCGCAGCGAAGGAGGAATCGGCTTGCCGCCAAACACCGCCGAGAGCCCATCGTCGATGAGTCCCTCCATTTCCACAATTTCGATCCCCCGCCCCGTCAACACGCGTCTTGGCGCCGAACCCACGCCCGAGGTCAGCAGCGCCCGGCAGTCGTGCAGCAGATCCGCCAAGTCCAGCCATCGTTTCACGCCGCTGCCGGAATCTGGAGCCGTCCTGACCGCGACGTGCTCCGCCATGCCGTCCCTTTCGGCAAAAATGTAGAGCTTCTCCGCCTCACCGACATGTTGATTGACCAACATTCCCTCGCGCGAAGCAACCGCGACGTAGGGTCGACCGCGCGTGGGCTTGCTGGGCAAGAACGCAAACTCGCGCGGATCGGGCACGTCGAGCGCGGTCTCGCCCACCAGGCCGCAGGCATCCGCGCGGCAGCGAGCGCAATGAGCCATTTGCGGCAACTGTTCGCCAGCACCGTGGCGAGCACGCTCCATCATCTCCGCGCTCGGCTCGCCCAAGACCTCAAACGGCGTTCCTTTGACGGGCACCATCGCCATGGTATTCATAATTTTGGCGCCCATGGCGCGAGCTTCCGCGGCGACACTTCCAATCTCGCCTTCGTTGATTCCTGGAAGGACGATGCTATTGACCTTCACCAAGATGGGAGTTTCCTTCAGGCGCGCCAGCGCTTCTCGTTGCCGCGCCAAGAGCAATTCCGAGCCCTGTACGCCGCGGTAGGCGCTGTTCCCATTGCGTACCCAGCGATAGATCTTCGCCCCAACCGCCGGGTTAACCGTATTGATGGTCATGGTCACGTGACTGACCTTGAGTTCGACCAATTCGTCGATATATTCGACAAGTCCGAGCCCGTTGGTCGCGACGCAAAGGAGAATATTGGGAAATTCCTCGCGTACCAAACGAAGGGTCTCCATGGTTTCGACAGGATTGGCGAAAGGATCGCCTGGGCCGGCGATCCCTACCACGGACAAGTGAGGCATCTTCTCGTAAACCGCCTTCAAGTAGGACAGCGCCTGGAAAGGTGACAGCAACACGCTGGAAACACCGGGACGAGTTTCGTTGGCACAATCAAATGAACGGTCGCAGTAGTTGCACTGCAGGTTGCATTTCGGCGCCACAGGCAAGTGCACACGCGCCGACTGCTGGTAAACGTCCTTGTTGAAACATGGATGATTGGTGACATCCAGTTTCGCAATCGTGGACCGCACGGAATAGAGTCTGTTCGCTGGCTCTGACATCATTTGCCTCTATCGCCTGACAGCTGCAATGCGCGGGCCAAATCACAAAACGGTCTTCACGCGGTAGATACCGCCAATCACCAGAAACTCGTCCTCCCCTTTCAGGGTGCTTTCAGGAAACAATTGGCTGAAGAAGAAGATCTTCACCAGGGGAACGCGGGTCTCCCACACCGTCGAACCGAACTCGAAAGCTCGCTCCGCATCGGGCATGAATGAGCTGAGATTGTTGAGCCGGACTATTCTTTCCCGCGGCGACACAATCTTCAGGGTGTGATAGTCGTCGGGGTCGTGGGTTCCGCGATAAAGCGAGAACCAGCTTTCGCCTGGATAGCGTCGCGCAAGCTCGGATTGGCAGAATGCGTAGACCAAATCCAATTGAGAATTGATAGCATTGCTGCCCGCCATCCCCTTCATCCGATCCGTGGCGAATATCAGTTGCGCCTCTGCATTTTCGGGCGTCACCTTGCCGCGATGAAAAGTCGGACGCAGTCCAATGCGGCTTTCCACCCATGCTTTCAAAACCGCGCCTTCGATGGAGTTGGAGTCCACGCCCCAGCCGCGCAGATAGCGAACGTAGGTATTGCGCAGACTGCGGCGAGCGTTCTGAGTGTGCTCGCGATCCAGTTCGTCGAGGTGAAACTTTTCCGCGATATAGGCGTAGAACGTCTCGATACGCCTTTGTGCCTCCGGCATGCAGCCCAAGACCTCGAACAGGTGGCGGCTCGCGGGAAATACGCCCTGGATCTCGAAGCGTTGCGGGTCTTCGTTGAATTCCAGGCTGCCGATGAAGGAAGCTGGCAGGTCACATAGGTTCCAGGTGAGGGTCCAGCCTTTGTCCATCTAACCTGCCTTTCGCATCGATGGCAATTCAAGCGTCGCCGGCCTTCCTTGCGCCAGTGGCGAGACATCGATCAGGTGCTCCGCCAGTACCTCGATCTCAGCGCGTACCGTGGTATCGAGCTTCCGAATCCACCCGCGTGGAATGGCTTCCAGGCCGTAGTACGCGCCTGCGATGGCGCCCACGATGGCGCCGGTGGTATCCGCATCGCCACCTTGGTTGACGGTCGCGACCAAGCACTCCTCGAACGATGACGTAGAAAATAGAAAGTGCAGCACGGTCTGCATGGTATCCACGACATAGGCGGTGGAAAGCCCATGGTACGGAAGGTAGCGAAACTTCGGCACGTCGGCAACGGTCGCAGCCGCCTGCTGTTCCAGCCGTTCCATGCCGTGGCCAATCAAAGCGAGTTGAATCAGCTCTCCAACCAACAAACAAGCAGCGTCGGACAGAGGATTGTGATGTGTGATGTGCGCCTGTCCAATCGCGCCGACTTCCAAAAGGTTTCTTTCCGCAAGCGCGGCCAGGGCTACAGGCGCCATGCGCATTACGGCGCCATTGCCGGCGTCGCCTTCATTGGGCTGGCCATGGACTGTCCCCTGGTTGATGAACCGAGCGATTCCGCGGCGGCAGGTGTTGCCCACGTCGGGCGGTCGCCCACGGTACCATTCAACGAATCGACGAGCTATGTCGTTGGGTGAAAAGCCGACCGCAACGATGGACCGGGCAACACACAGTGACATCTGCGTATCGTCCGTGACCTCGCCCGGTCGCAGATGCAACCATCCGCCACCGATCAGCTTGCGATGGCAGCCGTATTGGGACTTGATCTCCGATGCCGTCATGAACTCGACTGTCGCGCCAAGAGAATCGCCAATGGCGAGCCCGAGCAGGCAAGCTCGAGCCCGACTCCGCACATCCGTTAAGCTGGTTGGATAGTCGCTCACGTGTCGCTGAGATTGGGCTCATAAATAGGAAAAGCCGATGGCGGAGCTACTTTGCCGTGCCTCAAGCAAGGCATTGACCACCGTATCGAAGAGCTGCATTGTGCCGCGATAGCCAACCAGTAGCAGCCTTCCCGCGCCGATTCGGTCGTGAATCGGGAACCCGACCCGAATCAAGGGCACACCGAGGGTGCGCGACATTCGGTAGCCCTTACTGCTACCGATTAGGAGGTCCAGCTTGAGCTTCCCGCAGGCTGTTTCAATTTCGCCGTAGTCGGTATCTTCCAGAATCTCTTCGATTCCACTGGTCGGTATTTGCTCTAGGGCTGGTTTTAGCGAGCGATTTCGCGCACCCGTGGCACAAAGGACGGGCCGTGCGCCAATTTCGGCGAGAAAAGCCGCAACGCCAGCCACCAATTCAGGATCTCCGTACACGCCAACCCGCTTTCCAAAAACATACTTGTGCCCGTCGGCGTAGGCGTCGAGGAGCCGCCCTCGTTCCTGTTCCAGCCATGCGGGCATCTCCTTCCCGGACAGGTTGGCCAATGCGCCAGTCAACCCATCGCACGCTCGCACTCCGATGGGCAAGCCCAGGATGGTCGGCGGCGGTCCCCGCTTGGCCAGCACTAGGCTGGCGGCTGGAGCCTTTCCCGTTAGGGTCAAATCCAGCGTCGCGATGGCTCTCGGCATCTCCGCGATTTCGTCCAACGTCGTGCCGCCAGTGGGAAGGGGACAATAATGGTCGAGAATCACACCGTCGAGCGTCTCCGAATAGTCGGGCAAAATCGTTGCAGCCAGCCCGAAGCCGTTGGCGATTTCCCGCAGGTGGCGCAAGTCCGCTGGCGAGACGATGGGCGGCAGGATATTCACGCTCCATTTTTGCGGGCCGCGCTCGACCGCTAACTGGTCCACCAGGGAATGAACCATGGTGTGGAATCCCTCGACGTGGCCATCCTTGAAACTGGGTGTCGAAGCCGAGACCACCGGCATGTTCGAGCTGCGCTTTTCTTGATACGCACGGAGGAGATGCCCGACGTCTTCCCCGATGGTCTCGGCCAGACAGGTAGTTGCCACGGTCACCAGCTTGGGCTTGTACTGGCGGGCAATATTGTCCAAAGCACGATGCAAATTGGCTTCGCCGCCAAAGACTGTCTGCGCTTCGCCAAAGCTGGACGAAGCGACGTCCATCGGCTCACGAAAGTGGCTGATCAAATAGCGACGAATATAGGTGGCGCACCCTTGCGCGCCGTGCAGCAGGGGAACTGTCTCGGCCACGCCCGCGCTAGCCAGGGCAGCGCCCAGCGGGGCGCACAGGGTACACGGATTGACCGTCGCCGAGCCTTCGCTGGAATGAACGTTCTCCGGTTGCGAAACGCAGCTCATGTGTTTCCTGCTTTCTTGGCGGTCGTCAGCGAAGCCGCATGTCGGCCAGCTTTTCGCGGCATCAGCGCCCAGATTGGGCTTGTCGCCGTGGCGTGAATTTCGCGCGCGAAAGCCACGGCTCCTTCGAAACCCGCCAAGGGAATCTTGCGTTCGTGGTTGTGGTCGCAAAACCCAAGGCCCAGCTTGTAAGCGATGGGACGTTCCTTCACGCCGCCGATGAAGACATCGACATCCTGTTCCACCAGATAGTTGGCCAGCTCCAGCGCATTCGTGTCGTCCACGATGATGGTGTTTTCGTCGCAGACAGCCTGCAATTCCTCGTATTCCTCCTGACTGCCAGTTTGCGTTCCGGCCAGGGCCACCGTCACTCCCAATTGCCGAAGGGCGCGCACGAGTGAGAATGCCTTGAAGGCACCGCCCACGTAGAGTCCAGCTTTCTTCCCTTGCAGATCCTTCTTGAATTCCTTGAGGACGGGCAGGACCTTGGCGACTTCTTCGCTAACCAGCGCCTGCGTCTTCTGTTTGATGGCCGGATCTCCCAGCTTTTCCGCGACTTCATAAAGGGCGTGCGCGGTATCCTCTATGCCGAAGAACGAAATCCGTATGAACGGAATACCGTACTTTTCTTCCATGGCCTTGGCGAGTGGGGTCATCGAGCCGGCACACTGGACCACGTTCAAGCGGGCGCCGTGCGCGCGACGAATTTCATCCACGCGGCCATCACCAGTCAGAACCGAAACAACCTCCACGCCCATGCGCGCGAAATAGTCCTTGATGATCCAGCTCTCACCGGCCACGTTGAAGTCGCCCATCAGATTGATGGACAAAGGTCCGATTGCCTTTGTGTCCCCTGTGCCAATCAATTCCAGCAAGGCCCGAGTCGCGGCGTTGTAGCCATCGCGCTTCGTTCCACGAAAGCCTTCGGCCATGACTGGAATGACAGGGATCCCAGTGTCGACCTCCACCCGTTTGCAGACCGCGGGAACGTCGTCACCGATGACGCCGACCACGCACGTCGCGTACACGAATGCCGCCTTGGGGCTGTATTTTGCTATCAGCTCACGCAACGAAGCCTCCAGCTGCTTTTCCCCGCCAAAGACGATGTCCTTTTCGCGCAAATCCGTCGAGCAACTGATGCGATGCAATTCCGGACCGGACGACAAAGCGCCGCGAATGTCCCAAGTGTAGGCGGCACAACCCACCGGGCCGTGTACCAAATGAAGGGCGTCGGCGATTGGGTACAGG
>Ga0182027_10012231_pt1 | contig 12062 bp, 9 predicted proteins | sample 712E1DmetaG_FD_121300 | JGI IMG/M metagenome (GOLD analysis project Ga0182027, IMG submission 121300) | Permafrost microbial communities from Stordalen Mire, Sweden - 712E1D metaG (Illumina Assembly) | ecosystem: Environmental > Terrestrial > Soil > Wetlands > Permafrost | place: Sweden...
AGGAGCCCGACAAGCCCGCCAGCGGGCCCGTGGGGCACTGAACCAGCCCATTTGACTGATCCTCCGGCCGCTTCGACCGCCGGCGCCTCTCTGCAGCCGGCTTCTTCCGCAGCCTGCTAGGCAAAGCAGGCGCCGGCTTGGCTGGGGCCGCGGCCCGCAGCGCGTCGATCGCGTCGTCGTCGGCGCCGGCCGCGGCGGCGTCAGTCTGCCGGCACCTCGGCTCTGGGGACCTGCTGCGTGATGCAGTGGATGCCGCCCCCGCCGTAGCCGATGACCGGGCAGGGGACACCCACCACCTCGCGGTCGGGGACGATCTCGCGCAGTCGCTCGAGGGCGGCCTCGTCGTCTTCAGTGCCGGCGGTCGGGACGACGAGTGCGCCGTTGGCCTCGTAGGCGTTGAGGTAGGTCTCCACGATCGGTGTGTCGCCGACGAGCACCGGGCGGCCGCGCAGATCGAACTCGACGACCTCGATCTCGCGGCCCTCGGCGTCGGTCGTCTCCAGGCGCCGCCGGTTCTCGACGAGATTCTCGTAGTCGGGGTGCCGGGGATCGCGCACCATGTGGAGCAGCACCCGTCCCGGGGCGACGAACGCGGCCACGCCGTCGACATGGCCATCGGTGTCGGGATCTTCCTCGAGGCCGAGCCCGGCCTTGAGCCAGATCACCTTCCGCACTCCGAGATAGTCCATCAGGACCTGCGTCATGTCGTCCTTGCTCAGGCCGGGGTTGCGCGAGGAATGGAGCAGGCAGCTCTCGGTGGTGACCAGCGTTCCCTGCCCGTCGACGGTGATGCCGCCCCCTTCGAGGACCATCGGGGCGGCGAAGCGCTCGACCCCGAATCGTGCGGCCAGCAGGCGGCCGATGGCGGCGTCGCTGTCGTAAGGGTGGTACTTCTCACCCCAGGCGTTGAAGATGAAGTCGGCTACGGCGCGGGTGCCGTCGCGACGCGTCACGAAGATCGGGCCGCTGTCGCGCAGCCAGGAATCGTCGATGGGCATCTCGACCACTTCGATGTCGGCGCCGCAGTAACTGCGGGCCACGCCGCCCTCGCCGGGACGGGCCAGCATGAGCACGGGTTCGAATCGGGCGATCGTGTGGGCGACGGCCGCGTAGTTCGCTTTGGCCAGCAGGTAGTGCTCGCCCCAGAGGTCGCGGCGGATCTCCGTGGGCCAGGCGATGAGGCAGCGCTCATGCGGCTCCCATTCGGCCGGCATGCGAAAGCCGAGGGCGCTGGGGGTGGAGCCCCGGCGACCCCCGTCACGAGAGGATCCGGCGGCAGCTGGCGTCATGTCGTTCTCCTTTGCGCTCGGGCCGCGCGCTCCATGAGCGACCGGCGGTCCACGTTCGTGTCGAACAGGGTGCGCTCGTTGTACGACCAATCACCCACCGGACGCAACGGCGGCCGGCTCCCGACGCCCGCCCGCGGCTTTGCCGCGCAGGGGGGCGGTGCTAAACTGAGACCGTGCTTGCCGTCCCCTCCATCAGCATCGGCACGATCAACCGCTCCTGCGGTCTGTAAGGCGCACCGTCCGTTTCCGGCCGACGTCGGCCCCGGCCGCTCGGCCGTCTCTTGCCAACTCCGCCCTTGTCGACGGTCAACCTGCGAGGTCTGTGCTGATGACTGCGAGGATCAATCCCATCGCCCCCCGGCTCCACTGGGACGTGCTGTCGAGCGGCGACATCGAGGCCATCCACGAAGCCACCCTCACGATCCTCGAAGACACCGGCATCCGCTTCCCGTCGGCCAGGGCGCTCGACATCCTCGAGGGCAACGGCTGCGCCGTCGACCGCCGCAGCGAAGTCGTCCGGCTGCCTCGCAAGGTCGTCATGGAGGCCGTGGCCCGCGTACCCGCGCAGTACCTGCTTGCGGGCCGCGACCCGGCCTGCGACATGATCATCGACCGCGCCCACTGCTACCTGTCCAACGACGGCAGCGGGGTGTTCGTCTACGACCACCACACCGGTGAGAAGCGCCCCTCGACCAAGGCCGACGCCGCCACCTCGGCGCGCTTCGTCGACGCCCTGCCCAACGTCAGCTACTACTGGGGCCCGGTGGTCACCTCGCAGGACGTGCCGCCGGCCAGCAAGGCGCTGCACGACTCCGAGGCGGTGCTGACCAACACCAGCAAGCATTACCAGGCGGTGACCACTGTAGGGGAGCGGCCGGCCCGGCTGCTCGTCGAGATGGCGGCCGCCATCGTCGGCGGCACGGCCGAGCTGCGCAAGCGGCCGATCATCAGCTTCATGCAGTGCGCGGTCGACCCGCTGGGCCACGACGGTCCCAACCTCGAGGCTAACCTGGTGGCCGCCGAGCACGGACTGGCGAGCGGCTTCATGCCCATGCCGCTGATGGCCGGCACCGGCCCGGCGACGATGGCCGGCAACCTGGTGGTGCAGAACGCCGAGGCGCTTTCGGGCGTCGTGCTGCTCGAGCTCGCCTTCCCGGGCTGCCCGGCGTTCTTCGCTGGCGCTCCGAGCGCCATGGACCTGAAGACGGGCGGCTACACCGCCGGGCCCGAGGACTACCTGCTGGCCGCCGGGGCCACCCAGCTCGCCCACTTCTACGGCGTGCCCATGGCCATGGGCACCATGGCCACCAGCGCCAAGGAGCCCGACTGGCAGGCGGCGGTCGACGACTCGCTGTCGACCTTCGCCAGCGTCATGACCTGCGCCGACATGATGAACGGCTGCGGCCTGCTGAACGGCTCCAAGATCCTCAGCTACCCGCACATGGTCATGGAGACCGAGATCTACGGCATCGTGCAGAAGGTGGCCGGCGGCGTGGTCGTCGATCACGACACGCTGGCCGTCGACCTGATCGCCAAGGTCGGCCCCAACGGCACCTACCTCTCCGAAAAGCACACGCGCCGCTACATGAAAGACGTCTGGAGGCCGACCGTCTGGGACCGCACGCCCTACGACGTCTGGCTCTCCGGCGGCAAGAAGGGCGCCCTCGACAAGGCCACCGCGATCGCCGACGACATCCTCGCCAACTACCGGTCCGAGCCGCTGCCCGACGACGTCGTGGCCGAGCTGGCCCGCATCGTCGCCGGCGCCGACGCCGAGCTGGGCACGCCGTGACCGGCACTCGCCCCGTGATCTCGAACGCGGACCGAGAGAGGCCCCATGACTGACCCCGTCGCCGGGGCGACCGTCTCACCCGCCGCGGCGTTGCATCACGCGTCGCTGGCGGACGATGAGGTCGGGCGCCTCCACGACGCGGCGCTCGAGCTGCTGGCCTCGCGCGGCGTCCAGGTCGACGGCGAGATCGCGCTCGGGCTGCTGCGCGCCGCGGGCGCGAGCGTCGAGTCGAGCACCGGCCGGGTCCGGCTGCCCGCCGCCCTCGTGGCCCGCGCGCTGGCGAGCGCGCCGGCCTCGTTCGTGCTGCCCGGGCGCGTGGCCGATCGCGACGTGACGATCGGCGGCGGCCGTGGCGGCCTGATGGCCGCCACGGCCGCCGCCCCCGACGTGGCCGCCGCCGCGCTGCTGGCCGACGCTCTGCCCGAGGTGGCGGTCGTCGGCCTGCCCGCGCGGCGCCTCGCCGAGCTGCCCGCCGCGGTAGCGGCGACGGCCAAGCCCGTGCTGGTCTGCGGCGCCCTGAGCGCGGCCCAGGCCGACGTGGTGATCGCCGCCGCGGCGGCGATCGGGGGGCGCGACGGCGTACCGCGACCGCCGCTCGGCGTGGTCGTCCACAGCACCGAGCAGGTCGCGCTCGATCCTTTGCTGGCCTGCGCCCGCGCCGGCCTCGTCTGCGCCTTCTTCACGCAGCCGGCGCTCGGCGGCGAGCGCCCCGCGAGCCGCGCGGCGGCGCTCGCCGCCGTCCACGCCGCCGCCCTCGCGGCCGGCGCCGTGCAGCAGCTTGCGGCGCCGGGCTCGCCCTACTTCGTGCCGGCGCTGCCGGTCGCCGTCGAAGATCACGCCCCGGGCTTCGGCCTGGGGCCGGCCGGCGTCGCGAGCTTCACCCAGCTCGCCCAGCTCGCCGCGCACGCGGGCCTGCCCATCGCCTGCGGCTTTCCCCCCACACGGCCCGCGACCGACGAATGGCTGGCCGCCGCCGACGGGACCTTCTTCGCCCTGGCCGCGGCCCTGGGCGGCGCGGCGCTGCTGGCCGTCGCCGGCCACACCGACGGCGGTCGCGAGTACTCGCCGGCGCAGCTCGTGCTCGACGCCGAGACCTGGTCGAACGTGGCCGCGGTCGGCGCCGGCATCGTGGTGGACGAGGAGACCCTCGCCCTCGAGACCATCGCGGCGGTCGGCATCGGCGGCAACGCGCTCGGCCAGAAGCACACCCGGCGCCACATGAGAGAAGTCTGGCAGCCGCGCCTGTTCGACCGCGGCGCGTACGACGTGTGGCGGCGCGAGGGCGAGCGCGGCGCGCCGGAGCGGGCGGCTGAGCTGGCCCGCGCGCTGTGCGCCGGTCACGAGGTGCCGCCGCTCGACGCCGAGAAGCGCGCGACGCTTCGGCGTATCATCGCTACGGCAGGACTCTAGTCCTTGTTGTGACCAGCACGTGAGTGGCGACCGTCGAGAGCGTCGGCCGCCGTCGACCGGCCGGCCCGCCGTGGCGGGACCACCGAACCAGAGGGGCCAACGCGCGGATCCCCGGGGGGCCGCGAGCAAGGAGACGACATGACCGTTCAGACCACACCGAGACACTGGCAAGAGATCGCACGCTTCAAGGACGTGTCCGAGGGCGAGTGGAATGACTATCGCTGGCAGCTCGCCAACCGGCTGACCACGGTCGCCGATTTCGAGCAGGTGCTCAACTTCACCGCCGGGCAACGTGCCGACCTCGAGGCCTGCATGGGCAAGTTCCGCGTGTCGGTGACGCCCTACTACGCCTCGCTCATGGACCCCGATGATCCCCACTGTCCGGTGCGCATGCAGGCCGTGCCCACGCCGGCCGAGCTCCTCGTGCGCCCCGAGGACTTGAAGGACGCGGTCTCCGAGGACTTCGACTCGCCGACCCCGCGCATCACGCACCGCTACCCGGATCGTGTCTTGTTCGTAGTCACCGAGATGTGCTCGATGTACTGCCGCCATTGCACGCGGCGCCGTCTCGTCGGCGGCACCGAGGACTTCGTCGCCAAAGGCGAGATCGACAACGCCATCAAGTACATCGAGCGCTCGCCCGAGGTGCGCGACGTGCTGATCAGCGGCGGCGACCCGCTCGTTCTCTCCGACGACAAGCTCGAGGAGATCCTCGCCCGCGTGCGGGCCATCGACCACGTCGAGATCGTGCGCATCGGTTCACGCGTCCCGGTGGTCTGTCCGCAGCGCATCACCCCCGAGCTGTGCGCCATGCTCAAGAAGTATCATCCGCTGTTCTTCAACACCCACTTCAACCACCCCAAGGAGTTCACGCCGGAGTCGATCAAGGCCTGCGCCATGCTGGCCGACGCCGGCATCCCGCTGGGCAACCAGACGGTGCTCATGCGTGGCATCAACGACTGCGCCAACGTCATGAAACGCCTCTGCCACAAGCTGGTCGCGGCCCGCGTCAAGCCCTACTATTTCTACCAGTGCGACCTGGCCGAGGGCACCGCGCACTTCCGCACGAGCGTGGCCAAGGGCATCGAGATCGCCGAGAGCCTGCGCGGCCACACCACCGGCTTCGCCGTGCCGACCTACATCATCGACGCCATCGGCGGCGGCGGAAAGACGCCGGTCATGCCGCAGTACCTGATCTCGCAGGCCCCCGGCGGGGTCATCTTGCGTAACTACGAGGGCGTGATCAGCAAGTATACCGAGCCCGACGACTACGTCGAGCCCGAGTGCCACTGCCCCGACTGCGAAGCAAAGCGCCAGCGCCTGGGCGTGGCCGGCATGTTCGACGATCACGGTCCCACGCTCAGTGAGGTCTGGGACGCGCGCATGAAGAAGGTCGCCGACCGCAAGGCGCGCATGCAGGACTAGCGCGGCCGGGTCCCGGCGGCCGGGTCCCGGCGACCCGGACGGAACGCGACGCCGGAAGAACTGCAAGCGCGGGCGGGCGGCGGCCACAGGCCGCCGCCCGCCCCGTCGGCCAAGGAAGGCGCAGGTGACCTTAGTATTCGTCGAGCCGATCGGCGTGACGGTCGAGATTCCCGAGGGCGAAAGCCTGCTGGCGGTCGTGACCAGCGGCGCGGTCGACGTGCCCGTCGATTGCGCCGGGCGCGGGACCTGCGGCAAGTGCCTGGTGCGTACCGGCGCCGGCAGCTTCAGCGAGCCCAACGAGATCGAGCGCGGCAAGGTGCCGGCGAGCAAGCTCGCCCAGGGCTGGCGCCTGGCCTGCCAGACCACGCCGCTTTCGGAACGCGTCAGCATCGAGGTGCGCGCTACTCAGGGCCGCCGTCAGATCCTCACGACCTCGCGCCTGCATCCCGGCGAGCCGCACCCGGCGGTCGTGCGCGAGCCCGTGGCCCTCGAGCCGCCGACGCTGGCCGACGCGCGCGCCGACAGCGAGCGCCTGCTGAGCGCGCTGGGCGCGAAGGAGCTGCCGCTCGAGGTGCTGCGTCGCCTGCCACAGACGCTGCGCGACGGCGGCTTTCGCGCCATGGTCACCCGCTACGAGGGGCGCCCGATCGACGTCGAGTCGGCCGATGTCGACGGCCGCGCCTGCGGCGTGGCCGTCGACATCGGCACCTCCAAGATCATCGCCTACCTGTTCGACCTGGAGAGCGGCCGGCAGATCGACCAGGAGGCCATCGAGAACCCGCAGATGCGCTTCGGCGAAGACGTCATCACGCGCCTCACGCAGGCCATCCACGACGGCCGCCAGGACGATCTGCGAAAGGCGGCCTGCGACGGCGTGAACGAGCTGCTGGGCAGGCTCTGCGCGCGCCAGGCGATCGCGCCGCGCCACCTCTACGACATGACGGCGGTCGGCAACACCGCCATGCACCACCTGGCGCTCGGCGTCTCGCCGGTCGGGTTGGGCGGCGCGCCGTTCGCTCCGGGGCTGGCCGCGCCGCTGACGCTGCGCGCCGTCGAGCTGGGCTTCGCCATGAACCCCGAGGCGGGCGTGCACTTTCCGCCGCCGATTGCCGGCTTCGTGGGCTCCGACTGCCTGGCCGTCATCGCCGCCACCCGCCTGGCCCGGGCGACGGCGCCGACGATGGCCGTCGACATCGGCACCAACACCGAGATCGCTCTGGTCCACGACGGCCGGATCGTGGTGACGAGCTGCGCTTCGGGACCGGCCTTCGAGGGCTACCAGATCGCCTGCGGCATGAAGGCGGCCGAGGGAGCCATCGAGCGCATCGCCATCGGCGCCGACGGCGAGCCCCACGACGTGCACACGATCGGCGGTCGCGAGCCGCTGGGTATCTGCGGTTCGGGGGTGGTCGACCTGCTGGCTGGCCTGGTGGCCGCCGGCATCGTCGATGCCGGCGGCCGTCTGCGACCCCATCCCCGCGTGCGCCGCAGCGCCGAGGGCCCCGGGCTCGAGTACCTCGTGGCCCCGGGCGCGCGGGGCGACATCGTCTTCACGCAGCACGACGTGCGGTCGCTGCAGCTTGCCAAGGCGGCCATCGCCAGCGGCGCCAAGCTGCTGCTGGCCGAGGCCGCGCTGCGGCCGGAGCAGCTCGACCAGGTGATGGTCGCCGGCGCCTTCGGCAACGAGCTCGACGTCGACAACGCCCTGGCCATCGGCCTGCTGCCGGCGGTGCCGCGCGAGCGCGTTGCCTTCGTGGGCAACGCGGCGGGGGTGGGCGCCCAGATGGCGCTCATCGACGTCGACGAGCGGCGCGCGATGGCTGCCCTGGCTGGCGAGATCGAGTTTTTGGACCTGGCCACCGACCCGGGGTTCCACGAGGTCTTCACCGGCGAGCTCGGCTTTCACTGACGCGCCCGCGGCGAGGGGGTCCGCACGTGGCCACTGACACGGTCTCTCCGGCATCGAGCGCCGAGCGACTGCGCGGCTACGCCGAGATCGGCGGCGCGTCGCTGATTCTCGGCACGTCGGGCGCCCTGCTGCAGATCTCGACCATGCCGGCCAGCCTGCTGCTCGTCACGCGCATGGCGCTCGCGGGACTCGTGCTGGGGCCGCTCTTCTTCCTGACCGGCGGCGTCGCCGAGGTGCGTCGCTCGGGCCACTTCTGGCGCCTCGTGCTGATCGGCTTCACGGTCGCCTGCGAGATGCTCTTCTACTTCGCCTCGATCCGCCTGGCCAACGTCGCCATCGGCATCGCCCTCGAGTACATGGCGCCGGTCTACATCGCGCTCGTGGCGCCGTGGGTGCTGCACACGCGCCGCGAGCGCAGCGACATGGTCGCCGTGGCGGTGGCGGCGGTCGGCATGATTCTGATCGTGGTGCCGAGCCTCGCCCTCGGCGGCTCGGGCAACCTCGTGCCCGGTGTGGCCTGCGGCATCGCCGCCGGCGGTTTCTACGCCACGGCGCTGCTGCTGCTCAAGGGCGTCGGGGACGGCGTGCGCGGCACGACCTCCACGCTGTTCTTCTGCGTCTGCACGGTCGTGCTGATCACGCCGCTGGCGGCGTGGCAGACGGTGGCCGGTCACTACCATCTGACCTGGGCCGACGCCGGCATCGTCGCGGTCATGGGCCTCGTCTACACCGCCCTGTGTTTCAGCCTGTTCACCGACGGCCTGCGCTTCGTGGCCGTCGAGCACGCCGGCATCCTGGGCTATCTCGAGCCGGTCACCGCGCCACTGTGGGCCCTCCTGCTGGTCGGCGAGCGGCCGCCGGCGACGACCTGGCTGGGCGGAGCATTGATCATCGGCGCCGGCTGCTTTGCCATCGCCCTCGGCCGGGCCGAGACGGAGGTGCCGGCGTGAACCACCGCCTGCGCGGCTACGTCGAGACGCTCGGAGCCGGTCTCATCAACGGCTCGATCGGCGTGTTCGTCACCTACGCGACCATGCCGGCGACCATGCTGGTGGCGGTGCGCATGGTCTTCGCCGGAGTCGTGCTCGGCGTGGTGGTCGCCATGCGCCGCGACTGGAAGGCGCTGTTCGCCGACCGCGGCACCACGATCCGTCTGCTCGTCTGCGGCGTCGCCCTGGCGATCAACCTCGTGAGTTACTTCATCGCCATCCGCCAGACCGGCGTGGCGGTGGCCATCTTCCTGTCGTACGCCGCGCCGGTCTACGTGGCCTTCCTGGCGCCTCATCTCGAGGGCGGGCGCACCGAGGCTGCCGTGTACGTCGCCCTCGGCGTGGGCCTGGCCGGCATGGCCGTGATCCTGGTGCCCGGGCTCACCGGCGCCAGCGTCAGGCTCACGCCCTACGGTCTGTTCTTCGCGACGCTTGCCGGCGTGATGTACACGGTCTACCTGATCGGCGGCAAGCAACTCCGGCGGCGCGGCGTGCACGCCACCACGATCGTGTTCACGATGAGCGTGCTGGCCGCCGTCGTGCTGCTGCCCCTCGGCCTGCTGCAGACGCCCGCCTCCGACTACACGGTGCGCAACTTCGCCATCGCCGGCTTTCTGGGCGTGGTCTGCACCGCGCTCACCTTCAGCTTGGTCATGGACGGCATGCGGTACATCAAGGTGCAGCACTCGGCCATCATGGGCTACGTCGAGCCGGTCAGCGCGCCGGTCTACGCCCTGATCTTCCTGAGCCAGGTGCCGTCGGTGTGGACGGTCGCCGGCGGGGCGCTGATCATCGGCGCCGGCGTGATCGTAGTGCGCTACGGAGCGGCCGACGCCGAGCCCGAGCTGCCGGGCCTGGCGCTGGCCGACCCCGCCGCCGGCGACCCGCCGTGAGCACCTCGCCGACCGCGGCCACCCGACGCCAGGCGCTGACCCGCGGCTATCTCATGGTCTCGGTGTCGTATCTGATCATGGGCGCGATCGGTGCTCTGGTGGACTACACGACGGCGCCCGAGAGCGCCCTGCTCGTGCTGCGCTTCGTGACCGCCGGCCTGGTGCTCGGCGCGGTCTTCGCCCGGCGCCGGCCGCTGGCCGGCGTGCGCCGGCCGGGCATACCGGGGCGCCTCCTGGCCATGGGCCTGGTCGACTCGCTGACCCTGCTGCTGTTCTTCGTCGCGCTGCGCGACACCAACGTGTCGATCGGCATGTTCCTCGAGTTCATGGCCCCGGTCTGGGTGGCGGTCGCGGCGCCGCGCATCTTCCGCGGGCGCACCGAGCCCGTCGTCTACGTGGCGCTGGGCATCGCCCTCGCCGGCCTGGCCACCATCCTCTGGCCGACCATCTCCGGCCACGCCGTGCACGTCTCGGCCCTGGGTCTGCTTGCCGGCACGGTCTCGGGGCTCGGCTACGCCGCCTTCCAGATCATCGTGAAGGACCTGACCAACCGCGGCGTGGGCGCCGTCACCATCGTCATCAGCGAGATGAGCATCAACAGCGTCGTGCTGCTGCCACTGGCGCTCTGGCAGACGGTGGGCGCCGGTCACCACATGAACGGTCGCGACATCGTCGTCGGCATCGTGCTCGGCGTGGTCTGCACGGCGCTCGCTTACACCCTGTGGACCGAAGGCGTGAGTCGCGTCCGTGTGCAGCACTCGTCGATCCTGGGTTACCTCGAGCCGCTGAGCGCGCCGTTCTACGCGCTGCTGCTGCTGGGCGAGTGGCCGGGCCCCTGGACCCTCATGGGCGGCGCCCTCATCATCGTGGCTGGCGTGCTCGTCGTCACCCTCGGCGAGCGCGACCAGAGCGTGGAGGTGACGCCGGCCTGACACGCCCGCTCGCGGCCGGCGCAGAAGGCATAGAATCGAGGCATTCTCCGTAAGAAAGGGAGCCACGCATGGCGACAGGATCAGCGCACAGCGCGCCCAAGCTCAATCTCACGAAGTCGATGTCGATGCTCGAAGACGCCCAGCGGCTCACGCCGGGCGGGGTGGGCGGCATCCGCCGGCCCTACAACTTCGTGGTCGGTGAGTACCCCGTGTTCATCACTCACGGCAAGGGTGGCCACATCTTCGACGTCGACGGCAACGAGTACATCGACATGCTCTGCGCCTACGGGCCGATCATCCTCGGCTACGTCGAGCCCGAGATCAACGACGCCGCCAAGGCCCAGATGGACAAGGGCTTCTGTTTCAGTCTCGTGCAGCCGCTCCAGAACGAGCTCGAGCAGCGCCTCGCCGACATCATGCCCTGCGGCGAGCAGACGATCCTGGTCAAGACCGGCTCCGACGCCACCAACGCGGCGGTGCGCGCCATGCGCGCCGCCACCGGCCGCGACGTGGTCGCGCGCTGCGGCTACCACGGCTGGGGCGACTGGTGCGTCGAGCACCACGGCGGCGTGCCGCAAGCCGTGTGGGAGCTCACCAAGGAGTTCGAGTACGGCCAGATCGAAGACCTCGAGCGCATCTTCGCCGAGAACCCGGGCAAGGTCGCCGGCGTGATCATCACCCCGGTCGGCCACCCCATGGCCAAGCCCGTCATCGCCCCGCCGCCGGGCTACCTCGAGGCCGTCAAGGAGCTTGTCCACGCCAACGGCGCCGTGCTCACCTTCGACGAGATCCGCACCGGCTTTCGCGTGTCCATGGGCGGCGCCAGCGAGCGCTACGGCGTGGTGCCCGATCTGACCACGGTCGGCAAGGCGATGGCCAACGGCTACTCCATCGCCGCCCTGGTCGGCAAGCGCGAGATCATGAACGTCTACGTCAAGGACGCCTTCCTGAGCTCGACCTACTTCCCCAACAGCCTCGAGATGGCGGCCAGCATGAAGTGCCTCGAAGTCCTCGAGCGCGAGAAGGTGCAGGACGCGATCTGGGAGCGCGGCACGCGCTTTCTGCAGCGTCTCGGCAGGATCGTCGACGCCTCCGGTGTGCCCGTGACAAAGAGCGGCATCCCGCCGATGCCGTTCCTCACCTTCGATCACGTCGACGAGCACTACAAGGAGCGCCGCACAGAGTTCTATACGCAGTGCATCCGCCGCGGTCTGTTCGTGCAGCCCTATCACCACTGGTACATCTGCTACCGGCACACCGAAGCCGACCTGACGCGCGCCCTCGATGTCGTCGAGGAGTCGCTTTCCTACGTGGCGGAGTCGCATCCCTGGCAGAGATAGAGACGCGAGCCGACGTCCCCACGCACCGACATGCCAACTCACAGGGGGTCGTGATGGAGAAGCTGATCATCACCGTCGCCGGC
>Ga0182027_10012232_pt1 | contig 12062 bp, 9 predicted proteins | sample 712E1DmetaG_FD_121300 | JGI IMG/M metagenome (GOLD analysis project Ga0182027, IMG submission 121300) | Permafrost microbial communities from Stordalen Mire, Sweden - 712E1D metaG (Illumina Assembly) | ecosystem: Environmental > Terrestrial > Soil > Wetlands > Permafrost | place: Sweden...
ACGATACGGAGCTGTTCGGCAGCCAGCAGACAATCGAACCGAACAAGATACAAGCACATCGGATGTCCTTCTCGCCGATGTCGCCGAGCGCGTGGCCTTGGTCGACGCGCGACCTCATGAACACGCTCCCCCTGAAATGGCGGCGGCGACCCCATAGACCCGTTCTCTTTCGATGAGATTGGGAAGGGCGATCACGCGTATGACGGCGAATCAGGGCAACCTATTAGGCCAGGTCATCGCGTTAGCCGCACTTTGAGGAACGGTCCCGCACGGCAGCGTCCGCGGGATATTCGCGAGATGCGAGTTTCCCGCTGAATCAGACTTCTCAGGGGCTGGTCGCCGCGGTTTCGGGCCAGGCCACGTCTACTGACCGGAGATGTCAACTACGACACCTTGATTCGACGTTCGTCCCCACGTCCTAGTCGCGGCCCACGCTAGCTACGGCACTGTTGTCGGCCGTGCCGGTGGGAGCGACACGATCGCGGCGTCGTTACAGAGCCGGCGGCTCGAGGCGAATCCGAAGGCCGAGGACGTCGTTGCCTCCCTCTGGGTAACCGAAGTCGAACGCTTCGGCCACATAGGAGCCGGACTTCACCTCGAAGACGAAGCGGTACACAGGTCCTGAACAGAATGGGTCGCACGCGACGCATTGCCCATCAGGGAGCTCGAGCCGACTGATCTCGCGCCAAGTTCCCTCAAGCTCATCGACGTCAGTGACGAAACACATGCGAGCTACCTCGATCGTCCGGTCATCGCCACGCAAGACCTCGACAGGGAATTCGTTGTCCTCGCGTGTGCCTTGCAAGACGAGCACGGCTTCGTATCCCCTAGGTGACCCCTTCCCGGATACCCGCTTCCGGCTCGACGCGGAAGTCCTCTCCAAGAACCGACGCGGCGCCGAAAGCCACCGTGCCGCTGTCCACTCCGATCCAACCGATCTCCTCCCAGCTCTCAGAGTCGGTGGGGGCCTCGATCACCTGCGTCACTCCGCTTTGCGAACTGTGTACCAGCCGTCAGTTCTGTCCGGAGGGTTTGGAGGAGCGCTTCTCGAGATCGGACTCGGCGGACTTGTCACCCTCGAAGAGGTCGGTGTTGTCAAAGCTCTCGCCTGCACGGATCTTGCCCCTCCGTCGGGAGACGGAGCTCGAAAGACTCAGGAACGCTTCACGGCTGCCGTGGGCGTCGCCTTTGAAGTTCTGAGTGCTCGAAGCAGAGAAGCCGACCCGGCCGCCCTCCGCGTAGGAGTCCTGGTTGGCACCGAGATAGGCGAATGTCCATCCCTCTTTTTCGTGCTTCTTGACAAGGTCGAAAAGCTGTTCGCGGCGGTACTCGCGACTCTGGTTCTCCTCACCGTCGGTGAATGTCACAAAGAGGATCGACTCCTCCGGCTCACCGGCTGCGCGACGCTTCTCGGTGCGGATCGTCGCATCGGTGATCGCATGACCCATCGCGTCGTACAGGGGAGTGCCACCACGGGGGGCGAACGAAGCTCTCGTGAGCGGCGGGACTTGCGCTATGGGTAGCGCGTCGGTGAGGACCTCGTGGGGATCGTTCGAGTCAAACTGGATGAGTGTCATCAACGCGTCGGCGCCATTGGACTGCTGATCGGCGAGGAATCCGTTGAAACCTCCTACGACGTCGGAAGCCATGGACTCCATAGAGCCCGAGCGGTCGAGAACGAAGTAGATGTGGAGATCGGTCGTGGTCATACCTTCCTTTGTCTGCTCGCAGAGGACTTGGTGGTCTTCGTTGCGTTAAGTCCGCGCTCGAGGACGAGGCGGATGGTGTCGCTCATCCCGAGTGCCTCGGCGTTCCCGACGTCGGCGAGGCGCTGCAGGAGGTCCTCGGGGAGGCGGATGCTGACGAGACGACTAGACGAGCGCTGTCCGAGTCTCGAGCTGCTCGCAAAGTAGCGGGACGGTGAGTCTGGCGGCTGCTGATTCACTACCTTAGTGTATTACATAGGTAGTACGTTTGTCAAACATGTAATGAGTCTGGGTGTTTCCTCCAGGGTGACCCGAGAGACCGGGCCCGATGATGGTCCGGCAACCGGCCCTGCGCACGGTGCCAACGCCAGGCGATGAGGGACGCCCGTTGCCCCGGACTCAGGGCCACGCCCTGTCTCGAACGGCTAGATGGTCGAGTCGGCGTAGACTTCCGATTATCCGTTGCCCAATTTGGTTCCCCCCATGGACCGTGCTTGGACCGGCGCGTTCTTCGGCTGGTCGGTTCTGGACGCGCAGAACAATTAGGCACTGATCCTTGGAGAGGCTCTTGAATCGTTCGCTGAGGTCGCCCGCGTGGCACATCCGTCCCGACTCGTAGGTGCGAGGTGGCGCACGTCATCTACCAAGGTGCTTGACAATGCTCTCATCGGCGATTGAAGGGTTCGTGGCATTGGCGGGACACCAACGTGAAGGAATCGAACGTGAACCGTGGTCGGACGCCCCACGGCAGGTGCTCACTGACGATGCGCGAACCGAGAGTCGCGACGTGATCGCGGACGTCCCCAGATGCCTCGAGGCGCCGGAGCACAAGAGCCTGCCCGAGCTCACAAGATGACGCCTAATCGTCCTGACGACAGTTTGTTGGACATCTTGTTGCAGGCGGTGGGCGCCTTGGCAACGGGTCACGGCGACCTGGCGAACGCGAAAGCAACCGAGCTTGCCGTCGATCTTCCTGTCGAACGCTCCCGGGTGCCGATCACGCCCAGGTTGGCCGCTCGTGTCATGCAGAGCGACTTCTTCAGATGCAGGTATTGCGGCACGAGGATCATCCCTGCGGCTGTACTGCGAGCCGCTTCGCTGGTCTGGCCCGATGAACTCCCGTATCACGTGCACTGGAAGGCGTCCGCAACCCACCCTCTTTACCTCTCCCACGCAGGCTCGATAGACCACATCGAGCCTCACTCCCGAGGAGGCGATACCGAATCGCTGACAAACCTGGCAACGGCCTGCTGGGGATGCAATGTACAAAAGGGTGACCTCAGTCTTGCTCGTCTCGGATGGCAGCTACAGCCACAGGTCCCCTCTGATTGGGATGGCCTCGTTGGCTACTACCCAGCGATCTGGAAAGTCGCTCAGTCCAAGGCAACCGAAGACGACGCTCGTTTCCACTTGAAATGGCTGGGTGCGTTCCGATGGGCAGCGTCCAATAGCTCTGAAAATGGGACCGCTCAACACGCTCGCGACGCTTAGTACGCCTCTAACCCTACAAATTGTCCCCAGTCGCACTTGCAGTCTCGGCCATCGTGAGCTCGTCTGTGGTCGCAGGGTTCGTTCGAAGCGCCGATGACCGCGTGTACCGCTGATACTGAGTCCACGCCGATGGCGCGTGATGAGAAATTGGTTGAGGCAAATGAAGGGTTCCCTGGGGTCTGTTGGCGTCGGCTCCAGTCGGCCAGAATGATGGCTCTACCAGGGCTTTCTCCGCGGCACCACGAGAGCGCAGGTCCGATCAATTTGCGGCTCGCGAGACAAAAGTAGGGCAAAAGTAGGGATGGATTTCAACCCACGACTGCATGGGTTTCTCTGTGTCCGACCTTCGGGTTTAACCACGACTGCATGCCTTACCACTGAGGCACCGATATCAGCGCTTCTGCGCGGCGCGCGGCCAAGTTCGGCGCCCTTGGTGGGAATTCCGCTTTCTAGCTCGGTCTTGCTGGACAGACGTCGGCCAACACACGAGGAGCGCAGCCATCGCCCCTAACCTTGAACCGCAAGTGCAAACAAAACGAAGTGACAGTTCTCTCTGCCTATGGTACGACTGCGTTGCGACCCACAGACCTGCGACGCATCGAGGCACGAGCTCAGGCCTCACGACACGTACGCGTCTGGGGTGCAGAACAAGAAGCGGGTCAGAACCGTTCTTGCGAAATCGAGAAGATTAGGAGCGTGCCCAATGGGAGTCCTGGAATGACCGATTGCGGAATTATCACAAGAGCGCTCGCCAGTTACGACCCCGACGCTCAAGAAGCCAACATCGTCAAGGCCGAAGATCAGCGGGCGAGGCTACTTGCCCTGTTTCCCCGCCAAGGTTGGCCTGAGATGACACTTCAACGGTACGCGCTCGGGCAAGCCAATCAACCGGACAACTTCGGCCGCTGGATGGAGTTCGTCACTGTTGATTTCTCCAGCATGAGAGGCGGAAACGCCAGGAAACACTTGATCTACTACGAGGCAGGGACGGGTGACTGGTGGTACAACCGGAAGGCCTACGGGAACGTCGAGGAGGCGTGGCAAGCCGTACGCCAGGGTTTCGTCGACGCGATTGCCTTCGCCGAGGCTGGCGACTGGGGTGCGATCGAAGATATAGCCGCCATTCACTCCGGACCCGCGCTGGTCACCAAGACTCTCTCGATGTACTTTCCCAGCGAGCTCCTTCCGATCAACTCCCAGGCCCATCTGAGACACTTCCTTCAAGCGCTCGGGGACGAGAGCGCTGGCGATCAATCGCTGGGCACTACGAGGCTGAACCGCCTGCTTCTCAAAGACCTCCGCTCCTGTCCAGACTTGGACGGGTGGACAACCAAGCAGATGGAAAGGCTCTTGTACTCGGAACTAGGCCCCCGTCCGCCGACACCGGCTGAGGGGTCCATCGAGAACATCGCCTCCTTTGTTGCCAGCGTTCTCACAGAGGTTGATGGCCGGCTCGAACTGCGACGGCAAGCCGAGGACGAAGCTCGAAAGCTTCTCAATGACTTCGCTGGCAGCATGACCGAGATACAGGTGCGGACGCTCTTCAAGCTCTTTAACGCTGACTTCGATGGTGGCAAGAGGACGCAAACGAGGTTCTCACCTGCCTTCGTCGGTCAGACAGCGAACGCGCTAGTGACCGACCTGCTTGCTTTCAACTCATGGACCGGGCGCGTGTGGCACGGCAGTGACGACGAGGCCGCCGCTGCAATCAGCGAGCTTCTCTCTGATCGAAAGGCTTTGCCGTCAGCCGGAACTGCATACCCGACCATGTTGATGTACCTCCGTAGTCCGGACACTTCATCGGTCTGGCTGCGCAGCACCGACCGTGGTCTTCAGCGCTTGACGTCCTACAAGCCGACGAAGAGCCTAAGCCAGGGCGGTTTTGAGGACTACATGCTGTTCTGCGAAGCCGCGACCGTGTTCATGGCGGACTACGACCTACCTCCAGAACTGCTTGACTTTGTGCTCGCGGCAGCAGCTCGTGCAGACCAGCCGAGAGTGGAGGTGGCCAGCTCTAGCGGCGTCTGGCTGTTTCAGGCCAATCCGACCATCTACGACATCAATCGCGCGCTCAGTGAATTGCCAGAAACTGACTGGACCGTCCGGCAGTACACGCACGACGTGAAGAAAGGTGATCTCGTCTATCTCTGGCGGTCGGGCCCCGACGCCGGCGTCATCGGGACTGCCACCGTCCTAACTGACCCAGCTGTGCTCCCTGGTGACGCGAACGATCAGTACGTCCTGCAGCCGGGGGCGCTGACCAAGCCCGAACCACGCGTGATGCTGCGAATCGATTCGGTGCTTCCTGCCGTGATTCGACGAAGTGACCTGATTGAGCACCCAGTTCTGAAGGATCTCGGTGTGATCCGATTCGCCAATGCCACGAACTTCAAGATCTCGCCAGAGCAGAACCAGGCACTGCAGACGCTTCTCTCCGGATTCCGGGTCCCCCCAGTTCGCGCCGAGCTCGAGGACCGCGTTCACATCCCCCAGCGATGGCTGCAAGAGGCCCTCGACTTGCTGACGGAAAAGGGCCAGGTCGTCTTCTATGGACCGCCAGGAACCGGCAAGACGTTCGTTGCACTCGCGTTAGCTGAAGAAATCACCCGTGACGGTGGTGCCTTTCGCATAGTTCAGTTTCACCCGTCATACAGCTACGAGGACTTTGTTGGTGGGTTCCGTCCAGTGGAAGACGACGCGGCTTACGGGGTCAAGTACCGACGCACGAACGGACCGCTTCGCGACCTGGTCGGCGAGGCGGAGAATGACCCAGGGCATCCTTACGTGCTCATTGTCGATGAGATCAATCGTGGCAACATTCCCAAGATCTTCGGTGAGTTGCTGTTTCTCCTGGAATACCGCCAAAAGGCAATTCGACTCCAGTACTGGCCGGAGTACGAGTTCAGCCTTCCGCGGAACCTCTTCTTAATCGGCACGATGAACACAGCTGATCGATCGATCGCCCTTGTGGACGCCGCGCTGCGCCGGCGCTTCTATTTCGTGCCATTCATGCCGACCACGTTCCCAATCAACGAAGTACTCCCGAAGTGGCTGGAGAAGAATGGTCACGGAGACGAGGCAGCAAGGCTGCTGGAACTGCTCAACCGGGAGATCGCGCACGACGAGATCGCCATCGGCCCTTCCTATTTCATGACTGACCCGGCTGCAGGTCCCGAGCTTGACCGCATCTGGGCGAAGGCGATTATCCCGCTGCTTGAGGAGTACTACTACGCATCTGACTGGGACCCGAACAAGTTCAGCCTTGCGAAGCTGCGGGCACGGCTCAGACGTGAGCCCAGCGAAATGGCGAACGAAGGCGAGGAGCAGCTGGAGGATCTGACATGAGGCTGATCGAAATGGAGGCCTGGTCGCCATTTGATCCCGTCGAGCTTTCCCACGATCAAGCTGCTGAGATCGCCGGCCTTGGCCTCGTCGAGGTCGTAGCTCAGGCCCCCAGCGGCACTTGGAAGCTTGTGGCGAACTCTCGGATTGGCGTCGGCGTAGGCAGTGGCTGGGAACTCAGAGTCCGGCCGAGGCTCGCCGTACCGAAGCTGTTCTTCCTCTTGGCGTACGTAGCTGACCCGAAGGGCTGGAAAGATCAGATCGCCGAATTCAAATCTGAGCCTGACTTGCTTGACGCAATCGCGAACGGGTTCTCCTGGCACGCGCTTAGCGTCCTCAAACGCGGGCTTCTCCGAGGGTACCTGCGTGTCGACGAACGCCTGACCACTATTAGGGGTCGAGTGCGATTCGAAGACCAGATCGCGCATAATGCAAGTCTTCCACTGCCTGCTGAGGTCTCGTACGATGACTACACAGAAGACGTCTTGGAAAACCGGATGCTGCGGACAGCCACCGTCGCCCTGCTCAGGCTGCCTCGTGTTCCTGCTTCTGCTCGCCAAAGGCTGCTCAGAGTACGAAGTCTTCTCGATGGAATTGGCCTGTTGGACCGTCCGCGGGAAGCGACGATGCCGCCGTTGACGCGTCTCAATAGACGTTATGGCGCCTCGCTTCGGCTCGCCGAGCGGATCCTTCGCGCCTCTTCGATCGACGCGGCGAAGGGTCCGCTGGCAGCGACAGCGTTTGTGTTCGATATGAACAGAGTCTTCGAAGACTTCGTCACCGTCGCGCTACGAGAGGCGCTGGATTGTTACGGCGGCACGGTCACGGCACAGTGGAACGGCCCATTCGACCACCAGCGGCAGCTTGAGATCAGACCGGATGTCACCTGGTGGAGAGCAGGAAACTGTCTTGCAGTTGTGGATGCGAAGTATAAGGCTCTGGCGCCAAGGCGCATGCCGAACGTCGACGCGTACCAGATGCTCGCTTACTGCACCGCTCTTGGTTTGCCGCATGGCTTCCTTGTTTACGCGAAAGACAGTGGCGAGCAGCCCCGCACCTACGAAGTGCTGAAGAGCAAGTGTGTGATCGAGGTGCGGACGCTCGACGTTGAGGTCGGGCCCGATCTACTTCTGCAACAGGTCCAGGCTCTTGCAGCCGAGATCGCCCGTAGGGCATCCGCGTCGAGGGCAGCGTAGTCGCGAAATCTCGGCGGATAGCGGCCCGGAGCGATCCGCCTATCCGAAAGAGGTCTTGCGTACCGCCCTCACTACCGGTGTGGTGGCAGTGCCTAGCGGATGCCATGGGTACTGACTGAACAGCACGGATAGGCGTCGGAGTGGCCTTGCGTTTGATGGCTCTTCTCAACGAACTGCGTGCCCAAAGTAGTCGGCCAGATCTGTAGCTGTGCCGGCATGGTCAAGGCGACGAGCACAACCGCTCTATACGATGCAGGGTGGGAGTCCGGATCGGGGCAAACGACCATGCACACTAGGCATCGGGAGTTCGAGAGCAAATCGGCTACTTGGGCGTTCCCGGATCAACGGGGCACTGGTGTCTGTGGCTGACCTGGCCTACCACCCGGTCCTCATGGACGCTAAGTCGTTGATCGACGCGCGAAACCCCGTGCGACTCCTCGTGGTCGGAACGGATGTACCGGAATACGTGGCTGTTGCCGCAGCGACGCGGGTCATTCCTGCGTGCGATCCGGCCCTGCCTACTGGCATCTACAGTTTCACGAGTGCCCTGGGCTGTGAGGTTCTTCTCCTCAATGAGGGCGATCCACCAGTTGCACCCACAGAGGCGAGCTGGGTCGAGGACGAAGACCCACTCGTTCGCGCCTACGGCTGGTTTTCCCACTGGTGGAAAGAGGCGTCCGAGGTCCCCCACCCGCTTTTCGATGTTGGTGATGACGTATGTCTCTCGCCATCAGGTCAAGGCGGCATTGTACGATCGCGGCGATTCGTAGCGGGAAGCTGGAACTACGGGGTTCGCGTCGACGGGAAGACGCTTCAGATCCGCGAGCAGGCACTTTCGCCGCCGACTTTCGATGACGACCCAGAAGCATGGATCGCCCGTCCACCAGCGGGCGCGCGACGGTTTGCCGCCACCCTCACGCGCGCGAAGTTGTCGGAACAGTTCTCGGACACGGTGTTCTCATTCCGGGCCAGCCGGACCCTGTTTCGCCCGTACCAGTTTCGGCCGGTCATCCGACTCCTCGCGACCGGAGGATTACGCCTGCTCATCGCGGACGAGGTCGGTCTTGGCAAGACCATCGAGGCGGGGCTCGTGTGGACTGAACTCGACGCCAGGGGAATGGCCAATCGGGTTCTCGTCATCTGCCCGTCAATGCTTGTTGCCAAGTGGCGATGGGAAATGGAGGAGCGTTTCGGATTTGAGCTGACCGATCTCCGGCGTGAGCAACTCGACGACATGCTCGAACGGATCGAACAGGACCGTCTGCCGAGTCGATTTCGTGGGGTTTGCAGTCTCGAACGGCTGCGCTCCTGGCCGGGCCTGGAGCGTCTCGAGCAGATCGAGCCGCATCTTGACCTCGTGATTGCCGACGAGGCTCATGCATTTCGCAACACCGAAACGCGCAGCTTTGCTCTCGGGGCCCTCGTCGCGGACTGGACCGACGCGTTGATCTTCCTATCGGCTACGCCACTCAACCTCGGCAATGACGATCTCTACAACCTTCTCCAGTTGCTCGCGCCCGGGGATTTCAGCAACCGGAACCTGCTCGAGGATCAGCTCAGGCCCAATGCGGTGCTGAACCGCGTCACCGCGTCGCTCCTCGATAGGGGAATCACCAACTCAACTCGTCTGAAGTGGCTGCACGAGCTAAGCAACATGACCTTCGGACCCGCGGTCGCCGGGCGTCCGGAGTTCACTCAGCTTGTGGCGCTTCTCGGTACCCCGACGCTTTCGCATGGCGACGTCGTGACGGCCCGCCGCCTCGTCTCACAGCTCCACGCACTGTCGGCAGTTGTGACGAGAACCCGCAAGGTCGAGATCGAAGACCACAAGGCGATCCGCGAAGCGATCACGATCGATGTGGAGTGGACCGAGAAGGAATACGAGTTCTACAAACTGTTCGAGAAGTGGCAAACCGAGAGTGCCCGGAAACGTGGCATGCCCGTAGGGTTCGTGACCCAGATGCCACTGCGGCTCGCTAGCTCCTGTCTGCCCGCAGCGCGCCGACGCCTCCTCGAGGATTACGGCAGGCACATCGACGAAAACCTCGATGCCGACGGGGAGAACGAGGAGCGCGATTCGGACTTTGTCGACCCATCGCCCGAGCTGCTCCGCGCCGCGCGAGAGCTGGGCGACCTCGATACAAAGTTTGATCGATTCCTTCCACAGCTGCAACAGATCGTCCGCCAAGATCGCCAGGTTCTTCTCTTCACCTTCTCGAGGCGGACGCTCGCCTACCTTTACAGGCGCCTCGATCCGATAATGCGAGTGTCGGTGCTTCACGGCGGGATCGTCGGCGAGGAACGCCACCGAACGATGAGGGAGTTCCGACAGGGGAAGTTCGACGTGTTGCTTGCCAGTCGGGTGGCAAGCGAGGGACTTGACTTCGAGTTCTGCTCAGCGGTCGTCAACTACGACCTTCCCTGGAACCCGATGGAGGTCGAACAACGAATTGGTCGGATCGACCGTTTCGGACAAACCGCCGAAAAGGTTCACATCCTCAATTTCGCCACGCCCGGCACCATCGAGACCGATATCGTCGCCCGCCTCATGCATCGCATCGGTGTCTTCAAGAACTCGGTCGGTGATCTCGAGCCCATCCTGCAGTCGCAACTGGCCGACATTCGCAAGGTCGTGTTCGACTTCACCCTGACCCCAGAGCAACGAAACCAGCGACTCGACGAGCAACTCGCAGCGATGGAGGAGCGCCGCCGTACGCGCGACGAGGTCGAATCAGCGAGGTCCTATCTATCCTCGACCGACAACGCGGAGATCGACGGGCTCGAACACGACCTTCTTTCTTCCGGGCGCTATGTGGGCCAACCAGAACTCGTCCTGCTTCTGGACGACTGGGCGAAGGCGTGCCCAGGAGCTACCTGCTCGTCCTCGCCGGATGGCACTCGACTCGTCCTTCGCGGCACGCGGGAAATGGAACAGCATCTTCGAGCCGTCCAAGCTCAGGGCGATCGATCCGGCGCCGAGATAGACCAATTAGCGCAGAAGCTCCGGGACGAGCAGGAGATTGTGCTCAGTCTCGACCAGGAGATCGCCCGCACATCGGGATATGACCTGCTGTCTGCGAACCACCCCTTGACACGTGCCGCACTGAGGGTTCCGGGTCACACCCAGGCTCGTTTCGCTAACGTGCGCGTTGTGGGACCGGACGCTCCGGTCGGGCGATATCTCGTCTTGCTCTCGATCGCCCGCTGGGACGGCCTCCGGCGCGCACGCGAGCTTTGGACCTCCGCGGTCTGCCTGAGCGATGGACAGGAGGCAGGTGATGCGATTGGTGACGCATTGCTCGCGGGCCTCGCAGCGGGACAACTCGATGACGCCCCATCTTCGGACGCGGATCTGTCAGAGCTCCTCAATCGGGCGTTGGCACAACTGCTTCAGCGCCAAGCGAAGGAGGAGACGCGTCGATTCGAGGAGAACCGTGCACTCATCGAGACCCGTCGGATCAGTCTGAACGAGACACACGCCCGAAAGGTGCAACAGATCAAGCAGCGGATTTCCACACTGCGTGCATCCGGTAAGACCGGCACGATCCGGCTCCACGAGGCACAACTCCGCAGCCAAGACCGCCAGCTGAGCGAGAAGGAGGCCGAGCTGGAAAGGGCGGGAGTTGGTTCTCTCACCGTAGAACAGCTGGCAGCTTGCGTGGTTGAGGTGACGGGGTGATCTCCCCGTCAACAAACGAGGGCGAACGCCGGGCTGTTATCGACGAAGAACACGCAATCAACGAGCGCTACCTCCGCGCCATGGCCGACGCGCTCGCCAAACAACGCCGCATCGCAGGCGAGGCAACCAGACCGCAGAATGAGATATGGACAAACCCGACTGCCAATCAACCACAAACACCAATCGCACGAGCAACCATCGGGCCCCTCGTTGGACGAGTTGCCTTTGATCGAGAGGTCAGGATGCTGGCCCAAGGCTTCTATATCGGGTCGTGGCACCAGGAGTGGGATGGTGTGCAGGTCGTGAGCTGGGCCGCTCCCGTCGCTTCACTCTTTTATCAGGGTCGTCGAGCGATCGACGCCGCGGCGAACAGCGTTGTCGGTCGCCGAACATTCGTGATCGATCACTCCGACATCGTCAACTACGTCGACGACCTCGAAAACGAGGGTCGTAATCGCGATGACCCGTTCTCGATCAGCTTGTCCCGGAAGCTGAACGTGCCGCCGCCGCCAGCTCCTGCGTCACCGCTCCTAGGAGACCGCTGAGCAAGGCGTCTTCGAAGCTCGGCCGCTGTTCGATCGCCGCTTAGGCGTCAGCTGCTCCGCTGGCCGTCTGCCCGTCGGGCGAAGGTCGGGGAGAGATTCGGTC
>Ga0182027_10012233_pt1 | contig 12061 bp, 13 predicted proteins | sample 712E1DmetaG_FD_121300 | JGI IMG/M metagenome (GOLD analysis project Ga0182027, IMG submission 121300) | Permafrost microbial communities from Stordalen Mire, Sweden - 712E1D metaG (Illumina Assembly) | ecosystem: Environmental > Terrestrial > Soil > Wetlands > Permafrost | place: Sweden...
CGGTTCTCCGACGGAGAGTTTGCTACCGCCGCAACCCAAGAAGCGCTTCACGAAGCGAGAAGGTAGCAAAGTAGCAAAACTCGCGATTCTCTCGGCAAATGCAGTCCGAAACGCTGATCTGCACCGCGCGCTGGAGCTGATCGAGGAGATTCGCGTCATAGGCGAAGACATAGATGGGGCGGGCATGAATGTTCAGGTCGTGCGCTAGTTCTCGCGGGCGGCAGCGCTGCTGTTCCGTGTGGCCGATAGACTCAACTGGGCACGGATTCAGCACAGCGGTGATGCCGATTTCACTGACCAGGCCGCCGTGGCGATTCGTGTTGCACGCAGTGCAACTGTCCCAGGTCCCCCCTTGACGCCGACGCTCTCCTTGCCATCTGCGACGTAGCTTCCAACCCAGTCTGGATCACCGGACGGGGCCGGCCGGAGGCACACGCGGTAGTCTTTGCCGCCGTGGAAAGAGGTCAACTCGAAACGCCTTCACGGAATGAACCCTCCAACCGAGTCCCCTCTGTATTCCGTCGGAGGGAACGACTGGTTCCGAGCCTTGATTGACTTGCGCATCTCACCCCCCGTGCCGCTTCTGATAGTGGTCGTTCGTGCGCGGATTCTTGTACGAACCAGCCTTGTGCGACGATCCCCTGCCGCCGCGGTAGTGTCCGCCGGGCGCCCCTCGGGCAAAGGCCAGATTGGAGGACAGGAAGACCAGACAAAGGAGAACAAGAGCCCAACGCATCTTCGACATACGCCCATCGTACCGCCAATCGCAAGCCCCGCAACTGGTGCCCAGCATTGGCAGCAGGCTATTCCTTGCCCTTTCCGCCCGGCGGCTCGGGCGGTCGAGCACCGACTGTTTCTTGTTCCCGACGCTGGTCGCTGATCATTTCTTTGAGCGAAGCCAATTCACCCCTGACCTCCTCAAGCTTCGTTGCAATCTCCGTGTCGCCAGATCCAAGAAACCAATAGGCGACAAATCCGGAGAAGGCTCCGAAGATCCCGAGACCGAGGAAGCCGAGGACAGCACCCAGCGCCCATCCTTCTGTGGTTACCGGTGCCTTGTCGTAGCCGATCGTCAGCATCGTGTAGATCGCCCACCAAATTGCATCCGGAGCCGTCGTTATTTTCGCCTGGGCAGCTCCGGACTCGAAGTGAAGCACTGAGATCGATGCGGCAGTCACCAGGATCGTCACGAGAAGACTTCCCGCAAGTGCCGTGCTCTGCACTCTTCTTTCCACCAGAAGCCTCACCAGGATCCTTGCCGATCGTGCGCACCGCAAAACACGGAGTATTCGCACGATGCGCGCGGCTCGTGTCCAGCGGAGGGCATCTACCATCGGCACGCACGACGCGAGATCGAAGAAGCCCCAGGTGAAGAGGTACCTGGCTCGGTTCTTTGCGCGCACGAGAAGATAGACAAAATCGAGGAAGAACAGCAGGCAGACAAAATTGTCGACGTATTCGACGATCTTCTTCGACTCCGGCGCGATCCAGTTCGTCAGGTCCAGAGCCATGATGCAGAGAGCGAACAGGCTAAGAAACAACATGAAGATGAGGTACGCGTGATTTCTGTGCTCTTCCACAGTCAAGCCTCCTTTGCGTCAATCGTCCGAGGATTCGGCTCCCCTACTCGAATGGGACGGCCTTCTGAGGTGCCGAACGTGATCTCGAATTCGATCGATCGCCCAGCATGGCGGGATACAGCGGTGACTCTCCGTCGCCTGCCGACTGTGGATTCTCGAAATCACCCTTGCGGGTCGTCTCGCTCTTGCTCCGACGACCGGCGCGAGCAAGTTGCCCTTGGACCGCGTCCAATTGCCGGCTGAGATCCTTGGCAATGGAGTCCGGATCAAGGCCGAGTGTCACCGCATAGGCCCGACTCGCTGCAACCGCCTCGGCGAGTGCTTTGCGACGACCGCGAAGACCCTTCACACCGATCCCATCGATAGCCAGAACGAGGCGAGATGCTCCGGCCGTGACATCGTCCCAGTTTGGCGGGCGCATCGATGGCAGCACCACGGACGGGTGCTCCAGCTTCGCCAGAGCATCTCGGGCCGCCTGGGCATTCCAGGACGTTAGTGATTCGGCGGCTCGAAGCGCGCTGGCAAGGATGAGCGCCCCTTCGCCCAGTCCCTGCCCGGCCTGCCCACTGTCCCTGGCAAGCCTTTCCAGAGAAAAGGCGTCGTGAGCCCGGAAGAACGCCAAGGCGTCGCGCTCGACAGTCCTCTGTAGCTCGGCCCGCGCTTCCTCCATGCGTTTTGGCGAGAACCAACGTTCCCGGAGAAGCGACGCCAGCTCTTGCCTGCCGTGTGTGACCTTCGCTTGGCGAACGTGGATTTCATCCAAGACCTGACCGCCAGCGAGCACATCGGCTCCGGTGTCGACCAATGCCTGGGCCTCCTCCTGAGCCCGAAGCACTTGGCCCGAAGCGAGGGCGGCCTGCGCAACACTCGCTTGTGGTGACCTGAGCCCGAAGGCGAAGTAGGCACCGATAGCAAAGACGACAGTCCCGGCCAGTGTACCGCCGAGAAAAGGCAGCGACCGGCCGCGCCGAACCAGAAGCGCCGAGCCGAGCATCGACGACGCAAGAAGCGAGGCGGCCAGCACCAACGCGGCGATGAGGTGGCCGTTTCCGTAGGTGCCGTACCAGGCGTGCCGCCCGACGTACCTACCGTAGACCACGCTCGCGGCGAGACTGCCCAGAAGGAACAGAAGCACCATCAGGCAGAGCCGAATCTTGAGCCCCGCCCAGCGACTCGTCGAGGACACCGCAGGCGGCTCGCCGGCCAAGTCGACAAATCCTTTGCCGAGGACGGCATCAAAACAGAGTCGGTGGACCGTCCCTAAGAAGGACTGGCGGCGTTGCTGTAGCACCCTGTCGGCGCGCGGGTCCAGCGACCGCTGAAGCTCGGCCGGCGCTGACGACGGCTGTTCCAATCCAGTGTCTTGGATCAGTTGGTTTCGCCAACTTCCCCGATCGAAGTCTGCCGGGTCGTCGACGCCGTGATGCACTTTCACGGCTGCGTTGTTGGCCAGCACGCACACCTTCTTGCTGAACTCCCGCTCCATCGCCAGCCAGGCAGTCATGTGGCCGGTGGCATCGCACGTCGGGCATCCAACCCAGCCACTCCTGCAGCTCGTGCATTTTCGGGTTCCGCTGCCTCTGCAATGGGGGCACTGCTTGAGAAGACGCCCCTTCTGCCGGGCGATCGTGCTTCCACCGAAGCAGTACGGGCAGCTCGCCCTCGTGGTTCCGCCACAAACGGAGCAATGGCACTGCCCCGAACCGCCGCACTTCCCACAAGCCGTCACGGTTCGCGTGTCAGCTTCGACACTTGCGGGGTTCGCTAGCCACGGATCGGCGGACCGAGGATCCGGAGGCTCGCCGATTGGACCACCACCTCCAGGGGCGGTCTTGAGGAACAGCCGCCTCCTCTCGATGGAGTAGAGCACGCGCTCATAGGTCTCGGTCCAAGCTTCGTGGGAGACGACGCTGGCGAGGAACGCCCTCTGGGTAATCAGGAAACGGCGCGCCCAGCTTGCCGCTTGCCGTAGCGCCGATTCTCCGCTTGGATCAAGTGCAATGTGATCAGCGTTTGCCACCCTGGTCCTCTCCGGTGAACGATCGCATCGTACCACGGGACGCAGTCGGTAAGCGGCGATTCATGGCACTGGAGCAGATCCTCAAAAACGCCGGGACAGCAATAGCGTCCAGACGCCGATGCGGATTGCCACGCACGTTTTGCCAGCCAAGATCGCTCCTATTGCAAGGGAAGGGAACAACGGCACGGTATCTCGAAGGGGATGTTCCCTAGATTCCATCCAAAAGCTCGGCGACCCTGATCCCGAAAGATTCGGCCAGCTTCACCAGTGTCGACAGGCGCGGGTCGAGATCGCCGCGTTCGATCTTCTGGTAGTGGGACAGCGTCCAGTCGTACCGACGGACAAGGTCCATCTGTGATAGCCCCTTCGCCGTCCGCACCTCGCGGACGCGGCGGCCGAGCCGGGTTGGCAGCGAAGTCTTGGCGGCCATCAGAGAACCGATGGCACCCTACGAAGCCTACCTACTCTCGGAATACGTCAGACTTGACGTAGGGAGCCGGTGGGCCGATGATCGGGCGGTGGCCCGTTTGTCCACCACATCGCATAGGAGGGAATATGGAACTTCGTCGAGTTGCTGTTGAGCTGGTTCGAGCGGGGAGATCGCTGCTTGCTTTCGCCCTGCTGGTGCCCGTCGCGAGCATCGCCCTTCCGAGCTGCGGCGGAGGAGGTAGCGGAACGAAGGAAGTGTGCACGCCGGGCGAAACTCAAGCATGCATCTGCACCAACGGCAGCACTGGAGCCCAGTCGTGCGCCGCAGACGGCAGCCAGTTTGGTGCGTGCACTTGCTCCCCTGCGGGAACGGGGGGCACAACTTCCACGGGAGGCACGAGCGGGACGGGCGGCAGTGCCGGTGGAACCGGAGGCACGGTGTGCACGCCGGGCGAAACTCAAGCATGCATCTGCACCAACGGCAGCACTGGAGCGCAGCCGTGCGCCGCAGGCGGCACCCAGTTTGGTGCATGCACTTGCTCCCCAGCGTGCCCGACGGCTTTATGTGGGGCCGCGTGCTGCGGGACCGACGAGGTGTGCATTGTCAAGGCTGGAGTCACACGTTGCGCTCAGTCCTGCACTACCAGCAGTGACTGCACCGTCGCCATGCCATGCTGCTCATTGCTCGCGCCGGCGACTGGCGGTTCGCCGCCAGCAAAGGGAGCATGCACGAGTGACACATCAGCGTGTCGGTGCACGACGGGGAGCGAGTGTCAGCTCGGTTCTTGTTCGCCAGCTCTCGCTGCGGACGGGACGACACCGCTAGGAGTGAACACGTGCTCGCTGAACGACGGCGCGCCCTACGATGGCTGCAACGGATTGCAACGCTGTGCTGGCAACACGTGCTGCGTCCACGACGCGAACGGGAACAACTTCTGCGCCGTGATTTGTGGAAACGGAACCATGTGCACGGGCGGGGCACAATGTAGCAATGCATACGCCATCGATGCCCTCTCCTCGTGTTTGGCGACGCAGAAGACGTGCAGCCCGTGAGGAAGCGGAGCGTGTCGGCAACGCCGCACCAAGTTTGCGTGGCGTGGGCACCTTCCACGGCAACGGCGCGACCGGGATACAGCGCAACCTGGAATTTCTAGGAAAAGGCGGGAACGGTCGGTTTTCTCACTTCGCGCAAATACGATTCTCGACGTCCAGACCCTCCGATCCGTTGGAATTCTGCCAGCGCCGATGTGACCTAGGGGAAGCCGGGCTCTCGGCCATGGTCGCGGACAAACCTTGATTGTTTGTGCGCGAAAAACTACGGGAGTGCCGAGCTGCAATTCGTAATTCTCTGGCCACGGCCGCGCCTCGGTGATCCGCGGCGTCTCCGTCGGAGAGCAGTGATCCGCGCGGTTTCCAGACGAGGTTTTCTCGAATTAAAAGCCGAACGATTTCGCCAACTTAGCTAATTAGCCAGTTCACGTCGGGAGGCCGTGGAATCGCGAGGGATCGTTTCCATTGGATTAAACCCGCATGATTTCCACAAGTTAGCCGCTATTCGACCGGCATCGGAGACAAATTGATCGCTCCTCCCATGCGTCCACCGCCCGGCTATTTGAAAACCCGTAACTCGCCCGAAGAAAAACTCACGAGCATGCGCGCGATCGAAACCACAAAACCCGTGCCTCCCCCCATTTTCGCGCAGCATTTCGTCCCTGCGCGAGTTATTCGGGCAGCGTGTGCGACGTTGGTTGCGAAATCGCCGCAATTGCCGTCGGAAAATTCCTCTTGATTGGGTCGGGGCCGTGTCCGACCCTGAAGGCATGGACATGGCACCGTCTGTGCTGGCAGCTCGGTCGAGGAGTCGTTTCCGACGAGGTCGAGATCGCGGGGGATTCTTTCCTTCGCGGTGCACATTTCCGACGAAGGCAGGGAAATGGGTGCTGGCGGTTTCTAGGGACGGTCCAGTGGACAAGCAACATGGGGGCGGCTCTTGAGCCCTTCTGAAGACCGCGGGGGGATCTGCGCCGTGCCCTCGCCCGCACCACAGACGCCGGCTCCGGTGGAGGACCTCTCTCACGAGGTCGCCAGGGGCGAACCGGCCCAAGACCAGCGTCCGAGATTCTGGCGCTCGCACCAACAGGTCAAGGAGGCGTGGCGGGGAATCGCCGAACACGGTGCCCTGGCGGCCCAATTGCTCGAAGCGTTCTTCGAGGCGGTGAAGGGCTTCCGGGCGCTAGGACTGCCGCAGGATTTCCTCAACCAACTTCGCGATGGCGTCGTCGAGATTGGGCGGGGCTACGTTGAGGAGGGCCTCGACGCCAAGACGCTGATCGCAGAAATTAAATCGTGTGCACCCGGCCTCATGCCCTATCTCCTAGTTACCACCGGGGACGATGTCGACATTTTGTGCAAATGGATTGACCGGCTACTCCCGATGGCGGCGAGGTATGCTCTGGGCCGTCTGGCAGAGACCACGCAGGGCTTGGAGCCCAAGATCAGCAAACTCCTAGCGGAAGCGCAGCAGGTTGAGAAGACGGATCCGGAGGAGGCCAAGCTCATTCGCGCCCAGGTAGAACATCTGCGCGAAAAACTCCCACGTGGCTTTGTCCCGGCGCCAGGAAGGACGGGCCGCCCCAACTTGAATTCCTGGCGAGCCAAACTGCTGGATGTGCTGTTCCAGGACGGAATGCCGATCCACCAGATGGCCAAGAGTCTCGGACAAGACGCCGCTTACCTCCGACGGCGACGCAAGTTGAGCGAGTCCCAAGTGGCCGAGGCTCCCCCTCTGCCCGTTCCGTCGCCCATCGCCAGCCCCAAACGGTAGCCCTGTACTGAACATCCGCCCAGGGCCAAAACTCCGCGCTTTTGGCCGAGTTTTCAGGGTGAGTTGTGTTCGATACCGTGGAGGTCATGAGAGTTGTCGACACTAATCAGCTCAGCGATCCCGAGTTCCTGACCCGCGCCGAAGTCGCCGCTATAGCGCGCACGACCCTGGAGCGAGTCCGGTACTGGGATCGCAAGGGGCTTCTGCCGCGAGTGCGGCCCCACGGAACCAGCCTCGTCCTTTACCCACGTCAGCCGATCCTGGCGTGGCTTCGTGGCGACTGGCCGCCTCGCGCGATGACCGGAGGTCGGCCATGACCATCGAAGATTTCCTCGGGCGCTTTGAGGGCGTCCGAAAGAACGCGAGCGGGTGGACAGCGCGCTGTCCGGCTCACGACGATCGGCGGCAGAGCCTGAGCATTTCGCAGGGAGAAAAGGGAATCGTCCTCAAGTGCTTCGCCGGCTGCGAAACCAAAGACGTTCTCGCGAAGCTCGGGTTGAAGGAACGCGATCTCTTCCCGCGAGAGAAGGCGCCGGCACGCGGCTCGTTCTCGGCCAGAAGATCGGGCAGGCCAGAAGCGATCTATCCGTACCGAAACGCGCAAGGCCGAGTCCTGTTCGAGGTCCTTCGCTTTCCCGGAAAGGACTTTCGCCAACGCCGTCCCGATCCTAGCCGCCCGGGCGCTTACGTGTACAACCTCGACGGTGTTTCTCGTGTGCCGTACCGGCTGCCGGAACTCCTGCAGGCTGATCCGTTGGCGGTGGTCTTCATCGTGGAGGGCGAGAAGGATGCGGGGAACCTCAGCCGCTTGGGCGAGGTGGCAACGACGAATCCGGGTGGCACAGGCAACAGCAGACTGTGGGAGACCACGTCGTTCTGGGAGCCTCTCCGCGGTCGTGACGTTGCCATATTGCCGGACAACGATGAGCCAGGCAGGAAGCACGCCGACCGCGTCGCCCGGGCTGTCCAGGGCTACGCCCGATCCGTGAAGGTGCTCAGCCTGCCCGCCTTGCCCGCGAAGGGTGATGTCAGCGATTGGATACGGACGGGAGGCACGCGCGAAAGACTGGCAGCACTCGTGACCGCCTGCCCGCCATGGGTGCCGCCGGTCACTTCCTCGACCACCGATACACAACCGAACGAGAACGAAGAGGAAACCGGGCAGAAGAAGAGCCAAACCCAGCGCCTGCTTGAGCTGGCGTCGGCCAAGATCGAGCTTTTCAGGACCCCAACAAACGAGCCATTCGCGTCAGTGATCCGATGCGGGGTTCAAGAGACGTGGCCCGTGGATTCTGAGGAGTTTCGGCTCTTGCTTCGGCGGATGTTCTATGAGGATGAAGGCGGAAGCGCGGCTCGGAACGCGCTCGCGGACGCGGTTGAGGATCTGAAAGCACAGGCCACCTTCGGATCCAAAGTCATACCCGTCGAACTCCGCACGGCTCAAAAGGCCGGCGCCGTCTACCACGACTTGGGCCGGGAGGACTGGCGAGTGGTCAAAATCACGCCCAATGGCTGGGCAGTTGTTCCCGCTTCGGAGTGTCCGATTCGATTCCGTCGCAGCGCCAATACGCTCACCCTCCCCGTTCCCACGAATGGCGGAGAACTGGACGATCTGCGCTTCTTCGTCAACGCCGGCACTGACGAAAATTTCCAGATGATTGTTGCCTGGCTGACCTTCGCGATCGCCGGAGAAGGACCGTATCCCGTGCTCGTCATCCAGGGCGAACAGGGGAGCGCAAAGTCAACGACAACCAGAACCATTGCGTCGCTGGTGGACCCCTCAGAGTCTGACCTGATGATCCCGCCGATGACAGATGAGGATCTGATGATCGTGGCGAACAACTGCTTCGTTCTTGCCTACGACAACCTCTCGGGCCTGTCCCCCCGGCTTTCCGACGGATTGTCCAGGGTCGCCACCGGTGGGGCTTTTACAGCGCGGAAGAAATACACCGACAAGGGGATGTCGGTTATGCGTGTTCGCCGGCCTATCATTCTGAACGGGATTGACCAGCTCGCCGCACGCCACGACCTTGCAGACCGGTCCATCGTAATCCATCTGCCAGCAATCCCACCGGCGAACCGTCGCACGGAAGCTGATTTCGCCAAATGCCTCGATGGCCACAAGGCCCGCCTTCTGGGCTCGATCTACAACGCTATTGTGGGGGCGTTGAGAGAACTCCCGGAAGTCAGGGAGGCAACCCTTCCTCGAATGGCCGATTTTGGCCGCTGGGGCGTGGCCCTGGAGCGTTCCCAGGGCTGGCCGTCCGGTTCCTTCATGTGCGCCTATGGCGCCAACCTGAAGGAATCGGCTGCGACGGCCACCGAAGCCGACCCGATCTTCCTGGCGCTCATGGATTTGATGGAGAAGCACGAAGGCCGGTGGGAAGGCACCATGGGGGACCTACTAAAGGACCTTGAGCGACTGGTTTCCGAAAAGGACCGGACGAGCCGGTGGTGGCCGCGATCTCCGCAAGCCCTGTCCAACCGGCTCATGCGGCTCGCCCCGGATCTCCGTCGCGAGGGGTGGGAGAGGGCTCCTCTTGAGCGGGCCAAGCGGGGCCGCCAATGGTTGATCGCCAGGGTCACCGGTCATAGCGGAGAAAGTTCGTCACCAGCGTCACCGTCAGCAATAGGCCAGCAGATTTCAGCACATACCGGTGACGAACCCAGTGACAAACCCGTAGACGCTGTGCGCGCCACATCGGGAGTGGTGACGAACGGTGCCGAAGAGACAGCGCATCAAGAGAACGTCGTCACTGCCGTTCGCCTCTCGGTGGGTGACGAAGATGACAAAGGTGACGAAGTTCCCCCTCTCTTGACTGGAGGAAAAGAGGGAAGGGAAGACGATTCGGGTTCTCTCCCCTCGGCAGGAGGCCAGCCGTGAGCCTCTTCAACGAATCCGAGTTTCGGGAGATCATCCGCGACGAGGTCCGGATGGCAATCCGGGAGCTGGGCAAGAAGCCGGCGACCGCCGGCGAGTTCGTCAGCGTGGCCGATGCCGCGCAGATTGCATCCGTCGCCACGCAGACAATCCGGGTCTGGGTACGAGAGGGCAGATTGACGGGGTACCACGCCGGTCGGGTTCTGCGGGTGCGAAGGGCAGAGCTTGAGGACTTCCTCGCCGCCGGCCCGAGTCCGTCCTCAACTACCCAGATGAGCCCGGAAGAACTCGCTGACCGGGACTTCAGGCAGCGCCAGGCCGCCGGACGCGAGCGACGCAGTAACACACACGGCCGGCTGCCTGGAGGCGCGCCTTGAGGGGGGCTTCATCCCAGCCCGGTTTGGGCGAGGTTCCCAAGCTTTGCGCTTCCCCAAGTGGGGGCAGAATTCGCCTTGCAATGCGAGAAGACCAAGAATGTCTCCGCCGCCCAATCTGACCCGGCAATCCTTGACGTGGCATCAATGATGGAGTATCAATGCTGAAGGAACCACTAGCCGCGGACGAGGCGAAGCGCCTCATCGTGAAAGCGATAGATTCTGACAGGGTCGACTTCAAACAGGTCCATGCACGCGAGGAGATGACCGACGATGATCTATCCATTCGGGATGTGTTGCGCGTTCTTCGCAGTGGCGTGGTCGAGCCCGGCGAACTCCGCCGAAGCACCTGGCGCTACCGCGTCCGCACGTCCTGGGCCTACGTCGTGGTCACGTTCCGAACCGAGGACAACGTGGTGGTGGTGACCGCCTGGAGGATGAAGCGATGAAGAAGACAAAGAAACAGACGACGAAGAAGGGGCCGGCCTGCGTCGAGTGCGGCGCGACCATGCGTACCGAAAAGGGCGATTTCAAGTTCACCATCACCCCGCGGTGGGCCGTCACCATAGCGGACAGCGAGCTGCACACCTGCCCGAAATGTGGCACGCACGAGGGCACCGTGGTCAAGGCTTCCGCGCTGGAGAGAAAGATCGCTGCCGAGGTCCTGGCCAAAGACAGTCCCCTGGCACCTGACGAGGTGAAGTTCTTGGTCGAGTCTTTCGACTGGACGAAGCGCCAGGTAGCCGCACGCCTTGGGATCGCGCCAGAAACGCTATCGAGGTACGAGCAGGGCGCCTACCGCATCAGTCCCGCCGTCGATCGTCTGCTGCGCCTGATGGTGGCCGTGTTGTACGTGCGCGACCAGGAGTTGGCCGGCGCCGTCGTCTCGAACCCCGTCGCCGGCAAGACAGCCAACCCTCTCAAGCTGACCCTGCGGCTTGACCAGAGCGGCGAGTACCAGGTGATCAGCGAAAGTCAGACAGGCCATCAAGTGGCCGCCTAGTCTGGAAAAGGAAGGCCATGTCCAGCGTCTACAAGAGGGGTAACAAGCTGTGGGCACGGCTCAAGGACGAGTCCGGCAAGTGGTCGTGCGAAGCCACGCCGTTCCGCACTGGACAGGAAGTTGAGGCGCGGCGCTACCTGAAGCGGCTGGAGGCCCGGATCGCAGCCGCGAGAGACGTCACGGACGCGGCCGAGCTGGCGCCAGGCACGCCGATCACGGTGGCGCAGTATGCGCAAAAATGGCTCAAGGATCGAGAACCCCTCCGACACGCGTCCCACAAGGATGAGGTGTGCCGGATCGTGAAGCACATGCTGCCAAGGCTTGGCCACATGGAGCTGACCGAGGTGCGGCCTCGCCACATCCGCGAATTCGTGCTTGGCCTGCGACAAGGCGATCTTGCGCCGCGGTCGATCTACCACGTGTACCAGAGCACGGCCCTGCTCTTCCGCACGGCCGTGGTCGAGGAACTTATAGACGCGAGTCCGTGCGTGGTCGCGAGGGGAGTGCTGCCCAAGAAGGTGGACAAGGATCCGGCGTGGCGAGCTACGGCCATCTACACGCGGGAGGAGGTCGAGCGCCTGATTTCGGACAGCCGCATCCCGGAGGATCGCCGCCTGCTCTACGCCCTGAAGGGCTTGGCCGGATTGAGACACGGCGAAGCCGCTGGGCTGCGCTGGAGCCAATACGACGAGAAGGCCGAACCGCTCGGGGCCTTGAACCTCGCCAAGACGAAGACCGGCGTACCTCGGCGCGTCCCCGTCCACCCTACCCTTGCCCGCATCCTTGCCGAGTGGAAGCTCGCAGGCTGGGAGCGCACCTACGGCCGGATGCCGACGCCTGACGACTACGTCACGCCCACGCGCAACATGACCGAGCGAACGGCGCAGGAAACGCCGAAGCAGCTCCACGAGGATCTGGACTTGCTGGGCTTGCGACGAAGGCGCGGCCAC
>Ga0182027_10012234_pt1 | contig 12061 bp, 9 predicted proteins | sample 712E1DmetaG_FD_121300 | JGI IMG/M metagenome (GOLD analysis project Ga0182027, IMG submission 121300) | Permafrost microbial communities from Stordalen Mire, Sweden - 712E1D metaG (Illumina Assembly) | ecosystem: Environmental > Terrestrial > Soil > Wetlands > Permafrost | place: Sweden...
AGGTGCTCCTCTTGCTGGGTGCGATGGGTGATCTCAAACGCCATCTTCCCAGTTCAGAAGGGCACCTGATTCGTCGTTTCAGCGCCTCTCAGGCCGAGGCTATCGGTGGATCCGGGCTTAGGCCTGACGGTGCCGACCGCCTACCCAGCAATCAGCCGACTTGCCGGCTCACACGAGTCCGAGGACCTCGGACGATCACTCGCATAGTGTCGGGCTGACTCCATCAGGACCGCCGCGACGTACCCTATCTCGGTGGGCGGAGTCGACGTGCAGGACAGCGCGATGTACTCGAACGATGAACGGAGACAGGTGCGTGAGCGCCTAGTCGGCCGCGCTCTGGCGGATTCGAGGTTCAGCGGGGTCGCTATGTGCGGATCGGCCGCGGTAGGCCGAGAGGACATCTGGTCTGATATCGACCTGGCGTTCGGGGTCACCCCGACGGTTGACTTCGGCACAACTGTGGCCGACTGGACCGCCGACATGTACCAGGTGTTCGGCTCTCTCCATCACGTGGAGATCGTCACCGGGAGCAAGGTGTACCGGGCCTTCCTCTTGCCCACCACCCTGCAGGTTGATCTCAACTTCATGCCCGCCGGGGACTTTCGGGCTCGCGGCCCGAAGTTCCGGTTGCTGTCGGGCCTGGCCGCCGAGCAACCGTCGCCGGTCCCCGCGCCAGGCCCGGATCACCTCGCCGGGATGGGCTGGCTCTACGCTGAGCAGGCGCGCTCGTGTATCGGCCGCGGGAGGCCCTGGCAGGCCGAGCGGATGGTCGCGGGGATACGCGAGCAGGCGCTCGCGCTGGCTTGCCTGCGCCACGGGCTGCCTGCTCTTGGAGGCGTTGGCGTCGACCAGCTGCCTGGGCAGCTCCTGGCGGCGTACGCCGACTGCGTGGTTCGGGCGATCGATGCAGCCGAACTCGAGCGGGCATTTCGCGCCGTCGTCACGCGGCTCCTCGCGGAAGTGGATGCAGTCGATCCCGACCTGCACGAGCGCATCGCCACGACCCTGATGAGCCTCGCCGGTGTCTCCCGCTAGCCGGGAGACGAGGTCGTCGGGCGCGGCGCGATGGCCTAGCTTGTTATCTCGGCCTCTAATCCTCTCGCCCCGACCATCCGTACTAAACGTTCTGCCCGCGTTTAGTAGCAGCGGGGCATCGCCGAACGCATCTGACCAGGCCGTGGATGTCTGCCCGAGGCGGGGTCGTGATGGTGGCCGCGGTCAGCCCTCGTCGGTCGTCACGTCGAAGCTGGCTGGCGGGACGCCGAGCGTTCGTGCGATCAGGCCGCGGGCACCGTCCAGCACATCTGCCGCGTCCGGCACGAACAGGTGGATGATCGGTAGCTCGCGGACGCGGACATCCACCGCGGAGCCGTCGTAGGTCGTGGTCGCGTGGTAGAGGGGGCGCTCGCCAGCAGAGATCAGCCGACGGTCGCCCGCGATGCGTTCTCGCAGCTGGTCCATCGGATCCTCCCTCGCCGTGCTGGCGACGACCATCGTGGGGGGCATACGAGGGTCGGTCAATAGTTGGGCAGTGTCCGCGTGCCGTGGCTGGGCCTGTGTCCGCCTAGGCGGCTAGTAGGACCTCTACTAACGCCTCCACGCCCTCGATCATGATGGTTGGTGGAGTGCGCTCGGGCACAGTTAGGTTGTCTGAGATCTCGTCAGCGCATGGGACTCACGCATAAACCGGACTGTCTGTAGTCTGTCAACCATCCCGGCGCGAATCCTCTCGCCCCGACCGGTCTTACGCTCTTCCACCCTGAACTCCCCATTCGCATCGTCGAATATCGGCTTTGTGGCTGATGGCGTAGACCCGGATCTGGGACAGGACCGGGTGCCGGGCCGCCTGAACCACCCGCAGCCAGCGCGGGTCGTCGGGGATCAGAATCGCGTAGGTCCGGTCTGAGCGGCCGGGCTCCATCGCCAGGATGGTCCGGCCGATGAGTTGCTCGACACCTGCCGGGACCGGCGCACTCTTGCCCTTCGCCTCCACGAGGAGAGCGTGGCCCGGCTTGGCCGCGACGAGGTCGATCCGGCCGCCAATGTCGGTGTAGAAGTTGTAGCGGTAGGTCGGGTCCGTTCGGTCCCGCTCGGCGTCGATGACGGGAGGCACCAGCCCGCGGGGGCCATCGGGCTCATCGAGGCTCTCGGGCACGACGCTGACGAGCACCCTCGGCCAGCCTTCGACGTCCCTTAGGTAGTGGGACAGGGCGACGAGGGCGTACTTCTCGTGGTGATAGTCGACGTCCGGCTCGGTCATGGTGCCAGTGTGGCCTGTATAGAGCCTGTCGTCTTCTGAATAGAAGAAGACCCCTGGTAGAGCTTTGGCTCGCAGGGGTCTTCGGGCAGGATCGATCTGTTCAGCCGTTGGCCATCTGTGCCATCTGCGGAGCAAGCAACTGCGCGAGATCAGGCGACGTCATCGGATCGTCTTCGACGATCTTGCCGTTGGCGAGCTTGTAGTAGGTCATGCCTCGTGCGGTGATCTTCTCACCAGCCTGGGTTATCTCCAAGGCAAAGCGGGCAAAAACCGAGTCTCCCTCAGCCACGAGATCGACAACGTGGAAGTGCGGGGAGACCGACCAGAACGCGGTCAATATCCCCTTGAAGTGGTCCCGATCGGCATTGCCCATGCCGGGGTTGATGTAGTTTGGAGCAAGCAGCTCGTCGACGAGATTGACCTTGCCGCCCTGCAAGACCTCGGTCATGAAGCGGCTGACAACGGCCTTGTTCTCTACCGATGACGCCATAGCGTCCTTTCTGGGTGGGTGACCCGCCCGGGGCGGTCGGTCTCGCTCTTGGCCCTGCGCGACGGTCGAAGCGACCGTTATGGGGACGCCGCGCTGGTGGGGGTATTGGTCCCTGCCTCCTCCCGGTCGGCGGAGTATGCGCGGGGGCGTGCTTCCGTCCCCAACGAGGCCAGCAGGCGGAACGAGCCCTCCACAGAGCGCGACAGGCCCTACGGTCCAGCCTGCCGCTTGCGTCGTACCCGCCTGCCTACGCGATCCCTGAGACGCGGTGAACGTAGGTCGGGACGTTCGTGACGGGGATCAGCAGGATCGGTGACGGTGTGTCGGCGCTAAACCTCTCGCCCCGACGTTAGGCTCAGGCGGCCCGCAGGACCGCTACCAACGCCTCCACACCCTCGATCACTATGGTTTGTGGAGTGGGTTCGGATCCCTCCGGGCGCGCTCTCCCTTTCGACCCAGTTTCTCGGCACGAGGGGGCATCTTGCACCAGCCTGCCAACACCGCTGCTCAGCTGGTCGGCACACAAGGCAAGCTGCCCGGAGAACCCGAGCGGCTTGCAGGTTGCTCCCGAGCGCCGGTCAGGCGCGGAGTACGGTGTCGGACCCGCGCCCGCCTGCCCTGGTACTCGCCGAGCGCCTTGAAAATGAACGGCAGGGAGATGGCCTCAGTGAGCAACCGGGGCCGTGACGGGGGCTGACCGGACCTGGGCGAGCAAGGAGCGGATCTCGGGGATCAGCAGGTCGGACCGCTGGAAGGCCCCGACATGGTCCGCGCCCGGCACCACCACGAAGCGGGCCTGCGCTGGGAGGAGCGCCTCATCGCCCTCGCGTAGCTCCTGCTCACCCCAGGCGAAGAGCGAGGGCACCGCGAGATCCTTCAGCCGCTGGGGGGTCGGCTCGACCTGGTCCATGCCGCGCAACAGGGCCGCCATGGCCGCCGGATCGGTCTCCGCGACGAGGCGTGCCAACTCGGGACGGCCTTCACGTTCCAGGTTCGCCACCATCCATGCCATCCCCTCGCGCTCGAAGCGTGGCGCCCAGGTGTCGTCCGCCGCCCCCGGCGGAACGTCAGCGAAGCCCACCCACCCGAGGTTGGCTCCGATGGCGGCGACGGCGTTCACCCGGTGCGGGTAGCAGGCGGCAATGCGGAGTGCGACGGCGGCCCCCAGCGACCACCCGCAGAGAGCCGCCGAGGCCAGCCCGATCTCGTCGAGAACGGCGAGGACATCGGCGGCCAAGAGCGAGCACCGATAGGCGGCTGGATCGTGGGGCGTGGCGCTCTGGCCGTGTCCCCGGGCATCGAACAGGACGAGTCGGTAGGCATCGCGGAGGCCCGCAACGTAGCCCGCCATCCGCCACGTCTCAGATGAGGCGAACCCGCCGTGCAGGAAGACGAGGGGCGGCCCGCTCCCTTCGATCTCGTAGTGGATCGCCACACCGGAACGGAGCGTGGTCGGCATCGTCGCGGCCTCCCTTCGAGGAAGCATCCCCCGCTCAGCAGCATAAGGCAGCGCGGAATGGACCGGGAGAACCTACAGACGCCTCGACGCGGGTCGGTCTCGCCAGTGGCTCGGCGCGGTCCCGGCGGCAAGGTGTTTGGGCCGCGTGTCAGAGCCTCCCGTGTCTCCGCCGATTGTCGCACCGGGGTCCATGGCCCCCCATGCAGCCGGTCTTGCTGTCACGGTGTAGCCGACTAACGGTGCGGGGCCAGGGCGAGGCTAGCGGGGACGGCTTATCTCCTGCCTACGTCGTACCCGCCTGCCTACGCGATCCCTGAGACGCGACCAACGTAGGTCGGAACGTTCGTGACGGGGATCAGCACCGCGCCCCGGGGCGTCGAGTCATCGCTCGAAACGCCAGCGGGTCGCGCCGTACGGCTCGGCCGTTGCAACCCCAGTCGCCCGATCAAACATGAACCGGTAGAGGTGCCATGGCGGGGGACCGGCGCTCGGCGCGCTATAGGGACCCACGAAGAGCGCACCCTCGACCTCCACCGGCCAGCCGCCAGCGCGGAAGATCTCTGCGACCCGGCTGACAAGCCCGGCGTCATCGACGGGGGTCGCCTGTCCCTCGAAGATCAGGTCGATCCCAATGAGCCGCGCCGAGATGGTGGACACGGGGTTCGCTGCGAGGTCGCGTGCCTTGCGCGTTGCCGGGCTGCTGTTGAAGTAGAGGTCCCCCTCGAACCAGACCGCACCGACGCCCGCCGCGTGTGGGCTGCCGTCCGGCCCGACGGTCCCGAGGAAGAACGTCACACTCGGGCCGAGCGAACCGACCGCGAGGATGTCGCGGGGTCGGCTCCACGGCAGCGGTTCTGATCCGTACCGGTCCAAGTTGGTCGTCTCGACGGGCTGCCGCTCGCTCATAGCGTTGCCTCCGGTCTGCGAGGATGCGTCTCGGCGGAAGGGTCTCATGCCTCGTCCATGGGTGAAGACCCGTTACGCTGTTTACGATGGAGTTCACTCCGCCGCGTGCCATAGGGATGATGTGGTCGGGGTGATGACCGCCACCACCCGCAGGCGGCGGGATGTCAGCCCACGAGCCTCTAGGCGCTGATCGCCCCAGAGTCTGTGCGTCCACGCCGCACGAACCTGACCACGGCGCCAGCGTCAGACATGTCGGCGCTAATCCTCTCGCCCCGACCACTGACGCCGCGACCGGTAGGACCAGGGCAGCCTTTCAGCTTTGGCTGACCGCTCTAGAGGGGGTCAGCATCGCGTGTATGAACGAACTCGTCCCAGTCGCGCGTGCGATCGTCGCGCCAATTTCGATTGCCGCTGCCCGGCTGGCCCTGGAAGATGCCACTGATGTGGCCACGGTGGCATCGTTAGTCGATTGGCTCGAAGTGATCCGAGTAGCCGCCCGCAAGGCGAAGGTCTCTCACGAAGCCCAGAACGACTGGGCCACCGTCAAGCTCGAAGCGAACGCAAAGCCGGGCGGATGCTCAGCGACCTCCGCGTCAAGGGCAGTCTTCGGGCCGGGCGGCCGAATGCTGACAGCCCGTCAGCATTAGCCGATCTGGGCATCGAGCAACAGCAGTCATCGCGCTGGCAGCGCCTGGCCGCGGTGCCGCAGGAGCGCTTCACTCGCTGGCTCACCGACACACGGACGTGCGGCGATGAGGTGACCTGCTGGGAGAGGTATCGGCTGTGAGACCGACACCCAGCGTCCGCTCCTCACCCTGGCTTGGGGAAGCGCCGTGCCAAGGGCACAGATCGCTGTTGCGTCAACCGGCGAGTTGACGAGAGACTGGGTTCACGCGCGGTCGGCGCGACTTCTGTCGTATTGGAGGAGATCCGTCGGGCCGACTGGAGCTCCGCCCAGTGTCTCGAGCGTCCTCTTCTGGTGGCTACCTGAGCTCCTCCAGAAGCAAGTGCGCGGGCGCACCGACGAATCGCAGATGGCCCTTGCTTTGACCCGTCATCCGCCAAGAATGCCCCGGCAATTCGCCGATGGATTGCCCATGAATCACACTAGCGGAGGTCAAACTATGAACGCAGCGCCGAATTCACCCAAACGGCTCAAGCGGCCAACAAGACCTACGGCGGCGAAGCGCCGACCCAAGGGAGGCGGGTCCGTCTTTAGGGAGGGAGATCGCTACCGGGGCGTTCTCAAGCGAGAAGGGCAGGTTGTAGCCCGAGTCTCGGCAGAGACTGAGGAGTTGTGCTGGGAGAGACTGCGAGCCGCAGAGCGAGGCGAGAACCCGCGCCTGGTCCAGGAGGAGGGGGCCCCCACCTTGGCGCACTACGCCGATAGGTGGCTCGCGCGGAAGGCGGGCGCGCGTGGCCGGCCGGTCAAGGACAACACAGTCCTCGGCTACGAGCAGAAGTTCCGCATTCACATCGTGCCCTATTTCGGGCATGAGATTCGCGTGGATCAGATCACGCCGAAGATGGTCGCGGACTTCTTCGCCAAGTTGCGCAAAGACGGGCTCCAGAACAGCACCATCGCCAACACCCGTAACGCGCTCTCTGGGCTGCTGGGCGCCGCCCGCCTCGAAGGGATCATGACCGAGAACGCGGCCAAGGGCCACAACATCGGAGAAGCTGGCAGCGGGTTCAATGTGGTTGGCTTCTCCGACGATCTGGCCGTCCGAATCCTCAACGCAATGCGCGATTCGGACCATCGCGACGCCATCAGCCTCCTGCTCTACTGCCCGATGCGCGAAGGTGAGCTGCTGCGCCTGGACTGGGCCAACGTCTTCATGAATGCCAAGCGCCTGACGGTTGCGGCCACCGACACCCGTGTTCTGGCCCCGGCCGGCTCAGGGCATTACGCCACTCGAGGCGTGGGCACGCCGAAGACCAAGTCGGGCAAGCGCGATGTCCCAATCCCGCTTGAAGCCGAGCGCCTCCTGCGCCGGCGCTATATCGAGATGGGCTGCCCCAAGAGCGGCCTCGTCTTCCCGTCGAAGGGGAACCCGGCCGTCCCGGTGAGCCCTCGCACTCTGCTGACCGAGTTCAAGAAGCGGATGGCCGCCGCCGGCCTACCGGTGACCAAGATCCACGAACTGCGGCACATCAGCATCAGCCTGCTCCTGGCCCACGATGTAGATCCCAACCTGGTGGCCCAGATCGCCGGGCACTCCAACGCCAACATCACCCGCCGCTTCTACGCCCATGTCCTCGACGGAAGGGCTTATGCTGCGGCGGAAACGCTCGCGTTCTTCGGCCCGAACAGTGCCGGACAGACGGCCGCTGGAACGCCTCGAAAGAGTCCCGGAAACGGGATAGTGTCCACCGAGGCACAATCGAGCGAAAACGAGCGTGAAACCACCGCGGAGAGGTGCCGGAGCGGTCTAACGGGGCGCTCTTGAAAACATTCGTCGACCGCTCGTGCGAGAGTGTCTCCGGAGCGCTATGTCTGAGCGCGGATCGTGGTAATGGCGCCGACGCCGAGGCCATCGGACCGTACCTTCCGCCTCTTTCGCCGACGCACCGACGGTTCATGGGTCAGGTAATCAAACGACCGACCCTGATGCCGTACCAGTCCGGCAGTCATTCGTACCGCGCCTGTACGGTTCATAGTCGATCCAATTGGGCTGTCTGAACCCGAACTTCGAGGCCTGCGTCATCGGCCCTCGCGTTCGGGCGTCCGAATCGGCTTCGAGTCTGCGCTAATCTGTGGGCGCCGCCGAGTTGCGACGGCGGGGGCCGTGACGTCCGGTCGACTCTCCGGCCGGAGAGGGAGGCGAGCCATGGGGGACGCCAAGCAGGGCGCACTTACCGGGTCTGAGGCTGCGGCCCGCCGCGTGACCGTCGCGGGGGACGTCACGATGGATTGGAACCTGGCGCGGACCCGCAAACAGGCCGGATCCGGGATCGCCTGGAACGCTGCCGATCGAACGGAGGTCTACCGCCAGCTGGGCGGGGCCGCGCTTATGACCGGCCTGATGACCGAGGTGGCGGCGACGCTCGGTGACCAAGGGCTCGCCATCGAAGTCTCCAGTCCGGGCAACCCTGCCGGGCCGATCGCGCCAGCCGATCCCCGTTTCCACCACTCCTACGCAATCTGGTCAAAGTTCCCCAAGAAGAAGGGCGATCGAGACGCCACCGTCTGGCGCGTCGAGGAGTTCCTGGGGTTCGATCGAGCGCGAATGCCCGAAGGGACCGCCCCAGGCGGGGGCGTGGCGGCCGGCTCGACCGACCAGCCCGCCGACCTCGTGATCCTCGATGACGCCGACCTCGGGTTCCGCACCGACCCCGAGCGCTGGCCGGCGGTCCTCGGCCTGGCAGATGACGCACCCACGGCGCATGCGCCACAACCCTGGGTCGTGCTCAAGATGGCCTGCCCGGTCGCGTCGGGCGAGCTGTGGCGGAAGTTGCTCCGGAACCACGCCGCTCGCCTCATCGTGGTGATGACCCTCAACGATCTGCGTCTGAGCGACGTGAAGATCAGCCGCGAGCTGTCCTGGGAGCGGATTGCCGGCGACTTGGCCCGGGAACTCGTTCGCCATCCCGCGGTCAACGGGCTGGTCAGCTGCGCCCACGTCGTGGTCTCCCTGGGCACCGGCGGCGCGGTCCTCCTCTCGCGGAAGGGCACGCTCGAAGGACGGCTCGGCCGCCTGGATGCGCCCGCCTGCCATGTCTTCTTCGACCCCGAGGCGATCGAGAACAGCTGGGCCGAACAGTATCCCGGCGGCATGATCGGCTATGCCTCGTGCCTGACCGCGGGGATCGCCCGTGAGCTGCTGATCGATCCGGACAAGCCAGACGTCCGTCACGGCATCCGGAGCGGGCTGGCGGCGGGGCGCGCGCTGCACCTCGCCGGATACGGCGCCCCCGACTGTGAGCCCGGGCGGGCAGGCCTCGGATTCCCCGCCTGCGACGTCGCGAAGCAGCTGGCCGCCGAGCCGCGCGAGTTCGCCGTGGCGGAGATCCCTAACAACGTCTCCGACTCCTGGTCCATCCTCGAGGGCCGCTACCCCGAGGGCCTCGAGCCGGTCGCCGAGGCAGTGGCCATCGAGGGTGTCGAAGTAGCCCTCAAGAACGTTCCCGTTGGCAGTTTCGGGAAGTTCGTGACCGTCGATCGTGGTGAGATAGAGGGCTTCCGCAGCATCCGGGCGCTGATGCGCGAATACGATGCTGAGCCCGCTCCGCGCCCGCTCAACATCGCCGTCTTCGGGCCTCCTGGCGCTGGCAAATCGTTTGGTGTCAAGGCGGTCGTAAAGTCGGCCCTCGACGCCAGCCGGATCGAAGACCTCACGTTCAACCTGTCGCAGATGCGCGACCCGTCGGAGCTGGTCGACGCGTTCCATCAGGTCCGGGACGTCGGATTGCGAGGCAAGCTCCCGTTCGTCCTCTGGGACGAGTTCGACTCGAGTCTTGGTGACAACGCCTTCGGCTGGCTGCGCCACTTCCTGGCGCCGATGCAGGACGGCGCCTTTCAGCAGGGCGAGATACTCCACCCGATCGGCAAGGCCATCTTCGTCTTCGCCGGCGGCACGAGCACCAAGCTGGCCGACTTCGCGGGCAATCGGACTGATGCGTTCCGCCTCGCCAAAGGGCCCGACTTCGCGAGCCGGCTCAAGGGCCACGTCGACATCGTGGGTCCCGATCCTCGCGGTGGCGATCTAGAGGCCGATCCCTACTACCGCATCCGCCGGGCCATTCTGCTGCGTTCGATGCTCCTGCGCGACAGACCGGGCCTCTTCGAGCGTAACGGCAAGATCACCCGCCTCACGATCGATCCCGGCGTGTTGCGGGCTTTCCTCGGAGTTCGCTCATACCGTCACGGCGCGCGGTCCCTGGAAACGATCACGGCCATGAGCACGCTACACGGGGCGAGCCGCTACGAGCGCTCCGCCCTCCCGGCTGCGGACCAGCTCGACGCCCACGTCGACGCGCGCGAGTTCCTAGCCATCGTCGAGCGCTACGTGCCCGAGGGCGACCTGCTCGATGCCCTGGCCGAGGTGGTGCACATCGAGTACTGCGCGGAGATGCTCGAGCGAAGCCACGCCTGGGGTGGCACGCCCGAGTACCTGGCGGACCGTTCGACCCTCGCCCGGTTCGCCGGCCGACCGGCGACCCTTGGCCCGCTGCCGGCGCTCGTCAACTACAAGATGCTCTCCGAGCACCTCAAGGAGCAAAACCGCGCGGAAGCTCGCGACCTGCCCAACAAGCTCGCCATCCTGGGCTACGTTCTGCGTCAGGATGCGCCCGCTGGGGCCCCGGCCGTCAGCATCGATCCGTCCGATCCGCGGGTCGAGCTATTGGCGAAGCGGGAGCATCTGCGCTGGGTGGCGAGCAAGCTCAAGACCGGCTGGCGCCATGGCGATCCGCGCGACGACGCCGGGAAACTGCATCCGTGCATCGTGCCGTGGGAGGATCTTCCGGAGGAGGAACGAGTCAAGGATCGACTGCTCGTCCTCCATCTGCCGGAGATCGTGACGGCTACCGGAATGACGATCGCACGCCTGGAGGCGCTCGATCCAGTGCGGATCGGGGTCACCGGCCACCGAGTGCTCGCCGGGACGGACATCGTCGCCTCCGCCATCGACAGAGCCCTGGCTCGTATCGAAGGCGGCCATCCGGGGCGGCCGCTGGTCGTCGTCTCCGCGCTGTCGGAAGGCGCCGATCGTCTCGTGGCCGAGGCAGTCCTGCGGCGGCCGGGTGCGCGGCTGGAGGCGGTCCTGCCGCTCCCGCGGTTCGAGTTCCTCGACGACTTCGCAACGCCCGAATCCAAGGAGGAGTTCTTGCGCTTCCTCGACCGGGCCGACTCTCTAACGGAGCTGCCGGCGCAGGACAGCCGCGACGAAGCCTACGCAGCGGCTAACGATCGCCTGCTCGATGGAATCGATGTCCTGATCGCGGTCTGGGACGGCAAGGGCGCCCAGGGCCACGGTGGGACCGCTGAGGTTGTGGCTCGGGCGCGTGCCCGCGGCCTGCCGCTCGCCTGGGTCCACGCCGGCAATCGGGTGCCGGGCACGATGGAGGCGACTTCGCTAGGGGCAGAGCAGGGGCTCGTCACGTACGAGAACCTGTAGCGGTGCGGGAGGGGCGGACGAATGAGCGTTGCCGTGGCAGCCGGAACTGCGTCTCCGAAGGACGACCGGCTGACGGCGCTGACTGCCGTCGCGGGGGCATTCCGCCGCGAGAGCCACGTCCTCCTCGAGCGCCCCGGGCTTCTATGGCAGCAGATGTACAACCGTCTGCAGTGGGCCGGCCCGCCCCTTGCCGACCACCTAGCCGCCGATCGGGAGCGGCGAAGCCGCCCGGGTGCTCGTCGGTGGATCCACCGCTACACCCGGCTACAGGAGTCCGAGGCCCTCGTGCGTGCCCTTGCCGGCCACAGGAATTCGGTGAAGTGCTGTGCGATGAGCCCCGACGGCAGTTGGATCGTCTCCGCCAGCGGCGACCAGACCCTCAAGATCTGGGACGTTGCCACCGGCGCCGAGAGGACCACACTCACTGGTCACGCCGGCATGGTAAACGGTTGTGCGGTGAGCCCGGATGGCAGCTGGATCGTCTCGGCCAGTCTTGACCGCACCCTCAAGGTATGGGACGTTGCCACCGGCGCCGAGCAAGCCACGCTCACCGGTCACGCCGGCATGGTAAACGGTTGTGCGGTGAGCCCGGATGGCAGCTGGATCGTCTCGGCCAGCTGGGACAACACTCTCAAGATCTGGGACGTTGCCACCGGCGCCGAGAGGACCACCCTCACTGGCCACACCGGCTGGGTTGACGGGTGTGCGGTCAGCCCCGATGGCAGCTGGATCGTCTCGGCCAGCTGGGACAACACTCTCAAGATCTGGGACGTTGCCACCGGCGCCGAGAGGACCACCCTCACTGGCCACACCGGCATGGTAATCGG
>Ga0182027_10012235_pt1 | contig 12061 bp, 11 predicted proteins | sample 712E1DmetaG_FD_121300 | JGI IMG/M metagenome (GOLD analysis project Ga0182027, IMG submission 121300) | Permafrost microbial communities from Stordalen Mire, Sweden - 712E1D metaG (Illumina Assembly) | ecosystem: Environmental > Terrestrial > Soil > Wetlands > Permafrost | place: Sweden...
GCTGGAGGAATACCACGGGAGGAATAGAACACCTTACCAAACCGGAACAATATTCCCTGGTTTATGCAAAAGGTGGCTCGTGGGCTTGTAACCTGCTGATATTAAGAGCTTCAAGTAACGGCCTTCCCGTCTCCAGATGTGGCCTCTCAGTGAGTAAAAAAATCGGCAACGCGGTCGTTAGAAACAGAGTGAAGCGATTGCTACGTGAAATTACTCGTTTAACCGCTATCGCACCGGGATGGGATATTGTTTTTATCGCCCGTCCCTCTTCCGCCACGACAGATTTCGCTAATCTGCAGAAAAATGTCTGGAACCTGTTACAACGGGCAAAGATACTTGAGACTAAATCAACATCACCCTTTTAGTGGTGAAATAAAATGAAAAAACTGGCTTTAGGTTTAATTAAAATGTATCAATCTACTATATCACGGGTGCTGCCGTCATCCTGCCGTTATACCCCGACGTGCTCTGAATATACGTCCGAAGCAATTTCCCGTTACGGAATTTTTAAGGGTATCTGGATGGGCACAAAACGTATTTTACGGTGTAATCCTTGGCATGAAGGCGGTTACGACCCGGTACCTTAGCGTAGTTATTTTGGAGCAAATATTAAGTGAATATTAAGCGTAAATTATTCCTGGTTATATTGGCAATCATCGTTCTCAGCGCTTTGATTGTCACCGGATGTACAAAAGGCATTTCACGCGGCTGGTCAGGCGGCGCAGTAACACCGGATGGTAAAATGTTCGTCGCTTCGATGACCGGCAGAATTATTGCCGTCGATGCCAATAGTAACGCTATACTCGGGAAACCCATTCAACTATCAGTCCAATCTTCCGCGGGGCTATTGGGCTGTTCAGCGTCTGCTTCACCTCTGATCATATATGCCTCACCGATCGTGTTGAATACAACTGACCCGGGTACGGTGGTTTATATCGGCGGCTTCAGCGACGGTAAGATACATGGTTTCCTGTTTAAAGACGGGGCATTAGTGGAAAAGAATCCCACCTTTCTTTCCGACCAGTTGAAAGGTCAGATTGTCGGTGGAATGATTATCGATAATGACATGATATATTTCGCCACTTCGGACGGCACCGTCTACGCTTTGAATTCTAAAGACCTGAGTATTAATTGGTCTCATAAAATTAACAGCAAGATCTGGTCTGCACCGACCATTGACGGTAATACTCTCTACATTGGCTGCTTTAATAAAACAGTATATGCCCTGAATATTACTGACGGCTCCGAGAAATGGAAGTATGAAGCGGACGGTGCTATCAGTTCTACGCCCGTGATAAACGGCAATAATGTCTATATCGGCGATTATGACCGTCATTTTTATGCTCTGGACAAAGCTACCGGTAATTTGGTTTGGAAATTCCCTGCCGCTAATAAAGTAGACGAAACCCCCCGGAACTGGTTCTGGGCACAACCGGTGGTTCTGAATGGAGTTATTTATGCGCCGAGCCTTGATGGCAATGTTTATGCACTGGATATTACTAATGGCAATATGGTAAATAAATACGTGCTTGGCGATTCGATTAGCTCTTCGCCGGTAGTTATTGGCAATTCTATCGTGATCGCCACCTCAGTAGCTTCCACCGACCCTAAAAAGCAAAAAGGTAAAATTTTTATCATCGACCCGTCCGATAAGAGCCATAGAGAATTAGACCTTCCTTCCAATGAAGACGTCAATGCGCCGCTTTTTAATTACGGCAGCATTGTTTATGTTCATACCAGCAAAGATAATCTGTATTCGATAGACGCGAGCGTAAAAGAAATTAAGCTTACGCTCCTTTTTAATCTTACGACTGTAAAGTGAGGTAGCATCTCTTGGATATCTGGGAAATAATAATTTTGAGACCGATGATCAACGTGCTCATCGTGGTCTCAAAGTTCCTTTTTAATAGCCCCGGCTTAGCCATCATCGTCTTTACCATCCTTATCAGGTTGGCGATGTTCCCACTCACGAAAAAACAACTGCTTTCCAGCAAGAAAATGCAGGAGATGCAGCCCAAGATTCAGGAACTACAGAAAAAATACGCTAAAGATAAGCAAAAGCTGGCTAAAGAACAGGCAGCGCTGTTAAAAGAGACCGGCGTTACTAATATCGGTTGTATCCTGCCGATGATAATTCAGATGCCTATCTGGGTTGCCCTCTACCAGTCAATCTCGCGTGTGGTGGCGAATGGGCCTGAGGAATTATTAAATCTATCCCGTTATCTGTATCCTAACTGGCATTTAGTCTACCCGATAGTACCTTTGAACAGTCAATTCCTTTGGCTTAACTTGGGAGTGCCTGACCATTTATATATTTTACCGATACTGGTATTCGCCTCGATGTGGGCAATGCAAAAAATGGTAACGCCGCCGAGCACTGATCCACAGCAACAGGCACAAGGTCAGATGATGCTGATAATGATGCCGCTATTGTTTGGCTTTATGACCATGAATTTCCCCAGCGGTCTGGCTTTATACTGGGTAGCCTCTAACTTAATCGGTATTGTGATTCAATATTTCATCACCGGATGGGGCGGACTGGCTAACTTATTTGGTAAGAAGCCTTCTAATACCAACACACCTTCAAAGCCATCCTCCACTACTAAGACAATATATACACCAAGAGAAATTGACAGCACTGCGCGTCATATCGTCGTGGGTCAACAAAATATGGGAGAAGGGAAGCCGAAATGGAAATTCTGGAATTAAGCGGCAAGACAGTTGATGAAGCCATTGCCAAAGCTCTGAAACAGTTAGGTGTTGAAAGAGAAGATATTAAGGTTACAATTATCAATGAAGGGAAGAGCGGCGGTCTATTCGGACTGGGCTCTGAAGATGCCCTGATTAGCGTAGAGGTTTTAGATTCCGCTTCTGCGGGTAATAAAATACCCGAAGGTAACAAAGCGCCAGAGCCTACTCCTGAAGCCGTTGTTATCAGCGCCAGAGAAACACTCGAGGAATTGCTGAAACTGATGGGCGTAGAAGGAAAGGTCGTTCCCGGTACTTATCCGGATGAAAGCGGCGAACCGAATTCAGCTCCGATCGCCTTTAATATCGAAGGCGATGATTTGGGGATTCTCATCGGCAGAAGAGGACAAACCCTATCTTCTTTACAATATATTCTGAGACTGATAGTGGGACGTAAGACCAATACATGGATACCTATTGTCATCGATGCTGAAAGTTACAAGCAGCGGCGTTATGAAGCTTTGCAGGCTCTTGCACACCGGATGGCAGAAAACGTCAAGACCAAAGGTACTCCTTTTACCTTGGAACCAATGCCTGCCTACGAAAGACGCATTGTCCACATGGCTCTGGCAAACCATTCCGCGGTTTTCACCGAAAGCATCGGTGAGGGCGAGTCACGCAAAGTAGTTATCAAACCGAAGAGACCGTCAACCGCCAGAAACAACTTCGCCAGCCCGAAAAACGGTAACGGCTTTCGTCCCCGGAATAATTCCACATTGAATAACGGCGATACCTATAACCGCTGGTAAAATTTACATACGCTTTACATTAAAAAGCCTCACTTTTTATGTGAGGCTTTTTTAATACCATATTATTAGCTTCCTCTTCAATAAGGGAGAATCAGTCACTTCCCATTGCGAGCCTTGATGAAATCAAGGCGTGGCAATCCTCGTGTACAACAGCCTATAAAATGTGAGATTGCGTCGGGTATGTACCATAACCTTGCAATGGAGTTGGTGGGTTTCACCCACCTTACTTGCTCCATTTGTCAGATAAGGCGTTGCGTCAATCATCGTGATTGCGATCTCATTACTCAAGATTCACAACTGATCGCTGAAAGCTGATAGCTTTTCTAGCTATTTTTATTATGCAGATTAGTATAGGTGGTCTGGAGAAGGCGCGCATCATCTTCAAGATTCGGGCTCTCGCAAATCAGGATTCCCCCGACTTTGAAATCATTCAGTGCCCTCAGTAGTTCCTCATATTTAAAATCCGAATCCTGCAGGTTAAGGTGATTTAATTCCCCTTTGTTACTGAAAGCGACACCCGCCACATGAATATGCATATTCCCTAAAGCGCTTTTCCCCAACCGCTTCTCAATTTTGGCTAAAACGCCACAAAATTCCTCGTAGGAGTTGTTTTTACCGGTTCTGGCGCGCCAGTGCGCGAAATCGCTACAGGGTGCCACGCCGTTGGTTTCAGATGCCAGGTTTAATAATTCGTCGAGCGTGCCGAACTGGCTCAGTTTCCCCATCACTTCCGGTCTTAAGTTGATGCTGATTTTTTCTTTGCTCAATTGATCGATAACTTCTAAAAAGTACTTTTTTACGATATCATAGACTATTTCAGAAGGGCTTCCCATGTAATATGCGGCGTGAAAGACAACGTCTCCTGCACCACAGAGCGAGGCAGCGCGCGCCGATTGTATCAATCTAACCTGACTGGCTTGAATTTTCTCCAATTCACGGGCATTGAGATTAATGAAGTATGGCGCGTGCACGGACAGTCTGATATTTCTATTAGCGGCTACTACGGAAATTTGTTGAGCCGTCTCTTTACTCATCCTGACACCCTGGACAAATTCAATCTCAAGACAATCCAGACCGATTTCAGAGATGCGTTTAATGCCATCAACGGTGGATAGATTTTCAGGATTGCGGGGTGCGCCGGCAGTGCCGAAGTGTAGTTTTTTCATGTATAGTAATTATCGCATATTAGCCGGGTTTAAGTTGGATGTCAAGAAAAAGCACATTTTATTATTCCGCATTGGATACCTAATCCAGTTATAAAATCCATTGCGAGGATATGAAATAACCGAAGCAATCTCGCTTGTGCGAAAGTCCGTTGTATACAGGGATTGCCACGCCTGCCTTCGGCGGTCTCGCAATGGAAAAAAGAACTGATCTTATCCGCTCTTCAATTTCTCGGTGAGCAACGGCACCACCTTGAAAAGGTCGCCGACGATGCCGATAGTCGCAATCTGAAAAATCGGTGCATCCGGGTCATCGTTGATGGCAATGATACAATCGGAGGTCTGCATTCCGGCCATATGCTGGACTGCGCCGGAAATACCGACGGCGATGTAAAGTTTGGGGCACACGGTTTTGCCGGTCTGCCCTACCTGATGAGAGTAAGGGATCCAGCCTTCATCCACCGGCGGGCGTGACGAGCCCACCCCGGCGCCAAGCGCTGCTGCTAGATCTCGAATCAATTTGAAATTTTCCGGTTTACCCAGGCCGCGCCCGCCGGAAACAATGATATCCGCATCCTCCAGCGCTAGTTTCTCCGTCAGGTCAGCGACAAAGTGCAGGATCTTCGTTTTTGAACTGATGGCTGACTTATTGAAATCAACTTTGATAATCTTACCAGCGTGAGGAGTCTGTAATAATTTCTTTTTAAAGACACGCGGGCGGACCGTGGACATCTGCGGCCGTTTTGACGGACAGATAATCGTCGCCATTACATTCCCACCGAAGGTCGGGCGCGTTTGCCGCAACAATTTCTTTTCCGTATCGATATCCAGTCCTGTGCAGTCGGCGGTCAGGCCAGTTTTTAGGATAGCGGCCACTCTCGGGAAAAAAGACCGTCCGAACGGTGTGGCGCCGGCCAATATAATCTCCGGTTTGTGTAATTTTATCAGCCTGACCAGTTCTGCCACATAAGCGTCTTCCGATAGAGTGGTAAAATCCGGGTCGTCAATCAAATATATCTTGTCTGCGCCGCAGGCAGTCAATTGCTCGATGCCTTTGACATTATACCCGAAACAGACCGCGCATAATTCCGTATTCAGTGTGTCTGCCACTTCTCTGCCTTTAGAAAGCAGTTCATAGCCGACGCCTTTGATTTCACTGTTGCGCTGTTCGACAAAAACCCAGACGCCATGATACTCATCGTCTGATAATGCTGCTGCAATCTCTTTTTCAATTCGGATGGCTTCAAAGGCGCAGGCATCCCGACAGGCTCCGCAAAGGTTACAGCCTTCTACTTTTATACTGGCTTTTTCCTCAACAATATCGATCAAACCGAACGGGCAAGCTGGTTCACAACTCCCGCAACCTGTGCATTTCTCTTTATCAAAGATTAATCCCATTAATCCCCTCGCGTTCTTCGTCTCTACTCAATAGACTCGGAGACCCTTCCCCCGATTACATCGGTGGTCAGGGTAATTTTTTAAATCAGTTTCCCTTCTCTTAATTTTCCCACCAGCGCATTTACCTGAGCTTCAGGGTCGCCTTTCAGCATCTCAGCGTGGTGTATTCTTTGCGGATAAAACACTTTTACCACCCAGGTCGCCGAGCCTGCTTGTCCGATGCTCTCTTTATTCGCGCCGATATCCTGCGCCGTCCAGGTGGGTATCTGTGCCGATTTAGCTTTAGAAAGCCCGCGTAACGAAGGTAACCTCGGGATATTGATCTCTTTCACCACAGTGATCACAGCCGGTAATGACGCTTCGATTGTTTCATAGCCGTCTTCTACCATGCGTTGGACACGTATCTTGCCATTGGCAATTTCTTCAACCTTGCTGACATAAGCAATAAAGGGGATACCAAGATTCTCCGCCATCTCCGGCCCAACCTGACCGGTATCTCCGTCCAGAGTCTGCCGACCGCAAATGATCAGGTCATAATTATGAATTTTTTCGATGGCTTTACCCAGAGTGGCTGAAGTTGCCAGCGTATCCGAACCGGCAAATGCCGCATCACTTAATAACATGGCTTCATCGGCGCCGGCGCTGATTGCATCTCGCAACATACCTACGGCTTGCGGCGGCCCCATGCTGATGGCGGTTACTTTACCGCCGTACCGCTCTCTGAGACGAACGCCTTCTTCCAGCGCATAACTATCGAAGGGATTAACGATAGCTTTAATTCCCTGACGGATGAGGGTATTGGTTTTAGGGTCTATTTTTACTTCGGTAGTACCGGGTACCTGCTTCAGGCAGACGACGATATTCATTCCCGCTTGCCCTTTCGCTTGCGCAACTCGATGGCAATGGCGTTATGCAGAACTTCGTTACTGCCCTCATAAATCTGGGTGATTTTCGCGTCACGCATCATTTTTTCAAGCGGATAATCGCGCATATAGCCGGCGCCGCCGCAGATCTGCACGGCATCGGTGGTTACTCTCATGGCCACATCGGAAGCAAAGACCTTGGCCATCGCGGATTCCTCGGTGAAACTTTTAACATGACTGTCGATGGTTCTGGCGACGGCATAAACAAGCGCCCGGGCAGCTTCAACCTGTATTGCCATATCCGCCAGTTTATACTGAACTACGGGCAGCGAGATTAACGGCTGTCCGAACTGAATACGCTGTCGTGTATAATCCACCGCCGTCTCCATCGCGCCTTGCGCGATGCCTAACGCCTGAGCGCTAATGCCAGGACGGGAATTATCCAGTACTTTCATCGTGACGATAAAACCCATCCCCTCTTTATTGATGAGATTTGTGGAAGGGATGAGACAATTACGGAATATTAACTCGCGGGTAGCTGAAGCGCGGATGCCGATTTTCTTTTCTTTTTTACCGAAGGTAAATCCCGGAGTATCTTTTTCCACGATAAAAGCGCTGGCGCCGCGCGGGCCTTTGGTTTTATCGGTCAGAGCAATAATCGTGTAAATCTCGGCTTCACCACCGTTGGTGATGAACTGTTTGGTACCATTAAGAATGTAACCATCTGCGGTTTTTTCGGCGGTGGTTTTAATCCCGCTGGCATCACTTCCGGCGGTTGACTCGGTTAATCCGAAAGCAGCTATTTTCCCCGATGCAATGGCCGGCAGATATTTTTGTTTTTGCTCCTCACTGCCGTAGAGGATGATAGCATAAGCACCCAGCGCGGTCGCGGCATAAGAAACGGCCACGGCGCTGCAAACGCGACTTAACTCCTCCACCACCAGACATAAATCAAGGCAACCGCCGCCTAATCCGTCGTATTTCTCCGGTATAAAAATGCGGAAAAGGTCGCTATCGGCCAGGTCTTTCATAATTGCCGTGGGAAATTGCTCTTTCTCATCAAGCTCGGCACGGACAGGTAAAACCCGCTCCTCGGCGATCCGGTGTGCCAGGCTTTTTAAGGTCTTTTGTTGTTCGGTCAAAAAGTATTCCAATATGTACCTCCGTTAGTTACTGCGAGGTTATCACGCTGAGACGGAATACAGTTATTATAAGGTGAGCAATGTGCCCACTGCAAGGTAATCTATATTTGTCATTCCCGTCCTGTGCCTTCGCATAGGATAAACTCCGGCTGGAGGCCGCAGTCGGAAGTATTTGACGAAGGAAATGTACAGGAATCCATTATCAATATCTATCAATCTCCCCCGTATTATTTAATATCATTCTTTATCCAGAATGAACCAATACGGGACTAAGCCTTACAAAGGGGGAGAGCATTGCTTCTCTCTGCTCATAACTCACACCGACCGTTAAACACTGAAAGCTGATGGCTGATAGATATTCAATAATCCCTTCTACCGTATTCGATAGTGAAATCATTTTACTAATAGGATATAATGGAAAAAGCGCAAGGCTTATTATTAGTTTTCTTATATAAAAATAAAATCGGGAGGTAGTTACAATGGCAAATACAGCAGCCAGGGCTTATATCCTCATCGAGTGCACGGTTGGCAGAACCAAAGAAGTAGTCACCGGCCTCAGCCGTCTCAAGGGCGTGAAATCAGTGGAAACCGTAACCGGTCCTTACGATGTGATATCTATTGTCGAACTGGATACTCTGAATGAAATCGGTGATTTAGTAACCCAGCATATCCACCCCATCACCGGTATCACCAGAACAGTCACCTGCCTTGTTGTTTAATCTCAGGTTTTTTAAGCCTCATCGAATGTTTTTAGGAGTATAAAAGCATGGATTTCGAGTTTACCAAGGAACAAGAAGCCTTCAGACAGGAAGTGCGCGGTTTTCTGGAAGATGAGATAAATAAAGGCACTTTCAAGCCGATGTGTGATGGCTGGATTCAGGGATTCTCGTGGGAGTTCACTAAAAAGGTAGCGGCAAAAGGATGGCTTGGTATCACCTGGCCTAAAGAATATGGCGGATTGGGCAGAAGCCATATCGACCGGTTAATCTTGACAACGGAGATGTTACGCTATGGCGCTCCTACCGCCTGTCATTGGTTTGCCGAACGCCAGATCGGCCGCGCCGTCTATGTCTACGGCACCGAAGAACAAAAGAAAGAGATGCTGCCGAAGATTCTCAAAGGCGAGGCTTGTGTCGGTTTAGGCATGAGTGAACCTGAAGCTGGTTCCGACCTGGCTTCTATCAAGACCAGAGCCACAGAAGACGGCGATTTTTACGTCCTCAACGGACAGAAAATGTGGACCAGTTGCGCGAGATATATGACGCACATGTATCTGGTGGCGCGTACCGACCCCAACGCTCCCAAGCAGAAAGGCATCAGTGAGTTCGTTATTGATATCAAAACACCCGGCATTACCATTCGTCCGACGATTGATATCACTGGTAGTGAAGCTTGGGGCGAGGTTTTCTTCGATAATGTCCGCGTCCCCAAGAAATATCTTATCGGGGAGAAAAACCGCGGTTTCTACCAGATATTAAATCAACTTGATTTTGAGCGGTCTGGTGTCGAGCGTCTGATGGGTAATTATCCGCTTTTCGACGCTATTATCAAATTCAGTAAAGAAACCAAACGCAATGGTAAACCGGTTTGTGAAGACCCGATGATTCGGAGTCGATTAGCACAGTTGCAGGTTGAATTTGAAGTAGGCCAGATGCTGCTTTACCGTGTAGTGCAGGTAATGGAAAAAGGCAAAGCGCCGAATATCGAAGCGGCTATCGCCAAGCCTTTCTGTACCACTTTTGAACAGCATCTCGCCAGCATCGCGACCGATGTTCTTGGTCTTTACGGACAACTGTGGAAGGAATCCAAATATGCGCCGATTAGAGGCATGGCACCACATTCTTTCCTTGGCTCGAAAGGGTATAGCTTACAGGCAGGCACCAGCGAGGTCTTAAAAGGTGTCATCGCCAGTCGTGGGTTAGGTCTGCCTTCAGTTACTTAGAGAATTTTATGAGTTTTATTAATCTGCCACAACTTAGCTGGTATGGGACTAAAGAGTTGAAGCTGCCTCTGCCGGATAGATGGGAGGTTGAGATCGGTAATATTGCGGGTTATAAGCGGAAGGCAATGAAAGCCAAAGAAATCCGTACCGCTCTCAATAATCCCATCGGAACAAAGCCACTGAGCGAATTAGCCCGTGGTAAAAAAGAGGTCGTCATCTTGTTCGATGACACCTCCCGTGTTACCCGCGCAGCAGAAATAGTCCCGCATATTCTGGATGCATTAGCAACGGCTGGCATTCAGGATAAGAACGTCCGCTTTGTCTGCGCACTCGGCTCTCATGGCGCTTTAAACAGAATCGACTTTGTAAAAAAGTTGGGGGAAGAAGTTCTCGAACGCTTTCCGGTTTACAACCATAATCCCTTCGGTAATTGTGTGAGCATCGGTAAAACTACAACCTGGGGCACCGAAGTCTCGGTCAATGCCGAAGTGATGAAATGCGACCTCAAGATTGCTATCGGCATGGTAGTACCGCATCCCTCGAGTGGTTTCGGCGGAGGCGGTAAAATCATTCTCCCCGGGGTGAGTTCCTTTGCTACTATCCAACACAATCATCATTGTCTCTACCGAGATATCAGGCAGATGAGAGATAAAATAGGAACAGGTCTTTTTGATGATAACCCGATGCGATTTGATATCGAAGAAGCTGCCGAAATGGCAGGACTTGATTTTATCGTTAATTGTGTGGTTAATGAGTGGGGAGAAACGGTTAAGATCTTTGCCGGGGCTTTAAAACCTGCCTATGCGCAAGCTGTGGCGGAAGCGAAAACACACTATTTAACTCCCACACTAAAGGATATAGACATTGCTATCTGCAACGTTTTTATTAAGGCGAATGAATCATATATGGGTTCGGCGATTGCCTATCCGGTATTGAGTCAGAAAGGCGGCGATATCGTTGTCCTGGCGAACGCCCCCGAGGGAATGGTAGTTCACTATTTATTGGGACCTTGGGGGAACGCCTGTTTAGGACCGGAAGGTCAACAGACTCACGTTCCTAAAAAAGTAAAACGCATTATTATTTATACCGAATATCCCGATTTGGCGGGCAGAGGGTGGTTCCCGGATTCAGAGAAGGTCATGTACTCTAGACAATGGAGCGAAGTGCTGAAGATTCTGGAAGAGGATTACCCCTCTTCTGCCAGGGTGGCGGTTTTCCCTAATGCTGAAATTCAATATGCAAAATAAAATTAATAACAAACAATTTGATACGTTCCTGAAGAGTCCGGATACCGTGCGTATTCTGAAAGATGACAAGGTTATCTTTTCTTCACGTAAAGAACGCCTGTCGCCTTTGCTGGAATACGCCGCGAATTGCGCTCCTTACGAAAAAGGCGTCACCGTATTCGACCGCGTGGTGGGCAACGCTGCAGCTTTGCTCTTGAAAAAAATACTCTGTTCCGAGGTATTCAGCCAGCTTGGCAGCGAAAATGCTATCATCACGTTGAACTCGTTTGGTATTAAGTATCACTTCAACGAAATTGTACCCTGTATTGAAGATGATAGCCGACAGAATATCTGCCCGATGGAGAAGATGTCTTTAGGAAAGAATCCTGAAGAATTTTATCAAATGCTGAAAACACCACAAAATAATAAAAATTAGTTGCTGAATATAAGATAAATAATTGGGGGTATTGTAAATGGATTTTTCACTTTCTGAAGAACAGGAAATGCTAAGGAAATCGGCGCGTGATTTTCTTGCCGATAAGTGTCCCAAAACCTACGTGAAACAGATGGAAACGGATGAGAAAGGCTATTCCCCTGCACTATGGAAAGAAATGGCGGAGTTAGGCTGGCAGGGTTTGGCGCTGCCGGAAAAATATGGCGGTTCCGGCATGGAATTCCTTGACCTGGCGATATTACAGGAAGAAATGGGGCACGCGTGTTTACCCGGCCCGTTTTTCTCCACTGTTATTCTCGGGGCAATGACAATCCTGGATGCCGGTAATGATGAGCAGAAAACAGCTTACTTACCGGGTATTGCATCAGGTAAGACC
>Ga0182027_10012238_pt1 | contig 12059 bp, 8 predicted proteins | sample 712E1DmetaG_FD_121300 | JGI IMG/M metagenome (GOLD analysis project Ga0182027, IMG submission 121300) | Permafrost microbial communities from Stordalen Mire, Sweden - 712E1D metaG (Illumina Assembly) | ecosystem: Environmental > Terrestrial > Soil > Wetlands > Permafrost | place: Sweden...
GACTGGCGTCCCGCCCTGATACACCACGCAGTTTGCGGTCGCGGCGAAGGTCATCGCGGGAACGATCACCTCGTCACCTGGTCCGATGCCCAGTGCATACATCGCACAATGAAGCGCCGCCGTACCATTGCTGACAGCGACGGCCTCTCGTGTCCCGGCCACAGCGGCAAACGCTTCCTCGAACTCATGGACCTTGGGACCAGTCGTTAGCCACTCAGATCTCAGCACCTCGACAACCGAACCGATGTCCTCATCGCTGATCCATTGCTTGCCGTAGGGGAGAGGTTTCTGGGGCACGGAACACTCCTCGTTCAGATCGCGCCAGGGTGGGCGCGAATCCACTCGCGCGTCCGACGAATGCCTTCAGCGAGTCCGACCTTGGGCTTCCAGCCGAGCACCGCCTCAGCTCGCCGGCAGTCGCAAAGCAGCTTGGCGATCTCAGCCTGCGGATGATCGTGCGGAACACGCTCGATGGGCGAGCCATTTCCCCCGTTCGCCGGATCCGTCACGAGCGCGGCGAGTTCGTTCACGGACAGGTCGCTGCCTAGGCCGGCATTGAGCACCTCCCCCTCCGCGCGATCGCTAAGCCCTGCAGCCACAATAAACGCCGCAGAGTCCTCGACATAGAGCAGATCGCGTGTTTGGATGCCGTCGCCCTTCACGAGAAGCGGCTTGCGCGCTAGGTCTCGAGCGATGAAGATGGGAACGACGCCGCCTTCAAGGTTGCTCTTCTGAAAGGGGCCGTACGTGTTAAATGGTCGCACGACGGTCACGGGAAGCCGGTAGGTCATCCCATATGACAACACCAGGTTCTCGGCCGCGATCTTGCTCGCCGCGTACGGCGAGCTCGGTCGCAACTGGTGGCTCTCCGAGATACCCCCGGTCTCGGGTGCCGGCGCGTAGACCATGCAGGTGCTCGCGAAGACGACCTTCGGCTTGCGCTGACGCAGTGACGGTTCGATGTCTAGCAGATGGAACGGTCCCGCCGGGTCGATACCATTGGCCTCGAAGAATTGGAAACGGCAACGCTCGATGATCTCGAACGTGCCGACGACGTCATTCACGAACACGGGGCGTGGGGAATCAATGGAGTCCTGCACGCGTATCGACGCCGCCAGGTGAAAGACGACATCAAAGGGCCCCCGACTGCGCCAAAGCGCTCGCAGACAATCCTCGTCCGCGACGTCGCCGCGGACTGCCGTGAGCCGCTCATCTCCATTGAACTCGTCCAGATTGCTGGTACTCGAGTTGCTATAGTTGTCCAGAACGGTGATCTGCGCGTCGCTCCGCTCCAGAAGGCGGCGAACTACCCACCGTCCTATGAAGCCAGCACCACCGGTGACCAAGAATCGCATGGGTCTTCCTCCAAGGTTACCAGCGCTGCGCCGATGGCTCGGCAAAAGCACCAAACTAGTGGGAAACGTGCCCGCCGTGAAACCATGGCTGGTTCAAGGAGCCGCCTTTGCTTGCGGACCTGGTCAGAATCGGTCCTTGGCAAGCTCACCTCTGAGAATCTCCAGAACGGCAGCCTTTGGAAGCGGCGGAACGGCACTGGAAACAAACGTATTCTTCACCCACTTCGGATCATCAGGATAGTTGCCGGGTCCTAGCTGTTCCTGTTGGGGGAGTCCGAGGACACTTAGCGTGCCTTCCTCAATGAAAGGGAGCACGATCAGCAAACGCTCTGTTTCTAGGCAGCGCGATACCTCGTGCTCCGAGATGAGTTCCTCGTACGGCTTTTCTCCAGGCCGTCGACCGATTTCCTCATATTTCAACTCTCGCCGGGGCGCTAGAAGCTCACCCAAAGCGTCGATGAGGTCTCCAAGTTGCATCGCGCGCATCTTCGGGACGAAGACCTCGCCACCGCACGAAACGAGCAGTGCGGAGAGAAGTAGGTCGACCGCTTCGTCAGCGGTCATGAAGAATCGAGTCATGTCGCGCTCGGTGACCGTAAGAGCCATACCGGCCTCGATTTGGCGCTTGAACAATGCCACCGCGCTCCCAGACGAGCCGAGAACATTACCGAACCGAGTCGAGCAAAAGATGGTTCGTGCCTTCCCACGAAAGAGGTTGCCCGCTGCAACGAGCCGCTCACCGACGAATTTACATCCGCCCATGACGTTCGTGGGATTGACTGCCTTGTCTGACGACGTGAACACGAACCTCTCAACGTTTGCGTCGATTGCGCACTCAACCAACCCCTGTAGGGCGATTAGGTTCGAATTGACCACCTCGAAGGGGTTGTATTCACCGAGGCCAACGTGCTTCAGGGCAGCGGCATGGAAAACATAATCGACACCTTGGATGGCGCGCGCCATTCGGGTCCGATCGCGAATATCCCCGAGCAACACGCGGATCGGCCCACAGTCCTTGTGCCTGACCTGCAGGTAGAAGGTGCGCTCCTCATCGTGATCCAGGAGGCGTAGCGCAGCGGGCTTGTAGCGCAGCAACCGCTCTGTCAGTACCCGGCCGATACTCCCAGCCGCACCTGTCACGAGCACTGACTTGCCATCGAGGGTCTGGTGTAGTCGGGCGTCAAGGTTTGCGAGCAAGCTCACCTCTCATTCGGGCGGAAGGCCACAGGAGTCCAGGACAAATAGACGACCGTGACCCACGATTGGAGGTCGACGCGAGGCAGGTACGGAGTTGCAGACCACCGACATTGTCTTCAGCCTTTTCGAGCCCACGACACTACCATGTTTGTCTCACGCCAGTGTACCGTATTTGCTCTGAATCACTGGCGTGGCACCTCTACCCGGAAGCCTAGCGCTTCAAGCACGGACAAGTACCACTGCTACGGATTCATCTCCCCGACTAGTCTGACCTTAGGGCATGGCTCGTCTACGCGGAAGCCTAGAGCTTCAAGTACGGATAAGTACCGCTGGCTCCATCGGTGTTCCCTTCGACATCGTTCGTACGCTAGTGCCGCCAGCCTTCTGCCAGCAGACGGTGTCCGAAGCAGGAACCGCGTGATCTCCAGCAACTCGTCCAGCGAGTGCCAACACAGAATCTCGCGGCCGACATCGAAGTGCCGGGCAAGATCGGCGTTGTAAGTTGTCACATAGGCGCCTCCTCGCAGCGCCGGCAGCTCGAAGTCTCTGCCCTTCACATTCGTGATCTGCGACGAGTACCCGATTCCCCCGTGTCCGAGGCATATGGCGCTGCGCCTAACAATGCTGCGCACCTCTGCGCGAGTTGGCACGCGACCCCAACCCTTCCCGAACGGTCGCACGATAATCCCGTGGCGCGCTAGGTATCGGACCATTTCCAGGCGATGACCGTAAGCAGTTCCGATGAATGTCACACCCAGGTCCATCGAATCGACCTCTCCGACGCCATCTTCAACATTGCACCCCTCGGGGAGGTAGATCGCACGCCCGCCTTCCGCCTCGACCCACGACGTCGACACGCTCGCAGACGTCCACCACAGGTCGAAGGCTTCGACCAACCCGAGCGAGCCAGCGTTCTGTCCACCGACGTCGCCACAGTCCCATGAGTTCTTGTCATCCAGGCTAAGGTTGACCGTCGGAACGCCGCTGCTTTCGATATGACGAATCGTATCAGCCATGACGTGCAGACCCTGAACATATGCCAAGACCCAGTCGACTCGCCTGGTATGGTGAGCCTCGCGAAACGCTTCGAGAAGCTCTCCGTTCATTCGCCGCCGCCAGGCGACGATATCCTTCACATTTGCATTTCCGTCAGGAAAGGATCGGGCGTAGTCATAGCGTGTAACGGGCCCAAGCATTTCCAAACCAGGCATAAGTTCGTCGTGCCACGACCACGCCGGAATGATTGCGAAGGTGTGGATCGAACCAACTGTTTTCGTCCCGTCAAATCGGCGCAGCCGGGAATTCGCAGGGGGACACTGTTGTGCGTACCTTTCCCTGATTCTCCGGTAGCCATCTTCCTGCTGCAGCCGTCGACAATAAGCGTGTGCCGCCTCCCCAAGCCTAGTGCTATCGACAGCAGTTCGAAGTGCGTTTCTTACCCTCCACACCAGGTTTTCAATCATATTGTCATCGAGTCCTATCTTCCATTGCCCACTTCTTGTACTCGAAACAGTTGGCGTCTCTCGGCCAGACTCGAAAGGACCTTGTACACTGCTGCGACCAGCAATCCATTGATGGCGCCTCGTGCGACCTGCGCAAACCCATATCCGTAGCCCATAAGGAACGATGGTGCGAACTGCGAGAGCATCATGAGCCAAAAGGGACTGGCTCGACATTTCTTGTCGACGACGAAACAGAAGAACGATAACACAGTCGTCATCACCACCACGCAGATGAAACCGCCATTCCAGTAGAATTCACCTAGAACGAAGATGCCCCCACCGTGAACGAAATGATCGGCCAATTCCCATGCGGCCTCTATGGAACGCTTCAAGCCGAGTGCCTTGAGAAGGAACGATGGCTTGAAGGTGTACTCGATGACATTGTAAATCGACCTCCATTGGCGGGAGAATCCCGCATCGTACATTGTGATGCACTCAAGTAAATGGGCTGCATACTGGGATGAATTTGCGGCGCTCTCCAGGCCCTCTGCAGTCTGATCACGTGCGGCCTCTTGCTCGGCCGCATTCTTGACGACGGCGACGAGGCTGCCCACGGCGTCCTCGTGCATTCTGTCCCGTGCGGCTCGTACCGTAAACGAGATGGCCACTATGCCGAGTAGGGCAACCGCAACCCTAACCGTGTTTCGCAGCCGTTTCTCCGCTCCCGTGTGAGGCAGAATCATTAGCGCCCCTGCTAGAAGGTAACCCGTGGACGGGCCAGTTCCGCCTTGGAGGTAGCCAGTCAGCGCAACAATCAAGAACATGAGCAGGAAGGCTTTTCGAGCGGTGATGAGGGACAGGAGCCGCCGACGCGTGAGCTCGTAAAAGGCCAGGGAGAGAACGAGTGCCTGCCCCCCGCCTCCCACGCTCATGTCGTAGCGCACTTCTTGCCCAACCGAGTATGCACCAGTGAATATCGTACTAATCGAGCCAGAAGCCAAGACTACATAAATGGCGATTGCAACCAACACGGGTCGAGGAACGGCAGGAGCGTCCGGACCTATGCGAATACGGCGCCGAGCGGAGATAAGCGTAAACCCCACAAGACTCGCGAGTGAAATGGCCATGATCGCAAAGGCGGTCAATAGATTCTCTTCGGAAAAGACGTAGACTGGCAGAAGCCGTTGTGAAGCCGGCGGGCCGTATCGCTCAATCGTGGCCAGTGCGGAGGAAACGAGCATGTTGTTGCCTGCCAGACTGAGGGTGCAGACACGGAGCTGGTATAGGGCAACTACCACCACGACGGCGTTCCCGAGCGTCAGTAGATCGAAGCCGTTCATTGCCGCAAACCCCTAGCGCTAAGCTGTGCGGTAGTACCTGCCGTAGGGCGCATAATACGGATAGCCGTATCCACCACCCTTGCGGTCGGTCTGGTTGATGACCAGTCCAAGAATGCGGGCGCGGGCGTCTGTAAGCTGTCGGCACGCGTATGAGGCTGCCTCCCGTGTAGTGTGTCCGGCACGAAGCACCAGGATCACGCCATCGACCAAGTTGCCGAGAATCGCAGGATCCGTGACCGGTGCCGTCGGCGGAGAATCTAGCACTACGCGATCATAGTCTTTCCCGCATTGCGCGAGAATTTCGCGGAAGCGATCGGTATGTAGCAACTCGGCAGGATTCGGCGGCGTCGGACCGCAAGGTAGGACGTCGAGGTTGGGGACCACGCTATGGCAGATCACGTCCTGCAGCGAGGCATCCCCGAGGATGACGTTCGAAACGCCTCGATCAGACTTGAGTCCAAACGAGCGATGAATTCGGGGCTTCCGCATATCGGTATCAACCAATAGGACACGCGCCCCAGCCTGCGCCATCGCAATTGCAATGCTTATCGCAGCCGTGGTCTTGCCGTCCTGTGGGCCAGGGCTGGTTACGGCCAACATAGCGACCTCCTTCTGAGCCGACAAGAACATGAGGTTGGTGCGTATCGACCGACACGCCTCGGCCGCCATACTGGAGGGATCTTTGAATACCGCCAAGTCGCGCTCAGGAGCGTCCTCTATCAAATGTGTTTTGGCCTGCGACAACATTGGCAGAAACCCAAGCACAGGTGCCCCCACCAGTTCTTCAGCGGCCTCTGCGGTCTTGATGGTATTGTCGAGCGCCTCCACTACCAAAGCGGCCAGTAGGCCAAGAAGGAGCCCGATTATGAGGCCCACTGTCAAGTTGAAGGACAGCCGAGGGCTGACAGGCCGGCGGGGCGTTATCGCCCGGTCAAGGATACGAACGTTGTTTGCGCGCAATACCCCGGTAAGGTCAATTTCTTTGTGTCGCTGCGAAACCAGGCCATAGACCTTGGCATCATTCTCCGCATCGCGCGAAAGCGGCTTGTACTGCGTTTCCAGTTTGGACCACTCCAGCGCCTGTTGCTTCTCCTGCTGCATCCATTTCGCTAGCGATGTTTCAGTGTCCACGATAGCCTGATATCGCTTGTCGAAGGCCCTGAGCACATTGTCCAGCTCCTTGCTGTAGTCGCGCTGGATCGCCTCAAGTTGCTTCTGGATGTTATCGATCTTCGGGTGCTTCTCACCGTACCTGGATTCCAGGTCGGCTCTCATCTTCAAGAGGTCCAGATAATTCTCCCTCAGCTTCTGGACGACTGGGTTGTCCCGGATCTCGGGCAGACTCTCCTTCTCGCTCAGCTCACTCTTCGCCGCGATGATTAGCTTGCGAATCGAATCCATTTCGATTCGCCTAGCCTTGACGTCGCCCAGCTTCTGGTTGATTGTTTGTACGTTCTGGCGGCTCATGCCTTGCTTGTCGTCAAGCCCAACATCGAGCAGGTTATGATCCTTCTTGAACTGGTAGAGTTCCAATTCTGACTTCTCAAGGCGCTTGCGCAGATCGACCGTCTGCTCTGCGAGCCAGCTACCTGCGGAATGCGCGCCCTCAAGCTTATAGTCGAGATTCCTTTCGATGTACGTGTCAGCGAAGGCGTTTGCCAACCTCGTCGCTCGCTCAGCGTTGGTGTCCTTCACGATGATGTTGGCTATGCGCGACTGCTTGACCCCTACGACACGAGTCTGGAGCAGCAGGCTGTCGACAAGGTCCCTGGGACTGGCGCCTTGCGCGGTGTCCGTTGATTGCTTGAACCCCGAATCCTGTTCCAGCCCAGTACGATCCACCACCCTTTGCGCGATTTCTCTCGATCGGATGATGCGGAATTGAGTTTCGTAGAAATCATACGAAGCCCACCCTCCTGGCCCCATCTCGGTCAGTTCCTTCACGCCCTCCAACACTTGGGGTGTGGTAGACTCTATAATGATCGAGCAAGTTGCCTCGAAGATCTTCGGTTGCCGCACGGTCCAGACGAAGACCCCGGCCAGAGTGAGAACCAGCAGCCCCGCCGTCACCCGCCAGCGCTTGCCCAGAAGGTTAATGTAGTGCCGGAGCTCGCGGGTGGTGCCGGGGATCTTTGAGGGTGATGCGGGTACAGTTTCCATCGAAGAGGTGAAGGCTAGCCGGAAGCGGCGACTGTCGCAACGATGCGAAACCTGCGTTTCAAACTATCTGGGTGGTTGGACGCCCCTGCGACTCGCGGGGCTTCCATCGCGCGCTGCGCTGTGCGGTCGTCAACGTACCGCGTGAAGAGTGTCTCGCAGCGGCAGCGCATTATGCCAGAAGAAGCAACTTGAAGAGCTCATCGCGTCGTAAGTACACTTTCCTCGTTTCGAAGCACTTTCGCGGTCTTGTAGGGCGTGATGATGGCGATAGGCGCGGCGGTGAAGCTCGCCATACGGAGCGTGTCGGCCGAGACAGAAACGACTACGCCATTGCAATCTGGGTCCCACAGACTTGCGCGCCGAGGCGGATCCTGGATCATAGCGTGTACTCATGAGTGATCCCGGTCCCGCGGTCAACGAGCCTCCCACCCCGGGGCGGACCCGCGCGGCACTCGTTTCACTCATCACGAGCTACACTGGCACTGCAATTGCGATGGTCAAAGGCGTCGTCCTCGTCCCCCTCTACCTTCACAAGTTCGGCGTAGATGTCTATGGAGCGTTTCTTGCCTCGGCCAATGTGATCGGCTTGATAGGCGTTGTCGATTTCGGTATTAGCGCGGTGCTCTACCAGCGTTTAGCAGCCGCGAGGGGGGCACGAGATCGTTTGCTGTTTAGGCGCCTAACGGGCGCAGCAATCTTGCTTGTACCGGGCCTAGTCGCGCTTATGGTTCTGACGGGCGTACTTCTTGCCCCGTACGTTCCGGACTTGGTCAAGGCCCCTGGGCGCGCACACGCAGCACTGACACTGACTTTCATACTCACTGCCGCCGGCGCAGGTGTTACAGTTGCGACAACGAATCTCGTCGCGGTGGCGTCCGCTTGGCAACGCACCGAGGTCGTGGCGGCCGCACGGCTTGGTGCCCAGCTCGTTGAAATCGTTGTAATCGTGGCCGGCCTCCTCGGTGGTCTGGGCGTTGTGGCATTGGGGCTGGCTTCCGTTGTAGGGGCCTCAGTAGGCCTGACCATAGGAATCGTTTGGACCGTAGTGGTGTGGCGCGCAATGGGGATGGCCCGCCCAAGGTCGAACTTTGCGGACGTTGCCGATCTTATCCATACCACCGTACCCATGATGCTCAGCCGCATCGTCCTGCAGATCGGATCCAACTTGGAAGTAGCACTGGTTTCCAGGCTGGTAAGTCCTGTCGCGGCTGCAGTCTACTCAATAACCGAAAGGATCTTGAGGGTTGCTATTGGCCTCGTTAATCCTATTGCGGGATCGGTACTGAGTGGGCTGTCCCATCTTGTCGGCGAACGAGGTGTCAGCGCTGCCAGGAAGCCCGCACGCGAGATCATTGCCGTCTGGTCATTGGTTGTGGCTGCGGTGCTGCCGGCCATTGTGGCCCTCAATCATGACTTCACCGTACTTTGGGTCGGACGGGAGAACTACGGCGGTCCGGCCCTCAACGCCCTGCTCTGTGCCGCAGCCATTCTTGGTTCGCGGGAGTTGGTTTCTTCAATAGTTCTGACAGCCACGGGGGCGATCAGTACTGTGGCGTGGATCGGAACATTTGAGATGGCGCTTCGCATTGTGTTGATCTACGTCGCGCTTCGTCTCGTGGGTGTGCTGGGCATGCCCGCGACATCCTCTGCCGTTTCTGTGATATGTCTCATCTTCTATGCGTGGTTCGTCAACAACAAGCTAGATATCCGGGGATGGGATCGTTGGCAGTTTCAGCTCGCCGGCATGATTTCCGTGACCGTATCTTTCCTGCTTGGAATTGCGGAGATCCCCGCGCTACCCGTGGCGAGGACGTGGACGGCTCTAGTGCTCAAGGGATCTCTTGTCGGCTGTGGCCACCTTGCCATCGCTCTTCTGCTAAACCCGGCAGGACGCACGGCCATTCTGAGACGGTTGGGACGTAACCAGAAGCTCTGAAGGTTTCCAGGCAGCCGGCGAAACGATCTGCAGGGCAGGGAGCCAACCTGTCGCTTGCAAGCTTGTAAGGGTGGCTGTCATCTCGTGAATTCGTAGAGACCGCAGGCGAATTCCTGCTTCGCCATATCATCGGGTGACACGTTGTCCAGAAACGCACCTGAGTCTTCAACTGCGGCGAAGGAAACCAGCCTAAGTTCACCGAGAGCCTCGATAAGCCTGGTTGGCGCGAAGACGCGATGAGCGTTGAAGCACACCCGTTCCCGTCCGATCGGAACCGAAACGTACAAACGGCCCCCACCTTTCAGAACGCGCTGGAACGATGCCAGCACCTTCTGCCACCCGCGGACGTCGATCCGATCGCCATACCGTCCAAGTCCGAAGTGCTCGACTGCGTGCAGGCTGGATATCGAATCGAGGCTCTCATTTTCGAATGCGCGAAGCGCGGTGGCGTCTTCGCGGACAAACTCCAGGCCGCGCACCCCGGAGGACAGCGGACGAATGTCCAGGACGGTCACGGGCATGAACACCAGAAGATGCGAAACAAAACCATCAATCCGTGAGCCCACGTCGACATGCCTATGTGGGCGTCTTTCGTAGATCTTGCGCGCTGCCCAGAGATCCTGAAAAAAGTAGTGTCCGCCGGCCTGCCCCGCATCGGCCCTGAAATCGGCGAGCACGGGGAACAACTCCGAGAGCCCGAGCGGGAAAACGTCACCGCTCGCGTATGCTGCCTGGTACTCCGCCAACGAGCGGAGGAATCGCGGGAGGCCAAAAATCGAGCGCGCGGCTGTCATAGCATCCAGCCCGAATCCCGATCGAACGCGGCTTAGTAGATGGTGAAACCTGCTCATCGTTGGCCCAAGCCTAGCGACAGCGTGCGTGCCTTGCAACTGTGTCGGCGTCAGTCTGAGTTTCGGCCGTGAACTCAGCCGGTTTCCCTCCTGTTCGCATGGGCTTCCATCCCACACGATAATCATTCCAACATGCGGCTTCCTGTCCACCTCCCATGCCGGCTTGGCCGATGCTGCGATGTGCCGATGGGCTTCCCATCGTCTCATTCAATCTGTGTAGTCGACCGACGTTGCCTTCAGCCCCTCCGCCGGACACACCGGCATGTGCTGGTCACTGCATCCCGATTTCCTATGCAGCACGCCTTGCCTGCCATCAGGACGCGGGGCAGACTTCGTCCGGGCGTCGATTTCGTGATAGCGTCTCTTTCGAGTGGCCCCATCTATTGCTCGGCCCCGGTCCCATCTGTGTCCCCGCTGCGGCGCCCTTCTGAAAAGCGATGGTCGCTCCGGGGCGAGCCGATGGTTTGCCCGGCTGCTACTTCTTCGTGGCTTTCGCTGCACTAGAGATTGCGGATGGCATGGACTGAGATTTTCGCGCAGTCTGTTTCGGCAGCAAAAACGGCGGCTGGGGGTGGCGCTGGTCGGCGTTCTGCTCATCGTGATGGCGGCTGCGGCAGTACACTTTGTCCTGTCACGTGTCGGTCCTAGCCCGTCCGACGAGGGCAGCCAGGAAATCGAATAGATGACCTGGCTGCTTCCGCTGTGCAGGTGTTCGGCGTCGCTGCATTCAACGCGGCTGGTTGGATGAGGGAAGTTCACCCTCCAGATCGGCGACCCCTGGTTTGGGCATGGCCTTGGGCCAGGACGGCCTACCAAAAACGCGCGAGCAGGTGTTTTCCAGGGCCTGCTTGAGTTGTTCCAGTTCGACGTCGCTGATGCTGAGCCCGCAGCCGTATGCGATCTTCACTACGGCCGTGCCGACAGAAATCTCCATGGTGCCGTGAAACGGCTCCGTTTCCGGCCATTCCCCGTGCGAGCGTCGGATGACGATCGGATCGCCGTCTTCACGGCAGTCGACCGAAAGGCAAAGCGCGGTCATGCACAGGGCCTCTGCCACGGACTTTAGCCCGCGCCACAGCTCAAGCTCATCGGTGGCCCCAGCCAGTCTTGCCAACCGCTTGGTGGTTTCGAGCTTCGCCTGCACGGTCGCGGATTTTCTGAGAAAACCATAGCCAAGCTTGCGGATCCCGATGAACCACGCGGTTCCCATAGCCACCAGAATCAGCGCGGTTTGGAAACCGCTGGCCACGGTCAGCAGCAGGGCCGTGATGCCCAGCAGGCCGCTGGCTCCGTAGAGCAGCAGCACGGCCTGTTTGTGGGTCAGCCCGAGATCCAAGAGCTTGTGGTGGATGTGCGCGCGGTCAGCGCTGAACATGGGTTGGTGGTTGAGCGCGCGCCGGATCATGGCCAGCAAGGTGTCGGCGATGGGCAGGCCCAGCGCGACGATGGGGATCAGGATGGCGACCGCGGTTGAAGATTTCTGGCTGGTCTGGATCGAACCCACGGCAAGCACGTACCCGAGGAACATGGATCCCGTGTCGCCCATGAAGATCGAAGCCGGATTGAAATTGTAGATCAGGAACCCCACGGTCGCTCCGCTCAGTGCCGCCATGAACAGCATCATGACCGGATCGGGTCGGCTAGCGGCCAGCACAAAGGTCGTCACCAGGCCAAACAGGCCCACGCCAGCGGCCAGGCCATCGAGCCCGTCGATGAGGTTCATGGCGTTGATGACGCCCACGATCCACAGCACGGTGAAGAGGATGCTGAACGGCCCC
>Ga0182027_10012240_pt1 | contig 12058 bp, 11 predicted proteins | sample 712E1DmetaG_FD_121300 | JGI IMG/M metagenome (GOLD analysis project Ga0182027, IMG submission 121300) | Permafrost microbial communities from Stordalen Mire, Sweden - 712E1D metaG (Illumina Assembly) | ecosystem: Environmental > Terrestrial > Soil > Wetlands > Permafrost | place: Sweden...
ATGTGGATACTGTCGCTCCGTTAGTCGATGGCAAGTTTATGGGCGCTTTTATCAGGGCTACGAAAGGCTCCAAGGCGGTTAAGCCCGGCAGCCCGTGCTGCGCGCCCGGTTGCTGCAACTGAGCCCGATTCAGGAGAAATATCATGCACAAGCCGTACAACATCCTCGTCCTATGCACCGGAAACTCAGCGCGCAGCATTATGGGCGAGGCGCTCTTCAATACGATGGGCGCTGGCCGCTTCAAGGCCTACAGTGCGGGCAGCCACCCCACGGGCAGGGTGAATCCTTTTGCCATCGAACAGGTTCGGGAGCTTGGATATCCGGTGGAGAACCTGCGCAGCAAGAGCTGGGATGAGTTTGCAGCCCCCGGCGCACCGGAACTGGATTTCGTCGTAACCGTCTGCGACAAGGCGGCCGGCGAGATGTGCCCTTTGTGGCCGGGGCAGCCGGTGACGGCGCATTGGGGTTTCCCCGACCCCGCTGCCGTGGAAGGCACGGATGAGGAGAAGCGCGCGGCCTTTGCCAGCACTCTCCGCCAAATGCGGAATCGCGTACAGCTCTTCCTCAGCCTACCGCTGGAGACGCTGGACCGGATGGCGATCGAGAATCGGATGCGTGCCATCGGGCGGGAGCCGCTATAGCCGCGCGTATCGCAGCAATGGAGGTCATATGAAGACAGACTCGCAACTCTGCTGCCCGGTCCCTGTGCCTGGCGCTGCCCCAAAGCTATCGTTCATCGATCGCTTTCTGACGCTATGGATTTTTCTCGCTATGGCGGTTGGTGTGGCCCTGGGGCGCTTTGTACCCGGAGTGCCCGCCTTCTTTCAACGATTCCAGGCGGGCACGACCAACATTCCCATCGCGGTTGGGCTGATCCTGATGATGTATCCGCCTTTGGCCAAGGTGCAGTACGAACGGCTGGGCGAGGTCTTCCGCAATCGCCAGGTACTGGGCCTCTCGCTTGTGCAGAATTGGGTCATAGGCCCTGTGCTGATGTTTGCGCTTGCCGTTATCTTTCTTCGCGGGTACCCGGAGTACCGAACCGGGCTGATTCTCATCGGTCTGGCCCGCTGCATTGCGATGGTGATTGTGTGGAATGAACTGGCGCGCGGAGACACCGATTACGCCGCCGGTTTAGTGGCCTTCAACAGCGTCTTTCAGGTGCTCTTTTACAGCGTCTACGCATGGTTCTTTCTTGCCGTGCTGCCGCCGCTGGTTGGACTGAAGAGCGTAGTGGTAGATATCCGCATGAGCCAGATTGCCGAGAGCGTCTTTATTTATCTTGGGATACCCTTCCTGGCCGGGATGTTAACGCGCTTTCTGCTGGTCAGGGCCAATGGGCGCGCGTGGTATCAGACGCGCTTTGTGCCCGCCATCAGCCCACTGACGCTGGCGGCTCTGCTCTTCACCATTGTGGTGATGTTCAGCCTCAAGGGCAACTTGATCGTCCAACTTCCTCTGGACGTGCTGCGCATTGCCGTGCCGCTGCTCATCTACTTTGTGGTGATGTTCTTCGTAAGTTTCTGGATGGGCCGCAGGGTGGGCGCGGATTACTCGAAGACCGCTACGCTCTCCTTCACGGCAGCGAGCAATAACTTCGAGTTGGCCATCGCGGTGGCGGTCGCCGTCTTCGGCCTGAACTCCGGAGCGGCCTTTGCCGCGGTGATCGGCCCGCTGGTCGAGGTTCCGGCGCTGATTCTGCTAGTGCAGGTTTCGTTGCGGTTGCAAAGAAGATGGTTCTTGGCGAGCAACCTGACTTCAGGTTGAACGTCGAGATGCGGCGGGAGGGCGAAAAGCATCCCTCAGGGCCTGAAGGCCCCGTATATTCGCTCTCTTTCAGGGGGCTGAAGCCCCCTGCTCCCTCCGCTATATCTTGATCGAGGCGGCGCGGGGCGAGATGCCGCTTAGTTCGGCGGCACGCGCTTCAGCATATGCGGCGGCGCCCATCAGGGCAGAGCGGCTCTCCAAAATCACGCGCACCGGCATATTGACGAGCAACTGGCTTAGGCGTCCTTTGTCAGTGAAGGCTTTCATGAAGGCGCCGTCCTTAAGCTTCTCAAGAATGCGGGGCGCGATGCCGCCGCCTATATAGAGACCGCCCACCGATAGCACCTTCAATGCCAGATTGCCGGCCTCAGCGCCATAGGCGGAGACGAGCATATCCATGGCCTTTTCGCAGATCTCGCTCTTGGCTGCCAAGGCCAGCTCAGTGATCACTGCGTTGGGGTCTTCGATGGCGATACGCTTAGCCAGCCATGCCGGCTCATCCATTCCGCGAACCTCGCGCAGGAACTCGTAGATATTGGAGAGGCCCATGCCGCTGACCACGCGCTCAAAGCTGATGCGCCCGTTGTACTTCTGCCTGAGGAAGCGCAGCAGATCGATCTCGTCCTCATTACGCGGCGCGTAATCCGCGTGGCCGCCCTCAGAGGGATAAGGAAGATGCTGGCGACCGTTCCAAACCAGGAAGCCTTCGCCCAGGCCGGTTCCGGCGGAGATCAGCGCGCGGTTGCCCATCTGGCGGGCATCGCCCTCGCTCAATGTGAAGATCTGGTCGGCCGAGAGTTCGGCTATTCCGTAGCAATTGGCTTCCAGATCATTAATCAGGAAGACGTGCTCGATAACCAGGCCGGCGGACAACTCGCGGCTGTCCAGCGTCCATGGCAGGTTGGTGAGCCGCAGACGTCCGTCGCGCACCGGTCCGGGCACGCCAAAACAGGCGGCGGTCGCCTTATCCGCACCCAGAAACTCCTTTACAATCTCTTCCAGTCCGGAATACTGCTTGGCCGGGTATTGCTTGTCGCGGGTGTATTTTAGTTTTCCATCGATAAAGTCATACAGCGCCAAATGGACTTTGGTGCCGCCTACGTCGCCCGCCAAAATCATCTTTTCCTCTCTGAAACACCACAGCTTTCCCTATCTGTTGCGGGCAAAAGTGCAACTGAGGTCTTGTTTAGAATCAATGTAAGTATACCGCTTACAGGCCATATCAGCTGACTGAGTAGCTGTTCCGAGCCGTGCGGCCTGGCTAGAAGCTCCAATAGAAACGTGGCTTTATTCGCAAATACTCGATGCTAATCAAACCGTTGCCGGACTTTGAAACGTACCTTATCCAATACAATGGGGTTTGGGAGCATGAATGATGGCACATATGGTTTTTTGCGTTCGCAACAAGAAGGAGATGGAGGGCCTTGAAGAGCCACCGTTCGACTCGGAGTTGGGCCAGAAGATTTATAAGAACGTCTCAAAAGCGGCCTGGGCCGAGTGGGTGGATCGGCAGAAGATGTTGCTGAACGAATACCGGCTTCAGCCCTGGACACCACAGGCGCAGCAGTTTCTTGCAGGACAGATGGAAGAGTTCTTCTTCGGCGCGGGTTCGGCTCTCCCTTCAGAGTTCATTCCGCCATCGCAGTGACAGTAGGCACCGGCCGGAAGTCCCCATGCAATTGCATGAATTGACCGCAAGTTCGCGGTTCAGCTGAACGATCAGGTTGATACTGGGCATCGAACGTTGTTTGAACGCGCGCCGGGAGATGCTGGTGTAAACTGATCAAGACCCCAAAGCCGGTTCGCCGCGGCGAATCGGCTCGATTGTGTCGGGACGTGGCTCAGCCTGGTAGAGCACTCGCTTGGGGTGCGAGGGGTCGGCAGTTCAAATCTGCCCGTCCCGACCATATACATGTCAATGAGTTGCGACCCCTCAGCTAACGGCTTCCAGACCATAAATGACTATGTTCTCGGCCCGTCGGGCGAGCAGGTGACCGAGATGGCCATGGACGCCAACGGCTCGATGGCATGGCAGCACACCAACGTCTGGGCGGGTGGCAAGTTGCTGGCCACATACGACCCGGACGGCCTGCACTTCTACTTGAACGACCCGCTGGGCACGCGGCGCGCTCAGACCGACTACGCAGGAGTGCTGGAGCAGACCTGCCAGAGCCTGCCCTTCGGCAACGCGCTCAATTGCACCGGCTCCACGCAGTACCCCACCGAACACCACTTCACCGGCAAAGAACGGGATACCGAATCAGGAAACGACTACTTTGAAGCGCGGTACTACAGCAGTGCCATGGGCCGATTCATGTCGCCCGACTGGAGCGCCAAGGTTGAGCCGGTACCATACGCCAAGTTGGACGATCCTCAAAGCCTGAATCTCTATGCTTACGTTCGAAACAATCCGTTATCACGCGTAGATATTGATGGGCACTTGGAAGGTTCTGAGGAGAACAAAAAGAAGCGTGAGTCTATTTCAGCAAATGCGGATGCCCAAGTCGGTCAGACAGGATATCGATACAATGACCAACCCAAAGGCCAGGATAAGTGCAGCAATTTTGTTAGCGATACGATTCACGATGGCGGAGCAGATGCCAAGTTCAAAACCAAGGAAGGAACAGAGCGGGCTCCTCTTGCTGGAGAATGGCTAAATCCGAAAGCAAAAATCGAAAATTGGAGACCGTTAGGTAAGGGAGAAAAACCTCAACCAGGTGATGTCGCAGCTGAGGCAATTGTCAATCCCAGAGCCGGTGCTACCGGTCACGTTGGTATTGTCGTTGGCGTAGCAAAGGACGGACAAGTAACTGTGGCTGCGGGTGAAAATGGCCCTGTTTACAGGACAAATAAAGAGTTCCTTCCTCAGAAGAACATCGTAACCTTCCGCCGTTACACAGGAGATTGAGAACATGAAAAGGGTTTCTCTGGAAGTAATCATCTTCGCCTTGATCGGTCTCGTGCCGATGCTGAATGCTCAGGGATCTAGCGCGGGAAATCCGCGTTCAATTGTTCTGGTTGAGGTCAGTACAATGCAGAAGGCGGATCGACTTTCGTTCAAGGTTGACGATGAAAGGATTCCGAATGACGACCTTCTTGGATTCTTAACTAGAAATTATCAAAGGTACAGGAATGGAGCAGAGACGCGTGTCCTTATTCCTCCTTCACTCACGATTCAGAGAATCGGTGCCATTGAAGCGACTATCAATACGGCGGGGTTTCACGTAGTAAGATTTTTCCTGTATTCACCGAATAGTGATTCGCTTGTTGAAGTTGTCTTCAAGCCCTCCGTTTCCTCTGAGTCCATTCGTGCTCGCCGGGTGCCCCACCCTTGACCCAGTCATAACGAGGGTGCACCAGCCTTGCGTTTTTTCTGGTGGAAGGGTGAGAAAGCACGAACCCTCCTATCATGAGGTCCAAGAGTGTCCCCCGTCATCGATTTCAGAATTGGGCGGCTAATAGGCTTAAAGAGCTTCGGGACGAAGCAGAAAAGTTCTAAAATCGTCCACTAAGGCCGACCATTAAAATCTCTTTATTTTGTTTCAGTTCCGGCTTCCTCCAATGGTCGGCATCCGCCTCCCATTTCTCCAATTGTGACGTGATTGTGACGTTATCCAATGCGGCGGGCGGCGAGAGCGATGGCTTATGACGGGGCAAAAGTGGTTCTTTCGCGTATTCGGTACCAAGGTGTTGGTCTGCCCCGGTTTCGCTTCTAAGCCGGATCTCTGGATTATGCTCCACCACGCCTCAAACCCCACTCATCGAGCCACCTTGACGGGCTTAGCGACCCAAAGCCCGTACCCGAAATTTTGCGGAGCCGGCTCTTGTACCAATCTGTACCGTGCAAAGATGTAGTCGCAGACGGGCTGATGAACACTGTCCAGATGAATAGCTTTTCCGAAGTAAGGAAAGGAGAATAAGACACTGATCGTATGCCTTTCCTCCAGAATATTAACCTTGCAGGAATCATCAAAGTTCCCAGGAAGCAAAAGAGCTTTGTCTGGATTGTCCTTAATTTCGGCTAGTTTATTCTGGACTGCATCGACTGAATTTGCATTCTCGAATTATCAAAAGTGCGTGCGTTCTTGTTCAAATGCCCCTCTCTCTATTCGAAACGCAGGGTTGTATTTGATGCTTATGTAATGCTTCTTGGTTGCAATTCGACTTATGCCTGTTTACATTGGAAAACCTCCTCTAAATATGAATGACTGGTTTAGCGTGGATCGTACGGCAGTGGATCAATTTCAAGAGTGCGCAACAGGCTGAAATCCGGATTGCGATCATAATAAGCAAAACTGAGGACGCTATCGCTTCGAAATGGCAGGTTTAACCCGAGCGCTTCGCCTGTACGAAGCCCCGCGAAAAGCAACTGCCACGGAACCGGCATTAACGCAACCTGTCGTCCTTCTGAAGCAGCGATGCTTTTTACAAGATCGCAAAATCGCCATGGTTCTGGATAAGCCAGTGTGATTGGGGCTCCACATGTACGATCAAATTCCCCTCTAACAGCGCGCAGGATTGATTCGGCTAGTGTCTTTTCGTGCAGAAGATACTGTGGGGAGCGCCCGCTTCCGATGATCGGCAAAATGCGGCTATTCTGCACTTGCCGCCTAATTCCGCCGAAGACTCCGCCAGGCTTGTCGCCAAAGACCAACCCGAAGCGAAAGACGATATTACTGCTTCCCCGAAGCAGTTTCTCAACCATAAGTTTAGCTTTTCCATACGAAGAACGGCAGCCATTAAAAGCGCTGATGCTCGAAATAAAGACGATGCGTTCAACTCCCGCGCGGCCGGCTTCATTGAAAAGTGCTTCTGAACCTTGAACGCACACCCTCTCCATTTCCAGCAGACTATTCGCGCGCATGTCCCAAGCCGCATGAATCAGTGTTTTCACATTTCTTGCCCGCAGAGCCTTGGCAATATCCTGGCCCGACTCCAGAGACCAGGCAATGTCATCGTCGGATTTTGGATGACGCACCATCGCTACTACAGGCAAATGCTTCTGCAACTCTTGCATTATGATTGAGCCGACATAACCGGACGCTCCAGTTACGGCACAAACGCCTTGAGATTGGTTCGTCATTTGCCGCTCTTATCAAGCTCGATTGCAGCCAGAGTTCCTATGCGGTATGCATTTGCCATGACGGTATAGGTTATCGCTGTTGCGGGAATCGAAGGCAGTATCGTGGAATCGATCGCGTGTACGCGTTGCAGTCCAAGAGGGCGACCCAGGATATCGGCTTCCCCCACAAGCGGTTGTGCGCTCATTGGGAAGCTGCCTCCCGAGTGAAAACCGCGACCTGGCTTTCCCATCTGGATCATGGGAATAAGCGGAAGCACTCCAGTATGGGCAGCCAGCTTGGTGAGTTTGAGTGCAAGTTTATGCACACGCTTCTTAATCTCTGGATTTGACGCCGCTCGAAGTACCAGTGAGTCTCCATCCTGATTATGTGCAAGTGTTGCAGTAATCGAGGCAGAATGCGAGGAGTGAAGATAACCTTGAAACAGCAGTAAACGCCCAAGGAATGCTTCAAGAGGAAATACTTTTTTGAATGGACCAAGCGCGGCTAGTACAGGAGCACGAAATAGGTCATTGTAGGTATAGGTTTGCAGATGCATTGAGTACGGGCTGATTGAAGTGTCAAAAATCTCAACAAAAAGTTGAGCGAGAGTGTGTAGAGGCTCACGTACGACATCAGCAGTTCCGCGAAGCCGAAGTAGCGGCAGTAAGAAGTACTGCGAATCGCGAATCTGCACAGGGGAGTCATACATTCCCATAGAGCGCAGAAGTATGGTAGTTGTGTTCAGTACGCCAGCGCCCAGGAATACGCGCTCTCCGCTAAAATCTTTGGGGTTTCCAGCGAGATCGACGGCTCGAATTTGGACGCCCGTACTTGTATCCTCAACGGATTGTACGGTGACACCGGGCTTGTAATGGACCCGGCCTGTGGCGACGAGGCTGGCAAGCGTTTGATCGCTCGAATAGATCAGGCCATACGGGCAGCCGTACATACAAAGCCCGCACCGCACACAAGCAGGTTGGGTACGGCGACCATCTGCATTGACAGCTAACCTGGACGAACCCGAATAGACTCCGTTGGCATTGAGCTTGGCCCGGTTGCATTGGAAATCGGCAAGCATTCCTACGGCTTGTCGGCTGGTGGGCAGAGATTCGCATTCTTCGGTGTAGAGCGGGAAGAACTTGGCAAGATCGTCGTTTTGGGCTGAGAGAGGCATCCATTCGAGCACGGCACGGTAACCTGGCTCGAGATCTTTAATGGAAATCGGCCACTCTTCAATGTCCTGTTGCCAATAGGGCATAACTGCAGCTCCCCAGACCGTGCTAAATCCGCCACACGCATACGAGGGTTTTGTTTCGGACCCCTCGCATTGGATTGCAGTAGCTCCTGCTACCTGTCGATAAGGGAAGTCCGATCCATAGGCCAGCTTGAGAGGAATTCCGGATGCGCCAGAACTGATTCCTTCCCGCAGAAAAGCTGTTGCGGCTGGCGTCCAATCCGAGGCGTCGGTGGCCGCAAGGTTGTTAATTGCCTGACTCCGCTCGTCTTCAAGTTGCAGACCAGAGTCTAGAATCGTAACTTCTTTACCGGCGGCTATAAGCGCCTGGACACATGAAATTCCCGCCGGCCCTGAACCTACAACATAGTACATTTCGGATCCTCACGCATAACTGTAGAAGCTGTAGTTCCGTGCTAACGAATTCCAAACAAAGCGGTATAAGAGAATGGCATGAACCTACCGATGAATTACTCAGGAATGGGTATTCACTGAGAATTTCCATTTTGCTCATCCGATTGTAGGCCAATATACCACCAGTTGCCTCCGCCCTCTGCGCCCTGGAAACAGCACGGCAGCATAAGCCGTACAAGGGAACAGGCCAGAGCGAGACGGCTGGACCCGGCGGTCGAGTCGGAGTATGTGCGAATCATTCGCAAATATGCGCCCGCGGCTCCCTCGCCTCAGCGCATTGAACGCGGAGCGTTCTACACCCGGGCCAGGGATGCATTCGCCGTATTCATAACGGGTGAGTCGCGCAAGTATGGGAACCTCTTGATGAAAAAGGCGTCATACCCACGGACTCATAGGAATGATGGAAGTAGAATCTAGCGGATCGGAGCTGAAGAAAGAGCTCTGACGCGAACCCCGTCCTCTGTTTGTGAGCCGCTCAAGATAGGTATGGGCATTGGTGCGGGAACCCGCCCTTGTGTTGTCTGAATTCACCCGAAGAATTTTCGGTTGATGCTAAATCGTCGATTATTAAACCGACGATGTGTCCCGGGGATGGAATTAGCAGGATGCTTTGAGAAACGTTCAAGATCCATACCGGGAAATGCTCCTACATTGTCAATCGCAAGAGTTGTGCGCCTTCACTCCTGTTCGCCAGCGCTTACACTTTTCCTCCCCATGAATTTCCTTCGCTGTTCCCTCAGGGATGGCCTTCCCGATGGCGCTTTCTCCCGGTCCTGCGAAGATTCAAAGCCGACAAAAGGTCCACATATTTTCGCTCATGACAGGTGCGGCACCGCACGGGGTATTGAAGCCGGAACAATCGAGAAAAATCCCGCACCCGGAACTTCGATAATCGAAAATTAATTGATCCACAATGCAAGCATTTCATGATGAGTCATGCTCCAAGGCTAGTTGGGAAATCAGCGAACCTGTCAGAGGGAGTAGAGCCACTCTCAGCCGAACGGTCCGGCGTCAGGAGGCAAGGCAAATATAGCACGACAATAAATCAGATTCATGAATTTGGCGGAGAGTTGAAGGAAAAAGTGTTTCAGGACGGAAAGAGGAGGTCTGCAGAGGGGGGCACTGTGACTAGCCGGGAGCGGCGACGCTGCGGGTGGGGGTCGGGCGAAGCCAGCAGGCCGGCAATCTCACGCAGTTCGGCACGGGCCTGGCCAAGGACTGCGGCCACAGCATTCGCGCGCTGACCGGAGTCAACCGCAAGCGGCAGAGGGGATTGCGGCTCGCGCTGCGGCTTGTGATGGCGGTGAAGTTGCTCAAGTGCCTGACGGGCGCCGGAGAGCGTGTACCCCTCGGCGTGAACGAGTTGCTTGATCTTCAGGACCAGCTCGACATCGCGCCGGCGGTAAAGCCTCTGGCCGGTTCCGCTCTTGTTGGGCTTGAGCTGAGGGAACTGCGTCTCCCAAAAACGCAGAACGTAGGTTTCGACCTCGCAGATGCGCGCAACGTCTCCAATCTTGAAGTAGAGACGGTCGGGGATCAAGGGCGAGTCGAAGGCGCGCTTCTGGGAGAGTTGCGTGGCCATAGTCAAGACAAGGAGGAGTCCGCAACCATGCGGGAACTCTCTCTAAACGCAGTATAGGCCACAATTTGCACTAAGAGTGAAGCAAAATCAGCGAGGAAGGCCCTCTGTACCGGAAACTGTAATGCAGTGCAGGCAGTAAAAGAGTCGTCTGGGCAATTCCTACACGTTTGCTAGCAGCGTGGAGACCAGGGCCAGAGGCAAGCCGACGACGTTGAAGTAATCGCCTTCAATGCGTGGAATCCAGCGGGCGGCGCGGCCCTGAATGGCGTAGGCGCCGGCTTTGTCCAGGGGCTCGCCCGTAGCAATGTAGGCGGCAATCTCATCGTCAGAGAGGGTAAGAAACTTGACAGCGGTGACTTCGGCGGCGACTTCGGTGTGCTCCGCGGTGACGACGGCGACGCCGGTGATGACGAGATGGGTGCGGCCAGAGAGAAGGCGCAACATGCGGGCGGCGTCGGCGGGGTCTTCGGGCTTGCCGAGGATGTGGTTGTCGAGGGTGACGGTGGTATCGGCGCCTAACACGGCGAGAGTGGAAACGAGGGGGCGGCCTGGGTTTGTGGATTCCCACCCTTTTCGCAAAGAACTCGATAAGGATGGGGCACCCATGATTTCGTTGTAGGCGGCTTCAGCTTTTTCACGGGCCAGGCGTGTGACGTAGGCGATGGGATCTTCATTGGGGTTGGGTTCTTCGGGGACGTGGGCTGGGTGGACCTCAAACGAAAAACCGGCCTGGACGAGTAGTTCGCGGCGGCGGGGCGAGGCGGAGGCGAGAACCAGCATATTTTGATTATGCCGTGAGGCCGGTTTGCAGGCCGTTGGGGGTGGCGATGCCCCAGGCCATGGCGGGAGTGTTGTGGGCGAGTCCGAAGCGGCCGTCGGGACCGAGAAGGATGATGCCGCCGTGGCCGCCGAGGCGGCTATAGAGATACGAGATGGCTTCGCGAGCGGCGATCTCCGGGGCTGTGCCGCCGGCGACGCGGTCAGTGGCCCACTTGCCGAGAACCAGCTTCATGATGGGTTCGCCCCAGCCGGTGAGCGAGACAGCGGCGGAGAGATTGTCGGCAAAGCAGCCGCAACCGATGAGCGATGAGTCGCCGACACGGCCGGGGGGCTTGTTCAGCGTGCCACCGGTAGAGGTGGCGGCAGCCAAGTTGCCGCGGGCGTCGAGAGCGACAGCGCCGACGGTATCGTGGCTGGCGAATCGGGCCGGATCGTGAGGGAAGGCAGTCTCCGGGCTCTTGTCATCGTGGAGGATGTGGCCGGAGAAGGTGAGATCCGCAAGGCCTGCTGCTTCGCGAGCCTGGGCGTGGGTGAGACGTTCGCGCTCGCGGTCGAGCACCAGTTCGGCGTTGTCGATGAGGACCATGCCGTGGGAGCGTGCGAACTGCTCGGCGCCGGGGCCGACGAAGTAGACGTGGGGACTTTTTTCCAGGACCAGGCGGGCGGCCTGAATGGGGTTGCGAAGGCGCTCGACACAGGCCACGCCGCCGGCCTTCATGCGGCCTCCATCCATGAGCAGGGCGTCGAGCTGGACGCGGCCATCGGAGGTGAGGAAGCTGCCGCGTCCGGCATCGAAGATGGGGTCGTCTTCGAGTACGGTAACGGCCGCTTCGACAGCGTCGAGAGCCGAACCTCCGCGAGCGAGGATGATGTAGCCGGTTTCAAGGGCGTTGCGCACGCCTGCTTCGTGGGCGGGAGCCGCGTCGGCTGGGATGGCCCAGGCACCGCCGTGGACGAGGAGGATGGGGGCATGTTTAGACGCAGAGGTCACCGGGATATGGTAGAGCATTGTGCCGGGTGGCTGGATTTTGCAGGCTCATACGAAAGCCCGAGCGATTCAATCCATTGAAGCGGAGGTCACAGGAGCCATTGTGGGATTTCTTGGTGCTTTTTACACTCCGAACTTCTCTTCCGGGCCTGTTGTCAAAGTATCAGAGGAGGGGTTTTGTAGTTAAGTGATTGAAAACAATAGAAAAGAATGTGTTCTACGAATTGCCG
>Ga0182027_10012241_pt1 | contig 12058 bp, 10 predicted proteins | sample 712E1DmetaG_FD_121300 | JGI IMG/M metagenome (GOLD analysis project Ga0182027, IMG submission 121300) | Permafrost microbial communities from Stordalen Mire, Sweden - 712E1D metaG (Illumina Assembly) | ecosystem: Environmental > Terrestrial > Soil > Wetlands > Permafrost | place: Sweden...
AACGCTGTTGCCGAAGTTGTTCGTTGCCGCGATGACGTACGCTGTGGTGACTGCGCCCGTGATAGAATTCAATCGCGCATCCAAATTCGTGCTGTTTATTATGCCGAGCAGCCGCCGGCCATTCATGCTCTCGTAATAACCGCCTGCCACTGCCGGGGCCGGTGTCGCCGCCCCGTTCACCACGCTCACCGGCGCGCCGTTCGTCAATGCCGTTGTGCTGTATTCATTCGTTCCAAACCATCGGATGTACCAGGTCGGATTCTGAAACAATATGTCCCACCCATTCCCTGCCGTGTTCGTGTAGCTGCCCGCCGTGATGATGTCATACGTGCCATTGCAACCCGCAAATCCCGCCGCCGCTCCGTTCACAGCCACTTCATTCGTCGTGGCCACAAAGTTCGTCGTGCCGCCAACACCGCCCAAAACGATGCTGCCCGCAAAAGTCGGATTATTCTCAAACCCGCCTTGCTGGTTCACAAACGAATTGCTCGCCGTTGTCAACGTCCCGGTCAGCACATTGGTCGAGCTGATTAGTGCGATGTTTGTGGCGGTGCCTAGAAATCCGTTGGTGGCCGCCAGCACCACCGCATTCGCCACATTCGTCACGCCCAATAATGCTACAAACTGGTTCGTCGTCGGTATCACCAATTGATTCGTCAACGCCGCAACCACATTCGTTACGGCGGGAAGGGCGACAAACTGGTTCGTCGTCGGAATCACCAGATTGTTCGTCGCCGTCTGGATTTTGTTGCTCGCCATCACCCAACTCAAATTCGTCGCCGTGATCAGCACGTTGTTTGTTGCCGACAAAATCCCCGCATTCGCCGTGACCAGAGCGTTATTCGTTGCCGATTGAATTGCCGCCACCAGATTCGTCTGCACCATGTTCGTGCCGCCCGTGAACTGTGCCGTCGTCACATATCCACCCGTGATCTGCCCTTGCAACACATTGCTGGCCGAATTCAAATTCGCCGCCACCGTCACAAGCAATGAATTCGATGACGCACCTATGGCCGTGTTCATTGTTCCAACAAAAGTATTCGTCCCGGACTGTACCGCCGAATTGATCTGTGTCAACATATTCGTGTCCCAATTGCTCCCCTGCCGCACCTCCCCGTTCGCATTCAAAATGTAGCCGTAATGACTCTCCGCCGGCGCTCCCGTGCCGCTCCAACTTGCCGATGAAAAACTCGATGCCGTGTATAACGTGCTCCCATTTGTCGCCAAAAGCACCGTGGACCCTGATTTGTAAATTGTCAGGAGCGGGTTGGCGCAGTTGGTGTAGTTTCCAGAACTGGAATTTGTGATGTATGTCCCATTGCCGCCGCCCGTCGCCCCTGAAACTCCCAAAATTGTGGGAGAAATCGTTATTGTCGTTCCATTGCTGCCCAAGCTGAATGTCCCGTACGCAATGCCATTCGTCAGCGTCCCGCCGTTCATCGACACCTTCGTGTTCGCCAGATTCGTTGAAGCAGTCCCAAGCGCCCCAATGTCGGCAATCTCCTTTGTCACCGCCGCATTCGTCGCCGCCACCGTTGAAGCCAGCGCCGTCGCCACCGCATTGTTCGTCCCCGACAGGATTTGAGCCGTGACACCCGTTTGCAAAGCGTTAGTGGCCGCCACCGTCGAAGCCAGCGCCGTCGCTACTGCATTGTTCGTCGCCGTCATCAATTCCCCGACCGCAAACGCATTCGTCGCCGCCAACGCCACCGCATTCGCCACATTTGTCACGGCGGGAAGGGCAACAAATTGGTTCGTCGTCGGTATCACCAATTGATTCGTCAACGCCGCAACCACATTCGTCACGGCAGGAAGGGCGACAAATTGATTCGTCGTCGGAATCACCAGATTGTTCGTCGCCGTCTGGATTTTATTGCTCGCCATCACCCAACCCAGATTCGTCGCCGTGACCAGCACGTTGTTCGTCGCTGATGCGATGCCTGTGTTAACCGTCGTCAAAAAAGCATTTGTCGCGCCCAAAACTACGGCATTGGCTACATTCGTGGTTATTGCCAGAGTCACCGTCCCCGCCGGGGCCACACTTTGAGCAATGTTTGTCACCGTGGTCAGGAAATTGTTCGTCACCGCCGGCGCAAGCCCATTAAAGACATTCGTGGATATAACCTGCGCGATGTTAGTGGCCGTGCCGAGAAATCCGTTCGTCGCCGCCGTCGCCGCTCCCGCCGGATCCGCCACCGCCAAAATGTTACTGATCGCCGCGCTCCAGCCCGGAGCTGATGGCGGCGTGAAATTGTAAGTGTTCAACCCGCTCGCCGCCAATGTCTGGAACGGCCACACATTCGTGCTCGTATCGCCAGGCACCAAAATCAACACCCCCTGGCTGGTCCCAAATGAACCGGGCGTCCCGAAATCCGCCACCAGCGATGCGTTCGTCAGCAACAATGCTCCCGCCTGAAGATTCGTTGTGACCAGGCCGCTTGAATTCGGTCGAATCCAGAACGGCAACCCGCGCGTCACCACCTGGCCGTTCGCCAGCACAGGATAATTGACGGGGATGGCCTTGATCGCATTCGTGTCCGGCAATCCAGTCGAATTCGTCAGCGCAAATGAAACAAGTGCCGCGTGGGTGGGGACCGACAGGACAAGTGCGCAAAGAATTATTGGTAGGGCGGTCAATCCCTTGACCGCCGCTGTTGACGCGCAACGGAGTAATAAATTTTTCATGTTACCTTTTCTTCAGCATCTCCCGGCTCTTTTCCGTTTTCCCAAATTCAATCAACCATTCCAGGGCGTTCGGATCGGAAAACCTCGGCGCCCGAATCCGTTCCGCTATCCATGCCGGCAACTTGACCCGTTCAAAAATCTCCCCCGGCGAATACCACGTCACATCCGCCAGTTCCGGACAGCCCAATGTCAATCCATTCCGCATCTCATGCGTCCTTGCCATCCACAACTTTTTGACACCAGAAATCCGCCTGCGGTCCGGCTGGAGAATCCACACGCTTCAAAACGCGATTGACAGTCACTGCGCCGAATAATCTGAATTGCACCAAATCCTGCGCGTTGATTCCCGCCGCCTCTGCGTCCGATGTCACATGCAACAACGTCACCTCCCTCGCATCCTCCCCCAATTCCGTTATCACCAGCATCGGATCAGGATTCCCATCAATCTCCGCATGGAATGTCGCACCAGTGCGCAGATTGATGACCGGGTCGGTCGTCGCCGTTGCCCGGTCATCAATGATGTCCGCGATGTTGTCGTGGACCTCTGACATATAACCTATGGAGCCAATTGTTTGATGCCGTATGTCACACCGTAATTCGTCATCGTACCCAATGACGCATTCGTGATGTTGAACAGCTCCAGATAGCCGACGCCATTCACCGTGATGTTCGTCCCGTAATCAACGCGAACAGTCGATCCTTGCGCTGGAATTTTGATGTTGATTGCGTTGTTCGTGTCGAATACCACCCCGTCAGCCGATTTGTAGAACGTGTAGGTCATGTTACTGATGGATGATGCCTCGCTCACCTTGAACGAAAACATCATGTACACGTCCTTCTGGCGTGATACATCTATCGTCGTCAGGATGTTCGATACCCCCAATGTCGGGATGTTCGTTGGTGTCAATGCAATTGTCGTCGGCACATACGACGGTGTGCCTTGTGCCGATGCCGTTGTTGCTGTCATTAAAACCGCCGCCAGCGCGAGCGCCGCGACGCCGATATGTTTCAGTATATTTTTCATGGTTTGTTTGAGTTTTTTTGGTTTGGTTTTTGCCTTGGCGCGGCGTGCGTTTCGGCATTTAAATTTTTCCGTTTACAGTTTTGAAGGCACACGCAACTTGGTTGCTTCCTCCACTGCGGTTTCGTAGTCGGCAATCGCGGCTTCCACCTGCGCCTTCAACCCGGCCACCTTCTTTTCAGGGTCGCCAAGAATCACCCTCTGCAACTCCTTCACCGTCGAATCATGCAGTTTGCCCCGCAATGTATCCGGCGTGGAATCGTGATTCCGTAAACTGGTCTCCGCCACATGCAGCTTGCCCAGCAACTCATTCCTGGCCTTCGCCGTGGATTGAATTTTCTGGCGCGCCGCCTCAAGTTTTTCAGTGGCTTCACGGTCTTCCTTTGCCACTGCCATTGCCTTTTTGTCCGCAATGGTCTGCCGCTTTTCGGCGGCTTCCAGTGCGTCCCCGACGTTCGTGCCGATGAATATCGCGCAGTCGTATTCCTCAAGCCGGCAAGCCTTCAGATGCTTGATGCCTTCAGGAAAACGATGCCGTTTTGCCCGATCCATGATGTTGATTGAATCAATCTGGTCGGCCTCCGGTCCGCAAACGACCTTCGGCTTGCCTTCGCCGCGTTCGTCCGCATAACCCAAAATAATCGTGTCGTTCATGTTTTTTTTCCTTCCATCCCCTCCCCCCGTTTAGACGGGGAGAGGGTCAGGGTGAGGGGTTGAATCAGGTTTAGCTCGGTGTGCCACTCGCCACAACCACGCCCGCTGTCTTGTCCGCAGCCGCGAAGCCCGCGATCAAGTCCCACGAGATGAACATCGTCCGCGTTGCCAATGAGAACCATTGGCTCAACGCCACCGCAATGCCCACCCCCGGCAATTCGAATGTCGAGGTCTGGAACGCGCCGCCCGGTATGTTCGGAGGATTCATCGGCAATCCCGTCGCCCGCACTATCGCCTGCGGATTGCACGCAAACCCCTTGATGTTCGTTCCGGCCCCGGACCAGTCGCTCGCCAGATAGATTCCATTCCATCCAAACGCAGCATAAGCTCCGGATTCTTGAGGATTAGCTCCTGTTTTCTGGAAGAATCCCGGAGTGTTCTGAATCCTGGCCAGATACGTCCCATCCAGTATCAGGTTCTTGATCGGCGATTTCTGCAATTGACCCTGCAACGTGGCCAAATCGCTGAAGTTGAACGCGCCCGGAGCGCGAATCAACGGTGTGGCAGTGAAGTTCGCCGCAGTGATCGCCGCCGTCGCGTATTCCGTCACAGAATTCGCAAACTTCGCAACTGCCAAAGTTCGCAAATCTTCCATGCGCAACCCGCTGTTCAGGTCATTCGCTCCAACCCGGCAGGGCTGGTTGAACCAATTCATGGTCACCGCAATGTTCGTCACAGTCGAACCGTCAACAGGCTCGAACGATGCCGGCGCCGTGGTTGCCACCTGCGTGGCTTCACCCACCGTCACGTGCTTCAATTGGCCGGTTGCCAGCGGTTTGTACGGATCCACGTCCTTCACCAGCGAAAAGGCGCCCAAAAATGCCCACATGTTCTGCAAATCCGTGATGGAACCGTCCATCAGGAAGCTCGTGATGATTGTGCCCGTGTATGTGTTCGCGCCGAACACATCGCGCCCGCGCCCGCCCCGGGAGTCCTTTTGCAGCGCCTGCCGCATCGCCGCATCGTAACAACCCAGCAATGCCGTGTGACGCGCCTTCGGCGTCTTGTGATCCTTGTGGATGTTCGCCAAAATCTCCGACTTCGGACCGCGACTGTCCGTGTCGTGACCGGCATCGTGGATGATCGGGTCGAGGAAACTGACTGGCGATCCGCCGGCCATGCTGCCTTCCTTCTCGTCCAAAATCTTGAACGTTCCGGCCTCGTCACTGCGGGCCGCACTCACAAAAATGGGCGCTTCCGCGTTCGTGATCTTGCCGTCTGCCACATACGTCAGCACCTTGTCGGTGATGCGCCGTGTCTCGGCCAATTCCTGGCGCGCTTCAATCGCTTTCATGCGAGTGTCGTCAGTCATGCCGGGCTTTTTGGCCAGCGTTTTCAACGCGACTTCAAAATCCGCGTCGCTTGATTGTTCCGTCAGGGCTTTGCCTGCCGCATCGTTGATGCCGTGCTCGAAAAGCAGGGCAACGAGTATTTTCTTGTTCATGGTGTTTTCCTGTTGTTTGGCCGCCACTGCGGGCGGAGTTTGTTTTGTTGGTTGCCCGCCAGCCTCAAGTGCGGCGGAATTGCCCGGAAGCGCCGGCACCGCGCCGACGCCCCTTGGCGAAATACAATTCAAAATTTCAGGCGATATGTTCTTGCACCGCCCAATAAAATCCTTTGCCAATGGCCGATATGCCGCCGCCGCTTCCTCGACCGGGTCTGTTTCGTCGGCCAGTCCGAAATCCACCGCCGCACTGCCCTTGATCCACGTTTCCTTTTCCATCGCCGAGCGGATCTCTTCCTTGCTCTTGCCCGTCTCATCGGCGTAAATATCCACCAATGTCTCATCGTGCGCATCCAGCATCTCCGCCGCCTTCCGCATTTCGTCCGCATTGCCCTGGTTGAACGACCATGCCTTGTGCATCATCCAGATGGCAGACTTCGGACTGACGACCCGCCCCGCACCAAGCGGGAAAACGGAAGCGATTGACAACGCGTAACCTGTAATGTGCGCCGTAATGTCGTCGCGCCGCTCTTTGAAAGCGTTGTAGATTCCGAGTCCTTCTTTGACACTGCCGCCTTCACTGTTGATTCGCACATTGATTTTTTTCCCGGCCGGGATTGATTTGAGCGCATCGCGCACCTCCTGTTCGGTTATGCCGGTGTCGTCGAACCAGCTTTTCCCAATCGCTCCAATCAGTAAAATTTCTGCCGCGACATCGTCATTATTCACCACGTCCAGCAGATTCGCCCCGCGCACGACGGGGACAAAAGCAAATACTTCGTTTTTACGACTTCCGGCGAGTTTTCGATGTTGTTTTTTCATATTCGTATGCAACGTGCTGCCGGCATCTTGCCGGCAGTTCCAATTCACGCCGCTATTTCCTCGTCCTTTTCAGTTTGTTTGCTGCTGCCCGCGCCAATCTCCGGCACATCCCCTGCCGCCTCCTCCATCGCAATTGCCCGCCCCGTCTTGAACAGCTTCGATGAAATACGCGCCGGATCAATTCCCGCAGCCTCCGCCTCCTTGTCAATCGCAGCCTCGATCTGTGCCGTCTGGCGCACCACAGTCCGCCAGTTCAACTTCCGCCTGCCGCAAATCTGCGCCAGATTCGTCGCCCCAAGCTCCATCTCAATCGCCAGACTCTGCGCCGTGTAGCCAATATCAACGTCCGGGCCGTCCGGTGGATGGATTTCACAGGCGTTATGATCCTCGGGAACTGACTTTCCGTAATTCGACGGATTGTGTCGCACGCTCCGCTCGCTCCACCATTCGTAAATCTCCTGCAACACTGCCGCCACCAACTCGAAATCGCGCCGGAAAGCGTCCCGCGCCACAGCCAGATCCGCCCGCGTAACCGTCCCCTGCAACGAATACGGCGCCACCAGGAGCCTGGGCACATTGTAACCCATGCAAATCTGCGCCAGCAGGAAGTCCCAATACTCCTGCTGCGCCACCGTGGGACGTGTTACCATGAAATTATCCAGTTTGTCCCCCTGGAACATGGCGATGTTCTTTGCCCCCACCGTCACATTGTAATCGTACAGCGCGTTTTTGCTCGTCGCGTTCCCCGCCAGATCCGACCCCGTAATCGTCATCCGGCTCGTCCGCGCCGTGTTCGCCTGTTTCTCGCCAGTCGCGTTCTTTTCCACCGTCGCAATCTCGCCTGCCAGCTTGCTCGCCTGCATTTCCAAAATCTGCAAGTCCTCGAAATCATGCAGCAGATTTATCACCGCATGGCCGTCAGGTATGCCCGCCATCTGACCCGGCATCAGCACATCAAACTTGTGGATCACGTTCTCCGCCCTCACCTCCGAGAATTTGTCCAGCTCGAACTCGTCCCGGATGTAGTAAAGCTCCGGTTTACCAGTCACAATCTCCTTCATCATCTTCACCCGCTTGCCGTCCTGCACCACCACAACCGGCACCGTGATCTTCTTCAGCCGGATCCCCTGGCAAACCGTTTTGCCTTCCTCACCCGCAAATTGAGTCGGCGTTGACAATCGCAACCGGTCCACCGTCTGAATCTTCAAATCCCCGTTTTCATCCATCGTCTTTACCACGATGATGTTCCCAACCCGGAACAATTGCCGCTCCCACAACAACGTCAGTTGACTCATCGTAAGATTGTTCGAAATGTCCGGCGACTTGCAGAATTTGTCCCACTCCTTCGAGCGACCCTTGTTCCATTCCTCGAGCGCGGGCATCTCCATCGTCGCGTCCGTCGCGTCCGGATTCACCTGCAATCCGTCCACACCCACCGCATACTGGCAACGCAGCCATTCAATGCGCCGGACAATTGCATTGTTCTCGCAGAAATAAATATGCTTCCGGCAAATCTCGATTGACTGCGACCAATCCAATTCGAACCGCGCGTCCTGGTAAGCGTGCCACAGCCAGCGCCGCGCGCCCCAGTTCGTGTATGCCGCCTCAAACCGCGCGAACACCCGCCCCACCAGCGGCGTGTTCCGCGCAATGTGCAACCCCGCCGTCACAACGGCGTCCCCAAGCTGCGCAATCGGTTTGAAAAAATTCTTCATCTTTTATTTTGGGAGGGACGGCATGTTGCCGTCCCCATTTTTATTAAAAATTCATGTCCATTCGTGGTTAAACCGACATTCCAGTCCCAAAAACCGGAATGTTGATCAACGTGAAATCCCCCTGCGTCTGACGCACACCCTGCGGCACATTTCCATTCATAATGTTCCCGGCAATCTGCGCCCGCAGCGCCTCCGTGTGCGCGGGATCAGAGTCGTCGGGAAATAATACCGGGTCTGCCGCCTCGACCATCTGAAGAAATTCCTCAAGCAACCCGAAAATGTTGTCCTGCGTCCAGTCATTCCCCGTGCCGGCCATTTGAAAAGAACCCGCCTGGCCGGAACCCGATTGTGAAACAACGATGCGCCCTTTTTGAAACGTGGGAGAATAAACAGACTTTTGCGCGCCAAGAATCGCGTCCTTCAGAGTTGAAGTGATGGACTTGGCGCCCTCCGCGATCTGTCGCAGGTAACCGCACTTTTTAATGGCCATTATTTGGACACCAGCGCCCATCACCTACAGGATGGCACAGGATTGGCACAAATTGTGATGCCAAATAGCGGACAATAGCGGACAATAGCGGTCAAAACGGTAAGAATCTGCGTTAATCTGTGTGAAATCTGCGGACTTTTTGGGTAGGGCGCGCAGTCCCTTGCGCGCCGCTATTTCTATCAGGCAATGCCGCGTCGGGAAAGACCTCTCTGCACCTTTTCAGAATTATACATCGGTCGGCGGCTGACCTTGCTCCGGCATCCCTCAATCCATTTCCAACGCGCCCAATTCCTTCGCATTGTCCTCGGACTGATGCCCGCCTGCGCCGCAATCTGTTTTTTCAATAATGGTTTGCTCATTTTTGTTCCTCCTGTTTTTTTTTAATTTTTCTCATGTCTTTCAGGTAGGGCGCGCAGTCCCTTGCGCGCCGTCAGTTGTTTTTTGTTTTGCAATCCCCAACCTCGCCAGTTCATTCCCCAGCAGCCCCGTCAAATCCTTTTCCAAATCTATGTAACACGTGCAACTCATCAAGTGATCCACCCGATGCGTCTGCTTGAATCCCTCCACCTGCCCCATCCCCTTCGGCGCCGTCGCCTTCAAATCCCGTTCCCATGCCTCGTGATGATGCAGATAATCGTCCCCGATGTCCTCCGGCACAACCCGCTCAATGTATTCGTCCGGTCCCGCATCCGGTTTGTTCGCCAGCACGTTCGCCTTCATCTCCTGAATGAAAAAATGATTCTTCAAAATGCCCGCCTTCGAATACATAATAATGAACGGCTCGCTCGGATCCTCCACGTAACCCTCCCGCGTCAACCGTAAATCGTATTTCGGCGGCATGTTCAGCTCCTTGTAAATGAACTTTTTCGGACTGTAATACTGGAATTCACCATCCGGCCATTTCCAAAGACCCTTACCGCTCGCATTCCCCATCACCGCATTGATCCCCGCCCGATAACAAAAACTCAAAATGTGCTTCGTGTTCTTTGACGCATCAATGAACCCGTCGAAAATACCGCCCAAATCCGAGTCCGTGATGCCGTGCTCGCGCAGCACCGACAGCAATTCCATTTCGTCATCCACCTTGCCCGCCCAGATTACCTGGCTGCTGCAATTCTCCATCACGCTCTCAATCACGCCCCAATAATGCGTCAACTCACCCAAATGCTTGAACCCCTGCTGCCAATCAAACGCATAAAACTTCGCAATCTCCTTCGGCAACCCCTGCCGGTTCACCCGCGCCGATTCTGTCAATACAACCGCACCCTGAAACGGCCTGTGCTCGTCTGGATCGTAAAAGATGCTTTCCCGCTCCTGCAAATACTGACGCCAATTCTTGTCATCACCGGTTTTCAACGCCCGCAACGCAATATGCTTCTCCTGAATCAAATCCAACCACCGCATCGTGTGACACGCCACCGCCTGCAACGTGTAGCTCCGGTGCGCCAACAGCGCACCCGTGTTGAACGGCTCGCTGTAGCGCCCGCCAGCCGCCGCCGCGCGCCGTAACTGCACATCATCCCGCAATTCGTACCCACAGGGCATCTGAAACCGTATCGTCGGCACCAGCCGATTGTAATCGAACGTCCCGTCCGATCGCTTGCACCCGTCCGAATCGTACCGCAGCCCGCCCAACGCCGGCTGATTCTCCTCCCACCGCGTCCGCATCACGTGATACTTCCGGCAACCCGGACACCGCACCTCAAAATGTTGCTGCGTCCCCTCATTGAATTCCTGATGCAACTGGTCGCCCTTCACACCCGCATTGCTCACCACGATGAACTTCGGAAAATCCACCTTCGTCTGACGCCCCTTCGCCTTCGCCAGCATCCCCGGCGCCCACTCGTGAACCTCCTCGCACAAAACGTAATCCACCGTATCAGAGTCCAGGTTGCCCGGCGTGAACACACCGGCCATCGAAAACGTAATCGCCGGAAACCGGATCAGCAGATTCTCATAATCACGCGGCAAAATCTGGTGCACCGCCTTGCATGCCCTGATCCTCCGCTCCGTCCACTTCTCCCACCGATCCTTCGCCTTGTCATTCGTCGGCCAGTAATAACCGATCAGGCCGTTCCCGCCCAAAATCCACCGCAACACCATGATCTCACCCAGCGACGTGCCGGCCCCACACTGCACCGGCTTCACATACGTCACACGCGAGACCAACGGGTCATCCGCCATCCGCAACGGCTCAAGAAGCCACGGCGAATCCTCCGACGAAAACATATCCCGGTCCTTGTTCACCACCCGGTAATTCGCATCCGCCCAGGCAACCACCTCCGCCAACTCACGCGGCACCAACTGCCTGCACAAATCAAAAAACCACCGCCTCGATGACGGCATCTCTATGCTCGGCGCTCTGAATAATTCAATCATCGTTCAATTTTAATATACTGACAGGTGTTCGCATATCACTTGTTAGCAGGCTCGGCGGACGCCTTGAGTTGTTTGACGGCTTCCGCTTGCACCAGATTCAGCAGGTCGCAGGCGGCGCGTTCCTCGCGTTTGTTGCCATAGCGCATATCCATGATGGTTAGCGCGACGATGGTTTTGAGCAGGTCGGCGCGATCAATGCCAGAGAAGTGCGCCAGCATTTCCTCGGCGTGGTCTCCGAATGTTGTGCTTTTGCCTTCCGGCAGCGGCGTTCCGCGTGATAGGTCGGTTATCATATTTATTGTTCGTTTAGTGTTTGTTGTTGTTGAATTGAGTGCGCGTAAAAGAAAGGAAGAAAAGCAGAAACAAGAGAACTCCCCCAAAGAGAATGATGGAGCAGCCCTAGACGCTTCATGTTTGAATTGTCGCTCATAAGTGAAAAGAAGAAAACAAAACCGCAATCCTCTGTTGTGGCAAAAAGAGCATTCAAAGGACTGTCGTTTTGGTTTCTGTTCGTCCGGTGAATCAGGTGCTCGCTTTCGGCCTGACTCAGCAACGCTAACGCCAGATGCCGCCAAAGCGACCCCAGCCATGTTCCGGCTACCGTATGACCATGCCCGCCGTGGGCACGATTCAGGGCAAAAAGAATCCCACACTCGGTATGTTGGCCAAGTGTGGGATTTCGATTGCCAGCCTTAGCGGGACTCGTGACGCCAACATCGGCGTTTTGAGCAGGCGCATTGCTGCACCTGATGTTAGTCTGGAATCTAATTGTTTGATTCTTAACGTAT
>Ga0182027_10012242_pt1 | contig 12057 bp, 7 predicted proteins | sample 712E1DmetaG_FD_121300 | JGI IMG/M metagenome (GOLD analysis project Ga0182027, IMG submission 121300) | Permafrost microbial communities from Stordalen Mire, Sweden - 712E1D metaG (Illumina Assembly) | ecosystem: Environmental > Terrestrial > Soil > Wetlands > Permafrost | place: Sweden...
GAAATTCGCTGGGCCTTTTGCTTGGCTTTCGCCAGCGCCGGCAAGAGCATGCTGGCCAGAATGGCGATAATCGCGATGACGACGAGCAGTTCAATCAGGGTGAACGCTCCCATTTTGATTTTTTTAACTCTTTCCATAAACTTTTAAACTTCGATTGTTGTTTTGGCCATGGAACACCGGTGGGCGGAGGCTCATTAACAGTGCATGGTCCATTTGTATTTCTTTTAGCAAAGAATGTGCCGTCTCCATCGAACGCAGGAAGAGCCTGCCTTTCCCAGACCTTTTTCCAGTGTTTTTCGGTTCTTCAGAGAGTGTCTGCATTCTATTGCAAGGCCCAATCTGCCAACGGATTAGGCCGGGTTTCATGGAATCACATGGTCGGGCTGGTCAATCAGGCGGCATATCCCGGCCAGGTCCTGGAAGAGGGATGGTCCTGACCCGCGGGCTTTTCTCTGTGCCAGAATGGCAGTGTGATGCTGCCATTTTGGCAGACGCAATTTATTGTCCAGGGTCTGAAAAATGCCGATACATCGTGCGTGGCGGAATGCCGAGGATCGCTGCCGCCTTCAGCTTGTTGCCCTCGCATCGCTTCACGGTCGCCTCCACCAATCGTTTGGTCGCCTCCTCCACAGTCGTTCCGATGGGAATGGAAACGCTCGAATCATCCTCTGGCTTCGCCGGCGCATTGGCGGCGCTGGATGCCGTTGGTGCAAAGGTGAAACTGGTGATCGTGGGACCATTGGCCAGCGCCACGGCGCGCTGGATGACGTGATCCAGTTCGCGAACGTTGCCGGGCCAGGTGTGCGCCCGCAGTTGCCCGAGCGCTTGCGGCGCGATGGCGGGAGCGTCTCTCCCCAGCTCCGCGGCAAAAGCCCGGAGAAAATGATTGGCGAGCAACGGAATGTCGTCGGGCCGCTCGCGGAGGGGCGGCATCACGATCTGCATCGTGTTGATCCGGTAATACAAATCGTGCCGGAATCTCCCCTCCGCAATGGCCTTGGGGATGTCGGCATGGGTGGCGCAAAGCAACCGCACATTGACTTGAATTTGCCTGGAGCCGCCCAGCCGTTGAAAGGTTCCGTCCTGCAACACTCGCAGCAGCTTGGCCTGCAACTGCGGAGTCATTTCCGCGATTTCATCCAGCAACAACGTTCCGCCGTCGGCCATCTCGAATTTGCCCGCCCGGGCGGCGTTGGCGCCGGTGAAGGCGCCGCGTTCGTGCCCGAACAGTTCGCTCTCCAGCAAAGTCTCGGGAATCGCCGCGCAACTGATTTTCACCAGCGCCCGGTCGCGGCGGCCGCTCAAATGGTGCAAGGCATCGGCGGCGATCTCCTTGCCGGAGCCGCTTTCCCCTTGAATCAGGACGTTGACATCGGCCGGAGCGATTTGGCGGATAAATTGCTTGACTGCCTGCATCGGAGAGCTGTCGCCGAGGAGGGCTTCGACGCCCCGCCGCTGTTGAAGCTGCTGGCGCAACTGCCGATTCTCACTCCGCAACCGCTGCTTTTCCAGCGCCTTGGCCACCGTCTTCAGCAACGCCACGCTGTCCAGCGGCTTCTCAATGAAATCATACGCCCCCAGCCTCATCGCCTCGACGGCCTTCTCGATGGTGCCGTGACCGGTGATCATCACCACCTCGGCTTCGGGCAGAAACTCGCGCGTTTGTTTCAACAACTCAATGCCGTCCAGGTCCGGCAGGCGCAGGTCGCTGACCACCAGCGCGATGGTTCCGGCTTGTTGCTTCAAGACCTCCAGCGCCTCGCGCCCGGTGGCGGCGCTGACGACGGCATGACCCTCGGCGGCGAGCACTTTGCCGGCGGCATGGCGCAACCGTTCATCGTCGTCCACCAGCAGGATGTAGGATCGGGAGGCCATGTCAGGAAGGTCCCGCCAACGGCAGGGAAATGGTAAAGGTGCAGCCCTTGCCTTTGGCGCTTTCGCATTGAATTTGGCCGCCGTGCTCGGCGACGATTTGCTGAACGAGGGCCATGCCCAGACCTATGCCCTCTTTCTTGGTGGTAAAGAACGGCGCGAACACTTGCTGAAGATGTTCCTCCGTCATCCCTTCGCCGTTGTCGCTTACGCGCAGGAGCACCTGTCGGCCCTCGATCCGGGTGCCGATGGTCAGTTCGCCGCCGCCGGGCATCGCTTCGCAACTGTTGCGGATGAGGTTGAGCATGGCCTGCCATAATTGATCGGGGTAGGCGCTGATCTTGGTCAAGGCCGGATCGAAATGGGTGTGCAGCTTCACGTTGGCCTGTTCCAGCTCGGTGCTGAGAAAGGCCAGTTTTTGGTCGAAAAACGCGTTCAAGTCCAGCGGCTGCCGTTGCAGTTTCGGCAGCCGGGCGAATCGCAGGTAATCCTCAATGACGCGTCCGATGCGGCGAATTTCCTCGCGCATGTCCTTGATGAGCGTGCGCCCTTCGTCGGGCGGATGCCCGCCGCCCGCCGCCAGCCGGTCTATCTCCTTGTGGATGAGGTCCAGATTCAGGGTGATGGAGCCGAGCGGATTGCGAACCTCATGGGCGACCTGCACGGCCATCTTGCCCACCACGGCGAGCCGTTCTGCATGGAGATTGGCCGCTTCCAGCCGTTCCCGTTCCTTGATTTCCGCCTGCAACGCCTGCACCGCGGCGGTCCGCTGCCGGACCGTCTCCTCCAGGGAATGGTGTGCCTTCCGAAAGGCCGTGAGCAAAAGGACCACGACCAGGAAAAGCACAAACAACATCACTGCGTTCCAATACGGAACCAACGGATACGTATAGATGAAGCCCGACATCGAATCGGCGATAAACCATGTCACCGCGGCAAATGTTGCCATCAGGATTCCAACCACCCGTCCGTCATCCCAGGCGGCCCAGCAAATGGGAATCAGATAAAATGCCGACATGACGAGATCATGTCCCGTGGCGTAATCCAAAAAGCCGATCAAACCCAACAGGGCCAACGCCAAAACCGCAGCCAATGGCTTTGGCACAGAAAACAGACGCTGCGCGGGCAGGTTCATCAGAATGTATATTCGCACCGGGCTTGCCAAACGGAAGCCCGTTTGTTCAAGACTGATTTCCGAACGGCCTCAAACTCAATGCCATGGCGAAGCCGAGACACAATGTTCGTCCCCCATTCCCAATCGCAGCCCTCCCAGAGCGGGAAAAGTGTAGCTTGGACCCGTTCATTGTCAAGGGGGCGAAGGGGGCCCCAGCCCCGTGAGATACCCGGTCTGCGGAGGCCGAGCGTGGGAGTTCGGCTCGTGGCTGGGTTCCGAGCGGCAAATTCAGGCAAAGCGGAGTGATTCCCGATCCGATTTGGATGGAGCGGGCGCTGTTCGCGGCTTGAACCTGGGCCCATCTGCCGCCTGACCGCCAAATTGGTCAGCCAGGCAAAGGTTGTTTTTTCGCCGGTGGGGGAAGTTTCCTCCCAGAGGATGGCCCCCAGAGTCCAAGAGCGTTTTTGGGTCAGGCACTGCGGGCAGTGGCAATGGCTGAAACTGAGATAATCGACCAGGGGCTAATAGCGAGGATCGGGCAACTGGTCCAGCCAAGAAGGCATTTCCGGGAAAAAATGGCGGACGGTACGGAGGAAGGTGCGCGCCACGGCTATGACCTTCCCCGCCGGCGCCGCCGGGCAACCACATGGGATTGGATCAGGGCCAGGGAGAGTTGGGTGACTTGGGCGACCAGGAGTTTGAGTCGGCGATGTTCTTGAGTCCATAGTTTGACTTGAGGCACCAGATCCACCGGGACATAAGCGGTATGGGTTTTGGCTTTGACTTTCCAGGTGAGGTAATGGCCGGGGTGCTTGTGGCCTTGGGCGCAGCGGCAGCGGGGATTGCCGCAGACACGGCGGATGGTCACGAGGCTGGCGGCCAGGACCGGGCATTGGGCCTGGAGTTGTTTTTGGCGGGCCTGAAGGAACCGGCGGATCAGGGTGGGGTGCCTGGGTATTTTCATTTTCATACGCTCAAGAGGCTCGATCAACAGCCTTTGATATATGGTAAGTGTAAAGGCTTATCATAATCAAGAGCAAAATTGGTGTTTGCGACAACTTTTATTAAGAAAGTGGGCTGTTCAGGTGCGATATCCGGGTATGTCACGGGGCTGACCGCCAGCGTGAACCGATTTCCCGACATGCCGGAAAATCGAGTGTCTATTCCAGTGGGCTCCCCACTTTTCCCCATAGATCCTGGGCTTGAAGCGGGGTCCAAATCCCCCCCCGCGCCTTCACCCTTTCAAGATGTGGAGGAACTGCTTCATGGCCGGGGAGAGGACCTTGTTCTTTTTGTAAATGGCCGCCAGGGGACGGAAGAGTTCCACGCCCTCGATCTTGACTTCCGCCAGCGTTTGTTTGGCGACTTCCTGGGTGATGGTGGCCTGGGGCACAATGGAAATGCCCGCCTCGATTTCCACCGCGCGCTTGACGGTTTCAATGTTGTCAAATTCCATCACCGTCTCCACCTCGACGCCGTGGTCGCGCAGGATTTTGTCAATGGCTTTGCGGGTGGGGATATCGGGTTCGAAGCCGATGAACTTTTGGCCGGACAACTGGGATAACTTGACGGTTCTGCTCTTGGCGAGCACATGTTGCGGGTGGCAGATGAGAACGAGGGCGTCCTTGCGCAACGGGACCAACTCCAGCTTGGGGTCCCGGGTCGGATAGGCGACCAGCCCCAAATCCACGACGTTGCTTATGACATCCTCATACACCTGGTTGGCGCGGCGGTATTCGACATGGACATTGACGGTGGAAAAGAGCTTGAGGAATTTCTTCAGGTAGGGCGGAAGATCGTGAAGGCCGATGCTGTAAATGGTGGCCACGCGAATGGTGCCGGAAATGATGTCCTTGATCTCCTGGAGGCGGTTGTGCAGCGAGTCGTAGTTCTGGATGATCTGCTTGCTGTATTCGTAGAGCACCTGGCCCTCGCGGGTGAGGCGGAACCTCTTCTTGCTGCGCTCGATGAGCAGGGATTTGAACTGTCGCTCCAGCGAGCTGATCTGCTGGCTGACGGCGGACTGCGTCACGTTGTTGATCTGGGCCGCTTTGGTGAAACTCTCCGTTTCCGCCAAATCACAAAATACTTTTAGGCTTTCAACTTGCATTAGCCCATTGAAACCAAAACAGGAAATAATGTCAACTTATGATTGCGCTTAGTAACTTATGGGGCGTCTTTCACCGCGGGCGGCCCGGCCTCCGCCTCCGCCGCGGCCGGCCCTTCCGCCACTTCGGCCAGGGCGTTTTTGACGGCGCGCAGGAGGTCCTGGCTGGTGAAGGGCTTTTGCAGGTAGGGATCGTCTTCCTGCGCCTTGCTGGAGCGGACGTAGCCGCTGCACCACAGAATGCGCGCTCGCGGGGCGATCTTGCGGATTTGCTCGGTCAATTCCCGGCCGCTCATGTTGGGCATCACCAGGTCCACCAGCACCAGGTCAATGGAATCCTTCCAGTGCGCGAACAGCTCCAGGGCCTTGGCCCCGCTGTTGGCCGTGAGCACCGTGTAGCCGAAGGAGGAAAGCACCGTCTGGCCCATCGTCAACAATAGGTCTTCGTCGTCCACCATGAGGATGGTCTGGGCGCCGCGCAAATCCGCCAGGGTCAGCGGGGCCTCGCGCACGATCTTGTCGTTGGCCGGGAGATAAATGCGCACGGTCGCGCCCGCTCCCGGCGGGCTGGAAACGGCGACGCCGCCCCCGTGATTGGTGACGATGCCGTACACCCAGGCCAGCCCCAGGCCGCGATGCTGGCTGCCCTTGGTGGTGAAAAACGGCTCAAAGACATGGGGCATCACGTCCTCCGGTATCCCCGGGCCGTTGTCGGAAATCTCGACGCAGACATAATTGCCCGGGTTCAATTTCGCGGCGCCTTCCTCCAGCGGCTGGGTCAATTCCACGTTGCGCGTTTCGACCGTGACCTTGCCGTCGCTCTGGATGGATTCGACCGCGTTTTCCAGGATGCGCACCAGCGCCTGCTGCATTTTGGCCTCGTCGAAATTGGCGGTGAAAAGTCTCCGTTCCAAATGCCGGGAGATGACGACCGGGTGGGGCAGGGAGCTTTGGATCGCTTCGACCGTCCGCTCCAGCAAGGTGTTGAGATTCCCGGCGATTTGCACGCGTGCGTCCTTCTCCTGGAGGCTGAAGGAAGCCAGGTCGCTGGCCACCTCGGCGGCTTTGTCCGCCGATTTCTCAATTTCCACAAGCGAGGCGCGCCACGGGTGGCCCGCCGGCGCCTTGCTCAGGAGGAGCGAGGTGTGGCCCAGGATGCTGGTCAGGGCGTTGTTGAAATCCAGCGCGACCGAGCGCGCCAGTTGCAGCGCGCAATCCAGTTTCTGCCGCTGGACGGAGTGGGACTCCACGGGGGGAGCGGCGGCGCCTCCGGGCGTGGCGGCCGCCGGCGCCGGCTCCTTGAGCAATTGGAGCAAACAAACCTCGTCGGGCGGCAGGCAGGTGACCTGGGCCAGAAAGGTCGCCGGAAGGCCGCTCTTGAGGCGGAACTTGAAGCGCGGCAGCATCGCCGGGGCCGGCAAACCCAGGAACTGGACCAGCGACTCCCGGTTTTCGGGCGACCAGAGGGTTCCCAGCTTGGCGTCCGGCTTTTCGATTTGGGAACCAAAGGCCCGCACCGCCGCGCGATTGGCCCGGAGAACCTGGCCGTCCTTGCGCAGCAGAAACGCGGGCCAATCGGCGTCCTGGAGCAGAAAATCCCCTTCCATTTTGACCGGCGCGGCCTCCGCCGGAACGCCGGACGGCGCGGCGGCCGGAACCGCGGCGCTTTCCTTGAAGAACTGCAAGAGCACCCACTTGCTTTGCGCGGCCGGACAGGTTTGCGCGTGGAAGGAAAGGACCGTGCCGCTTTCCGCCCGCAACTTGACAGGCAGCCCTTCTTCCCGTTCCGGCTCGGCCAAAAAGGCATCCAGGGCCGTGGGGTTCTCCCCCGCCCAGATTCCCCCCAGAAGCGCGCCCTTCCGGGACGCCGCCCCAAAAACCCGCGCCGCGACGGGATTGGATCGAATGATCGCGCCCGCCTTGTCCACGACCAGCGCCGGCCAGTCGGCGTTGGTCAAGGCAAACGGCACCTCCATCGCGTCCAGAAAGGTGGTGGGCGGCGAGCCGGCCGATTCCTTTGGGCGCATCCAGGTGGAGGTTTCAGACGGGCCGGGGGCCGGGCCGTCGAACAATTGCAAGATAAAGTAATTCCGCCCCTCGCGGGACAGTTTGGTGACGCGGGACAAAAAGCGGGCTTTGCGTCCGCCGAGGCAGGTGAGCTTCATTTCGCCCGGCTTGCCCGCCGCCTCCTGGCCGGCCAGGAACCGGTCGAGCCGAATGGCATGGATCCCGTTGCCGTCATCCAGCAGCGAGGAAAGGGAAGCGACCCCTTGGACTGCGGTGCCAAACAGCAGGCAGGCGGCGCGATTGGCCCGGCAAATGGCGCCGCTTTCCTCCAACAGCAATGCCGGCCATGCCGCTTTTTCCAGGACAAAGTCGGTCTGTCGTCTCATTAGTGCGTACTAATACCCTTTTTCCCCGACTCTCTCAAACAAAAACGAGGATTAGGAGGGAACCTGCCCATGCCGCCGCCATTCTCCAACCAGGACGCTCCCGCTACTTGGCTGGCGCGGCGGCTTGAACCCGGTCAATGTTCCTTTGCATCTCGTCGTGGAGCGAGGGGACGACATCCTGGACCCGCTGATAGACTTCCTCGGCTTTGGGCCAGTCTTTTTGCGCCTCATACAGCGCGGCCGCCTTGACTCCGGCCTCCTTGACCCAGGCGGGATCGGCATGTTTGGTGTCCAGCGTGTAAAGCACCTTGCAATAATACCCCAACGCCGCGTTGGTCTGGTTCTGCCGCTCGGCAACCAGGCCCAGGCCGTATTCGGCATGGCTTCGCGCCGTGACGTCGTCGGGCGAGTCATTGGTGTCCTGGAGCACGGATTGGTACATGAGGATGGCATTGGTGTAGGCGTAGGAGTTTGACTTGTTCAAGTCCGCCCAAGCCAGATAACAATCTCCCAACTGGCCGGAAGCCAGTGTCGCCAGGAAATTGGTGGGGCTGGATTTGGCCACACCGGACAAGGCGTCAATGGCGGGTCGGAGGAGGCTTTCATTGGTCGGATAGTGTTGGAATTGTTGAAACACGGCGCAGCCCAATTGGAACCGGGCTTGTTCCAGGAAAGCGGCCGGCGCGTTGGTGTCAATGACCACGGAAAAGAAGTCGTTGGTGGCCCCGGCCAAATCCCCGTATTTGACAGCGGCCAGGCCGGCCATCAGCCGGGCTTGCCAAGCCAGGGGTCCCGGTTTGGGGAACTTCTTCAGGTTGTACAACTCCTGGAAGGCATAGTTCGCGTCCCCATATTTGCCGTGGTTGAAGTGGTAATTGCCGATCCAATTCTGGGCCAGCGCGGCGATGGGGTCGCCGGGAAACTGGCTCACCACATTGGACATGCGCACCAGGGCGTTGCTTTCCATGCCGGCGTTGCCGCAGGCCAGGGCGAGGGAGAACTCGACCTGCGACCGCAGGGCGTTGGTGGCGAAATTGGTGTTGGCCTCCAGGCTGGCGTAGGCGGTGAAGGCATTGGTCCAATCGCCTTCCTGCTCATAGGTGCGGGCGATGACAAGCTGGATTTCGGGCCAGAACGGCGCGCGGGGATATTGTTCCAGCAACTGTTGAAAGGTCGCGCGCGCCGCCGGGTAGTTGGTCTTCTGGTTGGAGGAAACTTCGCCAATGAGGAGCAGACTTTGCCCGCCAAAGCCGCTGACGGGGAACCAGGCGAGAATTTGCTTCGCCGCCGCGAGGGCCGCCTGCTCGTCGCCGAGTTTCAGGCTGGTCTGCACAAGTTGATAGAGGGCGAGATCGAACAATTGGTTGGTCACGCCCGGCATCGTGGCGTAGTCCTGGAGTAGGCGGCTGTAATGATCCCTCGCCGCCCGGTAATCGCCTTGCCGGAAGCAGGCGTCGCCCAGTTTCAAAAGGGCTGCGGCTTGGTTCTCCGACCAGGGCAGGTGGGTGGCGGCCGCGGAAAAATTGGTGGTGGCGGCGGCATAATCTCCCCGCGCCAAGTCGCACCAGCCGCGGTCCAGAAAGGCGCTGCCGAGGAGTTCGCTGTCGGCAAATTCCCGGATCAACCGGTCCAGGTTGGTGATGGCAGCGGACAAAAGAGCCGGGTCGGGGGCCGGAAGGCCGTTGGTCCCCGGTTCCGGGGGGACAAAATAGGCTTTGAGTTTGAGGTCGCCCAGGTGGAACAGCGCCAAGTCCAGAAAGCGCGCCAGGTCCTGGCTCGGTTCGTTGGTGCTCTTCTGGATGAATCCGTCCAGCCATTGCATGGTGTTGGAGGGCTGGTTCTGTTGCAACTTCAGGTCAATCGTTTTGCGCAGCGCCTGCCGCTTGATATCCGGCGGAAAGCCCCTTTCCAGATTGATGGAATACGCCTGGATCGCTTCGGCGATTTGGCTGGTTCGCTCGAAGATTTCCCCGCGCAACAACGCGGCGGCGATGCGCTGGTCCAGGCTGGCCCGGGTGGCGAAGGAGAGCAAATTGGTGCTGCCCGCCAGCGCCTCCTCCAGGCGCCCCTCCTCCAGCAAAATCCGGCACAATAAATACTGGCGCCGCCACTTCAAGTCCAGGGTCAGGCTGTTGGCGTCAATTCTCCCAATGGCCGCCTCCGCCGCGGCGTCCTGCTTTTGGAAAAAATAGGCCTGCCCCAACAGGAAGTATCCGTCCACCACATCCGGGTCGCTCTGTCCGGCGCGGGCGGCGGATTGGAAAAGGCCGTCGGGCTTGGACAACAGGGCGATCACGTTGGCCCAGTCGCTCAATTGGTCGTAGGCCCGCGCCTGGAGGAGGGTGGCGCGCAGGGGCAGGGGAGGTTCGGCGGAGTTCAGGAGCAAATGAACGCAACGCTCGATGGCGTTGGTGTAATCATTCGTTCCATAATAGGCCCTGGCCATCCAATAAACGAAATCCGGCTCCAGTTTGCCGGACGGCATCTCCCGCTGAAGCAATTCCAGCGCCCCCGCGTAATTGGACAACTCAATCCGGGAGCGCGCCAGGTAAAGGATGGCGTTGGTGCGGAGGCTTGAGTTGGTATAGGTGGCGACAAAATTGCTGAAGGTGTCTTCCGCCGGCCCGTATTGTCCGTTGGCGAATTCATTGGTCCCGAAGCCGTAGTCTCTGTCTTCCAGCTCCAGGCCCGCCCCGCGCATCGGCGCGGGCGCCATCAGCGCCAGCCCCACGCCTGCCGCCATCAGCCATTTTGCGAATTTTAATTTCACAGCGAACCCGGACATTCACATTTTCGGCTCCGGAGCGCCGATTTTCAACCGGTTTTCAGCGCCATCGCAACCGTGAAGCCGACTGCGAGCCGGCGCACCGGTCTGTCGGCAATTTCGTGCGGAGCATGAAACATCCGGACTAAATGCTCACGCATCATTCTTAAATTGAGCGCCGGCTCCCGATTATCCGACAGCGCGGGACCGGATGCGACTCAAAAATTGACCCCGTGGCGACTTGACCCCTTGGCGAGTCGTTTCGACAACTACTGCGCTGAAATGCGATAGAATCGCTGCGCGGAGCCGCTGAGGGCATTGGTATCGGTGGTGTTCATGGTGGCATTGGTGGCAGTGATGGCGCCACCCAGATTGATCCAGTTGGTCGAAACCAAATTGGTCGAGTATTGAAACTGGTACGCTTGGCTGACAGTTGCGCTCCATGTCAGGAGGACGCTCTTGTTTGATATGGCGGCCGATTGGAATGCGGGCGGCGGCACAGCGGCGGTGGAACGCACATAGGAAAACCCGCCGCCCGGGCTTTGTTTGCCGTCAGGCCAGGAAGTGAACCGGAGGGACAGATAAATATCATCCGAAATAAGATGCACGACGGCATCCTGTCCCACCATGTTCGGAGGGTTGCCCCCGTTCCAGTCCTCCCAGTCGGTATAAGTGAGCGTGGCGCAGTCAGCCAATTCTCCGTAAGCCCATCCCGTATCCGCCGGACTAACAGAATGGGTATAACTGTTTTCGGCCACGGGGTTGTAAAGACCTTTCGTCGAATCGCGCGTCAGTCCTACAGCGGGTGTAAGCTGATCCACCGCGCCGCTTCCTGCTATCTGGGTGAACGTGATGGCGGGGCCATTCCAAACCACGGCGGCCCTGGCACACGATGCGATCACCAGGCTAAGGCTGAATAGAATCATCCATCTGCCGAAAATGGCAATGGATCCATTGGGGTGAACTGCTTTCATAAGTATCATCATAACTGCTGCTCGTCGCCATCGCTCCCGCGATGTTCGACGCGAGCGAATTATACTCCACCAGCGCCGAATTGGCAACGCCATCGCCCTTTTTGGGGAAATCACGAGACAACAATCATTAGCGACGTGCTGGAGGGCTTACCAAAAGGGCGCGTTGGTTTGTGATGCAAGATGCCGCCGGCGGGACGCCGACGGCGGCGGTCGAGCCGGCCGCGCTCCCAAAGAAGCCGCCAATGATTGGGGCAAACCGCCGCGGTGGGGGCGGTTCGGCATTGCTTGTGACGGCGCAAGGCTTAGAATTCGATCATGCGAACAGAATCACTTCAATTCTTGGAACGGCTGGTCAACACGCCCAGCCCCTCGGGCCATGAGGCGCGCGGACAGCGGGTCTGGCTGGATTATGCGCAGCCGTTTGCGGAGGAAACCTTCACCGACGCCTACGGCAACGCGGTCGCGGTGCTGAACAAGGGCGGGTCGCCCCGGCTCATGCTGGCGGCGCACGCGGATGAAATCTCGATGGTGGTCAATTATATTAACGAGGAGGGCTTTCTTTATGTCCGCAAGCTCGGCGGGGTGGACCCGGCCATTAGCAAGGCGCATCGCATCGTCGTTCACACCCGGGGCGGTCCTGTGCGGGGGGTGGTGGGCAATGTGGCGCCGCACTTGATGAAGGGCGAGTCGGAGGGAAAGGCGCCCAAAATCCACGAATTGTTTATTGACATCGGCGCGGCCAGCTGGCGGGAGGCCGAAAGGCTGGTGCGGGTGGGGGATCCGATCACGGTGGCCGATTCCTTTGAATTGTTGCGCAAGGACCTGGCCGTGGC
>Ga0182027_10012244_pt1 | contig 12056 bp, 9 predicted proteins | sample 712E1DmetaG_FD_121300 | JGI IMG/M metagenome (GOLD analysis project Ga0182027, IMG submission 121300) | Permafrost microbial communities from Stordalen Mire, Sweden - 712E1D metaG (Illumina Assembly) | ecosystem: Environmental > Terrestrial > Soil > Wetlands > Permafrost | place: Sweden...
GGGCGTCGATTTCGGCAGGTGGTTGGAAATTAACGATAATATGTAAGGTTATGGCTAAAGCTTGCCTACAGGATTAACATGAATTCACGCGAAAGAGTTAAACGAGCAATCCATTTTCAAGGCCCCGACCATATTCCACATTATCTTCCAGATGGGAAGAAGAACGATATTTTATGGCTGTGGGCTGACCTTGCCCCGGAAATCCAGCCCTGGACAGAATATGAAGGTCACCAGCGCCGGATCGATGCCTGGGGGGTAGTGTGGGAGCGGGTCAATGAGGAAACTTTTGGCGAAGCAATCTCATGGCCGGTGGAAATCACTCGCCAGGATGAATATATATTCCCTGATGACAACAACGAGCGTTATTTTTCCGGTATCAAAGCGAAAATCGAAGAAAACAACCGTTTGGAAGATGCCAAATATTGTTTGGGGGTGCCGGGATTTTCATCTTTGAATGAAGGTACGCATAACATCATGGGATTGGCCAACATGTTCGCGGCGTATTACGACCATCCCAATGAGCTTAAGGGATTGATCGCCCGGTTGGCTGAACAGCAGCGCCAGGCATTCCGTATTTTGGCTGATTGTGGCTGCGATGGCGTGATGGGCTATGATGATTGGGGGTTGCAAAACCGCCTGATGGTCAACCCTAAGCTGATCAATGAATTTTTCATGCCTCATTACCGTGAAAACTGGCAATTCGCGCATGAATTGGGGATGGATGTCTGGCTGCATTCGTGCGGTTACACAATTGACATTTTGCCTGCGTTCATCGATGCGGGCCTGAATGTGATCCAGATGGATCAGCAGGAAAATATGGGCCTCGAAAACCTCGATCAAAAGGTGGGGGGTAAGCTTGCTTTTTGGTGCCCGGTAGATATTCAGAAGACGATGATTGATGGTTCTATCGAGGATGTGGTATCATACGTTAAACGCATGATTGCCACCCTGGGCAACCACCAGGGTGGTTTGGTCAGCATGGCTTACAGCACACCCGAGTCGGTGCACCATACCCCAGAAAAGTTAGCTGCAATGAGCGAGGCTTTCCGCAAGTATGGCGTTTATGAATGACAGTTTCAGCGTTGTAATTTAGTCTGGTATTCGAGGCAAAGATGATCGAAATAGAATTTTCTGTCATTGAAGAACCCAGTTCAGCCTTAAAAGAATTACTGGAAAAATTCCAGAAACTGCATCATGTCAAGGTCAATATCAGGCCGATGTCTTGGAAGGACGCATGGAGCGAGCTGTTGACTTGTGCGTTGTATGGTAAGGGCCCCGATGTATCGCATATTGGCTCGACCTGGTCGAGTAGTTTATTGGCAATGAACGCCCTGCGTCCCTTCTCAATCACCGAGATCAATAAATTCGGCGGATCAAATGCCTTTCATAAAGCATGTTGGCAAAGCTGCCTGGATGACGGGCAGACAGCTTTCGCATTGCCCTGGGAAGCATACACGCATATCATTCTTTACCGGCGTGAATTGCTACAAAATGCGCATGTCGATGAAGCGACTGCGTTCAAGTCTGCAGAATCAATGGAGCGAACCCTGATCGATTTGCAAGCTTCAGGAGTTGAAACCCCTCTCATCCTTTCCATTCAGGGGGATCTAACCGGCACCCTCCACCGTGTTTCAAGCTGGGTTTGGGGTGCGGGGGGGGATTATATCAGCCCGGATGGGCGCCGGCCTTTATTCGGACAGCCGGCGGCATTGAAGGGAATGTCCGCCTTTTTTAATCTTTATCGATTTCTTGGTCCCAGCGTTCGTTCACTTAGCTGGCCCGAAATGGTGAACTATTTCTTTACTAATGATGTGGCTGTAGCCATATTGGGAATAAAAGAATCTTATGAGTGGTTTATGAGAAAGCAGACCTCAACGGAATTACTGCCTGAATTTGGGGCTGCTCCAATGCCAGGTGTGCCATGGGTCGGGGGGGATAATCTCGTCGTCTGGAAACATTCGTTATCATATGATCATGAGCAGGTTGCGGTAGCTTTGGCGAGTTTCCTGGTAGACAAAGCTGCTCAAAAAGAGCAGACCGAGTATAAAAATGGGGGTTTTATTCCCACCAGGCAAGACGCCCTGGCAGCCTTACCCTATCCCGAATCGCGATTAACCCAAGCCGTCCACCGTACGATGGAATTAGGTCGCCCCTATTTAGGCATCGGCCTTTGGAGTAAGGTAGAAAACCAATTGATCATGGCTTTGGATCAAGTATCCCAGGATGTCATTGCAGGGGAAGAACCCGTCGAAGCGGTACAAGATAACATTGTTCCCCTCGCTCAACGATTAGAAAGAACTCTAAGCTAAAAATAAGAGGTAAATATGCCAGACCTTGACCCATTTGCGGCGATTGCTTTACAGCCGGTTAAAACATCACGCCCTAAGCTGGAACCCCTTCCGCCTTTGCCTGTTATCGAACGAAACCTGGAAAGTGAACAGTCCGATGGATTAGGCATTCCTTCGCCTGCGCCACGATTGGCCTCAGAGGCTGATTTGAGCGCCCGGATGGTGGAACTGCGCCAGCATTACAAACCTTATTTAGAAGATCACACGCCCCCAACACCCGCGGCTCGCCCGCGGCAAGAGCTGGGTCAATTCCTGTTTCGTTTCGAAACGGCCGAAGACCGGCAAGACGCCCACCGGCCTTATTCTGAGGCCGGCGATTGGGAAAGCGTCAAGATCCCGCACTACCGCGGGCCGGTTGGGCGTTGGTCGGCGTATTACCGCACGTCGTTCCAAGCCGGCGCGGCGCTATTTGATTTAGAGCGCATTTACCTGGTTTTTCGCGGGGTGGATTACCGCTGTCAGGTGTTTTTGAATGGGGTATTTTTAGGCAGCCATGAAGGCTTTTTCGCCCCGTTTGAGTTCGATATTACCGGGACTATTCGGCGCGGCGAAAATATCCTTTTAGTGCGGATAGAAAACGACTTCCCTACGGTGGGAATTACCCGGGAGAATGGCGAGGAGATCGATGGGGATAAAATATACGCGGCTACTGGGCCAGGATGGAATGAGCCAGGAGTGGGCTGGTCGCACTGCCCACCAGGCGCGGGGATCTTCCAACCAGTTTATCTTGAGGGACGCGCAGCGGTTTTTATTTCTGATCTGTGGGTGCGTGCAGATATTGATCACGAGATGGCTGAGGCCTGGGTCGAAGTTTGCAATACAAATGCAAACAATCAACCTGTTTCGCTGCGTCTGGCAGTGTATTCGCGTAACTTCGATGGGGTGACGGTCGAGGGATTAACTCCCATCGTTCCTGTTGCCGGCCCTGGCCCGAATTTGTATCGTATTCCGATCAATATGCACTCTTTCCGCCTTTGGTCGTCTGAGGCGCCTTATCTATATACACTGCGAGCAGAAGTGCAGGAGAATGGCCGGCGCGACGTACGGGACGTGGCTTTTGGCATGCGTAAATTTCACATGGATACCGGACAGGAACCTAAAGGTACGCTCTATTTGAATAACCAACCGGTCTTCTTGCGCGGCTGCAATACGATGGGTTTTGAGCAGCGGTCGATCATGGAAAACAAGCCAGAGCAACTCGTCGAAGATATTTTGATGCTCAAAGCGGCCCATTTCAACTACCTGCGTATCACTCAGCGACCGGTGCAGAGCGAGGTTTACGAGCTATTTGATGCTTTGGGTATGCTCCACCAATGCGATCTACCCCTGTTTGGTTATTTACGCTACAACCAGTTTGCTGAGGCAGTCCGGCAGGCAGGCGAGATGGAGCGCCTGATCCGGCGGCATCCCAGTGCGGTGATGGTTACATTCATTAACGAGCCCTTCGCATTAGAAGCCGGAACACAGCACCATGCCCGTATGCTGGACCGCCCGGCGTTGGAGGGATTCTTCGCCGCAGCCACCGCCGCAGTGCATGCGCACAACCCCGACCGTGTGGTTAAGCCTGTGGATGGTGATTACGATCCCCCGGCGCCTGGTTTGCCCGATGAACACTGCTACTGCCTGTGGTACAACAACCACGGTTTACCGGTGGGCAAGCTGCATCGCGGCTGGCTCTTGCCGCTGAAACCCGGTTGGAAAGGGGGCTGTGGTGAGTATGGCATTGAGGGGCTGGATGCCTGGGAGACCATGCGCAATCATTATCCCAAGGATTGGATCCCGGCTAACCCGGATGAACCCTGGAATCCCGACCGCATCTATCACGCGCAGACTTATTTTATGCACATAAAATTCTTTGATCCGCAAAATACACTGGCGGATTGGACAAGAGAAAGCCAGCGTCACCAGGCGTGGGGGTTCCATTTGATGACAGATGCTTTCCGCCGCCGGGCGGATATTATGGTCAGCACCGTTGTTCACCTGGGGATTGACGCCTGGCCTTCCGGGTGGCTGAAGAGTATCGTCAGCGTGGATCGCCGGCCAAAGGCATCCTATTATGCGATGGCGGACGCGCTCACTCCGCTGGCAGTCAATCTGCGCACCGACCGCAAACAATTATTCGGCGGCGAGAGGGTGGATATTGAAGCCTGGGTGATGAACGACCGGACGACTGCGCCGGATGGGCTGAAACTGGTTTGGTGGTGCGAATTGGATGGTAAAGTGCTTTTCAGCCAACGAGAAGCGGTACAAGCGCCTGTTTCAGGCAGCCGCTACCAGGGGCAGATCACATGGCAGGCTCCCCTGGTGATCCGGCGCACTACCATTCTGGTGAATCTGGCGTTGGTCGACCGCGAAGGCCATAGTTTGCACGATAACCAACTGCCCATCGAGGTGTTCCCTAAACCGGATCTGGCGGCTCTGCAAGGAACGCCGGCTGGCATTCTGGGCCAACAAGGGGGGCGCGCCTGGCAGTTGGCGGAATCTCTGGGAATGAAGCCGTTGATTTTCGACCCAACCGGGGTAATGAAAATCGTGATTGCGGACCATCCTGCGGCGGTAGAAGCAGCAGGTATGACATTGGTTCATTTCCTGGAAGTTGGGGGGAGTTTATTATGCCTTGAACAGGAACCGAAAGAAGGTCACTGGCAAATCGCCGGGCAGCGGATCGACTGGACTTTCCTTGACCCCTGTTATTTTGCCTCCCGAAAAACAAATCACCCCGCGGTGGCAGCATTACAGCCTTTTGACCTGGCTTATTGGTACCACCCCCAGGAGAAAGACATCGAACCTACATTCCAGAGCGTGTTTCAAGGAAAAGCACTCCGCCAAATAGTTTTTTCAGCGGCAGTCGTAGCGCCAGGAGCGCCTCTGGAACATCCTGAATTTTGCCCGGTGACAGCAGAGCTACTTGTAGGTGCAGGTAAAGTCATCTTAAGCCAGGTGGATGCGTGTAGCCGTATACCTGGCGAACCGCTGGCTGTAGAATATTTACTTGGGATAATCAAATACCTTTTGACAAAAGATTAGTCTTTATCGCCGCGCTCCTTCATTTCCAGGATCTCATCGATCACCACGGCGCAAGCCAATAGCAGTACCTGATCCTGGTCGTCATCGATCTCAACGCCATACGAGTCCGTGAGAGCGACCCAGCGCTTCGAGACGTGAGCCACTTCGCGACCGCCGCGGAAGATATCATATTCATGGTGGAAAAGATTGCCACGCGCTTCCAGATCATCCGACCCGGGTAGATCGATTTTGAGGCGGTCGGTCAACGAAAGCAATTTCATGGATACTTTTGCAACCATTCCATCCTGGACATGTATTTCGAAGGAAGGGGTGAGCGCGACCAACTGATGGTGGATGGTCGCCAGTTCATGACCTTTGAGGTCTTTGATGGTCAACTTTCGCCCAATGCTGATGGCGGCGCCATCCACAAAATATACGTCCTGTCCACGGTCGTTTTTGATCATTGAATCGCCGCCAATGCTGATGAGCTTGTGCTTTAGGGTGTAACGCATGGGTAAACTCCTTTTTTTGTTTTGATAATATGAGTATACTCTTGAATGCATCAGACAAAACAAAGATAATGACCAGCAAGATTTTATTGGTTCTTGATATACTTAGCTCATGATTTCGATCACATCTACGGTATCCCTTGCTGAAGAAGAACTGAGCTTCGATTTTATACGCGCCTCAGGGCCGGGTGGTCAAAATGTCAATAAGGTCTCCACCGCCTGCCAACTGCGCTTTGACCTGCTGCATTCCCCCTCGCTCGAGCCGGATGTCAAGGAACGCCTGTCCAAACTGGCTGGCAGACGTATGACGGCTGAGGGCGTGCTGATGATCGAGGCCAAACGCTTCCGCACCCAGGAGCAGAACCGCATCGACGCCCTGGCCCGCCTGGTGGCGCTGGTCCAGCAGGCCCTGGTGCCACCCAAGGTGCGCCGAAGGACCCGACCCACCCGCACATCGTCATCGGCCCGGGTGGATTCTAAGGTTCGCCGGGGGGTGATCAAACGGACGCGGAGGTTTAAGCCGGGAGATTGGGAGTGATCTCACCCCATTCCTGGCATCTCCATTAGAGTTTGAGCTTTATTGGGCGCGTATCCGCATGGATCATTGGTAAAGATGATAACCGCAAGCAAGAATAGACTTATCTTTGAGCTTATGTAACCTTATGAGATACTGTGGGGGTGTTTTTCTCAATCACAGCTTCGCTGTGATTGAGAAAAACACCCATTCATTTTGCGTGGCCGCCGGAGGCTGTTAACGATCATTCGGCTAAACGGCCAGTGTCCGGCTTCGGCCAGCCCTGTTCAACAGCCGCCGGGCGGGCAGCCTGCGCTCCCTCACTGGGCGCCGGCGAGTCAACGGCCAACCGAGGGGAGGTAAGTTTTATAGATCTTGGTGATGCCAAGGTCGATCTTAACGATATAAGCCGGGACGGCGTTGGTACTGAAATAGGCGTAGCCGTGGGTCAGGTCGGTGACCGCGGACGTCAGGGTGTCTTCGCCATCCGGTAAAGTCAGCGCATCGACCCGGGCCATATTGGAAAGCCGCACCCGCACGACATAACCAGGATTCGTATAGGTGCCGAAGTAAGCGTAGCCCGCGGCGGGGGCGATCGCGGCGGCGATCGGCCGGTATTCGCCGGCGTTGAGGACCGCCCGGGCAGTGCGGGTAAACGTTTTGAGATCCACCTTCACGATCCGAGCGGGGGTGTAGGGCAGGTAATCTGACGGGTCGATGGCGAAGTAAGCTAAGCCCCCGGCCGTGTCGATTACCGCCGACCGGGGATATATGCCATCGTCCGCAATCAGGTCGAAAGAGCCGGCCACGGTGAAATTGGCCAGCTTCACTTTTACTACGCGCGCGTTGGCGTAATTGTGGTTCACGGCGTAATAGGCGTAACCGCCGACGGGGTCGATCACCGCTGCGATGGTGGGGTCTTCTCCGTTATCGCCGTAGTCCTTACCGACGTTGATACTCAGGCTGCCGGCGGCGGTGAAGGTGGTCAGGTTGTAGCGGTAGACGGTCGTGTCGATCGCAAAGTAGGCGTAATGGTGGACTGTGTCGATCAGGGGGGCGCTGACGACGGCGTTCCCGGCGGGATTGATCGTCAGGGTGCTGTCGATCGCATGGGTGGCGAGGTTGTAGCGCGCCAGAATGTTGGGATTGCCGGTTGTCCAAAAAGTGTCGTTGGCAAAGTAGGAATAACCGCCGGTGGGATCGATCACCCCGCAAGACATCAGGTTCTGCCCGCTGGCCATCATTGTAACGTTGGCCATACTGAAGGAGGCCAGGTTAACCATCGAAACCGAGGCCGGGCTGGTGGAGGCCGGGAAATAGGCCACACCACCGGCCGGGTCGATCACCCCGCCCAGCACGGGGCCTTTCGCCGCGTCAAAGGTCAGCGTGCCGGTACTGGTGAAGTCAGAGATGCGTACCCGCGTCACCCCCCCGAGCGCGGTGGCGTTGCTGCGGTAACTGAAGTACAGGTTCCCGGCAGCCGGGTCGAGCAGCCCGGAATAGGGGCCTAGATTCGAGGCGATGGTGAGATCGCTCACGCGGGTGAAACCGGCGAGGTTAACCTTGACCACTTTCACCGCCGTGGCGAAATCCCCGGTGGTGAAGTAGAGCATGGCGTGGGCGGCGTCAATCACCTGGGTGTCGGCCCAGGATTCGCCGCTGGCTGCCAGGGTGAGCGCGCCGGCGCGCTTGAAGGTGGCCAGGTTGACTTTCACAATGATGCCCAAAGTTGCGTCGTCGTTTGTCGCGGCGGTGTAAAGGAACCCGTTTGTGGTGTCGATGGAGGCCGAAGAGCAGTTATTTTCGCCAGCATTGAGCGTCAGTACGTTCAGGCGGGTAAATGTGGTCAGGTCCACTTTGACGATCCGGCACGGGTAGCTTTGCATGACAAAATAGGCGAGGTGTTTGGCGGTGTCGATCAGCCCGGAGTGGGGAGTGTTTTCATAGCAGGATGGGAACCCACAGAAGAAATTGAGGGTGCCGACGCGGGTGAAGGTGGCCAGGTTTATTTTGTAGGCCTTGTTAACATTGCTTGAGTCGTTCGAGGCGAAATAAGCGTAACCGCCGGCGGTGTCGATCATCGCCGCGTCTAGGTTGGTTTCGTTCGCGCCGAGGGTCAGCACGCCGGCGCGGGTAAAGGAGTTCAGGTTGATCTTGATGATCTTGGCGGGGTTGGTTCTCGTGCCAAAGTAGGCGAAACCGGCGGCTGGGTCGATCACGGCGCTGTTGAGATCGGTCTCATCGGAGTTCAGGCGCAGTTCGGCAACCTTGGTGAAGTCCGTCAGACGCACCTTGAGGATAATGCCGGGGGAGTTGTAACCATTACGGCTGCCGTAGTAGGCGTAGCCGTGGGCAGAATCGATCACCGCGGCGGGAGTTTCAGATTCGGTGTCATTCAGTTGGAGCGAGCCGACGCGGCTGAAGGGCGAGATGGCAGTGCTCGCCAGGCTGGGGGCGGCTTCGGCCCTACCCGTTTGGGTGTTGAGCGTGCCGTTGGAATTAAGCAGGGTTTCGACGGAAAGATTTTGTGCCGCCGGTCCGCTCGGCAGCGCCGCGGCTGTGACCAGCGTGGTAACCGGCAGCCAGCTCAACGCCAGCGCCACAATCACGACAAGATTCAATATGCGGTTTAATCGTTTGGTATTCATGGTTTTCCTTTTCAGTCCGTCCAACGAATGGGCGGGGAGAAAGACGCTACTGCGGTTTGAGCACAAATGGCAGGTAAAGCGGGTTAATTCCGGCGGCGATGCAAGCGCTGCCCGGTTGATATTTGACCCAATCAAATTGGACCTGTTGCTGACCCGAGTAGGTGAACGGATAACACCAGGGATGGAGAGGATCGAGGTCGGAGCAGGCCCAGAAATTCATCATGATTTTCTGCGGTCCACCACTGGTAGTAACGGGAGTGGGGTCGCCGGCAGTGGAGGTGACGGAGTGGATCAAATGGCCATCCACGTACCACTGGATGCCGGATTCAGTCCATTTGAAGGCATAGGTGTGGAAAGCTGCGGCGGCATCGAAACCCAAATTTGCAAGGTATTCGTGCCCGTGGCTGTCGTTGGTATAGAAATTGAACTGCACCTGGGTGGTGTTCTTACCCAGGATTTCCACGTCGATCTCGTTGTGCGAGCCATTCCCCCCGGGGGGAACGTCAGACGGACCCTTGTAGGTAAAGAATCCGGTATCCAACCCGCTGCCTGAGGCAGCCTTCAGCGAGGCAGCATAGCAGCCATAGCCATAAAAATCCAGGCTGCGGTATTCGCCTGAGGCGTACTTTTGCCCGGAACAACCTCCCGGGCAAGGGGTTTTATTCAAGTTGATGGTCATGATACCGTTACTGTTTACAATGTGGTCGGCGCGCCAGCCGACGATGAAGGGCAGGCCGTTCGACCAGCCGTCGGATTTGGCCCAACGGCTCTGGTCGAAGGTATTCAACTGGTCCCAAAACTGGCTGCCAGTGAGTGGGGCTGCATGAACCGGAAGGAAGCTGATGGTCACAACAGCCAGAATCGATAGGGTGAGTAAGATATTTTTACCAAGCATTTTCATAATAGCCTCCGGATTCATGGTGCATTTATCCTGTCCAGAAAGTTTGTTTTTTGTAATTACATGACGTGGAATGCGGGTGAGAGACTGTTTCCTGGTAGTGGTTATACGGTAAGTGATGCTCGTCGCCGAGAAGGCGCCGCCTGGCGGCGTGAGCCATTCTAATGCTTAATCACCAATGGCAGATAAACGCTGTGGTGGGGCGTCACAGGCATTCCCAGCCTGGCGATAAAGTTCAGGCCCGTCACCGCACCATCAGCGGTCTGGGTGAAATTACCGCCGACATACAGGTCGCTCCCCGTCACGGCCAGGGCAGACACACCATCATTCAATCCGTTGTTGGCCAGTGCCGACCATGCGCCGCCACTATATTTGGCGATACTGACCAGGTTCGGTACCGCCCCGTCGGCGGTCTGGGCGAAATAGCCGCCGACATACAGATCGCTCCCGTTCACGGCCAGGGCATATACATAATTATCCAACCCATGGTGGGCCAGCGCCGACCATGCGCCACTGCTATATTTGGCGATGTAGTCCATGCCCGTCACCGTCCAGTCGCCGGTCGTGAAGAATTTGCCGCCGGCATACAGGTCGCTCCCGCTCACAGCCAGGGCCTGCACCGAATTATTCAATCCGTTGTGGGCCAGCGCCGACCATGCGCCGCCGCTATATTTGGCGATGCGGTACAGGCCCGTCACAGCCCCGTCCTGGGTCTGGCCGAAATCGCCGCCGGCATACAGGTCGCTCCCGCTCACGGCCAGGGCATACACATAATTGTTCAACCCGTTGTGGGCTAGCGCCGACCATGCGCCGCCGCTATATTTAGCGATGTAGTTCAGGCCCGTCACCGCCCCGTCGCCGGTCTGGGCGAACCGGCCGCCGACGTACAGATCGCTCCCTATCACGGCCAGGGCAGACACTAAACCATTCAACCCATTGTGGGCCAGCGCCGACCATGTACCGCCGCTGTACCTGGCGATGTAGTTCAGGCCTGTCACTGCCCCGTCAGCGGTCTGGGTGAATTGGCCGCCGACATACAGGTCGCTCCCAATCACGGCCAGGGCAGTCACACTACCATACAAATACAATCCGTTGTGGGCCAGCGACGACCATGTTCCGCCGCTATATTTGGCGATGTGGTTCAGGCCCGTCACCGCCCCGTCAGCGGTCTGGGTGAAATTACCGCCGACGTACAGGTCGCTCCCCGTCACGGATAGGGCAGACACCTTATTATTCAACCCGTTGTGGGCCATGGCCGACCAGGTATCCGTATCCGGCGCAGCCGGCGTAGACGCGTTGTGGCTCAGGATGGGGCCGCGCGCTGAGTCGAGTGTGACGTTCCAGCCGCACAAATCGAGTGCGCCGTTCGCTCCCAAGCGGGTGTTGAGTGTTCCGTCAGAATTGAGCAGGGGTTCGACAGGAAGCTTTTGCACTGCCGGCGCGCCCGGCAGCACCGCGGCTGTGACTGGCGTGGTAGCCGGCAGCCAACTTAACGCCAGCGCCACAATGACGACAAGATTCAATATGTGGTTGAACTGTTTGGTATTCATGGTTTTTCCTTTTCATTTAGCTCTTGCATCTGCATTTCCGTTTTTAGAAAATCCATCAGCGCGCTGAAATCTGCAAAGCCGCGCCGCTGGCCGGTTTTGGGTTCTTCCAGCACGAAGCGCCACATGGCAGAAGGCTCCCTGGGTTCGCCTGGCTCCTGCCACAGGCGTAGCACGTACACTTGATAACGCGAGTGTGTACCGGATTGGTTCAATGGGTGTCCTTCTTATATTTACTCTACTCGGCGGCCGGTGTCCAACTTTGGTCTGGCCTGTTATTTGCGAACAAACGGGATAAAAGCGACCGGCGGCAGATGCCACGTATAGTGCAGAATTTCGTTGGATCCCACAGTCCAGCCCTTGGTGGCCGAGACCATGACCACAGAGTTGAGGTCATTGCCTACGGGGCTGGCTACACTCTGCCAGGCGCCTCCTGTGTAGTGCAGGATGATGCCCCCGTATCCCACGGCCCAGCCCTGGCTGGCCGAGACCATCGCCACCGACGAAAGGGGGACGGTCGTGGGGCTGGTCACGCCGCCATGCCAACTATCCCCGGTGTAGTGCAGGATGGTACCAGAATCCCCAA
>Ga0182027_10012245_pt1 | contig 12056 bp, 12 predicted proteins | sample 712E1DmetaG_FD_121300 | JGI IMG/M metagenome (GOLD analysis project Ga0182027, IMG submission 121300) | Permafrost microbial communities from Stordalen Mire, Sweden - 712E1D metaG (Illumina Assembly) | ecosystem: Environmental > Terrestrial > Soil > Wetlands > Permafrost | place: Sweden...
CAGACGCTGTGCGGCGGGCTTCAGCATCTGCGTTTCCCTGCAATCCGGCAGGGGCGGCATCGGCAGCGGCCGGCGGCGCGGGGCCTTGAAAGGATCGGTGCTCTGTTCGCCGGAAACGCCGATCTCCCATTCCGCCTTCTCGTAAAAAGGTTCCAGGTCGTCGTAGGTGATGGGCCAGTCCTCAAGCGTGCTTCCTGCCGGCGCGCCATAGATGGATTTCATCCGGAAATCCTGGGCCATATAGCGCCAGGCCATCGCGCCATAGCTCAATGTTCCACCGCCGACGCAGGCTGCATTGGCGTTGTAAGCTCCGTCGGCCGGCCAGACGACTTCAGCATGCCCCTTGGCGTCGACAAACACCCGCGGCTCCTTCTCTTCGTCCGGGCCGTAGGGAATTCCCAAAACGGTGGTCCGCTGGTTTCGCAGATCGTCCTTGCGCTCCTCGTCCGGCGTCACCCAACGGCCGCGCTCAAGCACGACCACGTCCAGGCCCGCCTCCGCCAGTTCCTTGGCAACCACGCCGCCGGCTGCGCCCGAGCCGATGACCACCGCATTGACGTGTTTGAGACTCATGTGCCCTGGGACGTGCGATTGGTTGTGCTGTTCCAGTCGGCGCTCAGCGGCCGGCGGCTGCGCACCGGAGGTGTAGGCAGGCCCAACATCCGCCAGCTGACCGCATCGCGGTTGCCGCCATGACGCGGTCCGCCATAAAAGCCCTCCATCGTGTGCTCGACCACCCGGTTGAAAAAATCGCTGGCCGAGACCCGGCTCCAGACATCGCCAGGCGCCTGACTCGTTTCGAGTTTGCGGAGCAGGTCATCCTGCTGCGCATTGTCCAGGTCGATGAATTCCCCATGGTACAGGGCGCGAGAAGATTCACCCAGCCCCTTGAGGCCGGTCCGGTAGAGCGATTGATAACGACGGTGATAGCCGGCCAGCTTGCGATCGATGAATTCGACCACGCCCGCCCAGGCGGCCCCGGGATCCGCGTCCGCCGGGATGATCCGCTCGCACATTGCATTGACCGTCGCCGCCTCGGATCCGGTGAAAAAACGATGGGATGACTCCCAAAACGAAGACGGCAACTGGATCAGCGGAGCGGCCAGCAGGGTCACCGAGGACGCGCGCAGGAAGTCACGCCGCGTCATGGGTCTGATCGAAGGCACACTGTCCATGTGGGGTCCGCCTTGTTGGGGTATCAGACGGGGCAACGTTACTTCTCCGTGAAAAGCCTCGTCAGCATCGAGTTCATTGATCTGCTCGCTGCGTTCGTCAAGCTTGTCGGACCATGTCTGGCGTAAATCGCACAGCGACGAACTGAGGTCGGCACCATTAGCCACATCGACGCATTCGATTCGCGCCTTATGGATGATGTCGCCGACATCCAAACATTGTGTAGACCACCATGGGCCGATGGCTGGAATCAGGCGCCACGTCTGGTCGCAGCGTATTGAGGACACCTTACCCCACGGGGATTCGAACCCCGAATACTATTCTTGGAATGCCGATCTAAAGGCATCGGTAGTCTCTCATGACGTTTGCCTTACGGGATTCTTAGCGAAAAGATCGGACTCGAATAAAAGCAGCGGAATGTACCCGTTTGGGCTATAATCGGGCAATATTCCGGTGCTCGACAAAAGTCGATTGGATCGACTCCCTATGTTGGCACTTGCCCGACTACTGTGATGGTCGGCACTGACCAGGATTCTCAACACGGCAGTACCGCCCCGCGTGGACCGATTCCAACGAGATCCATACTGTTCACCACTTCCATCGCAGGCCGCCAAGGATAACGCGCGGTGCGCCGATGCAGACCACGCCATTTGTGCTGCGGCCGGTCTCTACGGTAACATCTGTAAGGTTTTCTGCCATGAGATACAACTCTGCATGCTCGGTAACAGCATAATTGGCTCCGATGTCTGCAATCACAGCGTCGCCGAGCCGCAGCGCATTCTCGTCGTCAACGAATTGCCGGCCCATTGACCGCACCCGGAAACGGAATGATAGATTCCTGGATGCCTGCCACCGTGCGCTCAGGACGGCTGTCCGGCGCGACACCTGCGCCATTTGTCGGCCTTCGAGTTGCGTTGCAGCCGAGCATCGGAGGATGATTGGATCGTTGAATATCAAGTTCCCGTCGAGCGAGAATGAAGAACTGGGCTGCCAACTGACCGAGAGCTTCAATCCCTGCACGCGCACGCGATCCAGGTTGACACGCTGCTGAACAAAATACCCTGAGGGCAGCTCTCCGACGGTCGGCGAATCCAACGTTCCCTGGGCGATCGTCTGCTTTCCGGGCGCATCCCGAAGTTCATTCGAAAAGGCCGTTGCTCCCAGTGTAACCGTCGTCATCGGCCTGTCCTCGGCCCCAACCTCCATGCTCGTGATGTGTTCCGTTGGGAGCGATTGATTGGGCTCGGTGACAACGAAGCCCTGGCCATACGTCTCATATCGCTCGCCGAGCGTCGGCCTCCGGATTGATTGCTGAGCGTTGGCAAACAGACGCGTCTTCTCCGTTGGTTCCCAGACAATGCCTGAACTCGGACTGATTCCAGCGCCACTGCTGCTCGAGGATTCAACATTGTCGACAACAGCCCATGTCATATGGTCGAACTCCCGTCTGTGCCCATTGGAGTCTTCCCAGACGTCAACCCGCGCCCCAATTGTCGCGTGAAGCGTCGAAGCAATGAGGATGGTGTGCGAAATATACGCGCCCAAGGTGCCCTGGTCTCCGCCGGCGAGAAGTTCGCGAGTGAAAGCCGCATTCGAAAACGCCAGATTCTCCCGCGCCTCGCCGTGTGTGAGATTGAGGTCGATGCCTGCGAATGTGCGCGACCAGTCGGCATATCTCCATGCGCCTGTCCATGATGCGCCCAACGCCGTCGCGGGTATCGCGAATTCGTCGATCAAAGGAGTCTCTGCCGAACGAGTCTCATCCACCGCGGTAAAGACTCGCTCGGAGGAGCTCTGCTGCACATAGACGACGCCGTTCCACGAGAAACTGGTCGACGGAACGCCGGCAACGGCAATCGAGATGAGATCGCCCCGCAAATGGTCCTGCTGCTCAGGGGCCCCTTCGCTGATGGATTCATGAAATGTTCGGAGCGTCGCCGTGAGTTCGACATTCTCTCCGAGCGGTTGTCTCCAGCGCGCCTGAAAGAAATCGTTCCGGTTCCATGCCGGGCAATCGATCGGACCTCGATCCCTGGCCGCGACAACAGGATAACCGTCCGTTGTAAAGTCCCGGCCGAGAACTTGCAGAACACCGGCGTCAGTCGGCTGCGAGGAAACGAACTCCGCACTTCGCGTGTCGTGATCGCCCATGGCTGTCGCCACCTGCGTGGTGGATCGAATCACTTCCTTGGTCAGATTCGGATCCGGTGGCCCGCCGTCATCCGGTGTGTCGAGAACCGTCTCGATCCTACCCCGAGGCGGAAGCGTCAGGAACTGCACAATGCCTCCTGACGCTCCGTTGCCCCACGCCGTGGCACCGCCGCAAGGGATGACCTCGGCGCCATACAAACCTTCGCGCGGAACCTCCGCCCAGGCGACCCACCCACCAAACGGATCATTGACTGGAACTCCATCGAGCAAAACCCGAAGGCCAGCACCGTCGGAACCCACTCCGCGCACCATGACGCCTTGATCATAGAAGTGAGCAGAAACACCAGCCGCCCGGCCGGCCGTGTTGAATTCAGGCAGTGAGCGCAGCACACCATCAAGAGCAAGCGAAGGCATCTGAAGAACCCCGCTTTCATCAACCGTCTCGACGGAACAGGGCAGGATCTTCGGGATTTGAGGCGTCCGGTTGGGAGTCACCACAGAAGTCTCCCAAACAAAGCCCGGTCCGCCGAAATCAAGACCGAATTGCATATACATATTATAACGACGTTGCTCCTTAGGAGTCCGCTTTGGTTTATAGCGGCTTGCCGTGGTAACATATGCAGGAAGCTCCTCAGTTCCATAGACGACCTCTCCCGCTTGCAAAGGAGGCGCCTCTGTCTTAGGGGCGCTCGTCTCCTCCGCTGGCGCAACCTCGGACGTATGCACGTCGGCAGCACCCGCGGGGTCAGCCAGGTCGCCGACCAGCAAAACCGACGCAAAAGTCATCGCGAGAAGTCCGCCCGACCGAACTCTCACTCGCAGGGGTTTTGAGATCATGCCGGATCAGTTAGCCCAGATGTTTCGCACTGCGGCATAGCCGCAACCAAAAGTGGCACGGGTCGGGAGACCCGTGCCACCCGAGAATCCTCGCACGCCGCGACGATTCTTGATTCTCACCGGTAAAACCGGACAGCCAAGGTAGGGCGGGACTGCCAGGCCCGCCGATGGTCATCGGATCAAATAAACGGCCCGGCGGTCCGTCCCTACCACAAACGCGGTTCAACGGTAAGGCACACCGATTGTTCGAGGTAGTAGCGCCAGTCTTCGACTGGCGGGAATCGCCGGTCACAGACCGGCGCCACTTTGGGTTGTCCCTCGACCCGCTCGGGGCCTTGAGCCTGTCGAAATGGCAGCTGCACCGCATTACGCAATATAACGATTGGCCCAAGATTCTCTTAGGGGAAAAATGTCATCGTTATTCGGCGCGCAGCAGCTTGGTGACATCGACCTGCCCCGCGCGTCGCGCCGGCAGCCAGCACGCTGCCGCAGTCGCGGCCAGCAGGAGCATGGCGACTGCCGCAAATACCATCGGATCGTACGGAGTCGTCTCGAACAGCAGGCTTTGCATGAACCGGGTCAGCGCCAAAGCACCGACGATTCCAAGAACGATGCCGATCGCAGCGGCCATCAGGCCTCGTTTCATCACCAGTCGATAAAGATCCGCCGGTTGCGCTCCCATCGCCAGGCGCACGCCGAATTCGTTCATTCGCGTGTCAACGGTGTACGCCACCACAGAAAATATCCCGACAACGGTTAGGAAGAGAGCGATTGCCGAGAGCACTTTGAGAACCGACAGGGCAAAACGCTCATTGTACATCCCACGATAACGGATTTCCGCGAGCGGAATTACGTCGTACACGGCGATGTCCGGATCGAATTTGAAGATCGCCTGGCGGATTGCTGTTTCGCTTGAATCGCTGGAATCACCCGCAAACCGAAGGATAAAGCTGCTGATATTCAAGGCCCACGGCCCAGGCGAGAAATAGATATGGTAACCGGGAGCACTTCGAAGGGTTTCCCTCATATCGCCCACCACTCCGGCCACGGTCCAACCTTTCCATTGTTTCGGGGCACCGGCAAGCCGAACGGCCTGGCCGATCGGATCCTTGTCGCCGAAGCACCGCGCGGCGAATGTTTCGTTGATTATAACCTCCGACTGCGATGTCTCATCGAGCCATTGTCCACGCTTCAGGACGACGCCGGTCACTTCCCTGTAGTTCGCCGAGAACGTGTCGAACTCTACTCTGACCGGCGTGCCGTCAGGCATCTCCATGGACGTAAATGGATGATAATTCTCGGACATCAAGTTGTCAGTTCCAAATGCGACATCGGCGACATCTGGCACACGCTGCAGGTCATCCTGCAACCGTTTGATCATGGCCAGTTGCGCTTCAGCGCCGGTGCTGTAGCTGTTAGGAAAACCAAGCCACGCTTTGACCCGGTGATCCGTTTCGAAGCCGAGCCTGACATCGTTCAGCTTCTGAAACGTCCGTACCATCAATCCGGCGCCAGTGAGGAGGAGGATGGCGAAGGCAATCTGCAAGACGACCAGTCCACCGCGAAGCCTCGCGAGACGGCGGCTTTCGCCGATGCCGCCTCCTCCGTCTTTCAGCCCTTTCTGGATATCCAAACGCCAAAGGCCTGCAGCCGGTACCAGGACGATCGCGATACTCGTAAGCAGGGCCACTCCGGCAAGAATCGCAAATGTACTCCAGCTGATTCCAACAAACGTTGCCCAACTCAGCCCGTTCAGTTGCAGCGTATTTTGGCCAAGCGCCACAAACAATAGGTTGAGCCCATCTGCAACAATCTTGCCGGCTGCGCAAGAGACGAGAGACAGGCAGAAGCTTTCAATGAGCACCTGCCTGATGATGCACCAACGACCACCACCGAGTGCAAGCCGGACGCTGAGTTCGCGTTTCCTCCCAAGCTGACGCACGAGTAGAAGGTTTGTCGCATTGAGACAAGCGATGGCGTACAGAAAACCGACCGCGCCGCAGAGGATCCAATAGATCTCCGGATGATTCCACTTCTGGAGTTCAGCCAGCGGAATCAGAGTCTGCTTCTTCGCAATCCAATGCGCAGGCCAATCGATTTTTGCGCCCGCCATGGCGGACTCGGCCGCCGCACGCGTCACTCCAGGCTGCAATTGCACGAGGGCCTCAACGATCTGGGTTTCCGGCTTTGCTGGGTTAACCCTGCAGACGAGCGGTCGATATACCTCCGCCCAGAAATTAGTCAGCAGACTCTGGTTGTTTTTCAGAACGCCAACGACCGTGCACACCATTTTCCCAACCACGATTTTCTGGCCCAGCACATCCGGCGATCCTGCGAAATGCACTTGCCAGAAAAAATCGCTGATCACGACGACCTGATTCTTGCCTTCCACGTCCTCGCCGGGAAGAAACCCACGGCCAAGCGCTGGAGCAATCCCGAGCAGCGGGAAGAAATTCGGAGAGATATCGAGACAGTGGGTGGCAATGGGAGAGCCGGCGATCGAGACATTAACTTCTGGAGATGAACTTAGGCCCCATTCCTTGAACACATTACTCTGCTCCCGGTAGATCCGGATCTGCGCATCGACAAGGCAGCCCACACGCAGACCGGATTGGTCCGTATTGCTGACAGCGAAGATATCGGCGGGAAAAGGATTAGCCCGGAACAGAACCCAATCGACGGCATGATAGATCGCCACTGCCGAGCCAATGCCCAGAGCAAGCGTGCCCACAATCGCGAGCGAGAAACCAGGCGATTTGGCGAGGGATCGAACCGTGAATCGAAAATCCTTCGCCAACGACTCCAGCCACATCCAACCGCGCTGATCGCGACACCGTTCTTTCAGCTGATCCACCCCTCCGAAATCGCGCTGCGCTGCGAAGCGCGCTTCCTCCGGCGACATACCGGATTGAACGTAGTGCTCCGCCCGCTCTTCGAGGTGCTCACGGATTTCATCGGCCATCTCCCGCTCAAGCCAGCGCTTCGAGAAGAGCGCGCCGACCCGATAGCGAAATGGTCTCCACCAGTTCATGAAGTCTCAGGTGTTCTTTAGCACATCTCCAATCGCGAATACCATCTGACTCCAGATTTGCTGCTCGTTCTCCAACTGCTTGCGCCCGTCTTTGGTCAAAGCGTAGAGCTTGGCTCGACGTCCTCGCGGAGAGATGCCCCAGTTCGGTTCAATCCATCCCTTCGCTTCCATGCGATAGAGCGCGGGGTACAGTGATCCTTCTTCTACCGTCAACACATCGCGCGAAAGCACGTGAATCCGCTCGGCGATCGCAAATCCATGTAAGGGCCCGCCATTGAGCACGCGCAGGATCAGCAGATCAAGTGTTCCAGAAAGCAGTTCAGGCTTTTTCGGGGGCATGATTAAACCTAGACAATCTAGGTAGATCCGTTGTCACCTAGATAGTCAAGGCTAACGACCAACAATCACGTTTCGGTCGTGACGCCGTCGGCTAACCTCACTACCGGGATTCGAACCCCGAATGTCGTTTTTGAACCCTTGCTCGAAATACGTCGGTAGTCCCCAGCGACTATTCACTTACGAGATTTCTGGCCAAAGAACCGGAACCGAGCAAAACACGCGAAATGGACCCGTTTGGGCTATACACGGGCAATATTCCCCGTGCGCCATTTTTCGCGGATCCACACCTATTACCACTGTGGTCAGAAGCGGCACCGGGCAGCCATCCGCATACGAACTGTTTTGAATGTTCTGCAGTTCCCTCTTCCTGTATTTTGGCGGAACCGGGCCGGAGGGGAGAATGTGCTCTGGGGCCGGAATTGAGGAAATGCCCAGTGCGCGGTTTGCGCCGGCCATGGGTGTCCTTCCGGGCTAACGCGACGGTGCGCCAGTGAGGTTGGATTCCTTGGTCGGTACCCTGATCGTGCTGACCCACCGATTGAACTCCGACCAGGAGTCCAGCGCATCCAGTTGCGTGTTCTTCGCGCTGTCCAGCGACAGGATCAGGGATGCAAAAACCAATCGCGCATCCAGCAGGACTGCCGTCACCAGGAAGACCGCAGGGTTCTTCCCGTCGCGATCAACACCGACGCCCCGCACCGCCGCCCGCCCACCTAAGTCGATCTCCTCGGTCTTGAGCACCTTAAATCTGAACCCCGCGTTCTTTCGGTCATTCTCAATGAACCGAGCCACCGAGCCTGATCGGCAGTAGCTTAAGAACTGTTCCTTCGTCGAGACCTGCGGGGTCTGCTTGAACACCTGAACGGCGTATTGGCCGGCGACCCGCCAGTCGCCACCACTTGCCACGAAATCCACGGACGAGTTGGTATCTGTGAGGAAGCAGGTGTTCTGGAGCGGCCCTTTGATTTCGACGGGATGGTCTTGGAAGCGGTAGTAGCCGTCGGTGTCGATCGCTCCCCGGATCACGAGAGATTCGGCGAAGGCTTTGGGATCGATTCCCGGTGCGGTCTTCAATTGCGGGATTTGCACCCAAACCAGGGCAACCGCTTTGCCGAACTCAATGAGGTAGGCTTCGTGAACGATCGTCACGCTCTGGTGACTAACCAATCGCCCCGGTGCAGCGATTTGCTCGAACTTATAGTATAACGCTCTTCTCCCATTGATGGCTGTCTCTGCGTGGGCTGTTTGCCTCAATTCGCCCTTGTATGCTGGTGTGAGCAGACTCTTGTAGTGATCGATCTCGGCGGGCGCGGAAGCATCCAAGGTCACCCGGGCGGCGTTCGGGGTATGGCGCTTGGCGATATCCAGTCGGTAGATGCACTGATCCAGGGCGGCGGGCCCGAAACTCAGATAATCTCCGTCGTCAGTAAACTGCTCTTTGATTTTGGTGTATTGGTATTCATAGGACCCCACATCGTGAGGGATTCTCACCGAAAAGTAATGGTCCGGTCCGGAATAGATATTGTCCTTGATCGAGCCCTTCAGGAATTTCGGCGCCGGCACCAGATTCCCAATCGATCCACCGGTGGTGGAGGCGTCCGATGCAAAACAGGCGCCGGCCACCATTGTGCCGGCCATGTACCAAAAGAGCGCTCTCATCATAGGCGCATTCTGGATATTTATATCCTCGTTGTCAGCATGAGACTTCGGAAGGCTGCCCTGAATGTATGGTGCCGAGTGACCGGGCGCCCAGGCAACAATCAGAGTGAACACCGGTGATAGTGAAGCGGTTAGTGTACCGTCATGTGAAATGGACGATACGCGATGAGCGCAGGGAACGCGGCAATGCCACCGCTCTGGAGGGTGTGAATTGCATCCTCGATAATCCTCGGCTGCGTTCCTGCTTTGAGGTTCTCAATGCATCGGTCATAATCGTCTGCGGCGCGGCACCCAGCCGCGAAACTTAGCAAAAGGATTACATTCAACAGCGTCTTCATGAAAATCAGCCCAACGTTCAGGGATGAGCCGCCCCGGGCGGCAGAGATTGATTGGAAGGCGGACACTTTCACGTGGTTGGCCCAGATCTCTTGTTGGGCTGGCTCCTTCTCATCTGGAACTCCAATGGATTCGGTACCGCCTCCTCACCGAACGGACGATTGAAGTCGCGTAGCTGGATCAGGAACCGATCGTAGTCAGCGGCGACGATCAAATCTCGGTAATCGGTCCGACCAAGCGCTACCTCTTCTTCCAACTTCTTCAGCGATCCTGCGGCGGGAAAAAGCGCGCAACGGCTCAAGCGATCGGACGCCAAATCTTCGAGCCACAGATGAACCTGACCAATCGCGTCGGCAGGATACTCGTCGATCACCCGATCAACGATATCTCGTGGGTAGTTCTCGAAACTGCGACTTTTGCTTCCTGCATTCATCTTTCGCCCAAATGCTTCACTGATCCGCAGCGCCGGACGGCGGCGCTAGGGGTGCGTCAGCAGCCGGCGTGCCGCTGACCGGCATTCGCAGACATGGCTGGTTCGGCGAGTTCTCGTCAGCGCCCATGACTAGCTTTTGGGCTCCGCCAACTTGGCCCGAAGATCGTTTAGAAACGTCTCTGGCATATGAGCTCCAAGTGATCGAGCCTTCCTCACTTTCGTCCAGGCATCCGCATACTTTCCCTCTCGAGCCAATGACTTCGCCCAACTGGTCCAAATCGGTCCCCAGTGGTCGTTCAGTGTCGTGCTTTCTTGAAATGCTCGATTTGCAAGAGCGAAGTCCCCCGTCCTCTCTTCGGGAGTCGATGCCGGGTTTTCAGAGGCTCTAATAGAGTAAGCTGTGCCAAGGTCAGACAAAACGGCTGGCCTCTGAATGGGGTCTGCACACATAGCTAGCGCCTTCTCAAGAAATCCAACGGATAGATCGAATCGGTTTGCCTGCAGGGCGAGTCGTCCAAACCCCCAATAAGCCAAATAGTTTTCAGGATCCAGAAGCCACGCCTCGTTGTAGCGGCGCATAGCGTAGTCGTAGTCCATTCCATTCAGGTGCTTTCCGGCTTCCTTTGCCCAAGCGATGCTCGCTGCCTTTCGACTCCCAGCAAATCCCGCCATCGCCATCCCTATGAATAGGTCATCACCCTTTCTCTCGCCGTCCGAACGCACTATCTCTGGTTGCCCATACATCGGGAGCTCGTCGTGGGGATTGACCATCGGAGGAGAAGCGCACCCCGCTAAAAGAACGACGGTGATCAAAAGCCAATGGGAACAAGATCTAGCCATGGATGAAGTATGTTTGGCCGAACCCTACCGACCTGCAGCGCCGGGCGGTGGCGCGACGGGTTCGTCAGCAGCAGGCGCGCCGCTGGCCGGGGTCGGCAGTGGGGACTTGTAGGCATCGCGCTTCTCCGTTCTACGGTTTTGGTGCCTCAGCCAAAGACCGGTGAAAGCACCTATGATCAGCCACTGAATGAGCACAGTAAGAGGGAGTAACATGACCGATGCCTCGCCCTGAGGTGGAAGTCCCAGTCCATGCCAGCAGTCACTCAGCCAATCTCCGGGAGCGTCGATTGCGTTAATGAAACCAGCAGTCGATGGAAAGGCTATGCCCACGGGTATCTGGAGCAAACAGAGGCCGAGCCCTACGAGAAGTCCAAGTCGAAATGGTTGCTTTAGACGCATACAATCATGCCTAACGACAAAGGTGACCGATGCCGGGCTCAGTGGCGACCGCTTTCTCCCGGCGCGTGGCTGCCCGGCATTCAGTCCGCCGACTGGTTAGCCGCTGTGTTTATCGCCATGTTTCCGACCGATCGTTTTGGCAACGGCAACTGGCTGCATGGCCGTGGCATTTCGGGCACTCCTCATTATCACACTCGAGAAGGTGGAGGAAACCGGAGGGTGCGCCGCAGTCGATGCATGTGGCATCCTCTTCGCTCAGCACGTACTGACCGGCTTCGCCGCGCTCCTGACCGCACGGAACGCGTGGGTACAGTGTGCCCCCGATTTTGAATGCCTTCTTCTTCTGGGCCTCTCGGAGCGCGGGGGAGAGTTTAGCCATGTCGTTTGTGCGGCATTAAGGTAGGACCGCCGGTTGCCCGACGGCCCCCTCGCAGATCCCGGCGTGCGGTATTCCCGCACCGGGCTCGTTAGGGCAACGCACACGCAGAAGGGTTGGGGTGATCATCGGAGTTCGGCGATTCACTCTTCAATTTCGAAGCACCAGTCTCCCTCTTCACAGATCGGCCTCCCCCTTGCTCTGCGATACATCCAAAACCTCGACATCTTCTGGCTGAAAGACGACGCCCTCGAAGACAGCGCCAATCTCCCCGCCCCCGATGTCATCGCGTCCGAGATCGTCGATGACCTCGAAGCGGCCCTTGAACAGTTCTCCTACCGATACGACAGCGTCTCCACGTGTAATTGGCGACCGAGAATCCACCTATTTCTGGCGGTTTTCGTCTCACCTGCTGCCGAGGGATGGTTCTTCTTCAAACTTCACCAAAAAAGATCTTCTTCCTTCTTGGATAGGCACTTGCG
>Ga0182027_10012247_pt1 | contig 12055 bp, 14 predicted proteins | sample 712E1DmetaG_FD_121300 | JGI IMG/M metagenome (GOLD analysis project Ga0182027, IMG submission 121300) | Permafrost microbial communities from Stordalen Mire, Sweden - 712E1D metaG (Illumina Assembly) | ecosystem: Environmental > Terrestrial > Soil > Wetlands > Permafrost | place: Sweden...
CTCGCGAGCGTTCCTGTGCGAGAATAAAGAGGATCGGGCCGTGGCGCAGCCTGGCTAGCGCGCTTGCTTGGGGTGCAAGAGGTCCGGGGTTCAAATCCCCGCGGCCCGACCAGCCTTTTCAAAGACTTACAGACCCCACCCTCCACCAACACCCCTGGTTGGAGTCCATTTGGAGTCCAAAAACGGACGCCAGGAGCTGACACGCCGGCATTCTCGCCACCCACGCCGGACCTGATCGCGCCGAGTTGCCGGTCCGCGACGCTCAGGATGGACGCGGTTCATCGCACAGCACGACGCTGGTTGATCGCTCAGCCTTCGCGCGGACTCGAATTCCATTCCCCTACTCAGATTACTCACAATACTCAGAATTCACGCACCAAGTTCCATCTGCCGTGTGGAACGTACCGGCGGTGCACTGCGGGGAGGAGACGAAACCCCAGTGGCCGCCAAAACGTGCGATTTGCCGCGATAGGACAGATTTCGTGTTTAACCTTAACAAACGCAAACAGTTGATGCCTATTGACACGAGGCGGCCACCTTGGTATTCTCAGTTTGACAAGCCGCGTTGATTCTGAGCCGGGATTGGACAGATCAGCGAACGGCGGGGGTCAGCGGAAGGCTGGCCCTTTTCTTTTATGGCTCTGCCATACGGCGCTGTAGACTCTCCTGTGATCGCTTGCCATCCGCATCGAGTTGAATCTGGTCATGACTTCTTGCTCCCCATTTGCCACCAATTGGTCGCGAAGCCTGGGGGACGATTCGAGTCGCAGCAAGTGTCGTCTTAGATCTTCAGAGCTCCGGACGTCAAAGTGGAGCCCATTTACTTCGTGGCGAATCACTTCCTTCAATCCTGCTGAATTCGCGGCTATAACCGGACAGCGATAAACAAATGCTTCCAGGACGGTCTGGCCGAACGACTCATCTGGGGAAGGTACAATACAGGCGCGCGCGGATCGGTAGATCGTTGCCATCTGATGTCTATCAAAGGTCCGAAAGACGATATCAATCCCAAGTCTCAGAGAAGCACGGCTGGCCATAGAACACAGATCTTGAAATAGTGGGTCGGTCTCTGAGACCGTCATGAGAAACCGCGCACCAGCAAACCCTTCTTGCTTGACCAGATCTGCAGCCATGCGAATGAAGACAGAGGGATCTGTGTGTTCGTCTCCTCGCACAGGACAAAGGTAATACCGATCGCCTTCCGAAAGCCCCAGACTCCTCAGTAAATTGACATCGTTGGGAAAGGACGCCAAGTGTCTCGCACTTACCCCGTGATATACGACATCGACGTTACGTTCAAGGAAGCCACGCCCCTGAATGGCGTCACGGCTTGCTTTGCTCGGAACGATAATATGATCAACAAGGCCGTATTTCGCAAGCAGGCGAAGGTATGCTTCTTTAGCGTTTGATGGCGTACCATTCTTCGGTGCAATGACGGCGCGATGCATCGTCGCGACCAGCGGCACCATTAGCGCGGTCGCCAATATTGAACCATAGTAAATCGCGTCGAAATCGTGTGCATGGATTAGGTCGGGCAAGCGCTCGTCTCGCCAACCCTCCAGCATGTATTCAATGATCTCTTGACCCAAAACTCGCCTGGGGTCGAAGCTTGCGAGGTCGAAGTGCGGAACTCGATACACCTGAATTGAACCCTTCTTGACCTCCAAGGTAGAACGCCGGGAGAGCCGCAGCGTCCGGGCCGTGGGTGTATCGAACGTGCCTCCGCAGACGATATCTATTGCAAATCTGCCGGTCGCCGCTAAGGCTTGTGCCAGTGACTCGACATGGGTAGCAACACCACCGACAGCAAGCTTGGTCCCATGCTGGCGATATGCGGCGCTCAGGAAAAGGAGCCTCTTCTTTGGTTTTTCTGCCGGACTTTGTATGCTCATGGGCTTGCTGTTGGTACTTGACTAGCTGCCTGTGGTAGAAGTGCTTTTGTGGTCAAATCCATCAAGTCCTGCGTATTAGAATCAACGACTTGCGGAGTCGGATTTTGAGCAATTCGATTTTTACCACGGCCTGCTAGCCCTCGATGTCCGGCAAAATAGGCAAGAACGGCCAGATCAATCGCAGGTTTTCAGGCCTTTAAGTAGTCTATAACAGTTGCCGCCGATTAGTTGCGAGGAGTCAAGATCTGTCAGGTTCAATGGCCTCAGGGGCAAACACGCCGACGGAATTCGGCGGCTCCAATGTTTTCTGTTAGTGAATCGCTGGAGCCCTCTACTCCTTTAAAAACCCGACAAACCCGACATTCCGGTTGCAAGGTATTGATTTCACAGGCACGAGGCTTGTCGGGTAGCCCGAGAAACCCGACATACAACCCGACAAATTCAGACCGAAAACCCGACAAATCTCCAGCGGGTGGCTTGCTGCGGCCACTCGGTACCCCGGGGCACGACCTCTGGCTCGCTAGGACGCCTGGCTTCCGCACGATCCTGGTGCTGTTCAATCTGCTCACCGAGTTCCAGCGTGCCGCCGGCCTGAGCGGCTACCGCGAGCCCGTCACGCTCCGCACCCAGGTGCTCACCTGTGGCGCCATCCTCGGCCGCGCCGGCCGCCACCTAGTCCTCCACATGGCCCGAAGTTGGGGCGGCCTCGAAACCCGCATCCCCTTGCTCAACAGCGTCTTGAACTGGCAAATCCCAACTTCGCCGAAGTTGGATCAGGCCCTGCGAACCTGAGCCCAAACCCGGCGCCAAAACGACACTCCCAGGAGGTGCTATCGGGACGATCTGCTGTCAGCTTCGGAATTCAGGCATATACGGTCAGGGCGTGTTATGGCCAAGTGTGGCAGGCCGAGGGCATCTCCCTCGCGGAGAGAACCAATAGTAGATCTCGCCGAAGGCGCTCCGAAAGGGCCAGTATCCTGAATCACCTTGATGGCCGCCTCTTTCGCCTCCGACGGCGCTTTGGTTTCTTCAAACGTGGACCCATGGACGGTTTCGTCGTAGAAAAGGCTTGCCTGGGACTCAGTTAGAGATAAACCTGAAAAGCGCGCTGTACTCGGTTCGCCCAAAGCATTTGAATGCTATGCCCGAAGGGTCGAAACGACCCAACCGGCGCACCGTTTCTCCAATCCGGCGGGCTTCAGTTTCGTCGCCGCCGAGAATCGCTATGCGGAGTGGCCTATGAGGTCCTACGGCAGTCCCGGATGTGCAGAAGGAGATTAGGAAGTGCGACAAATTGTCAGAGGCCGGCATGCTGTAGCCCACGATGACGAGGGTGTCGGCTTCAGCAACCCGCCGCGCTGCTTCGTGCCATAGGTGGACCATTGTTCGAGTTTCCCCGAATAACTTCATGTATGAAGGAAGGGTAACGGGTGGCCATTGCGGAATATTGCCGAGGTGGGCGTAACAACCAGGGAATAGTTCTTCGTCAACTATGACTTGTAACCACTGCTCTCCTCCACCGCACACCATCTGAGTAATCCCGAAGTTCACGGAGCCGTGAAGCTTCAAGATAGTGATAGCGTTTGGACTGGCAGGCATGGTCGAGCCATACTCCCTGCGCGGATCGAGACCGGGTGCACCGCCATAGCCCCCGCAGGGTGTCCAAGTACCCAGTTGGTAGAGTATATGTTCCAAAAGGCAGTCGTAGTTGAAACTGATGATTGCATCGCCTCGGCGAAATAGATCGCTACACAGCGCCGCTGCATCCCTCCTCGCCGTGTTGGGAACTTGAGAAAGAGAAAGCCGGTTCCTTAAGAACTGTCGAACTTCATCAATGTGGCGTTCCAGTTCCAGCCTCGCTGCGCCAGGTTGTCGGCGCCTAATATCCATGTCGAGGCGGGTAATCACGATCTCTATGTCAAACGGCTCGTTGCCCTGAAGGTACTTCGACAGGAAAGGTAGTTTGCTGAGCAACTCATTTCCGAGGGCGCCCATCATCGGATAGCAACCCGCACTTAACTGGCTTGAGAATCCGGCGCCGACGACGAACACTCGCTGCAGTGATTGGGGCGACCGAGCCGTTCTGAGGCAATGGTTCAAGCATCCAAATAGCGTACCGGCCCGTTGCGCAAATCGATTGAGCGGCTTCATTGCGCCCAATTCTACCCGACGATGAAGATGCTGTGCCTGCGCATCGATGACGAAACACGCCAGAGGTCGTGCCGTCGGCGACCCGTAGACGTGATCGGCTCCGCGGACCCACTGCCGGCCCGCCTCAGCCCGACGCACACGTGCCGTACCCCTGGGGCTCTACTTCCACGACGCCTGTTTGTGCTCCTGCAGCCGCCCCGCCAGCTCTGCAAACGCCCGCTGTCTTCTCGCCCGCGCTCAATGGGTTTGCGGATCCCAAGCCATTTCCAAGACGCATCTTCCTGCTACGTATCGCCTCGGTGGCTTGGGCATTACACGTCAGGTTGCCGGGACCGGGACATCAAGGGACTGACCCGAGAACGGTGCCCGTCATCAGAAACCTGGGAGGTCATCGGGGGCATGGACACTGCGAGGCCCCTGAGACCGCGGCTCGGTGAGGGTCCATACATCGGTTCTCAGGATCATTCGAGCGTAAGAAAATCCGATCTCGATTGCGTTCCGAAGCGCCTTGGCAGAATCCAAGATACCTGCGTCAGCAAAGTCTTCAAGAGATCCCGTTTCTGTATTAAAGCCTACGCTGGCAAGTCCACGCCGCTGTCGTTCAGATTGCATTTGCACCGGACTTTTCTTAGAGCTCTCGACGAGGATGCAGAATGGCCGCTCAAGCGCATAGCCGATTATATCTGCCCCCGCTTGTTGCGCCTCCGACTCAAAGGAAACGGCCGCAATCGCAGCTTTGGCATTAAGGAAAGCCACTCCACCCCCATACACACAACCCTCTTCAACCGACGATCGCGCCGTATGCAACGCGCTCTCAGCTCTATACCTTTGGTCTTCAGCATCGTGAGGAGTGCTGCCACCGACCCTGATTGCTGCAATGCGGCCGGCAAAATTCGTGAGTCGCTCTTGTAGCTTCTCGCGGTCGAAAGAATCCCAGGCTCGCGCAATCGCTGTCCGAAGATAGTTGACATGCAATTCGACCGTAGCCGGTTCGCCTCGTCCTCCCAGGATTGTAGTCTCTTCCTTGGTGACAGTCACACGGTCGGCGGTCCCGAGATCGCTCAGATCGGCGTCCGCCAGACTGAGCCCGATATCTGCGGTGATCGCTCGGCCCCCAGTTAGAATGGCAATGTCTTGCAGGGCGGCGGTCCGACGATCCCCGGTGCCAGGCGCTCTGACAGCGGCGCATCTCAACGTTCCACGGATATTGTTCACAACGAGGGTCGCCAGAGCCTCGCCCTCAACATCCTCCGCGATAATCAGAAGAGGGGCGCCGGTACGCGCGACTCGTTCAAGTAGAGGCAGGATTTCCTTCATGCTGGAGATTCTTCGGTCGTAGATCAGCAGACGGCAGTTCTCAAGATCAGACTGTTGAGTTTCCGGATCAGTGGCGAACCGATCCGAGAGATAGCCGCGATCGAAGCGCATGCCCTCCGCTAACGACAGATTGGGCTCCGTAACGTTGCCGGATTCGATGGTGATGACGCCGTCTTGCCCAACCTTATTCATTGCTTCGACTACCGCAGAGGCAATTCTCAGGTCGCCGGAAGCACTCAACGCAACCTTGAGCAGAGCATCACCCTTAGTCGGTTGAGATTGTGCAGCAAGCGACGAAACTGCGGTCTGTGTCGCCCTCTCCATCCCTCGGAGCAGGTCCTCAGTGGCATGTCCTTGGCTAATTGCCGCGTGCCCACGAAGAAGCATCGCATGGAAGAGGAGTATGGCTGTTTTCGTGCAGTCCCCTACGGCGGCGAGCACCAATCGGGCCATTTGCCTCATCTGCTCGATCCCATTATCCTCAAGGACATTCGCAGACCTAATGCCGTTTGCGATATCAAGGCCCCGCCTTTGGGGTAGGGCCCCATGAGCTGTGGTGGATACTAAGACGGTTGCGCCTAGGGGGCCGTAGGCCTTCTCGATGAGACGCTCCAGTTCCGCTACGCCCCGAAGAACGATTTCGCGAGGGTTGTCGATGCTAATGGTCGAATCCGCTCCCCCCGTCTGCGCAATAGAACCGGTGTCATAGGGCCAAGGGAGTTCCGTGTCAACCTCGATTTGGGCTAGGGTCGCTGCGATCGTCTTCTCGATTGCTTCGGCCAGATGGTGCTCCCAGAGTGCTTCCTCGGTGTCGTAGATTATGCAGCGTCGGTGACGGTAGTCAAACGGAACGTCTTCCATCCGCTTCGCAATCAGAATGGTCGGTACACCTAAGGAGTGGCACATTCCCAGTTCATAGTTGACGTTTGGGTTGCGGTCTGTGACGTCCGCGATGATCAAGCGGGCCCGCCAGATAGCCTCCCAAATATCCCGAATGATCGGCTTAATACCGTAAATCTCATCGGCACGGAGTGCAGCCAGCCCGGCGTTGCCCACCGCACGTTTGATTACATGCTCGTAGTACCCATCGAACGGCGCTCCAAAGGGCATTAGCACGAAACAGAGCTTCTCGTCGATCTTCGGCCGATAAACCATGACTCATCACAGCATACGCTTCGTGATGGCGCGAAGACACCCATGTCAATGCCACGACAATAGGAAAACCGAAAGGGAGATGGGTCCCCTGAAACGCCGCCAACGCCAGTTGCCGAGAAAAGGGCTCCTGACCACCCGGGCGAAAAGTCGTACGTCGGACCGATGATCGGAACGAAAACGGGCTTACGGAAAGCCACCAGAACATCGCCCTCTCTTTCGTCCGGTTCACTTTACTGTTGACGACTGAATTTCGCGCCTGATATTCAGGAGGTGGCTGCGGCGTCCGCCTTCGAGAGACGGGACTCTCGTAAAACTCCCTCCCTTTCTTCCCGTGCCCAAAGTGTACCCCGATGAAAGTTGAACGGCAGATCCCGTACTACGCCCCTGATGGCGCGTCTCTTGGTTACCGCACTCACGATGCGGCGAAGCGTCTGATCGAAGGCGGATACGTGAAGCCGTCGTGGGGCCTGAAGGGGCATCTCAAAGCCATCTGGCTGCTGAGCCCCAATGGCGGTAACCCCATTCAGACGCGGGCGCCACAGGGTACCAAGTACAGCGTCATCGAGAAGCTGCAGCACGGGCGCTGTTGGAAGCTGCGCAAGCTGGATGGATGTGACGAGGACGGTGCGCCGTTCTCCGCTCGCAGCGCGTTCTTTCAGGTGGTGGCCGATTGCATGGCGGGGTGAAAAGGAAAAGCCAGGCGGCCTGCCAACACACGGCCTGGAAGCGCGGCGCCTTTAGTCGCCCGCGTTGGGCGGTGCCCGGCGCGGCCAAGCCCGACGCCAAGGCCGACACAACGGACGCGACACGGGCCAACGTCGGCGCAACGGGGGCCAACGGTCGGGTAAATCCCTGAGACCTGAAACGCAAGAATCGGCCAGCGGGGACAGTCCGGCGCGCCGCAGGACCCGCGAAGAGAACTGCTTTAGATGCCGATGCTTCCGAAACGTGGTTGCAGCGAACCTAATTGTGGCGGCGTCGCCGCGGCAGGCGATTCGCGGTGCGAGGAGCATGCGCGCACGCATCGGACGGCTTCGCAGCGTCTCTACGACAGCCAACGTGGCAGCCGAGTTGAGAGAGGCTACGACAGCGATCACCAGCGTCTGCGGGTGCTGTGCTTCCAGCGAGATGAGTGGCGCTGCAGAGTGTGTAGGTGGGAACCGGACGTGGTGCGAGACTGCCGTCTTGCCGGCATCGAGTCGCCGCCGGCCGCGGTGGTGCTTGAGGAGCTGCGCCAGGCGAAGAACGCCGGCGAGCGGCACCCCCACGCCGACCACGTCCTCCCGATCGTTCTCAGCCCGGGTCAGCGTCTAAACCTCGACAACATGCAAACGCTCTGCGACACGTGCCACAGGCGCAAGACGTTGAAAGAGAATGGCTTGCGGCCGGTCCAGCGGATGGCTGCGCAGGGCCCCGACCGGTAGGCCGGTCAAATACCTGGGGCTCGGTGCGGCTGACCAACGCTGGCCATTCGCGTGACAATCCGCGAAATTAGATTTTTTGTTTTGAGCCGATTATGCGGAAATGCTCAGCAAATCGAAGGTTTTTGCCATCGAAAAAGGCGTTTCACTCACTCAAAATGGCACTTTTTGTCTGCAATCGACAGATGGCAAAGGGCTTACCCACTCCAGACCAAGGAAAAGGCGGCGAGTCGCCCCGCCGCCCCGTGCCTGTCCTGCGTTGCCGAGCCTTTCCCGGCCACGCCGAGCCGGGCCCAGCCCGTCCTGGCCTCGCCTGCGTTGCCCAGCCCAGCCACGACGTGCACGACCGGGCCTTGCCATGCCAACCAACGCCGTCAGTTTGGCTCGGACGGTAGACGAAGTCAATGACCGTTCTGTTCGAGGATTAAATGCGAGGACGTAAACGACAGTCCGCGGCGTTGCAGGTTGTTCAGGGTGATCCTCGCCGAGTTGGCAAGGCCAAGCTCGAGGCCAAGGCGGCGTGCGAAGTGAAGGCGGCGGACGGGCTGCCGCCGTGCCCTCTGTACCTCAAGGGCTACGCCCGCGGCGCTTATAACTTCTATCGCCGGGAGTTGCAGCGAATGGACGTCGATCGCCGGCCCGACGGGCACGCGCTCGAATGCGTCGCCTTGGCTTATGAAGACATCGTCCTGTCGTCCAAAGTGCTCGCGAAACAAGGCCGCATCGTTCCGCGGCGGGCCAGATCCGCCGACGGCACATGGACAGTCATCGGATTGGCGACGCACCCAGCACTGCGGCAACGAAACGCGGCGATGCTGATCCTGCGGGCATTCGCGGCGGAATTTGGCTTGACGCCTACCAGCAGACTGCGGCTGTCGGTGGAGCCCGCCGACGACGAAGAGGACGATCTGTTCAAGCTTCTGTCGCAGCCGCGCACGAACCGGCGCATTTTCCCGGAGGGTGCGTGATCGCCGGCGCCAGGATCATGGGGATCTGGATTCTCCTGGATCATCGTAGGCAAGAAGGCGATAGGTCAGATCGCTAGGCGGGTAGTGGGTCAGGTTGAATTTATTCGCTGTGCCTTCGCAGTGAAGTGGGGGCGTTTAGCCATCATATGACAGCCGCAATTCTGACCAGCATGCGCGAGGGCGATGCGATAGCATGGTTCCCCGAGGAGCACCAGCGCGGGCTGGTGAGTCTGTGGAGCATGCGCACACTAGACCTTTCCGGACTGATTTCTGCGATCCGGAACGTTGAGATTACGGCAAGCCTTATCGATGTCGGCGACCCATCTCACGTTTCGGCCGCGAAGGCGAATCATGATGAGAGTCTAGGTCGGTTATTGCTTTTGTGTCAGAGTCTAGAATTTAGCATTTCTGCAATAAAGATTCAAAAGACGCTCGATTTGCTTAGGCTGAATTTGAATAGAACAACCCGCGGCGTATTTGAACGCGCGTCGGCAGTTATTGCTTCGACCATTGAGGAAGAGGCATCGGCACGCGCGTATTATGTGCTTGCTCCCGGAAAGTCGGAATACTATGCCGTACGCGACCCGCTCGGCGAAGCAGTGTCGCTAGCTTTTCCATCTACGAAATTCGATGCCATGGAGGCGTCGCGGTGCTACGCGCTTGGAAGAAACACCGCCTGCGTTTTCCACTTGATGCGCGTATTGGAATGGGGCCTGTCAGCGCTAGCCACTGCCTTTAAGGTTGAGTTCAAGCACCGAAACTGGGAGCAGGTCATTCATGACATCGAATTGGCGATTGGCGATCCCAACCAGCTTAAGGCTCTAGGTGGAGACTGGAAAGATGACAGAGAGTTTTATAGCCAATGTATTAGCTATCTCAGGATCGTCAAGGATGCATGGAGAAATTACACGGCCCATGCGCGCGGAAAATACGATGAGCAGGAAGCATTTGAGTTGATGGGTGGTGTTCGCGGTTTCATGCAGAAACTGTCGTGTCGCCTGGCGGAGGCGCTACCCGAGTAGCGCTATCAGTTCACAGAAGCAGAAAAGCCCGCCGCGGTCGGAGCCGGGCGGGCCGGGAAGGGAGGCGGTCTCTACTCCGTGACCTCATCCACCAAGTGCGCCAGCCGCTCCGGCACCTCGCAATCGTTCAGGACCAGCCAGCGCACGGCCTCCTGCTCGCTGATCCATTCACATGAATCGCTCCGGCCTTGGATACGCGAGCAGGTCTCCACGTAGAACCGACCCTTGCGCGACTCGTACAGCGTTTGGTCAAGCCATTGCGAGCCTGAGGTCGGTGTCTGCTATCAGTTCGCGGAGGGCCAATAAAGAAGCATGGTCAGATGGCATAGCCCCATCGTGGGGCATCCTCATGCGAAAAGCAACCGCTAGCTGTTTCCCCTTTAACGCACATTTCAGGCACCACCGAGCAGCGCGATATTCTGGCATAGGGCTCCTGTTATGTCTTTTCAGCTTTTCTCCAATTCATTTGCGGAAGGCGGATGGATTCCGGAGTTGCACTCGTGCAAAGGTGCCGACCTCTCACCGTCGCTGGTATGGAGCGGTGCACCAAGGGACGTGCGCAGTTTCGCGCTCGTAGTCGAAGATCCGGACGCACCTTCCGGCCCGTTCTGTCACTGGCTCGTATATGATATCCGGCCGGACATGCACAATTTGGCGCAGGGCCTCAAGCCCGGCTCGGTGGGAGTGAGCGGCACCAACGATTTCGGCCGGCTGGGTTATAGCGGCCCGTGTCCGCCCAGGGGATCGGCGCACCGGTACTATTTCCGGCTGTATGCGCTCGACGTCAACACTCTCGGTCTGCGCCCGGGAGTGGGACGCCGGGAATTGTTGCAGGCCATGAACGGGCACATCCTGGCGGAAATGCAGTGCATGGGCCGGTTTCAACGGCGCTAGGACTTACCAGTTCGTGATCGAACCATCCGACCGGAACCAGGTCAGCGCCCGGTTGGCATCCTACCGCCGCAGAAACCGCTTCACGTGGAAATACAGGTTGACCATGCACACGGCCACCGCCACGGGAACCAGCACTCGCTCTGGCACATCCGGATATATTGCTGCCTCCAGGTGGTGAACCAGGAATGGCTCCCGATACACTCCAGCGCCGGCCTTCGATTCGAGCCACTGTTCGAGCAACGTCAACGGACAGGGCCACGGTGCAATCTCGATGAAAACGCCGTAGATCAGGGAGCCGAAATGGAACCACCGCAGCACAGGCCGGTTTCGGGCAACCAGCCAGCCGAAGATCACCCAAACGATCCAGGTTAAATGAACCGCCAGGACCACAGTCGCCAGGGCGCCCCAAGCATTCATGTCGGCCTGCGGGTCCCAATGCACCGCAGATCTCCATTATCTCGACGTTTCGAACGATTCGGTCAGTTCTCGCACGCCACGTCTCCGGTGACAACCAGGCCATGCTTGCTGGCGAGCGTCGAGATGAAGCCACGGATGGTCTGCTTCCGCCATCCGCGCGATCTGATGGCACATGTCCGGGATACCGATCTGAGAACCAAGCAAACGCGGGACCGGATCATCGCGCCGTGACCCGACGGCGCCCATAACCGGCGACTTCGTCACTCCTCGTCGCTTCTCGTTCCCGGCGCAAACCCTTACGAGAAGCAGGATGTGCTTGATCATGGCTGGGGCCTCACTACGAGAATGCGGTATTCATATCCGTCCAGTTGCGTGACCAGCGAGCCGTCGGTCAAAGCCGACGCATCGACGATGACGGCCTTTCCGGTGACGGTGTCGGTTACGGCCAATTGGCCGGAATGGAATGCGAGGGCGTCGGGCTGAACTCGCAGGACGATGTTCTTGCGCGGCTCGGGGCTGGTATTGGAGACCACCACCAGGGCCTGATCGGGCTTGGAGTACAGGGCGCCGTAGACGTCGTCCCAACCGGTCCGGATGACGCCGGAGTCTGCGTTACGGAAACGATAGTCCTGCAACTGATAGGGCTTGAAAGCGCGGAACAGTTTCAGAGTCACTTCGGTCACGTCATCTGTGAGGCCGCCGGCCCAGGGGAACATGCCCAGGACGACGAGTTGAGAGATGTTGTTACGGTTGCGTTCGAGCGCACGATCTTCGCGGTAGGAGGGGCAGGGGGAACGCGGGATGCTCTCGGCAAGCAC
>Ga0182027_10012248_pt1 | contig 12054 bp, 10 predicted proteins | sample 712E1DmetaG_FD_121300 | JGI IMG/M metagenome (GOLD analysis project Ga0182027, IMG submission 121300) | Permafrost microbial communities from Stordalen Mire, Sweden - 712E1D metaG (Illumina Assembly) | ecosystem: Environmental > Terrestrial > Soil > Wetlands > Permafrost | place: Sweden...
TAAAATAATAGAAAGGATTGAACTTGCCGGTCCGGGGTTTATTAATTTTTATTTTACTCAAGAATTTAATTCCGGAATTGTTCGGGAAATTCTTGCTGATAAAGATAATTATGGCAGATCAACTAAATATTCAGGAAAAAAAGCTATTGTTGAATTTGTTTCTGCGAATCCTACCGGACCTTTAACTGTCGGACATGGACGAAATGCCGTTGTGGGGGATACTATATCCAGTATTTTGGAATGGGTTGGTTATGAAGTAAACCGTGAATATTATTTTAATAATGCCGGCAGACAAATGAGGGTGCTTGGTGATTCAGTTCGGTTACGTTACCTAGCAATGATAGGCAATCAAATTGAATTCCCACAGGATTATTATCAGGGGGAATACATAAAAGAAATTGCTGCAAAGTTAAAAGAAGAGTATTCAGACAAACTTATTGATGAAAACAGCGAAGGTGTATTCAAGAAACAAGCTGAGAAAGAAATTTTTTCGGATATTATTAAAACCCTCGATCGCATAAAAATCCGGATGAAGAATTTCTATAATGAACATAGTCTATATGAAGAGGGAAGAATTAATGCTTTACTTGATTTATTCAAAAAGCAAAATTTGACATATGAAAAAGAAGGAGCAGTTTGGTTAAAGCTGACTGATCTAGGGAATGAAGTTGATAAAGTAATTGTAAAATCTTCCGGAGAACCTACCTACCGATTGCCCGATATTGCATACCATATTACAAAGTATGAGCGGAATTACGATTTAATTGTTGACTTGTTCGGATCTGATCATAGTGCGACATACCCGGACGTGATGGCTGGAATGCGTGCTCTCGGATACGATATAAGCAAAGTAAAAGTACTAATACATCAATTCGTAACTATATTGGAAAATAACGAAGTTGTTAAAATGTCTACACGCAAAGCAAATTATATTACTCTAGATGAATTGATTGATGAAGTCGGTAGTGACGTAGTTCGTTATTTCTTCAACATGAGAAGTATTACTAGTCATTTGAATTTTGATATAGATCTTGCTAAAAAGCAATCGGATGAAAACCCGGTTTTCTATTTGCAGTATGCTTATGCAAGAATATCCTCGATTCTCAGGATGACTAAATCTGAAGGATTGGAATTTTCAATCGAAAATCTGAATTTACTTAAGGCAACTGAAGAACAGAATTTATTAAAAAAACTTTTCGAATTTCCCGATGAAGTTCTCTACAGTGCAGAATATTTTGAAACTCATCGTATACCCGGTTATCTTGAAGAGTTGGCTGGCTTGTTCCACAGATTCTATACTGAATGTAGAATAATAGGCAGTGAGGAAAAACTTGCTGAAGCAAGAATTTCACTTTGCATTGCCGTTCAGACTGTTCTTAAAAACGGATTATCAATTCTTTGTGTAAATGCCCCTGAAAAGATGTAATCTAATGCGGGATTGCCACAGAAATTGCAAATATTTTTGCTGCTCTGGAATTTAACAAAACTTTCCCACACTCTGAGATTGTTGATCCTGTTGTAATAACATCATCTATAAGAAGAATATTTTTACCTGATATTTTTTTATTCTTCTTCACTAAAAAAGAATCCTTAACATTTTCTCTGCGTTCTATTATGGAAAGATGAGTTTGTGAATTGGTGAACCTATGTCGTTTAAGCAAATTTGCCGCAATTGGTATATTTAATACCGATTTTATTCCTTTGGCAATAAAATAGGATTGGTTGAACCCGCGTTCCGCTCGTCTTATATGATGCAAGGGAACTGGCACAATGTATTCGATTTTCCAACTCCTAATTTTAGCTTCTAAATTGCAAGCAAGTAAAGTACCTAAAAAAAATCCTATTCTGAATTTTCCATTATATTTGAACTCATGAATTATATTATGGACTTCTTTATCTTTTTCAAAATAATAAAGCGACATAAAATCAGAAACAATTCTATCTTTTTTAAACTTATCTTGAAATTCAGTTAGAATTTTTTCTTCACTTACTCTATTTAGTCGAAGGAAGCATTTACGGCAGATTATTTCTTCTGTTAAATCTAATTTAGATTTACATGATGGACAAATACGGGGAATAAAAAAATCGAAAAAGTCTTGAATAAAATTCATTTTGTAAAATGTGTTATGCCATTATCAGCGAGATGCTTCCCACATTTCCGGTCATTTAATTCAATATGATTAAAAAACCAATTTCTGATTCCTTTCAATTGCTCTGTGCCCATCTGTTCTTCACCTATTGCATATTGTTCTGTTTTTTTTAGAATTTGATTATAAAATCTGTCATGCTCAAGTTTATGCGAAAAATAACTTAAAAATTGAGTTTCTTTCATCAACCGTTCTTCAGTCTCAAAATGAATTTCTAATTTTTCAAGTAATAATCTTATTTTGATTAATACCGCTTTCTTATCAAGAATTAAAATTGATTTGTAAATTGAATTAATCTGATCCGCTATGGCTTTGTGTTGCTCATCGATAATTTCTACATCGACATAATGGTCTTTTTCAAATTCCATGAAATTCATTTTTCCCTCCTATAATATTTAAATCATTCCAGCTCTTTTACGTAAAATCCATTCAACTGCAAATAAGCAAATTAAAATACATAGTATTATAGCATTTCCCCATAAACGAAATTCACTTGTAGTCTTATTTTCCTTTGCGGGATTATTATTTATTTTAATGAGCATTTCTTTTAAATTAGAATAATCATTAATTGAATAATACTTTCCATTTGTGGATTTTGCAAGTGATTTAAGAAAATTAGTCTTCATCTGCGTATCAAGTCTTTCAACTTGTATTTTTTCGATGCTGAATCTCCCAAAAATACTTTTAATATTTGAATTGTTAATTCCGGCTGTACCTTCATAACTAAAATCACCTGCTTCAGAGGGAGTATAGCTTAATGTATAAATTCCATTTCCTTGATGAGAAAAGTTAAAATTGGTTTTGTGCCCTTTTTCTGATATTAGAAGATTAATGTTTGCCGTATCGATAGTGTTAAGAGTTTGATCATATAATTCTGCAGTAAACTCAACCTGCTCATTTTGAAAATAGGTTTTCTTATCTGTAGTTATACTAAACTGCTTATTCTTAGGTGAAGCACTTAGCCATTTAACAATATCATTTATAAAATTAATAAAAAATTCGGGATATCTATCGGCAGTTTGTAATTCCCAATTCCATATATCTCCTGCAAGAATCGAGAATGTTCTTTGCTGGCCAAGGTTTCTTACGACTATTAAAGGGTTATTTAAATTAATATTTCTGACATTTGATTTCACTAATACATTGCTACCAGGTTTATTTGTGAAACCAGCAGCAAATTGAGTGATTGGGGGTAGATTATTCCAAATTTCTTTTCTATTCCCAGAATTAGAGAAGTAAACAGAATAATTATCGCTTATTAATTCCGGCTGTACCTTAATTGTTCCTCTATTAGCTGAGTTTATTGAAAAAGGCAGTAATTTTTCATAAGTCATTAATTTTGTAAGATCTACTCCACTTGAAATCATAATTAAATAGGGTTTATTTGATTTTTCAATTGAAGAAAATACTTTATCAATCAAATTATAGGGTGAATTCCCGGATGGGAAATCAATTAAAAATAAAATATCCGAACTATCTATAATAGTTGGCTTTATATCATTCCAAAATTTATTTGTAGAAACCTGAATTAACTTTTTAACCTGGATGTTTTTATCCATACCAAGTGCCGTAGAGATAGCCGATACATCTGCAGATGGGCTCCCAGCAATAATACATATTTTAAGTTTTGTATCAAGTATATTCAAATAGAAAACTTTATTATTATTGATTATCGAGGATTCCCCTTCAAGCGGCTTAACGTTTACGTTCATTTTTTTCTCTCCGCCGATAACTGCTTTATAATTAAAATAAACCCTATTTAATCCGAATTCGTTCAATATCACATCTTGAGATGATATAATATTACCTTCTTCATACAGCGTAACCTTTGAAATCTTTCCACCAAATCCAAAATTTTTAATTAGAACTTCTATCTGAGTTTGCTTTCCGGCATAAATTATTTGATTGGATACAATATTATAAATTGAAATGTCATTTTTTTGAGTAGAATCACCAACCGCAACTGTAAATACGGGAATCTGTAATTTATCCGCTTCATATGAAGGATCAATTCCATCGGTAATGATTCCATCACTTACAATTACTGCAGAATTGATATGGTTGCTGTTAAAATTCAGTTTCTCTATTATTTTTGAAAAATTTGTTTTTGTTTCAGATAAATTTATTCCGGATAGATCACCAGAGGTCATGCTATCAATCTTACTACCAAATAATAAAATTTTCAAATTTTCAGGATTAATTTTACTTAATGAATTCACGAGAGTATTAATCTGTTTAACTCTTAGTGAACTATCTTTCACTGCAATTGAATTGGAGTTGTCAACAAATAGATAAATTCCGGATTGTATTTTTTCTTTATGAACGATGGAATAGACCGGTTCAAATATTAATAAAAGTATGAACACCAAAATGAGTGCGCGTAATCCAAATAAGAAATACCTTAATGTATTTGAAACTTTCGGTATTGTGTATTTATAAGAAAAAAAAGAAGTTCCAATTAGAATCACTATTAAGAGAAAAAATATAAACAGGTTTCCGGAAACGGTGAAGTTAAAAATTTCAAATCGATTCATAATAGACTATTACATTTCTTTCAATAATTTATCTAATTTCCATTCTTTCATTGCACTATAAGTTTTATAATCTGTTAGATCAAAGTGAATTGGGGTTATAGATATATAATCATTTTTTATTGCAAACTGATCTATATCAAGGGATGAGTCGGCTTGAATAAGATTACCGGTTAACCAGTAGTATTTCTTGCCATAAGGATCGATTCTCTCTTCATAAATATCGTCCCACTTTGATTTCCCTTGCTGAGTTAAAAGAATTCCTTTTATTTTATCCTCAGGTAAATCTGGAATATTTACATTGAGGAGTGTCCCATTTCTAATACCTTCCTTCGCCACCATCATGGAAAGTCTGGCTGCTAATTTAGCCGCAAATTCAAAATGAAGTGCTTCATGGCTTGTAACTGAAATTGCAATTGCAGGAACATCCATAATTGCAGCCTCTCTTGCAGCTGAAACTGTTCCTGAGTAAATTATATTTATTGCTGTATTTGATCCATGATTAATTCCGGAGAGAACTATATCTGGCGATTCTTTCATTAAATTTCTTATGCCTATTTTTATACAATCAGCTGGAGTTCCGTCAACAGCATAACCAAAAAATACACCATTTTTAAAATGTTCTGTTACTCTAAGTGGGAATTTCATTGTTATTGCGTGACCGACGGCGCTTTGTTCAGTCAAAGGAGCAACCACAGTTATTTCTCCAATTTTCTTTAATTCATCAGCTAATGCAGCTAATCCGGGAGAATTTATACCGTCATCGTTAGATATTAGAATTTTCAATTTTGTTCCGAAGTGTTGTTAATCGAAATATATGTTCATTAAAATACAAATATAGCTAAAATTTGCAGAAGCAGTAAGTTCAAATTGAAATTCAATTTTGTAAAAAAAATCAGCAATGATTTGACAAAAAAGTTTTATTTTATCATTGATAAAAATTATATAAACTATGAGCATATCAAAATTCCTAATTTTTTTAATTATTTTTTCAACTAAAATAGTTGCTCAAATTGATTCAACTGATTCCATTAATGAAATTAATGTAATTGATTCTTTTATATCTCCGGAAACACCGGCTAAGTTTAAACTTTCCTTTTTTACGACAGATAGTTGTAAATCCAAACTTAAATTAATGGATAATAGTACAATTGATATATCTAAAAGCCTGGAAGTCAATCACAAAATTGAATTGGAATTGCATAAACTTAAAATTGATTCATCCAAAATTAAGTATCAAATCATAGCATTAAATAAATATGGGATTGAAATAATATCCGATATTTATGAAGTAGAACTACCCAAAAAACTTGTAATATCTGATGAGCAAAACCCGGGACTCTTTAAAATGTGCTGTCTTGGAGGAATTATTTTCGGTATGCCGTCTCCGTCAGTTGTCTCCATGAACAAAAATAGTTATGCAGCGATTAGTAAGGAGATCCCTCTCATTTCTCTTTACTCAATTGGATATAATTATCCAGTAGGTTATTTCGGTATAGAATATTCTTATATTTTTAATGCTCAGATGAAAAATTTTGTCCGCTTCGGCTATAAACACATTCTACAGGTACCGGGGATCAAATATATTTCACCGGGAATAAATCTATTCACTGACTTTTTGGGCTATAATGGAGCGGGGATTGAATTTTCTCTTGGTTTATTTCAATTACAAAATGTATTTACATTGTATACGCGTTACAGGTATAATTATCAGATGAAAAAAAATGGAATTGGTTTTCATGAGATTTCCATCGGGCTTTATTCAAATTTCTTATCATTCAATTTGTGAATAATCAATGGTATTTTAAGCTAATTTTATTAGAAAAACTTAACTCAGAATTAACAATTATGACTACCATTTTTTATTATAATTAATGGTTGTATCTTATATAAACAACAAAAGTTTTATTTGAAATCAGATTAAAGAATAATGGAGCAAGATATATTTTCAGTAAGTGAACTTACCGGACTCATACGAAAAACACTTGAAACAAATTTTTCTGATGTGACAATAATAGGAGAAATTTCAAATTTTAAGGCGCATGTTTCCGGTCATTGGTATTTTACACTCAAAGATTCAAACGCTCAAGTGAGTTGTACTATGTGGAGAGGAGTAAATAATTATGTATTCTTTACTCCTCAAGATGGAATGAAAATAATAATTACCGGTAAACTTACAGTTTACCCTCTGCGAGGTAGTTATCAAATTGATGTTCGTTCTATGAAACCTGCAGGTATTGGCGAATTACAGGCAGCATTTGAAAGATTAAAACAAAAATTGGCTTTAGAAGGATTGTTTAATGAAGTTAATAAAAAACCGATTCCCAAATTTCCTGTTAAAATTGGAATTGTAACGGCAATTGATGGAGCTGCCTTCCAGGATATGAAAAGTATCGCTGCTCGCCGTTATCCAGTTGTTGAATTAGTATTAGCTTCTTGTAAAGTCCAAGGGGAAAAAGCATCTGATGAAATTGTCGAAAGCATCAATTTATTGAATAAACAAAATGATATTGATGTTATTATTGTTGGACGCGGAGGTGGTTCACTTGAAGATTTGTGGGCATTTAATGAGGAAATTGTTGCACGGGCAATTTTTGATTCAAGTATTCCCATTATTAGTGCTGTCGGACATGAAATTGATTTCACAATTTCAGATTTTGTTGCAGATCTTAGGGCTCCAACTCCGTCAGCGGCAATGGAACTTGCAACTCCTGATGTTAATGAAATATTGTCTTTTTTAAGTGAATTTCCCAATTATTTCCGTGAGAAAATGTTGAAAATAATTTTAAATTATAGAACTATAATCGATCAGTCAGTTTCATCCTACGGATTCAGGTTACCCCAAAACATCATTAAAAATAAAATGCAAAATTTGGATAATATATATTACCGTATTCAAAATAGTTTTGAAAATAAACTCAATCAATTGAAAAATCGTTTGTCTCTATTAAATAACATAGTTGAGTCTTCTAATATTGACCGCATACTTAAGAAGGGTTTTGTAATAATTAAGCAAGAAGATAAGTTTATAACACGTTCTAAAAACATTATTCAGGGTAAGTCTTTTAATATGAAATTTTATGACGGAGAAATAAAAATAAATGGCTAAGAAAAAAGAAAGTGTATTCGAGGATTCAATTAACCGGCTGCAGGAAATTTCCGATTTTCTTGAAAAGGATGGAATTGAACTGGAAGAATCAATAAAATTATATGAAGAAGGAATTGAACTAGTAAAAATTTGTAATAGAACTTTAAAAGATGCCGAATTAAAAGTGACGGATTTGAAAAAGCAGCTAGAACAGAGTATAAAATAATTTTTAAGAAGGATTAGTTGATGATTGATCAAACAAAATATAGTATTTTATTTAAAGTTAATTCACCTACCGATGTTAAAAATTTATCTTTGCATGAACTGAAAACACTTTGCTCCGAAATTCGAGAATATATGGTAGATGTGATTTCTCAAATTGGCGGACACTTTGGCGGAGGATTAGGGACGGTTGAGCTTACTGTTGCATTACACAAAGTTTTTAACACTCCTGTTGATCTTATTGTTTGGGATACAGGACATCAGGCATACCCGCATAAAATAATAACCGGAAGAAGAGATCAGTTATTAAAAATTCGTCATTTAAATGGAATCAGCGGATTCCTAAAAAGATCAGAAAGTGATTATGACGCATTTGGAGCAGGACATGCTTCAACTTCAATTTCTGCGGCTTTAGGAATGGCAGTTGCGCGGGATATAAAGAAAGAAAATAATAAGGTTATTGCTGTAATTGGAGATGGGGCGATGACTGGCGGTCTCGCTTATGAAGCAATGAACAATTCGGGTGTTTTGAAAAGAAATCTCATTGTTGTCTTAAATGATAACAACATGTCAATTTCTTCCAATGTATGGCAGATATCCAATTATTTCAACGAAATGATTGCACATCCGGAATATAATAGGTTTAAAGGAGCCATTTGGGATTTGACCGGAAAGCTGGATAACTTCGGAGACAGAATTCGAAAAGTTACTGCCAGGCTTGAAAGTGGAATTAAATCAATAATTACTCCGGGAATGTTGTTTGAAGCATTGGGATTCAGATATTTTGGCCCGGTTAACGGTCATAATCTATCGCAACTAATTAAAATTTTTGAACAGATTAAAAGTTTTAACGGACCAATATTAGTTCATACTTTGAGTGAAAAAGGAAAAGGTTACAAACCGGCTGAAGAAGATGAACAAAGACTTCACGCATCTACTCCTTTTGATAAATTAACTGGAATAGCAATTGGGAAAAGCAATTCACCGGAATCCTATACAAAGATTTTTGGAAAGACACTAGTTGAAATAGCTTTATCAAATCCGAAAGTAGTTGGCATTACAGCTGCTATGTCTGATGGGACAGGACTTCATTTGCTTCAGAAAGAATTGCCGGATAGATATTTTGATGTAGGTATTGCAGAGGAACATGCTGTGACATTCGCCGCCGGATTAGCAACTCAAGGAATTATTCCTGTTGTTGCAATCTATTCATCTTTTCTTCAACGCGGATTCGATCAAATTATTCACGATGTTGCTTTACAAAAACTTCATGTTGTTTTTGTTTTGGATCGTGCTGGTCTGGTCGGTTCCGATGGACCAACTCACCATGGTTCTTTCGATTTATCTTATCTTAGATTAATCCCGAACATGATTATAATGGCGCCAAAAGATGAATCTGAACTCAGAGACATGTTGATCACGGCTGTTAATTATAAAGATGGCCCTATTGCAATTCGTTATCCGCGCGGCCCTGCATTGGGAGTGCAAATAAAAGAAAAACTTACTGAAATAAACATTGGTGAGGCTGAAATTATATCAACCGGAAATGATATTGCTTTACTTGCAGTCGGGATAATGGTAGAATACGCTAAAATAGCTTCCGCTGTTTTGATTGCTGACGGAATTCATTGTGAAATTGTTAATATGAGATTCATTAAGCCACTTGATTCCTTTTTATTGGATGATATATCCTCCCGGTTTGATAAAATAATTACTCTTGAAGAAAATACACTTGCAGGCGGATTCGGATCCGGTGTAGTAGAATATTTCTCTGATAAAAATTATAAAAATGAAATTCTGCGGATTGGATTACCAGATCAATTTATTGATCACGGTACTCAAAAAGAACTTCATGAAATACTTGAAATTGATCCTGAAGGAATAGTTAAAAAAGTTAGAAATCTATTATCAAAAAATATAACCAGGGCATCGTAATATAGTGGTAAAACCAAAAATTGCAGTAATCGGACTCGATGGTCTTGCTCAACTTGTTCATTTACCGGTTAAATTATACGATTAATACAAACAGAAACCCAATTAATTTGTTTAAGAAATCTTGCTATCATGAATTAAAACATTTTATAGGTACCGCCCGTGTTAATAATCCGGTTATTTCATCAGGCGAAGATGTTGTATAATTAATGAGGTTTCAATAAGCTATTAATAAATCTTCAGATACTAAAAAAAATAGGCAAATAAATTATCATGACTTCTAAAATATTATTGGTTGATGACGAGAAGGATATTGTTGAATTCCTTCAATATAACCTGGAACAGGAGGGTTTTAAAGTTATTGTGGCTTATGATGGTAAGGAAGCACTTGAGAAAATTTCAAAGAAACCGGATTTAATTATTCTTGATGTTATGATGCCAAGAATGGATGGTTATGAAACCTGTTCAAAAATAAAAGCTATGGATGAATATAAAAACATCCCGATTATATTTTTAACGGCTAAATCTTCGGAAATAGATGAAGTTCATGGATTGAATATTGGAGCAGTGGATTTTATTCAAAAACCGATTTCTCCTAAAAAGTTGGTTGCACGTGTAAAATCTAATCTTAGGAAATTGGAAACCGAGAATGCTAATCAATCGCAATCAAAAGAAATCTCTATTGGTCCTTTAGTTATAGATAAAGAAAAATATTCTGTATTGCTTAATGGAAATCCAATCATATTACCCAAAAAAGAATTTGAAATATTAGTTTACTTAGCAGGAAACCCGGGAAAGGTCTTTCCTCGCAGTAAGATTTTAAATGATGTTTGGGGTATGGATATATTTGTTGTTGAAAGAACGATAGATGTACATGTGCGTAAAATTCGTGAAAAGTTAGATGATTATTCGGAATTAATAGAAACGATAAAAGGTGTGGGGTATCGGTTTAAAAATATTGAATAAACTTATCGTAAATATTAAATCTGCCGGCAATATTTCACACGTTTTAATATATGCCGCAGCATCCTTTTACATAATCCAAATATTCTTTTTCAATTACAATCTGCACGATAAACTCATCTTATTAATACTTTCTATAGGTTTCTGTGTTTTTCTGATTTCAGTTTATGGACATTATAGACAAACTGAAATTAATAAAATTATAAAAATAATTAAGAGCATTCAGGATAATACTCTTCAAACTTCAGATGAAATTCAGCTTGGAAAATATTTAACCGATCTTGAGAAAGAAATTAAATCAATGTTTTTACGGACACAGAATGATATTTTTAGTATGAAAAAGCTTGAACTGGTGCGTACTGAATTTCTTGGGAATGTTTCGCACGAGTTGCGAACACCAATTTTCACAATTCAAGGATATCTTGAGACATTATTGGATGGAGCGCTCAATGATGAAAATGTGAACCGTACTTTTTTACAGAAAGCAATACAACATACCGATAATCTTAATAATCTTTTAAATGATCTTATTGATATTTCTATGATTGAATCCGGTCAGATGAAAATGAGTTTTCGATATTTTAAGATTTATGATTATTTAGAAACAATAGTTTCAGAATTAGGACATGTTGCTATAAAAAAGAACCTTAAAATTAATTTAATACCTTTTAATAATTCACTTCAGCTTTTCGGCGATAAAAAGAGATTAAAACAAGTAATGACCAATTTAGTAACCAATGCTATTAAATATACCGAAACCGGTAAAATTGAAATAGGGTTAGTAGAAGAAGCAAATTGGGGCAGAATTTTTGTTCGAGATACCGGAATCGGGATTGCAGCTAAAGATATAAATAGAATATTTGAAAGATTCTATAGGGCAGATAAAGACAGGTCTAGGGAAATGGGTGGGACAGGACTCGGATTGGCAATTGTAAAACATATAATAGAAGCGCATGATTCCAGGATTGAAGTTAAAAGTGAACAAGGTAAAGGGAGTGAATTTTCTTTTCGACTCAAGAAATAATGTTTAATCCGCCGAAGGCGGTTTTAAGCCTGCCTGTCCGGTAGGAAGGGTCAATTCCTCGCTGCTTGCGGCGTATAAATTAAAATTACTCCCGCCTTGACTTCTCGCCTCGCTAAAGCCGAGAGGCGAAGCGGGGCGACAACGCGA
>Ga0182027_10012249_pt1 | contig 12054 bp, 10 predicted proteins | sample 712E1DmetaG_FD_121300 | JGI IMG/M metagenome (GOLD analysis project Ga0182027, IMG submission 121300) | Permafrost microbial communities from Stordalen Mire, Sweden - 712E1D metaG (Illumina Assembly) | ecosystem: Environmental > Terrestrial > Soil > Wetlands > Permafrost | place: Sweden...
CGTTGCCTCATGGACAAGCCATCCTGAAGATATATGGAGGCATGAAAGACTTCCCCGAATATTCGGGCGAGCTGAAGCGACTTGCTAATAATGACGACGCCATAGAGTTTTGCGGGACATTCCATAATTCTAAAATTGGCGAAGTTCTAGCCGACCTTGATGTGCTGGTAGTTCCCTCCCTCTGGTACGAAAACACTCCGTTAGTTGTTTATTCGGCTCAAGCGGCACGCTGTCCGGTGGTCGCTTCAGATTTCCCCGGCTTCTCGGAGGTTATTCGTGATCAGGTCGATGGTCTACTGTTTGAGGCAGGCAATCCCACAGAATTAGCAAAAAAAATATCACGGCTTATTAACGAACCCGATCTTGCAGAGCGGTTTAGCGTTAATTCTCAACAGCCGAAATCAACAGCTCTTTATGTGGATGAAATGTTGAACATATGGGAAGGGCGGAAATGAGGTATGCTTAAGATTTCATGTGTTCTCCACGACTTTTACCGGGGTGTGCTATTTGATGTAAATGAGGGGTAGAGTGGAAGATTTGCAGCAGAAAAAATGGCCGAATGTTTCCGTGATAATTGTCAATTGGAATGGTGAACAGTTTCTTAATCAGTGTCTGTCTGCTTTAATGAATCAGACCGTGAGGCCGTACGAAATCATTCTGGTGGATAACGCGAGCTCTGATGGGTCGGTCGATATTGTGCGGCGATTTTCTTGCGTGCGGTTGATCGCATTTGATCAGAATACCGGATTCGCACGAGGGAGCAATTTAGCAATTAAAGAAGCTTCGGCGGAATCGGAATGGATTGCGCTCATTAATTCCGACGCATTTGCCGAACCACATTGGTTAGAAAAGCTGATTGCCGCTACACAGCGCAACCCGGAATTTGATGTTTTTGCCAGCAAGCTGCTGAATGCGCGAAATATTTCCCTCTTGGATGGCGCAGGTGATGCTTATCATGTGAGTGGCAAGGTATGGCGCTTGGGTAAAGATGTACCGGCCCTGGAAGCGGCAGATAGCGAGTGCGAGGTATTCTCACCTTGTGCGGCAGCAGCTTTATATCGTAAGGAGGCCTTCGTTGATGCAAACGGATTTGACGAAGACTATTTTTGCTATGTGGAAGATGTGGATTTAGGATTTCGGCTCAGGTTACTTGGATACCGTTGTTTTTTTGTGCCGGACGCTGTGGTGTATCATGTAGGATCGGCTACGACAGGAGGTCAGCGTGGTGATTTCGCCGTTTATCATGGACACCGGAATCTGGTCTGGACGTATGTTAAAAATATGCCGGGTATTCTATTTTGGGGCTTTCTTCCGATCCATTTGGCGCTTAATTTTATAACAGTGATTTACTTTGTCATGAGAGGGCAGGGTAGAATAATATTACGGGCGAAATGGGATGCGATTAAAGGTATCCCCCTTATGTGGCAGAAGCGGCGCGATATCCAGAATCATCGCATCGCCTCTAATTGTGAAATCTGGAAGGCGTTGGATAAGCGGTTTTTACCTAGAATAACGCAAATCCGGCAGGTGTGGTTCTAAATGCCTAACGTATCCGCCATTATTGTCAACTATAATGCCGGCCTTATTTTGAATGAGGCTGTAAATTTATTGTTGGGTTCGGCATCTGTCTCCAGAATTATCGTCGTTGATAATGGTTCTGCTGATCATAGCATGGATGAAATTGAGCGCCTGGCTGATTCGCGATCAGGTCTGATATGCATTCGCAATAATAAAAATCTAGGTTTTGCCAGAGCCTGTAATATCGCAATAGCTGCCGACGGAAAAACCGATTACCTCCTTTTCGTAAATCCGGACTGTCTTGTTGATAGTAATGCGCTGGAGACTTTATTGGCATGTATGAAATCATCTCCGCAAGCGGGTATGGTTGGGCCGCTGGTTCTCAACAGGGATGGAACAGAACAGGCCGGTGGACGGCTTGCTGTGCCGACGCCGTGGCGATCTTTTGTTCGTACTCTGGGCTTGTCTCGACTTAGTAAAAGATATCCCCGGCTCTTCTCGGATTTCCTGCTGCATCAACAACCACTGCCTGATGGTTCCGTAGAAGTTGAAGCCATTTCCGGTTCCTGCATGTTAGTAAGACGCGCAGCCATGTTGGATGTTGGCAACATGGACGAGGGTTATTTCATGCACTGTGAAGATCTGGACTGGTGCATGCGTTTTCGTCAAAAGGAATGGAAAATCATGTTTGTGCTGGATGCCCGTGTGGTTCATCATAAAGGGACGTGCAGCAAGACGCGGCCTATTTTTGTTGAATGGCATAAACACAAAGGAATGATGCGCTTCTACCGCAAATTTTTTCGCCATCAGTACCCCAGCGTTTTATTCTGGATTGTCGGAGCCGGTGTGTGGCTGAGATTTACTATGGTGGCCATTTATCATACTTTGCGAAAAATAAAACGATGGTTGAAACATGTTCGCTTGTAAAGGCCGGGTAGGTGTTATCGGCGCGACTAGTCTGATCGGAGAATGTCTGCTGCCTCTGCTAGTTGAGGATGGCTATGATGTTGTGGCTTTTTCGCGTCGGGGACAAGACACACAACTTCCCTTAAAAAATCCACATGTTGAATGGCAAATTATCAGGCAAGCCGAGTATTTTAGCTCCAGCGATATATTCCATCCGGAGAAACAGATATCGCATTGGGTATTTCTGGCGCCAATCTGGGTGTTACCGGAATATTTTCTACTGCTTTCGCTTTACGGGGTCAAACATATTGTGGCGATCTCCTCGACGAGCCGCTTTACTAAAGCAGATTCTGTAGATATTATCGAGCAAAATCTGGCGAAGCGGTTGTCGGATAGCGAGAAATGTTTTGTAGTCTGGGCAAAAACAAAGGACGTGACCTGGACAATTTTGCAGCCGACGCTAGTTTATGGTCTGGGGCATGATAAAAATATCAGTGTGATTGCCAGGTTCATCCAACGTTTTTCTTTTTTCCCGCTACTGGGCACGGCGCAGGGTCTGCGGCAACCGTTGCATGTATATGATTTGGCATTGAGCTGTCTGGCCTCGCTAAACTCAGAGGCGTCGATTAACCACTCTTATAATATCTCTGGTGGGGAAACACTTCCTTATCGGGAGATGATTGGTCGTATTTTCCTTGCGATAGACAAAAAACAACGCTTTGTAACATTTCCCCTTTGGCTCTTCCGCTTGGCAGTTATGTGCTTGCGTGTATTGCCGCGTTTTCGCCACTGGTCGCCGGCAATGGCCGGAAGAATGAATCAGGATCTCGTGTTTGATCACGGAGATGCGAGCCGTGATCTAGGTTTTGCCCCGCGTCCTTTCCGGCTGACCCGAGAAGATCTGCCTGCATTGTGCTCAAAAATGCCTTCTTGAGAGGGTGACTCGACCAAAAGGTGAGCTGATTTCTCAAAAGGGCGGTTGCTGCTCCACCTCCAGTTCCCAATTGCATCGCCAACCCTTGCTTTTCAATGCAAAATATCGACATTATACTAAATTTAGTTGAAACTTGAAAAGTGGCTCCCCTTGTGGAATAAACCACAGAATCTTTGCAATAGATAAGAAAGGAGCCACAATGAAAGTAAACACAAAAAGAAGGAAAAAAGCAAGAAAAGGATTCAGACAGATTTACGGAGAAAATGAACTGGCAGACAAAATGTTTCATGTTATTCAGACAGGCAAGCAGGGGATAGATGCGGTGATTCTGGAGTTGGGAAAAATGGTGGCGGAAGCTATCATGGAGATATTAATTTCATTAAACTTCCACCCATCCCGAATACAGAGATCCAGCACGCACCACGATGAAAGACAACCCCTTCAAGTATCCTTCATCAGATAGTGCGTACTGTTCTTCTGGTAAATTTTCTCTTTCAAAACTCCTGGGGAGTCTTGAAATTTCCCATTCCCTTTATCCGTATTAGCAATACATCCATCCATATTCCGGTGACCACCTGCGGTTTCCATGGAACATCATTGGATGTAACTCCTCTTTCAACTCACATTCATTCTGTGTCTTGTTTATCCATTTTTTCAAATAGGTCATCATCGCATTATATGCTACCCACCAGTATCTGTAACGTTCTTTATATTTTTCGTTAGCACCTTCCTTTACTTTTCCGGACTGCATGAACATCAGGGATACGGCTTCTTGAATTAAATCATCCTTGATCTCCACTGCGACCGGATTTTTCCTGAATCTTTTCCAGAAGACCTGTTTTGCAATTGAGTATGAAAGCTTTGGATCGAAATTATCGCGATCAATTATAATTTGATTAGTGCTGTAATTCTTGACCAACCATCCTTTCTTCCTGCTGTTGCGGGCGGTGCTTTCTGCGACTCCGTATTTTTGCATTATTTCTTTGATATTCATATGGACAGGGACAAATACTTTTTCTCTGCGAATCTCTTGTAATCCTGATTCCATGCGTGTTTCCTCCGTTTTTTTTAAAGGGGTGTAAGGGGATTGTTATTGGGTAAGGGATGTGGGGTTGAAACTGGTGTTGAATAATGATTCTTTAAATCATTACTCATGTATTAATATATATCGACTGCGGTTTTATAAGGAAATTGGGAATGATTTAATCCGATAACTTTTATACTTTTATAGCTTTTAACAATTTATATTGAAAAACAGTATTTTTCATAAAAGTTTAAAAGTTGTCCATACAGGTGTTAAGGTGTTAAGGTGTTAAGGCGGAAACGTGGGGATGTAAAAATATTTTTTTAAGGATAACTTCCTGAAATCAATGAAGTCATAAATTTTATCGATGTAGTAGATTCCGAACGCAAATCGTGATAGTGAAACTTAAAATAAAATGGCATTTTACAGAGTTCCATCCCTTATAGTAATGCTGGAAAGGGATAATATTGTGACCAACCCAAACATAGCCAATACATATAGGATTGATTGTTTGACGTCGTTGAGGTTTATTGCAGCCTCGATGATTGTCGTTCATCACTCACGCGGCACGTTATATTTAAAACCAGATTTTTTAGAGAAAATACCATTTGACCACGCTGTTTCATTCTTCTTTATTCTTTCTGGTTTCATCCTCACATACAACTATCCAAAATTTGAAGGAGTCCAATCTGTTATTAAATTCTATATAGCCAGGTTAGCAAAGATATGGCCTATCCACATTAGTTCTTTTCTTTTATTATTCATAATATTTTTGCCTTGGTCTTATTATTCAATAAAGAATTTTCCTAATAATTTAGATGCAGTCTTGAATATCTTAATGGTTCAAGGGTGGATTCCAATAAAGAGAATCTATTTCTCTTATAACTGGCTTTCTTGGGCAATCTCAACAGAATTTTTCTTCTATCTTTCTTTTCCATTTCTTATTAATAATTTTGGAAGAACATATAAATACAAACTATGTGGATCCTTCTTATTGGTAATTATTTTGATTTTCGTCTGTACTTATTCAACACTAACCCCAGAATTAAGGACAGGCATTCTCTATATAAATCCACTATCTCGCTTATTTGAGTTTATTTTAGGTATGTCTACAGCATTCCTATGGGAAAATTATCATGACCATATCAGGTTAAATAAATTTTCAGCCACATTGGTAGAAATATGTGCTTTGGGAGGCGCAATTGTTTCTATTTATTATTCGTTTTTTTTAATTAGGTCAGTTGGTAAATATATAGGAACTAGTAGTTGCGAATATTTATGTCACACAAGTTCTGCTATACCTTTTGCAGTGTTGATTTTTTTCATGGCAATGCAAAAAGGCATACTGAGCAGGATATTTCAATATCGGGGAATGGTTTTACTTGGGGAAACCAGTTTTGCTATATTCATGTTTCATCAGATAATTTTAAGATTCTATGTAGCTCATTTAAAATATTTCTCTTTTCTACCGACACCAATATTATATGGTCTTTTTTGGATATTTTTAATCCTCTTATCAATTGGCATTTTATTTTTTATTGAGAAACCAAGCCAACGTTTTATTATGAATCTTTACAAAAAAAAGTAACCACATTTTTTTGATAGGCAGATGAAGATGCTGGTTGAAAAAATCAAGGGAAGGCTAATGAGTTAGACTTGATGGATAAACTTCGACGAACACTTGATCATGGGGGGCAAAATGGATGGAGTAGAAATAAGTGAACCATCTCCGGCTACCCCTTGAAGGGGGAGGAACAAAACCTGCGAAAAGCGAACCGGACAATGCTAAATACAACTGGCAATCATCAAAATATATTACACGCAATTCCTGATCATTTGTAGTGAAAGAAATATTTCATTGCAACTAAAAAGTTAAAAATTCTTCTGTTAATTTATTTTCTTTAGATTCAACCACTACGCATACAGTATCAGTATTTATTTCTTTTCCGGTAATACCACAGAATTCTTTTATTTCGCCACCCCAATATATAATGCAGCAAAGATCTCACTCCCAGAGCTACCAAGGAATTTTATAGATAGTATTATTCCAATATAATCAGAAGCAGCAGTAGACTTCGTCTTTTTTCTCACCCTTTTATTTATTTTTTTTAATGATTTATTCCACAAGTTAACCTTTACGGTGTTTAGACGTGTTTATCCGGTGTTTATCCTCCAACTTAACACGCTGTAAGTCGTTATCGCGTTAATCTTATAAAGGAAGTGTGGTCTTGGTGCGATGTGTTAAGGCGGAAAAGGGGAAAATACGATACTATTATGCTTAATAGAGGGTTTTTAATGTGAAATGAGGGGGTACCTGTCTCTCGTTGACGTTTTTCATTGCGATAAATGTATTTTCTCATTAAAACTTCGACTCCATTGAAAGAAAACATTAAAAAAACTCGGAATTGTTCACTTGACAAAGCATGGTTTTTTATCGCTCCCTAATAAATTTTTCAGTTTAAATATTTTATCCACTGGAATCAATATATTATTGTTAAATGCTCCTAAAATGGAGTTTAAAGAACTTACGGCTTGATATTAATTTGCTTTTCTTACCGCTATAACATGTATATCTGTTTTAGATAGTAAGGTTACAACAATCGGAGATTCGGGGGTAAATGATGGGAAGGCAAATTTTAAATAAAAATGTCTTTTATCTGGTTGAATCCCATACCCAACAGACATCATAACTGATTGCCCGACCAAAAAAAACCTTCCATCTTCAATATCTCCGTCAGTTTCAAACATAAAAGCAGTTGGTTGTGTAGGAATATCTGTTTGTAATGTTACTTGCAATGCATATGGCGCATCATCTCTATTAGACACAGTTCTCCCCTGTGAAATCTGAATATGCTGCACAAGCCCTGGCCCTAAAGAAATCTTATTAGGGGCAGAGCGAGGTTGCTCAACTGGCGTGATTACGGTTGGTGATGCCTTAGTTTTAACAATATTACCTGATACATGTAATGAGTTAATGGCTAAAACAACCTTATCAAACCCTTTATTAATATCGTTACTAATATCGTCTCGCAAACTTTTTATATCCTGTGTTGTGGCCTGTATCTTACTCCTATTAAAAAGGTCTGTCATATTACGTGTATTTTCATTTTTATCTATCACGCCTAATACGAATCCTACTAACCCGATAACAGCCAGAATAACACCGATAAGTATATGCCAATGTTTTTTCTCGGCTTCCGCCGCTTTTCTTGGCATCATAGCAAAAACAAGCCCCGCAAAGACAAGAACAATATTGGAGATATCCGGAAAATAGGATCGGATGAGACCACATATATTCCAAAACAAAAGCATCCCTTGTTTTGTAGTTGAAATAATGAGTATAAGAATAATTGCAATTCCGGCAATAATCGAAATTGCTTTATAATGATTTACTCGTTGCATATTTTTATATTATCACTATTAAAAAATAAAAGCAAAAAGAAGGGAATTAGTCGTTTCATTTAGTATCCCCCCTTGTATTTACTATGAAGGGATACTGCTTTGTCAAGTGAACAATTCCGAAAAAACTTGTTTCGAGTGATTGAATAGGTTAATTATGAAACGTACAGCTAAATTATGGAGGGGGTATTAGCCCTAATGATTTTGATATGGGGAATGTCAGATGATGTCTGTGAGAAATAGCCGCAATCATTTTTTGACCGGAGACCTTGCCTCAGGCTAACCTTAGAAAGGTCTCTAATAAGTTTTTCCATGAAAAGGCATCTTTATATGAGGAAGACACATTCTTTTAAATCCATGGTCGCCAAGGTTTTAAACACTTTCAGGCTTGACGGATTAACTTCCAAAAATCAGTGCAGTTCTGAGCAACTGTTGTTTAGACCTCCTCAGGCGGATGCTCTAAACACAGAGGATAGATTCACCCGTGATTACTTGTTCAAAGATCAAAGAAAGGTCTTTTTTGCCGTCAGTTCAGGCATGTGCAACCTGAAGTGTCCCTATTGCATTACAAACCGTCCGGGTTTCAAGCAAAACCTGGATAAGGATGATTTCTCATTCATTTTTGATTATTTCGGAGAGAACATATATTTTGTTTTTTCTGGGTTAGGTGATTTTTTCTGTGGTTATCAGGCAAAGGATGAACTTCTCAGATTTCTGTTGCGGCATAACATAGCCATGTTCCTGGACATAAACGGTGTTGATATTAAAGAACTGGCGGACCGGGGGTTAGAAGGCAAAGAGAAAATTGACATGATCGATATTTCCTATCATTTCGGGGCCATGAAAAAGCAAAAAGTCCTCAAACGATGGATCAACTCTGTTAAGAGCATTCACGAAGGTGGGTACAATTACTATATAAAAATGATCCCTTCACCTCAGGAGAAAGAAATATGGGAAGAGGCAACTCTCTTTTACGCGAAGGAAGCATTACCTATAACAGGGAAAAAACTGATGCTTTTCCCTGATACAAACATATCAGCAGATCTCCATAACCAGCTGAACGAATTGGAGCATATGACCGCCAAGTATAAGGATATTGTTAATATACTCGGCAGGGAAAGTCTCTTCAAGAAAACCGCTTATCCTTCCGGCAATACCCCTCTCTGCCCTGCCGGAAGTCGTTACTTCAGGGTTCTCAATACAGGGGAGATCATGCCATGCAGTGATCTGCACTCCACCCCTCTCGGCAATGTAAAGAAGAAGGATGTGATTACACTGAAGGGAGATGTGTCTTGCAACCTCACAGGATTTTGCGACTGTGGCTGGGCAATAAATCCGAGAGTTGTGCTAATGAACGCCCATAATGAACCTTATGCGCGGCGCACGCTATACGAATATGGATCAAATTTACTGGAATTACCTCTTCCAGAAGAAACCGATGATATCACCATCTTTATCGATAGATTGGAAGAAGATGCCCAGATTGTGAAAAACATGCGAATAGAAGGTCGGGCATTTGTTGATGGAGCAGAGACAGAACAGCATGATTGTTGTTTAGTCCTGAAATCTGAAAAGAATACCTACATATTTGATACGCGCAAAATACACCGTCCTGATGCCCTATCCCATTTTGAAGCCGTTAATTCCTATGATTCGGGTTTTTCTGCCTTTATACCCAAAGGCGATCTTGAGGCAGGGGAATACAAAGTGGGCTTTTATATCAGAAAGCCTGATACTGGTCAAGAATCCTTGAAATATACGGAACATAGGATTGCCATTGACCACTTTTCAGGGTTCTCGATCCGAAACTGAGCCCACATGATGCTTGTGTTGTTCCACTACCAACGAACGGATCTAAAACTAATTCTCCTTGATGCGTAAATAACTCTATTACTTTTTTTGCAAGAGAAACAGGAAATGTTGCAGGATGAACACTCTTATCTCTAATATCTTTTCCTCCGTAAGTAAATTGCCAAACCCCATGCTGACATTTTAACCATTCTTTAGCAGTAAGACAATTAATGTGATTTTCATTGACGTTTATAAGAAGTAGTTTCTTTTTTCCCCTCTTCGGCTATATAATACAACCATATGGTCTTTCCAATTTTTTCGACGGGTTTATATTTAATGAGCCACGAATATTGATCATAGGGCGGTACTCGCGTCCCTAATTTTAAATGATGTACACTAATTGCAATCCATCCGAATGTCTTCTTATAAGGAATTAATTCTCTGCTCATAGGAAAACCTAATAGTTCAAGATTAATTCCAGTACTATTATTACATTTAATTGATAATTCCTTGATTTCACGTATTTTAAGCACAGTGGCAAGTCGTTTAAAATCCTGCCCCCAGTCTAGGTCACTGCCAACTGCAATTTCTTCGGGATTTTTTCTGCCAAATTCATTAAAATAAGCTAAATAATCAGGATGAGCATATATTGAGGATATTAGTTGCCATGCAAGCAGTACTGTTACTAAGCCTAACGCAATAAATCGGTAGCGATTTTTAAGGAAGAACAATTGCGAGGCACCATAGCCGGCAATAATAGACAAAAAGGGATATATAGCAAGAACCTGACGAATCCCATTATCAATATTACCCATCATACCAACCGCTAATATTCCTATAGCCGCAGAAACAGGTACTAATATTTTCAGGCCATGTTCTTGCAATACAGTATGCCTAACAATAAATATAATTCCAATCAGTACCAATAGCAAGAAGGGAATAGGTGTCTTTAGTAAAAGCATAATCGGGTAAAAATACCACCAACCCTGAGTTCTGATGTCTCCATATAAATAGGCAAGATGCCCTTTCTTGTTCCTAGCAGGCACTTGGCTTAATCCGTCAATTAACTCGGGGGCAGGAATAGGAACCTTTTCAATAACAGTATACACAACATCATGTAGTGAACCCTTAACACCGACAATTCGATCAATCGATCTGTGCGCTTCATTCTCCGGTTTTACAATATCATAGGAAAACCTATATCCAGCCCAGATCACAAAAAAACATGCCAGGATAATAACGGCTATGAAAATAAGCCATTGCTTATATTTAAAAGTGGCTGTTGCATTAGAAATCTTTTTTTTCATGATTTCAAAGCCATAGATAGCCCAGATTAATCCTCCAGATGCAATAAGGAAGCTTAATGAAGAAAATTTTGACATGATGGCCAATCCAGCCGTAAGCCCAAGTAGAATACTGCGTAAAAAAGTTGGCTTATCCAACCACAATACAAAAGAAAATAAAGTAGCGGTAACCAATGCTGCACAAGGCATGTCCAGCGTAGCGACACCGGAATGTCCAAGAATAACAGGTAATGTGGAGAATAATACAAGCGAAAGAAGAGACACAATCATTCCACCATATATAGCTGCCCATAAGGCTACGACTAATGATGCAATGATAAAAAAAGGTAAAATACCAATTCTAGCCAAGGTTAGATTTTTTTCATATTGACTATTAGCATGAAGAATAGCGTGACCTTCATCCATCATATCTGCCTTATTCATACTCTTGGAACCAGCGAGGTATGGCCCCAGAGCAGACATCACACGCGCCAAGGGAGGATGAAGATGCTCATATGTATACTGTCCTTTATCAAGCCATTCCATACCTGCCGCAATATGAGCTGGCTCATCCCAGGTTTGCCAAAAAAAACTGTAAGTTGATGATATTCTAAAAACACCCACCATCATTATCAATACGATCAGAATGATAAAGGCGTGGACACGATAACGTTTAAAATCTAAACCTTTTGATATGGTCAAATTTAGGAAAGATGTGTATAATTTCATATCATTTTATTATTATCACCAAAATGTTTATCATAAAAAATAACGGAATTGTTCACTTGACAAAGTATGGTTGCCTAGGGTAATTTTTTAAAATCATGCAAAAATTACTTAAAACAATACCCACTATTATCGGAGGTATATTAATGTTTGCCTCTGGAATAGCACCTAATGATAAGGACAACAATAAAAAATTTAGCACACCCAATGATGCTGACCTGCCCCAAGTCCTTGTACCACATGTTAAGTTAGGATTCAGGCATTTTTTATTTCTCAATTCAGGTACGCCTCTGGCGCGGGAGGACGGTAATTCAAGGAACTGTGTGCCTGAACGTATTGTATTCCATGCGCCATTTTTCAATTAACGTTTTCGCTTCTTTCAAAGTATAGAATATTTCTTCCCCTATGTGTTTTTACGATAGCGCGACGTATGAAAAGGGTGTGTTTGTCGGGATTGGTTGGGCGGCAGATAA
>Ga0182027_10012250_pt1 | contig 12054 bp, 8 predicted proteins | sample 712E1DmetaG_FD_121300 | JGI IMG/M metagenome (GOLD analysis project Ga0182027, IMG submission 121300) | Permafrost microbial communities from Stordalen Mire, Sweden - 712E1D metaG (Illumina Assembly) | ecosystem: Environmental > Terrestrial > Soil > Wetlands > Permafrost | place: Sweden...
AGAACTTAGGATGAGCTGGCGGCGACAACTTGCTAAATTCAGCGCTCTGTTTCGCCGGCGGAAGCCGGTGGACGATCTCGAAGAAGAGATTCGCTCGCATCTCGAAATGGAGGAGCAGGAGAACCTGGAATCCGGCATGCCGCCTGAAGAAGCTCACTATGCAGCGTTGCGCCGGTTCGGGAACGTGACCTTGGCGCAAGAGAGGAGCAGGGAAATGTGGGGATGGGATTCAATCGAGACGCTCTGGCAGGACCTTCGCTACGGGGTGCGCATGCTGCGGAAGAATCCTGGTTTCACCGCGGTGGCGGTGCTGACCCTCGCGCTGGGCATTGGGGCAAACACAGCGATTTTCAGCGTCGTCGATGCGGTGCTACTTCGCCCGTTACCGTTCAAGGACCCCGGGCGGCTGGTAATGGTCTGGGCAACATGGGCGAAACGCGGGGAGCAGCGCGTAACTGTGTCGCCGGCGAATTTCGCAGATTGGAAGGAACAAAGCAAGACGCTCGAAAACATGACGGCTATGTGGTCGAACGGGAGCTTGATAACGGTTAATGGAGAACCTACTGCGATTCCTGCAATGCGTGTGACCAGCGACTTCTTCGACCTCCTGGGGGTCAGGCCGGCTCGTGGCCGCGTTTTCTCTCCGGAAGAACAGGCCCATCGCGGGTTTAGGGTTGCCATCCTCAGCGATTCGCTGTGGCGCACACTCGACGGCGACCCCGCCGTGATCGGCAAGACAGTCCAGCTAAACCGCGAACCCTGGACCGTGATCGGAGTGATGCCACCGGGATTCGATTTCCCGTCCATGGACGAGGCCTGGTTTCCTTTGCCCCAAGACGACGTGGTGGGACAGCACCGGGGAGACGGCTACCTCCAGGTGATCGCCAAACTGAAGCCCGGCGCGCGCTTTGCCCAAGCGCAAAGCGAAATGGACACCATTGCCGCCCGTCTACGCCAGGCGTACCCCAAGGAAAACGGCGACATCGGGGTCGGTGTGAACGTGGTTTCGCTCCAGGAGCAGACCGTCGGTGAGGTCCGACGCGCGCTTCTGGTGCTGTTGGCCGCGGTGGGCTGTCTGCTGCTCATCGCCTGTGCCAACGTCGCCAACCTGATGCTGGCGCGGGCGGCGGGCCGCCAGCGCGAATTTGCGTTGCGGCTGACCCTGGGCGCCAGCCGGTGGCGGGTGGTCCGATATGTCTTGGCGGAGAGCACCCTGCTAGCCGTGATGGGAGGCATCCTCGGAGTTGTTGGGGCCTATTGGGGAGTTCGTGTTTTCGTGACCTTCGATCCTTTCCATCTCCCGCGACTTCAGGAGATCGCCGTCAATTCCAGTATGCTGCTGTTCACGCTGTTGGTGGCTGTCTCGACGGGAGTGCTGTGCGGTCTGGCGCCCGCCCTGCGATCCTCACGGCCTGACCTGAACGAAACACTAAAGGAGGGATCAGAGCGTCTCGGCAGCGGACCCTCGCGCACACGATCTCGCAGCGTGCTGGCGATTGGACAGATCGCACTATCCATGGTGCTCTTGGCGAGCGCGGGTCTGTTGCTGCGCAGCTTCGTGCGACGCGTCACCGTGCCCCTGGGCTTCCGGCCTGAAGGTGTTTTGGCGGTCGAACTTCCCTGGAACGTTAATCCGAAAATCGATGAACTGCTGGAACGCCTTCGCGCTCTGCCCGGTGTGCAATCCGCCGGCGCGGCCACGACATTTCCTAATGCCCCGCCCGGTTCGTGGGGACCGTTGGAAATCGAAGGCCATCCCCTGCCACTCGAGGAGCAAGCTGACGCAGGCATTACACCCGTCACATCCGATTACTTCCGCGCCGCCGGCATGACCCTTCTAAAAGGCCGCTTTATCGCCGCCAGTGATACGGCCACCGCGCCGCCCGTGGCAGTGATCAATGAGGCGCTGGCCCACCGCTGTTTTCCTGAACAGGATCCCATCGGCAGATGCATCCGGCGTGGGGGCAACACTTGGTACACCGTCGTCGGGATCGTTGGCAGCTTGAAGGGGTTCGGCGTGGATGGCGATCCCATGCCCAATATCTACTTCTCCCGCCAGCAAGCAGACTGGGGCAACCCTGTGTACGTACTCATAAGGACAGCCCTCCCGCCGTCTAGCATGGCGGGCGTGGTTCGGAAGGAGATCCACTCCTGGAATAGGAACCTTGTGATCACGAAGCTCGCTCCGGCGGAAGACCTGCTCGCCGAGTCTGTTGCGGTTCCGCGCTTTTACATGCTGCTGGTGCTTTCTTTTGCGGCCCTTGCAATCGCGCTGGCCGCTGTAGGAGTGTATGGCCTCCTCAACTACTCGGTGGCACAACGTACGCATGAAATCGGAGTGCGCATGGCGCTGGGCGCGGAACGGGGTGACGTGCTCGAAATGATCCTGAGACAGGGCCTCACCCTCATTCTGACCGGGCTTGCAATTGGGTTGGCAGGCGCGTGGGCATCAACGCGCGCCTTGGAAAGCATGCTTTTCCAAGTGCACGCCAGAGATGCGGCAACGTTCGGCGGCGCGTGTTTCGTGCTTATTGCAGTCGGCCTTTTGGCCTGCTATCTCCCCGCCCGCCGGGCGACGAAGGTCGATCCCATGGTAGCGCTACGGCACGAATGATTGGCGGTTTTCCCGCTGCGGCGGGACGATTCTCGATTGCCCGAAAAACGAAGTTGGATAAAGGAAGCGTGAATTTCGGTCGCTGCGGGTTAATTCGGGCACTATCCGCACAGCGTTCGCCCGGAAACATCAGAATGCGCACGCGCAGCGTCCTGGAGTGCGGTAGCAGCAGCTACCGCCTTCGGTTCATGCGGCGACTATGTGGTGGGGAAACAGTTCGCTCATAAGGAGCGATGCCTGCGCCTCCCGCCTTAGGCGAATGGAATCTGAAGTCCGTCCATGATCCCCTTCATGTAGCCGAAGGCCAGTACTTTGCCTAGGATCGCGTACCCGGGGTTTTCATTGGACTCGCCTTCCATGGTGGGAGCGTGGTCCGGGCGCATAGGGCCGTCGAACCCGCTCTCATGGTAGGCCTTGAGCATGCGGGCCATATCCGTCGGCCCGTTGTCGTGGAAGGTCTCGACGAAATGTTCGCGAGTCCCATCCACATCGCGGAAGTGTACGAAGAAAATCTTCTTCTGGGCGCACCATTCGCGCGCCAGGGCTTCGATGTCTTCCCCCATCAGCTTGAAGTTGGCCTGGCAGAAGGTGATGCCGTTGACGGGGCTGGGGACGAGGTTGAGCACCCGGCGGTAGTTCGCCGCACTGGTCAGGATTCGCCCAATTCCACGTAGCGGGGAAACGGGAGGATCATCCGGATGCAGCGCCATCTTCACTTTGGCCTTCTCCGCTACTGGAATTACGGCTTTCAGAAAGTACTCGAGGTTCTGCCAGATCTTCTCCTCGCTGACCACACCCCACTCGGTCGGCCCCTGTTTCTCGGCATCCCGCAGGTTGAATTCAGTGGCCAGCGCCCCACCCCGTGCCGGGACGGCGACGTTGGTGCGATACCATCCCAGGCCCGCCATGAAGTTGTAGCAGACCATGGGGATGCCGAGCCTTCCGAGGGCCTCGAGGGCTGCACAGTAGTTCTGGATTTCCTCATCGCGGCCGGGCAGGCCAAGCTTGATCTTTTCTGCGGCCACGGGATAGCTTTCCACACCGGCTATGGTCAAGCCCGCCGCTGTGAAATCAGCCTGGATTCTTACAAGTTTTTCCAGATATTGCTCTCGCCGGACTTTGCTCAACTCGCTCGCGACAGTTACGATCGCGTGATTAACACCCATCTGGCGGGCAAGTTTGAATCTCGAGTTCGGATGCGGGTCCTGGATAAGAGCCAGTTTTATCCTGGCAGGTTTGTTCGATAAAGGCCGGCGGAGGCCTGTAGATGCCTGGCCGGCCGGGCGCGCCAGGGTTCCTGCGGCTAGCGCCGCCAGCGCCCCTTGAAGGGCATTGCGCCGATTGACTTTCGTCATGAGTTCAATTCCTTCTCTGCCAGGAAAGAGCGGAGGGCTGTCGCAATGCTCTTTCCTTTCGTCAGAAGTTGTTGGGCTTCGTCGCGTTTGATTCCCTTATGGAGCATCAGGACTGCCACGGGCAAACTTCCCCCGGCGGCCGTCAAAGTTCGGGCGGCGCGGGTAGGGCTTGCGCCGGTGACTCGGGTCAAAATTCGTTGGCCGCGCTCGCGCAACTTTTGATTCGTTAACTGAACATTGATCATCCAATTGGAGAACACTCGTCCCAAGCGCGCCATGGTGGTTGTGGAGAGCATATTGAGCACGAGTTTTTGGGCCGTCCCGGCCTTCATTCGACTGGACCCGGTAAGAACCTCCGGTCCGACCACAGGCGCGATGAAAGCGTCCGCGAGCAACTTCATGGGGGCAGCAGGATTAACTGTGATACCCACCGTCTTGGCGCCGACCCGCCGTGCATAACGCATCCCACCGAGCACGTAAGGCGTACGCCCGCTGGCAGCAATTCCCACCAGAACGTCCTTGGCGCTGAGCTTGATACGGCGCAGGTCGCGCTCGGCCTCGAGGGGATTGTCCTCCACGCCTTCCTTGGATTTAAACATGGCCCCACGGCCACCCGCAATGATCGCCAGCACGCGGTCGCTCCCGAAGGTCGGGGGGCACTCGGAAGCGTCCAGGACCCCCAGCCTCCCACTGGTTCCGGCGCCCAGGTAAATCACTCGCCCGCCCTGGAGGATGGCTCGAACGGCCATGTCCACTGCGCGCGCTATCTTCGGTATGGTCTTCGCCACGGCAGGAGCGACACGATGATCCTCTTGGTTGATGATGCGAAGGATCTCTGTTGTGGGCTTTGTGTCCAGCGCAACGGAGGCCGGGTTCTCCCGTTCTGTGATACGCATCTGTTAACTCAGCGACAAGTCATAAGGGCAGTGACGAGTGACGAGTGACAAGTGACGAGCAAGAAATGCAGCGACAAGTCATAAGGGCAGTGACGAGTGACGAGTGACAAGCCACTGTCTTTTTGGCTTGTCACTCTCAACTTCCCACCTGCACCTGAAACCTGGCACCCGGCACCTGTTCTTAGGCTCGTTCCTACTTTGAAAGTGTTTCCCATCCGCGCTTTGAGAAGTCCCAGTAGATGGCGTAACCGGAGGCAGCCGAGAGAGCCAGGAAGAGGATTCCCAAACCTCTGGAGGCCAGCAGCAGGTTACCAACCCCAAACAACGCCATGTATACCATCAGGCATCCGAGCAGCCAGTCCATGAGATTGTACCAGCCATCACGGGTGGCAGGGACTTCGGGCGCCAGGGAAGCAATTCGCTTCCAGCCGGCCACTCCGGGTCTGACGCGCCGGTAGAACTGAACAAGTTTGGATTCGGGTTCCGGGGGCGTGAGAAAAGTAACCGCGACCCACACCACGGATGTGATCAGAACTGTAAGGAGGATAGACTTCGCAAAAACAGTTGCCTCATTGCCTTGGATGTGAATCACCGTGTGAAGGAGTACTGTTGTAACCGCGGCGGCAGTCATCGCGGAGACTTCCGACCAGGCGTTTATGCGCCACCAGTACCAGCGCAGCAGGTAAACCGCTCCCGTGCCTGCGCCCACGCCGAGCAAGAGTTGCCATGCTCCGGCAACACTGGTCATGACCAGTGAAACAGCGGCTCCCAGGATCGCCAGAAACGCGGTTACGAATTTGGCCGTGAGCACGTAGTGCCGCTCACTCCTTCCTCGCACCGCGAAGCGCCGGTAGAAGTCGTTAACAATGTACGAGGAACCCCAATTGAGCTGGGTGGCAATGGTGGACATGAAGGCAGCAGCAAAGGCGGCAAGCATGAAGCCACGGAACGCCCCCGGCAGATGATCCACCCAAACCTTGATAAAGCCGATCTCGGGGTCTTTGAGCTTTGGGTATAGAACTACGGATGCCAGGGCGGTCAGCACCCAGGGCCATGTACGTACCGCGTAGTGCGCGATGTTGAACCACATGGTGGCCCATAGAGAGTTCTTTTCATCCTTGGCGGAGAAGATAGTCTGGGCCACGTAGCTGCCACCACCCGGTTCCGCGCCCGGATACCAGTTGGCCCACCAATTCATGCCCAGGTACACACAGAAGGTCAGTAGCGGCATCCAGGCCGAATTCAGACTGGGGACGAAGGAGAGAATGGAACCAGTGCCGCCCGTGGCGGCGTGGCGTTCAACGTCCAGGAAGGCCAGTTTCTGCTTCAACATTGCCATTCCACCTACAGCTTTGATGCCGTAATAGGCGAGTACAATCACCATCGTCATCTTGAGAACAAACTGGACAGCATTCGTCCAAAGCACGCCCCACAGCCCCGATATTGAGGTGTAGAAGCCCGTAAACGCAATGATAACGAAGATGATGAGAATCGCCAGGCTCTTGGGAATGCCCAAGGCGGTCTGGAGGATCTTCTCCATGGCCAGATTGACCCAGCCGACGATCATGCAGTTCATGAGGATGCCGAAGTATAACGCCCGGAAGCCACGCAGAAAAGCGGCCGGCTTGCCTGCATAACGCAATTCGACGAACTCCGCATCGGTAATGATTTCCGCGCGCCGCCACAAGCGGGCAAAGAAAAAGACGGTCATCATGCCGCTGAGAAGGAAGCTCCACCAGAACCAGTTGCCGGCAATTCCTTGTCGCGCCACAAAGCCAGTGACCGCCAGGGGAGTGTCGGCGGCAAAAGTCGCCGCCACCATGGACGTGCCTGCCAGCAGCCAGCCGACCTTCCGGCCGGAAACAAAAAATTCGCCCGTGCTGGCGCTTGCCTTCTTGCGATAGTAGAGCCCAATCATCAGATTGAGCGCGAAATACGCGGCTACAACCAACCAGTCAATAGGAGTGATTTTCATAGATAACCGGATCCTTAGAGATTCTCCCAACTGCTTATTGACACAAGGAGGCAAGGAGTATATATCAAAGGACTCTTCAATGGGAAGATAGCCACACAGGGGGTAAGAAACGGTGAATGGTTTGCGGATAATGGGCATCTTTCTGGCGGTCTGTGTGTTTGCAGCAACGTTCGGCACTCGAGCTTTCCCCGTCCAAGCGACGGCGAGGTCGGAGGTGGGTTTAACCAAAGAGAGACTGGCAGCTATCGCTTCTGTTGTTGAGGACGCAATTCGCACCGGCAAATGTCCTGGCGCCGTGGTGGTCATCGGGCACCAAGGAAGGGTCATCTACCGCAAGGCCTTCGGGCATCGCGCTTTGGTCCCGGAAGAACTCCCGATGACGGTTGACACGATCTTCGATTTGGCCTCGCTGACCAAGGTTGTGGCTACTACCACGGCCGTCATGCAGCTTGTGGAGCAAGGGAAGATAATCTTGAGTGCGCCTGTTTCCGACTATTGGCCGGAGTTCAAGGACAATGGGAAACAAGCGATCAGCGTGCGGGAGCTCATGACCCATTATTCCGGGCTGCCTCCTGACCTCGATCTGAAGCCGGATTGGTCGGGGTATGAGACTGCCATGAAGATGATCGTGGATGCGAAGCCGATTGCCCCGCCCGGGACCCGCTTCCTCTACAGCGATATTAACTTTGAAACGCTAGGCGAGTTGGTGCGCCGTGTCTCCGGCGAGCCTCTGGATGTCTATTGCGATGGGCACATCTTTAAGCCGCTGGGCATGAAGGAAACACGTTTCAAGCCTCCCGCCACCTGGCGCCACCGCATTGCGCCCACTCAATACCAATACGGTGACAAGGGGAAAATGCTGTGGGGGGAAGTGCATGATCCCACTTCGTACAATATGGGTGGCGTGGCAGGCCATGCGGGACTTTTCTCCACCGCGGATGATCTTACGATCTTCGCCCAGATGCTTCTCAATGGAGGCAGTTATAAAGGCGTCCGCATCCTGAGCTCGCTGACGGTGGAGAAGATGACCACGCCCCAGAATCCACCAGATAAGATGGTTGTGCGTGGGCTGGGTTGGGACCTGGACTCACCTTTCGCTTCGAACCGGGGCGAACTGTTCGAGGTGGGGTCTTTTGGGCATACCGGATTTACCGGCACGGATATCTGGATCGACCCGGTCAGCAAAACCTACCTCATCCTTCTGGCAAACGGCGTGCATCCTGACGGGAAAGGCAACCTCGTGCCGGTGCGCACGAAGATTGCAACGCTCGTGGCCGCGGCCCTGGGACCTGTTTCCGCTCAGCAGGTCCTGGCCAGCCGGCAATCGCTCACCGGTTATTTCGAATTGATGAGAAGCTATCGGATACAAGGCCTTCGAAATGGCAAGGTGCAGACGGGCGTCGACGTCCTGGAAGCAGAAAACTTTGCGTCCTTGAAAGGGCGGCGGGTGGGTTTAATCACTAATTCAACAGGTGTGGACGCGGCCGGCCGGCGGACCATCGATCTCCTTTACCACGCACCGGGGGTGAAACTCCTCGCCTTGTTCAGCCCGGAGCATGGGATTGAGGGCCGGGCAGACGCCCGAGTCGCCTCGAGCACAGACGCCGCCACCGGCTTGCCGGTGTACAGCCTTTATGGAGACGTAGAACGGCCCACTGACCGGATGCTGGAGGGGCTGGATGCGTTGGTATTTGACATTCAGGATGCCGGAGTCCGGTTCTACACCTACCTTACCACCCTGGGGTATTGCCTGGAGGCTGCTGCCCAGAAAGGAATCGAGTTTTACGTGTTGGACCGCCCCAATCCCATCAACGGGCACGAAGTGGAAGGACCTGTTCTTGAGGCCGACTTACGCAGCTTCGTGGCTTATTATCCTCTGCCCATTCGCCACGGTATGACGGTGGGAGAGCTGGCCGAGATGTTCAACAGCGAAAACCACCTCGGCGCCAAGCTGCACGTCGTCAAGATGCGGGGTTGGCGGCGTACGGACTGGTATGACGAGACGGGTCTCGCTTGGGTTAACCCTTCACCCAACCTGCGCAATCCCACCGAGGAGGTTCTATATCCCGGCGTCGCCATGGTGGAAGGGGCAAACGTCAGCGTGGGCCGCGGCACTGATACCCCGTTCGAATTGCTCGGCGCGCCGTGGATCGACTCTCGAAACCTCTCGGTCTACTTGAATGCGCGGGATATCCAGGGTGTGCGCTTCGTGCCCGTGGAATTCAAACCTTTGACGAATCCCATTGCCGACCGTGCTTGTCACGGCGTCCAGATCGTTTTGATTGACCGTCAGGCCCTTGATCCCGCTGAACTCGGGGTCGAAATCGCCGCCGCCCTCCGGAATTTGTATCCGGACGTCTTCAAGCTTGAAAAAACCCTCCCTCTCATCGGCGCGCGCGGGGTCATGCAGGACATTGGGGCAGGGAAGGACCCGCGCCTCATCGTTGATGAGTGGCAAGGCGCGCTGGAACAATTCCGAAGCCTGCGCTCGAAATACTTGCTCTACCCATAGCTGGGAGCTATTGTGTTCGAGTAAAGAGCAGAGTAGTATTCCCACTGCAATAAGGCGAATAAGATCTTTGAGACTCAACTCCGCGTTCTTGGGATAGAGGAGCAGTAGTACGGGGGGAATATGCGAACGGGCCGACTTTCATTCTTTTTGATTACCGCGTTCTGCGCCATTCTATTGACTTTGGGCCTTCCGCTTCTGCACCTTGCCAAAGAAAAAACCCCGCCCGTCCGTGCGGACGACTTGACTCTGCGCCTTTTCCAGCTTCTCGACACTTCTTACGCCGGCAAGCTGTCGGAGTTTTACGTCCTCGCCGATGTTTACACGGACCCAAAGACTCCCGATAAGGAACTCCAGCACATTCTCAAAGCAGAATACGATAAAGAAAGGGTCTTTGGGAGGTTCAGGCTCTACGTGCGCAACCTTGACAAGCTCACGGCGACCCAATTGAAGGATTACAACCTCAAGCAAATTTACGAATTTGGCGATCAGGACGTGGAGAAATTTACCAAGACTGACCCCGGATCCTTCGGTAGGGCTGGGGACCTTTACTCTCATTCCTCGGCGAACCGCCCCCTCGCCACCGCCCCGATCACCGACGAGGCTCGAAAAGAATACGAAACCTACATTACACAGTGGATCTTACCCGCGCTTGAAAAGAAGTGATTGCAGGCGATTCTTCGCCGGTCAAGTTAATCCCCAAGCGCAGAAGTGAAACTGCCTGTGCCAAGCTCGGAGGCGACGGAATGCCAACCGAAATCAGGGTATGGGAGATTCGAAAAGACGGTCTCCTAGACGTGGAAGAGAAACCGTTCAGCGAATTCCACAAGGAGTTGGAGCTAGAGGACTGGATTGCTCGGAAGCCGGGCCTCTTGGGAGAGGACCTGCTAGTTGTGGGGAGGCAATTAGACGTGCCTGGAGTCGGTCGGCTAGACCTCCTTTGCATAGACTCAAGCGGGAAGCTGGTAATCGTTGAGCTGAAAAGGGGGCTTGGCCCCAGGGAGGCTGTTGCCCAGGCGTTGGATTATGCGAGTTGGTTAGATGGCGAGTCCCCAGAGAGAATTACAGATTCCGCGAGCGAGTATCTTAAAAAGGACTTGGAGGATGCATTCCGCGACCATTTTGGGCAGGACCTATCGAACCTCGACACGCAAGACCACCGCATCATTCTTGTTGCCCCGAAACTAGACGATTCTGCTGAGCGGATTATAAATTATCTCGCCAAAAGGTACGACGTGGACATGAACGCAGTCTTCTTCACTTACCGGAAATTGACTGACGGAAAAGAAGTCTTAATTCGCTCCGTCTTGGTGCCGGACTATGTACATCCCCCCACGACAGGTAGAAGACCGACCGAGGCTCAACTGCTGGCAATGTCCAACGGTAGAAACACCCAACAGTTAGTGGAAATCTGCCGTACGGTCAAAACGAAGAACTCTTGGGTCGAGGAAAAAGCGTGGGCGGCAGGCGGGTCATTCCGTTACTGGGCGCACAAGCCTGACGGCGGTGACAGAATGGTTTTCGGGATAAACGTCGCCGGAAAACTTGGTCCTCTGCCGGGTGAGCTAGATACGTGGCTGAGAACCGAATCTCTCGCAGAGGTAACAGGCTCTTCGGAGGTCAAGATTGAACAGGCACTCCAGAAGGAGTTTTCCCCGACTACGGCGGCGGCAATGGGTTTTGTTACCCGCCTGAAGAGTAAAGACGAGGCGGAAAAGCTTGTTCATCTACTCGAAGTCTTGGCGCATGGTGCTTCCACGCCGTAGTCTGGCATGTCGCCGATCAGCTAGGCGCATCCCACCTCTCAAAGCGCCCGCATCGCATTACTCCTAATGTACACACGAACCTTTGCTGACATCAAGAAGAAGCTGTGAAAAAATCGCGTTGTGCCGGCGCGTCCTGCGGGCAACCCTTGTGGTTGCCCCAGGGCGGCCACAAGGGCCGCCCCTACAACACGATTTTTTCACAGCTTCGAAGGGATGTCCACCCCGCCCGACGTTGGGCGTTGCATGCCATTAGTTAATCTACCTGCCGAGGAGCCGGAAAAACTCTTGGTTAGTCAGGCCTGCTTGGCGGAGGATGCTCTTGACGATGTGCTTTGGCAAGTCAAAGCGTTCGTGATAGGGCACAGTAACCCGTCCAGGCTTGTGGGGATGTTTGAGATGAACGTGGGAGCCGCTGGTTTCGTGAATGTAAAAACCAGCTTTTTCAAGGGCACGGACTACTTCTCGCGGCTTGAGGTTTGCGAACTTGGGTGCCATGCCCTACACGGTGACTTTCAGTTCTTCGCTGATCGGCTGCTGGGAGGCAAATGGGTCTTCAGGAATATCCTCGCCATCCTTCAACAGTGCCCTGAGGTGGCATCGGATCGCATCCTCCGCCATCTCGCGCGCCTCCTCAAGCGTCCGGCCATAGGTCACGATGCCGGGCAAGGCGGGAACGATCACTTGGTAGCCGCCTTCCAAGAGCCGCTCATAGATGACAATATAGCCGTATTCGGATGAGAGGTGTTGCTTCCGAAATGTAGATTGCCGGCGAGCCATTAAGGTCCTGGCCTTCCCCAGCTAATAGTAGCACAGGGGAGCCTGCAGTGCATCCGAATGCCGGGTACTGGTGTCATTTAGGGGAAGCTGATTTTTCGTGCGGGCCTGTCAAGGCAGTCATTCCCGCGAAAGCGGGAATCCAGTGGGAGGTTAGACTCATTA
>Ga0182027_10012251_pt1 | contig 12053 bp, 16 predicted proteins | sample 712E1DmetaG_FD_121300 | JGI IMG/M metagenome (GOLD analysis project Ga0182027, IMG submission 121300) | Permafrost microbial communities from Stordalen Mire, Sweden - 712E1D metaG (Illumina Assembly) | ecosystem: Environmental > Terrestrial > Soil > Wetlands > Permafrost | place: Sweden...
ATGTGATGTAGCGTTATCAGATATATATGAGTGAATCTATTAAGATAACAAAGGAACAGTTCCTAAGTGTCTACGACAAACACAAGCCAAATCTGTTTCTGAGGGTGATATACAAAGACTTCTATGATAGGAAGTACGAAGAGAACAAGGACAGTGAATTGTACAAGATGCTTGGTCTAATCAAGGGATACAAGAAACCGAAGACTGTGAAGAACCTGATATATGTTGTCTATCGCTCAAATGATGGTTTTGCGAAGAAGGGTTTCAATGTCAAGAAGATCAAAGTCAATCTTGATGATAACTACAATGATGATTTCCAAGAGATATCAAAGAAGATAATAACTGGTTTAAATGACAAACATAAGTCAAATCTTGTCATACTTCATGGCGTCCCGGGAACCGGAAAATGTGTAGTAAGTGATACTGTCATTACAATTAGAAATAAAAAAACTGGAATAATAAAACAAATAAAAATTGGTGATTTGATATAGTTTTTCCTGATCCAGACATAGATATATAAAATAAAAACTCTATGTCTAAAAAGAATAAAAAACCATCGCCCTATAAAATTGAATATTGGAAAAATAAAGGATTTAATGAAAAAGAGTCTTTAAAATTAATTGAAAATTATAAAGATAAAACAATATATACCCGAAAAAATTATTGGGTGTTAAAAGGTTTTACTGAAGAAGAAGCTATACAAAAAATAAAAGATATACAATCTGGTAATAGTAAAAAAGTTAAAAATAGGAGAAATGGTTGTACAATACAAGAATATACTAATAAAGGTTTTACTGAAGAAGAAGCTCAAATAAAACTAAAAGAAAGACAAACTACATTTACATTAGAAAAATGTATACAAAAATATGGTGAAGAAGAAGGTAGAAAAAAATGGCAGATTAGACAAGATAAATGGCAAAACACTCTAAATAATAAAACTCAAGAAGAAAAAGATGATATAAATAAAAGAAAAGGTAGAACTAAAGATCAATTAATAGAAAAATTTGGTATAGAAAAAGCTTTAGAAATATCAAACAAAAAAGGTAAAAATAATAAACTACGATTTTTAAGATTTAGTAAAATATCAAAGAAAATATTTTCAGAAATACAAGAATTAACAAATAAAAAATTATATTATGCTGAAGAAGAAAAACGGATAAAAATTCCATCTATTAATACGGGATTTTGGGTGGATTTATTGGTTGAAAATACAAACAAAATAATTGAATTTAACGGCAATTTTTATCATGCAAATCCAAATATTTATACCGAAAATAGTATTATTAAAGTTTCAAACGAACACCAATATTTAGCTAAAGATATATGGAAAAAAGATAAAAAGAGGTTAGAAATTTTAAATCAATTAGGTTATAAAGTATTAATAATATGGGAAGATGAATGGGTTAATAATAAAGAAGAATGCATTGTTAAATCACTAAATTTTATAGAAAATGAATAAAAAATTTACAAAATCTAAATTAATAGATGATTACGAGGTGTTAACTGATGATGGTTGGGTTGATATAGAATTTATTCATGAAACTGAAAAATATGAAATTTATGTTATTAAAACAGAAAATTGTAAATTAAAATGCGCAGATAATCATATTGTTTTTTTAGAAAATTTTTCTGAAATATATGTTAAAGATTTAAAGATAAATGACAAAATAATAACAAAAAATGGACCAGAAAATGTGATAAGTATAATAAATACTTCTATAAAAGATCATATGTATGATTTGCAATTAGATAAAAATTCAAATAAAAGATATTATACTAATGATATTTTAAGTCATAACACAACCTGGATAAGGTTTCTAACATCCAAATTGAGAAAGAACATCATCTTCATCTCACCAGACATGGTCAACTACATCACAGATCCATCATTCATACCGTTCTTGATAGACAATGATAACTCTGTGCTTGTCATAGAGGATGCCGAACCAGCATTACAGACGAGGGGAAACGATGGAAGGGCTGCAGCAGTCTCAAATGTTTTGAATTTGACAGATGGTTTACTATCTGATTGTTTGAGCATATCCATAATTGCAACGTTCAACACGAAGACAAAGAACATAGATGAAGCGCTGTTAAGAAAGGGTAGGTTATTGATGAACTATGAGTTTGAGAAGCTTAACAAAGAAAAATCTACGAAACTCTTACACAAATTGGGGTATAAAGAAGAAGCAGAACATGAGATGACTCTTGCTGAGATATACAACCATGGTAGTGATAACAACACTGATAAATTGAACAAGAAAAAAGCGGGGTTTCATTAAAAACACAATGTTAAAGATATCCAAAGAAATAAAAGTATCACTGAGTGATGATGAATTAAAATTAGTCAAAGAATTTGCTGAAAGATCATATAAAAATCATTATGATACACACATACGAAACAGTGAAGATAAAAAGAGAGACATAATAAAGGGTAAATCAGCGGAGCTAGCTCTATAAGATTGCAAAGATGTGTGGTTTGAGTTGTTCAGATCCAAAATTCATCATCTACGAAACAGGTGAAAATGATGGTGGAGTAGATCTCATCATAAATGGAGTGACATGCGATGTCAAATGTGTAGAAATCAACCAGGGTCATGGAAGAGTTCCATTGCCTAAAGAATTAAAATCAGAGATGTATATTGCAGTTGGTACGAATGATAAAGAGTTTTGGTTAATTGGAATGATAGATACTAAAACAATTAAAGATAAAGATCTTATATGTTATGAAATGATCAATGGTGAAGAGATGAAGTATGCATTGTTGAATCATTTTAAGAAAATGAATTGGGATTTTAGTGAAAATAAATTGATTGAAGATAGATATGATGACTTCTTGTTTCTCTAACTACAAAGATAGTGATGGTGTTTCCATAGCTCTTTATTCACCACTGTGGTTTAAGGGTGAAAAGTTCTTGGGACTTGCACCACTAAAACAAACATTCTTTGACATAAAGTCAAATAAAATAGATAGAAAAGAGTATGAGAAACAGTATAGAGAACAGGTCCTAAACAAGTTAAATGCATCAGAGATATATCATAGGTTTAAGGACAATGTTTTGTTGTGTTGGGAGAGACCGACCTATGAGAATGGAAAGATCGTGGAGTTCTTCTGTCACAGGAGAATATTTGCGTTGTGGATGAAAGAACAATTGGATATTGAAGTGAAAGAATATGATACAAGGGAAAACATAAACAACATAAAACTATTTTGATATGGACATAGGTTCTGGAAATGATTACCCATCAAATGCACTTAGTAACTTTGCACCACACCCGTTTGAGATAGATGGTGTGAAATGCAACTCTTTTGAAGGTTGGCTTCAATCTCTGAAGTTTAAATCGTTAGATATGCAAGAATATGTGTGCACGCTGGTTGGATATGCGGCAAAAAAGAAAGGAAGGAATAAGAATTGGTACGTTGATCAGACATTATATTGGAAGGGTGTTGAATATAAAAGAGATTCTGAAGAATACCAAGATTTATTGGACAGAGCGTACACATGTCTGTATGAAAATCAAAAATTCAAGAATGCGTTGATTGCGTCTGGAAAAGCTGTGTTAACACATTCAATGGGTAAGAATGACATGAGCAAGACGGTGTTAACGATAAGAGAATTCTGTTCAAGGTTGACAAAGCTTAGAGATAATGGAACACTAATAAAAGATAAATCTGAAAATAAAAAACTATTTTAATGACATGTATAGTTGGTTTGATTGACAGAGTGAATGATAAGATATTGCTTGGCGGCGACTCGGCAGGTGTTTCAGGCTTTAATGTTTATCTCAGAAAAGACCCGAAGGTCTTCAAACGAGATAATTTCATCTTTGGTTTCACATCTTCATTTAGAATGGGTCAACTTCTTATGACAGAGGGTCTCATAAGACGTGAGCAAAGAGAAGGTGAGGACACATACAAGTACATGGTCTCAGAGTTCATACCCAATGTCAGAAAGGTGTTCAGAGATAATGGTTATTCGAGCATAAGTGATAATGAAGAGACCGGTGGCATCTTCTTGGTTGGTTATAACAAGAGACTATTCTTCATTGATACTGATTTCCAGGTTGGTGAGTATCATGATGATTATATGTGTTGCGGCTGTGGTCAGGCATATGCATATGGTTCTTTGTATTCAACAAATGACATAAAGATAACATCGTATGATAGGATTATTAAAGCTCTTGAAGCAGCAGAACATTTCTCCTGTGGTGTGAGAAGACCATTTACTATTGTTACACTATAAAATAATATGAATATGAATGAAAAAGAAGGATACATCATCTCTGTCATACCTGAGCAGAAGTATAAATCATGTTATGGGTGTAAATGGTATAAACACTATATGATGAAATCTGGTAGGGATCCAATATATGCGCATAATTGTGATCACCCAGATGCACCTGGTAATTATGATTTTAGAGGTAACTTGATATTTATTTTTGGTAAAGTGGAGACACCAGATTGGTGCCCAATTGGCGAAAGAAAGGACGCCAATGGTTAAGAGAGCTAAGAACCTGTTACAAGATAAACCAAAGGAGAAGATCATAAAGCTCCCGATAAGTCGTTTTATAGACACAAAGTATAGAGAGTATGCTACCTATGTGTTGCAGTCACGTGGAATACCTGACTTCCATGACGCATTGACTCCAGTGCAGAGATACATACTTAAGAGTGCACCACTGTCCTTTGTTAAATCTCTCACAGTTGTTGGAAGAGTAATTGAGCAGGGTTATCATCACGGAGATTTTTCCTTAGGTAGCGCACTTAACCGCCTTGCTCGCCCATTTGGAAACTCACTTCAATTGTTGGATGGTTATGGGTTCTTTGGGTCAGAGGTCTCACCTGAGGCCTCTGCATCAAGGTACACCTCCGTGAGACTGTCTTCACAGGCCAATGGGATAATCAATAGATACAGTCATCTCACCACCAAGGAGCCCGATGGACCCTACGATCCACTCTGGATGGATGTTCCGATAGGGCTCGTCATACCCATAATCGGCATCGCGATAGGTTACAAGACGACCATACTACCAAGGAAACTTGATGATATACAGAAGTTTCTGGAGGGCAAGATCAAGACACTCAAACCATATTTCACTGACTTCAATGGTACCATACAGAAGTACAAGGGCATGGACAAGTCATGGCTGGTGACATCAAAGATGGTGACTGAGAACAACCGCATACAGATCAGGGAGATACCACCCATAGTCAAGTATAGTTCACTCATCAAGAGGTTGGACACATTGTACTCGAGGTATGAGAGCAAGATAAAGGTGTTGAACAACTCCAATACCAAGGTTAACATAGACATCATATACACGGGAAATAGCAAGGAGGAATTCAAGGAGATAGGCGAGTTCGTCTATAAGATATTCTCCATCATAGTGTCAGAGAACATAGTCTTTATAAAGGATGGTCAGGTTTTGGTCTATGATAGGATAGAGGACTACCTTGAGGACTACAAGTGGCAAGTGTTGAGGTTGAGATACAGGGATTGCGAACATGAGTTCGGTGTGTTGAATTTTGATCTGACGTTTAACGTGGCAAAGGAGAAGTTCATAGAGTTCATACTACAGAAGAAGAGAAACAACCAGGAGATAACCACGTTTCTAAAGCCCTATGATAAAGAGATTAGCGAAAAGCTGGAGAGGATGACCAGTAGGAAGTTCACATCTGATGAGTTGGCAGAGACAAAGGCCCTGATAAAACAACTGAAGATGGATCTAAAGGAGAAGGAAAAAGAACTGAAGGAGAAGAAACTATTATATGAAAACGTTGAGGACCCAACACTGAAGAGGGGCATATCTTCAAGGAAGAACACGGTGAACCTGTTAGATGATGTGGAAGATAGCAAAGAGGATGAGAACGGCATAACCATATGGAATGGTGAGGACATGACTGAAGATGAAGGTGAAAAAGAAACGCCGGAAGAATGATATATAAAACAAAGATCCATAACGTTGAAAAAGATAGTCTATGAGAATCTTAACGAGATGAACTTCCAAAAGAAGATGGATAACCCATTGGTTGCTTTGGGGATAGGAAAGATCCAGTTGATCAAAGACTGGTTGGATGAGATGGGTGTTGATCATTATAAAATCAATGATGATTATACAATAGATGTGAACACGGATGGTGTTTTTTTAAGTCATAAGGGTTTAAAGGAATTTCCGGATTATATAAAATTTAACAAAGTAAAAACTTTTGATATTGATGATAACCAATTTATATCATTAAGAGGATGTCCAGAATATGTAAGTGGTAGTTTTTATTGCAGTTTTAATGAACTAACATCTTTAGAGGGATGTCCAAAGAAAGTCGGTGTGGAATTTGGGTGTATTAGTAATAAAAAATATTTTAGTAAAGAATATGTGATGAGTCTATGTGATGTACGTTTCAATAATATATATAATATAATAAAAAATAACATAATCTAATATATGTCTGATAACCTATACCCATCTTTGGATGATTTTCTCAACAAAGCCAGAAAAAAACCCAAGACAAAGAAAACACAAAACACCAAGTTTAAAAAAGTTATGAAGGAATTTGGAAAGGGAAAGCTTAAACCCTATCATGCGGATGAACCATTGAAAAGCAAGAAACAGGATGGTTCTGAGGCTGAACGTAAACAAGCGGTGGCCATTGCATTCAGCGAAGCGGGTTTGGGATCAAAAAAGAAAAAGAAAAAACTCATCAAAGAGGATCTCTGTGAATATAGACTCAATGATTTTTTTAAGTTTGAACTATTAGAATGGTTAGATGGCATCTTTTATAAAGATGGTCTAATTGATGATAAGAAAGAATATATCATAAATTTTATAGATAAACACGGATTGACCCTTGAGGGTTTTAAGGAAATACTGTTAGATTATCTAGATGTGTCTGATGTGGAGATCAAAGATAAGATAGATTACATTATAGGTGTAATAGATGATAACTTTGATGTTGATGAATGTGTCAATGAAACGTTTGACATAAATGAAGATGCATCAGATGATGCGAATGAAAAGATTCATGATAAAGCTTATCACCTGACAATGAAACTCATTGATAACAACTTAAGAAATTTAAGATACACAGATGTGTATATACCTGGGATAATTGGAATATTTCCAAACTATGGAATAGAAATAGATCAAGATTCCATAGATGGGTTCAAAGAAGCGATTGAGGATTTTTTGGCTGAAGAACTTGGGTTTGAACCAACATTTGCGGATGATAAAGCATATGATTATTGGCAGAACCTATCTGTCGAAACATATAAACACCCAGTTCATAACCTGTTTGAAGATATCTAAGATATTTTTCACGTACCCTTCCAGTACACGAGCACCACTGGTCTATTCCTACTATGATCAGTGGTTTTTTATTTTCACATAACCAAAACTTTTTTATCTTTGTTACATATAAAGAATAAAAATAACACATGAATAAGATAGAATTTGCAACGACAAACGCCCGTACTTTCTCTTCGTGGTTGAAGAGGTTTTCTATACTCGATAACTCCCTGCTCATCGAGGTTGACCTTAAGAACAGTTACTTCATCGCTAAGTCCCATGATGAACAGAGATCAACTGTCAAGTCATCAAAGATTGGTTTTGTTGACTCTGGGTTGACAATCAAAGCTTCAAAAGAACAGAAGAGGATCAAAGTTGGTGTCTATAACATCCCAAAGCTCATCAAGACATTCGATCATTTCAATGATGCAGAATTTACATTCTCGATAAGCTACGATGAACTATTGACTGGAGAGGTGAAAGACCTCGTCGGTATCAGTTTGAACATGAAGAACAACAAGCTTAAGGTTGATTCAGACTGCACATCGTTGAGCATCTTCAAACACATATCGGATGAACTGTTTGACACAAAGATAGCATCAACAGATAGCAAACTAACAAGCTTTGGCCTGACTGATAAGATCATAGGTGAGATAAACTCACTCTCTGGTCTCGATAACGATAACAAGTTCTTGGAGATAAGGACGAAGGATAACAACATCTATGTGTGTGGCAAGACATTTGAACTATTGATACAGGAGGGTGTAAAGTGTAAGGACTATTCGCTGAACATCTTCAAAGAACAGTTTGGAAACCTTGACGCTGAGAATTATGAAGTGTCAATGTGTGAAGATAGGTTGATATTCAAATCTGATGATGGTCTCACGACATGTGTTTTGAGCATGGTGGAGAAGGATGATTAGGATTTGTGATATTGTGAAATAAAAAAAGAGATCAAATTTGATCTCTTTTTTCTTTTGTCATAAAAATATATACTAAAAAACGTTCTTTAAATTACTTTCAAAACCAAAATAAATGCACCATGGCGAAGAAAAGAAATCTATCAAAAGAAGATCTTAATGAGATCACTACGTATGAAGAGAATAACAAGTTAAATGTAACAAACGGAAACAAGATAAATTTAGACAAGATATCCATAAAGATAAAGTGTCTGAATGAGAAGCAAAAAGAGCTAAAGAGACTCATAGAGGAAAATGAGATTGTTGTGTGTTCGGGACCCTCGGGATGTTTAATAAAATCAGAAAAAATAAAGATATATATATTAAAATAATTTAATATTATGTCATATATTAGATGTGGGTCTAAACAATATTGGGTTGACAAGGGTTTTACTGAAAAAGAAGCTTTAGATAAAGTGGATATTGTTTATAAATTAGATGAACAATGTAAGATACTTAACAATAAATTAAAAATAGGAGTAACAGATAAACAATTTTGGTTAAATAGAGATTTTACTAATGAAGAAGCAGAAGAAAAAATTAGCGAAATTATAAATAAGAGATTAAAAACTGGAAATATAAATAAATTAAAAAAACAATCTAAAGAATTTTGGGTAAAAAAAGGTTTATCTGAAAAAGAAGCAATAGTTAGTGTTAATAATTTTATAAATAAACTAAAAATCAATCAACAAAAAAAAGAAGAAAAAGAGATCAGAAAACATAAATTATTTTCGGCCAAAACAATTATATTTTGGATTAATAAAGGATATAGCAGAAAAGAAGCATATATAAAAGCAAAAGAATACATTGATAAACGTAAGAATATTACTATATTAAATAAAAAATTAAAATTAAATATAACCAATATTCAATATTGGATAAATTTAGAATATAGTGAAGAAGAAGCTATAGTTAAGGTAAATGATATTAATAATAAACGGAAAATTACTTATTCCAATAAACCTAAAATTATAAAAATAAAATTAAAACAAACAGATAAAGATTATTGGATAAATAAAGGTTTAACCGAAGAAGAAGCTACATTTAAAGCAAATGATATAGTTACAAAAAAAGATAAATATAAACGTAATAAAGAGAGATTATTAAAAATTAAGGAAAATTTAAGAATTGAAGGTTTTCCCGAAGAACAGATAACTGCAGAACTTAGAAGAATTTACTATAAAAAATTAAAATTAAAAAGAACAATTGAATATTGGTTAGAAAAAGGATTAACGAAAGAAGAAGCTTTAATTGAAATAGAAAAAATTAAAGATAAATCATCATTTAGAATTGGATATTGGATAAATAGAGGTTTAAGTAAAGAAGAAGCTATAATTAAAGTGAGTGAAATACAATCTAAAAATGCCAAAATTTTTTCACTTAAACATAAAGGGAAAAAGAATACATTTCCATCACCTTATACTATTGAATATTGGTTAAATAAAGGATTTACTGAAAAAGAATCATTGGAATTAATTGAAAAACACAAAGATAAAGTATCTAATTTACGCATTAATTTTTGGATAAACAAGGGATTTACTAAAGAAGAAGCTGTAATAAAAATTAATAAATTACAAAGTAATAATAGTAAAAGAGTTAAAAATAAAGTAAACACATTATGTGTTGGATTTTATATAAATAAAGGTTTATCTATTGAAGAAGCACAAAATGCTTTATATGAAAGACAATCAACAAGAAATTTACAAAAATTTATAGAAAAATATGGCGAAAAGGATGGAATAAAAAGATATAATGACTCTATAGAAAAATTTAAGAATACATCATGGTATAGTAAAACAGATGAAGAAAAATTATTATTAACAATAAAAAGAACCATCCGCAGTAATTTTTATTCACAATCTTCAATAAAATTTCTAGAAAAAATTATAGAAAATTTAAACATTTCCTTTAAGATGTATTGGAAAGAAAATGAATATTTTTTACGTGATAAAAAACACATATATTTTTATGATTTTTGTATACCTGAATTAGGAATTATCATTGAATATAATGGTATAAAATTTCATCCTAATAGAGAACAATTAACATGTGTAGAATTTGATGAATGGAAACAATTATTTTCAAAAAAAGCTGCATGTGAAATTTATGAAAAAGATGAATTAAAAAAAGAGTTAGCAAAAAAGAATAATTTTGATATATTCATAGTATGGGAAAATGATAATTTACAAAATAAAATAAATGAATTACGATATGAAATTGTTTCAAGAATTAACAATCGAGCAAATAATTAATGATTTATCGTTTTATTATGATAAAGAAAAAATAAATGCTCTACAACAAGAAAATGATGATAATATTAGAATTTTTTTTAATGATCATGTGCAAAAAAATTCACAGGAAGTTTCTATTGATGCTATTTTTGGGGAAAACATCAATAAACGTATTTTAGTATCAACACCTGATGGTTATCAATTAATAGGTGAAAGAATAGAAAAATCTGAAAGAAATTGTTATACAGTTAAAACTGTTTGTGACAAAAAAATATCATGTTCATTTGATCATAAATTAGAAACTAATGATGGTTGGAAATATGTTAAAGATATTACTAACAAAGATTATGTTTTAACTATTGATGGATTTAGAAAAATAAAAAATAAATGGAAAATAAAAAAACAAAAAGTATATGATTTTGAAGTTAAACATGAAAACCATAGATATTGGGGAGGTAATGGAATAAGTTCACATAATACAGGCAAAACATACTTTTCTCTGTTGATGGCATTACATCTCTTAAAAACAGAACCAAAGTATAAGAAGATTGTTTTGATAAAATCTTTGGTTACAATTAAAGATGAAGCGCTAGGTTTTTTAAAAGGAACTCTTGAAGAAAAAATCTCACCTTATGTGTGGAGTTTTACTGCTAATTTAGATAAAATATTTGGAACTAAAGCAATAACTAAAGCTTTAATGGAATCAGGTATAATAGAGATAATGCCAATCGCTTATATTCGTGGGTGCAACATCGATCATGCATTAGTCGTGATCGATGAAATAGAGAACATAACCATGGATACTTTTAAAACAATCATCACTCGCATAGGAACCGATAGTAAATTTATATTCTTAGGTGATGTTGAACAGTGTGACAGATCAAACAAAAAAGAATCATGTTTATCTAAAGTTATACAGATGTTCAAAAAACAAGATTTTATTGGAATTCTTGAATTTACTGATGAAGATTGCGTTAGAAATTTAATTATACCAAAAATACTTAAAATTTTAAATAATAATTAAATGCGAACGAATAGAGTTTGGGCAGAAGAAGAATTACAATTTATAAAAGATAATTATGCAACTATGTTAACTGTTGATTTGGCTAATAAATTAAATACAACACGCAAAACTATAGAAGGAAAAGCACGTTACTTTAAACTTCATAAAACAAAAGAATATATCTCAAATAGTATAGCTAAAAGAAATAAAATGGTTGGTCGTGATCTTTCTTATGAATTTATGTATAATGAAGCTAAAAAATATAAAACTAAACAAGAATTTAATAGAAATGATTATTCTTGTTATGTTACAGCCAGAAATGCAGGAATTTTAGATGAAATTTGCTCGCATATGATAACCCAACAATACAGTACTCCTCAAATGTTTCTATTTGAAATATTAAAAATATTGTTTCCAGACATAGAAATTAAATATAATGATAGAAAAGCAATTCATCCAAAAGAACTAGACATTTATATTTCAAAATATAATTTGGCATTTGAATATAACGGAATTGCTTGGCATAAAGATAAAATAAAAGATGATAAAGATAAATTAAAAATATGTAAAAATAAA
>Ga0182027_10012252_pt1 | contig 12051 bp, 7 predicted proteins | sample 712E1DmetaG_FD_121300 | JGI IMG/M metagenome (GOLD analysis project Ga0182027, IMG submission 121300) | Permafrost microbial communities from Stordalen Mire, Sweden - 712E1D metaG (Illumina Assembly) | ecosystem: Environmental > Terrestrial > Soil > Wetlands > Permafrost | place: Sweden...
GCGTTCTTCTTCCAGGCGTGCGCCGAGCCACCAGACTAGGGGATGGAACCAGAAGAGGGCTTCGACCAGCATGTGGATGGCGGCATGCAGGTTGTCGCGGCGGCGGATGTGGCAGAGTTCGTGCGCGAGGATGGCTTCGAGTTCGGCGTCTTCGAGGCGGTCTCCGATGCCGTCGGGGAGCCAGAGGATTGGGTGGAAGATGCCGAAGACGCCGGGCTCGAGTTTGGCGGCGGAGGAAACCACGGAAGGCAGGCGGACCCACAAACGTGGGTACCCCGGCCCGCCCCACCCAAACCGGCGCCGCTCTTCAGTGGGGCGGGCCTCCTGGCCTGCCTTCTTGTGGACGGAGCGCAGCGCTTCCAGTTCCCGGCCTTCCGTCAGTGGCGCGGAGGAACGGATGGGGGCGGCGACGCGGCGCCAGCGCGCCCATCCGTACAGCAGGACCGCGATGAAGCCGCAGAGCCATAGGGCTAGGAGCAGGGCAGGGAAGACATTGGTTGTGGCGGGCGCGGCGGCTGGCACAGGCATGTCCTGAATCGGCGCGAAGGGCTGGACGATTTGCTCCATCACGAACGGAAGTCGAGACACCGGCGTGGCGGGAGCGAGCCACCGCCCCAGGCTGCCGCCGATGGCGGCCAATACTGAGAACGGGACGAGGAACTTGACGGACGCCGCCAGCCACAGCCAGTAGCGCGCCCGTGCGTGATTGGTCCTCAGCGCCAAGGCGAGCAGTACGGCGACCGCCGCGAATCCGGTGGATTGCCACAGGTGATTGGCCGCGAATTCCAGTGTGGGCACGGCGCTATCCTTTCTTCGCCAGCTTGCGGAGGGCCTTGCGCGCTTCCTCCACATCTTCCAACGTGAGCTTGCCGGAATCGATCAGGTGGGCCATGACGGGCTGGGTCCGTCCGCCGAAAAGTCCCAGCAGGTCGTCGATCAGCTTGCTTTGCGCGGCGTCGCGGGAGACTACCGCTTCGAAGATATGCGCGTTGCCGATTTTCCTGACGCGGCGGACGGCCTTCTTCCCTTCCATGCGATAGACCGTGGTCTGCACGGTGGTGTAGGCCGGCCGGCTCTTCTCGGGAAAGTACTGCTGAATGTCCCGAATGCAGGATGCGCCTTGAGTCCAAAGCGCCTCCATGATTTGCAATTCCAGCTTGGACAGTTTTGGGTGCGCCATAGCGATGTACTATATCTGTTTGTGATTCTACGACAGAGGTACGCTCTGGTCAAGCGCTTTCTTGACGATGCGGTCGTCAGGGGCGTGGGCGTATTGGTTGCAGCCCATGGCGCAGGGGCAAAGGAGGCGCTGGCGCACGGCCGCATTTCAGATTCCAGTACGCCCAGGAGCGCGGATCGAAGATGCCCGGCGGCGCATGTTCGAGCGCCTCCCGGAATTCACTGGGGCCGGCCACGCCTTCGAGCGCACACAGGTCTTCCACGGTTCCAAAGGTCATGACATGCGCCAGGAAATGCACCGGGTCCGCCAGAGCTTCGGACGGCGGTTTGAACCAAACCACACGCTCCGCCACCGACAGCAGTTCGGGTGTGGGCGGGAACGGCTTCATGGCTGCCGGCCGCTTTCCCCGCGCATTGGCATCCCTTTCAACGTGTCACGCTCCGCCACTTGTCCCAGTCCGAGTCCGCCGAAGCCGGCACTTTCCTATTATCCTCTTCCGACCACCTACGGGTGCGCTCAGCGGCGGCGTTTTCGGGCCGGCGGACGCGCAGGTTCGAAGATCGAAAACTGAAGCTTGCGCTCGTTGGCGTCCACCCGGTCGAGAATCACGCGCACGGCGGCGCCCGCGGCAAACTCGCGCCGGGTGCGCTTTCCGACGATCTTGCGGACGCTCTCCTGAAACCCGTAGTCGTCGCCGGGCAGCGTGTCGATGGGGACCAAGCCCTCGATGAACAGGTCCGCCAGCTCGACGAACAGCCCGTATTTGGTGACGCCGACGACCAGCGCGTCGAAATCCTGCCCGACGCGGTCCGCCATGAAGCGCACCTTTTTCCACTCGACCAACTCGCGCTCGGCGTCGGCCGCGCGGCGCTCCGATTGCGAGCACTCCCCGGCGATGGCGGCCAGCGCGGGCTCGATCGGCAGGCTGGCGGCCTGGCCCGTCAGCACGCCGCGCAGCAGGCGGTGCACCACCAGATCCGGATAGCGGCGGATGGGCGAAGTGAAGTGCGTGTAAGTGGCGGCGGCCAGCGCGAAGTGGCCCACGTTTTCGGTGCTGTAGCGGGCTTGCTTGAGCGAGCGCAGCATCAGGTAACTGAGAATGCGCTCCTCCGGCTTGCCCTCGATTTTGGCGACCAGCTTCTGGTAATGGCGGGACGTGATATTGACGTCCGTATCCGCCAGCTCGATCTCGCGCCGGCGCTTGGTTCCGTCGCGATGGCGGTCGGTGATGCCGAACCTCTTCACGGGAATCGCGCCCACGCCCAGGGTGCAGCCGAAATGCGCGGCCACTTCCTCGAACTCCATCACGCGCTTGGGGTCGGGCTTCTCGTGAATGCGGTAGATGGACGCCACGCCGGAGCCTTCCAGATGGGATGCCACGGCCTCGTTGGCGGCCAGCATGAATTCCTCGATCAGGCTGTGGGCGATGTTGCGCGGAGCGCGCGACACGCCGGTCATTTCGCCGAACTGGTCGAACTCGATGAGCGGCTCGGGCAAATCGAAATCGATGGAGCCGCGCCGTACGCGCTTGCGGTTGAGGACGAGCGCCAGTTCCCGCATCAGCTCAAAGCGCGCGACGAGCGGCTGGTAGCGTGCGCGCATCTCCGGGTCGCCTTCGAGAACCAGGTGGACGTTGGCGTACGTCATGCGCTCCACGCTGCGGATCACGCCGGGCGTGAACGCCTGCGACACGATGCCGCCCTGGTGGTCGATTTCGAGCAGCGCCGACAGCGCCAGCCGGTCCTGTTGCGGGAGCAGCGAGCAGATGTTGGTGGAAAGCTCGTAGGGCAGCATGGGCACGGCGCGGTCCGGAAAGTACACGCTGGTTCCGCGCAGGCGGGCTTCGACGTCGATGGGCGTGCCGGGCAACACGTAGTGGCCCACGTCGGCGATGTGGACGTGCAAGGCGTAGTTGCCGTTGGCCAGGCGGTCCACCCAGACGGCGTCGTCGAAATCGCGGGCGGTCTCACCGTCGATGGTCACCACGTCCATGCCGCGGAAATCGCGGCGGCCTTCGAGGTCGCGTGGGTCGATGGCGTCGGGGACGGCTTCGGCCTGCTCCACCACTTCGGCCGGGAAGCGGTTCGGCAGATGGTGCTTGCGGATGACGGTTTCGACATCCACGCCGAAATCGTCCGGATGCCCTAGGATTTCGATCACGCGGCCTACCGGATTCTCGCCCTTCTCCGGAAATTCGAGCACCTCGACGTTGACGATCATGCCGTCCAGCTCGGCCGCCGAGGAAACCGAGGGCGCGGCCACGCCGATGCGGTCGACCACAGGCCCCGCGGGAGGCATCTCCAGCCCCTCGGGAATCTCAATCCACTGCTGGATGCGCCCCTCGTGCGGGACCACGTACTGGCCGCGCCGTCCAATGCGGAACTCGCCGACCACGGTCAGATGGGCGCGGTTCAGGACCTTGACAATCTCGCCATCCGCGCGGCCACCCGCCTCGATGCGCGCGATGCGCACCACCACGCGATCGCCGTGCATGGCCTTTTGCGCGGATTCGGGAGGGATAAAGATATCGCCGGAGACGCGCGGGATGGGGCGGTCGGAGATCAGGAAGCCGTAGCCGTCGCGGTGCATGTTGAGGCGGCCGGTGGCGAATTCGCGGCTGCGGGCGGTGACGGCGAAGTGCCCGGAGCGCAGTTCGATCAACTCGCCGCGCGCCGCCAGCCGCGCGAGGGCGGTTTCGAGATCGGCGCGTGCGGCGGTCTTGATGCCCAGCTCCCGAACCAGTTGTTTGAAGTTGCCGCGCGCGTGGGGCAGCTTGCCGATGTGTTCGAGCAGGTCCGCGTCGGTCATATCCCGATTCTACAGGTAAGGCGGGCGGGGCTCTCGCGGGGGAAGGCCAGAGCGCGCCCCCAAACTAGCGAAAACCTGCCAGTGGACACGGGGTTTCCGGATTTGGTAAACTTTCCTTGTCCCCTTAGAAACGCTCAGTGGGAGGTTCGTTCGCCGTTACGGAATGGACCGCTTGCACCAATGAGGAAATATGGCACGCCATCCAGGTAAACATTATCAGACCGCGCGGAAGCAGGTCGAGGCTAAGGAATATCAGCTCGAAGAGGCCGTTCCGCTCCTCCAAAAGATCAAGTTCGCCAAGTTCGACGAAACCGTGGAAGTGCATTTGCGCCTCGGCGTAGATCCCAAACACGCCGACCAGATGGTCCGCGGCACGGTGGTCATGCCGAACGGACTCGGCAAATCCAAAAAGGTGCTGGTGATCGCCAGCGGCGACAAGCAGCGGGAAGCGACCGAAGCGGGCGCCGATCTGGTGGGCGGCGACGATATGGTCAACAAGATCCAGTCGGAGGGTTGGACGGATTTCGACGCCATGATCGCCACTCCGGACATGATGCGCTCGGTGGGCAAACTGGGAAAAATCCTCGGACCTCGCGGCCTGATGCCCAACCCCAAGACGGGGACGGTGACGATGGACGTGGCCAAGGCGATCAAGGAAATCAAGGCCGGCAAGGTGGAGTTCCGCGTCGACAAGACGGGCATCATTCACGCGCCGGTGGGCAAGGTCAGCTTCGAGACCGTCAAACTGGTGGAAAACGCCAGCAGCCTGATCACGGCGGTGATGAAGGCCAAGCCGGCGGTGGCCAAAGGCAAGTACGTCAGGAGCGCGACCATCTGCTCGACGATGGGCCCGGGCGTGGCGATCGACACGACGCCGTTCAGCGCGAAAGCGGCGGCGGTCTAGAGCCTCACAGGTGTTTCCATGAAAAAGAAGGCAGACAAGAACAAAGAGATCGATGCCCTGCGCCAGGATCTGGAGCGGTCGAAGAACCTCTTCGTGACCGGCTACGAGAAGCTCAAGGTCAGTCAGGATTTCGAGCTGCGCAAGGTGGTTCGCGGGGTGGGCGGGTCCTACCGCGTGGTAAAGAACAATCTGGCGGAGCTGGCTTCGCAAGGAACGCCCGCCGGGCAGGTGCTGAAAGACCTGCGGGGGATGACGTCGGTGGCCTATACGGCCAACGATCCGGTGGCGCTGGCCAAGGCGCTGACCACGTACGCAAAGGCCAACCCGTCTTTTACGTTCAAGGCGGGCATCGTGGAAGGCCGGGTGATCGACATTAAGGCGATCAACGAACTGGCCAACATGCCCTCGAAAGAGGAGATTTTTGCAAAGCTGCTCTACCTGATCAACGCGCCGGCGCAGCGGCTGGCGATGACCATCAATGCGGTCGGACGCAATGTGGCGGCGGTGGTGGATCAGGGCGTGAAAGAGAACAAGTTTCAATAAGAGAAGCGTTCAGCACTCAGCGATCAGCGTTCAGCTTTCCGCCTCCGGGACGGCTTGCTGGAAGCTGAAAGCTGAAAGCTGATAGCTGAAAGCCGATTTTTCTAAGGAGTTTCGATATGGCGGATATCAACGCGATTGCGGATCAAATTCAAGTCTTGACGCTGCTGGAAGCCTCTCAGCTTGTGAAGCTGCTCGAGGAGAAGCTGGGAGTGTCGGCGGCGGCGGCGGCTCCGGCGGCGGTGGCTGGCGCGGGTGCGGCGGCGGCTCCGGTGGTGGAAGAGAAGACCGAGTTCACCGTCGTCCTGACGGCTGTCGGCCCCAATAAGATCAACGTCATCAAGGCCGTACGGGAAGTGACGAGCCTGGGGCTGAAGGAAGCCAAGGACTTGGTCGATGGCGCGCCCAAGGCAGTCAAGGAAGGCATCGGCAAGGAAGAAGCCGAAGCGCTCAAGAAGAAGTTCACCGACGTCGGCGCAGTCGTCGAGGTGAAGTAGCGGCAACGCCTCAGCGGGGCTGGTCGCGGACCGCCCCGCCGGGGGAGTCGTGTTTGTGTGGTTTGACGTGGGCGGTCGAGTCCTGTTAGGATGATTAGTTGGGCGCTCGATTCGGCCGGATTCGAACCCAATTGGTGACTGTGATTCGCAAGCCTTGGCATTTCAATTGCAGTGGGATCGGAACTGCAGAGAGGGGATCTCTGCGCGTACGCATTGCTGCAACGGTTTGCCGGGATTTCCGCCTCCCCACTTCCGCGAAACCCATTGTATTGATCGCCGGCAATGCTCCGGCCCCAGATCGATTCCCGCCCCCGCCCGATTTTTCGCTGACGCTTCGGGAAGTATGGCTTCCCGCGACGCCGGCGGTTTTGTACTCTTAAGCGCAGTTTCTTTGCCGTGGCTGTTCGGCCGTCAGGAGCTTTAGGAATGGATAATCAACATAACGGCGCCGCCCCCGAACGAGTGGATTTCTCCAAGATCAAGACATCCATACCGATTCCGAACCTGATCGAGGTTCAGAAGACGTCCTATGAGCGCTTTTTGCAGATGGACCTTCTGCCGAACGAGCGCCAGGACATTGGTTTGCAGACGGTGTTCAACTCGGTATTCCCGATCACGGACTTCCGCGGCGTCAGCGATCTGGAATTCGTCGACTATTCCATCGGCAATTGGGAGTGCAAGTGCGGCAACCTGAAGGGGTTGCACCACCTGCGGTCGACCTGCCGGAATTGCGGCGCCACGATCCGCACGGACCCATTTCACGCGGGCGACATCCTGTGCCATCATTGCGGAGCGTTCAACAAGAACGTGGTCACGTTCTGCAATAAATGCGGCGACCCGGTGGGTCTGCAACTGAAATACGACATGCTGGAGTGCCAGGAGCGGGGCATGACGTACGCCGCGCCGCTGAAGGTCACTATCCGGCTGACGGTGTACTCGAAGGACCCCGAGACGGGCAAGAAGAGCGTCCGCGACATCAAGGAGCAGGAAGTCTTTTTCGGCGAGATCCCGTTGATGACGGACAACGGGACGTTCATCATCAACGGGACGGAGCGCGTAATCGTATCGCAGTTGCACCGTTCGCCCGGCGTCTTTTTCGAGCGCGTGCAGGCGCAGGGGTATTATCTCGGCAAGATCATTCCGTACCGCGGAAGTTGGGTGGAGTTCGAATACGACACCAAGAATATCCTCTACGTACGTATCGACCGCAAACGGAAATTCTTCGGTTCCGTCTTCCTGAGGGCGCTGGGCCTGAAGACCGACGAACAGATCCTGCGCGCCTTCTACCGCGTGAGCAAGATCGGCATCGAGGACAAGAAGCTCAAGTGGAACGTGGATGAGGGTCTCAGGGGCCTGAAGCTTTCTCGCGCCATCGCCGGCAAGGGCGGGGAAGTAGTGGTGGCGCAGGGCAAGAAGATCACGGAATCGGTCTATAAGGAAGTCATCAAGGCCAAGATCCAGCAGGTGGAGATCGACGTGGCCGACCTCGAAGGCGCCTTCGTGGTGGCCGATGTCGTGGATATGTCCACGGGCGAAGTGCTGATCGACGCCAACAGCGAACTGACCGCCCCGGCGCTTTCCCGGATCATCGAATCCGGCGCCGCGGAATTCGAAGTCTTCTTCCCCGAGCGCGACGATTCCGGCACGGTGATTTCGGCCACCATCAAGAAGGACCCGGTTAAGGCCCAGAACGAAGCGTTGATCGAGATTTATCGCAAGCTGCGTCCGGGCGACCCGCCCACGCTCGATACGGCCACGCAGTTGTTCCAGGGCATGTTCTTCGACCCGCGCAAGTACGATTTTTCGCGCGTGGGCCGCATGAAGTTCAACATCAAGCTGTTCGACAACGCCGAAGCCACCACGCTCGACAAGCGCACGCTCGATTCGGACGATTTCAAGGCCACGATCCTGTATTTGCTCAAACTGCGCAAGGGCATCGGGGTGGTGGACGATATCGACCACCTGGGCAACCGCCGCGTGCGCGCGGTGGGGGAGTTGCTCGAGAACCAGTTCCGCATCGGCCTGGTGCGCATGGAGCGCGCCATCAAGGAAAAGATGTCGGTGTACCAGGAAATGTCGACGGCCATGCCGCACGACCTGGTGAACGCCAAGCCGGTGATGGCGGCCATCCGCGAGTTCTTCGGATCGAGCCAGCTTTCGCAGTTCATGGACCAGACCAACCCGCTTTCGGAGATTACCCACAAGCGGCGGCTTTCGGCCCTGGGTCCAGGCGGTTTAAGCCGGGAGCGCGCCGGATTCGAAGTGCGCGACGTGCACCCCACGCACTACGGGCGCATCTGCCCCATCGAGACGCCGGAAGGCCCGAACATCGGTCTGATCTCGTCGTTGTCGTGCTTTGCGCGGATCAACGAATACGGCTTCATCGAGAGTACCTACCGCAAGGTGGTGAAGGGCGCGGTGGTCGACGAGGTCAAGATCCTGAACCCCGGCGACGCGGATTTCAAGGTGGGAGACGTGGTGCGGCGGCAAGAGGCGGAGGACGCCAACCGCAAGCTTGGCTCGAAGAAGCAGCCGGCCGAGTATGAAGCCCACTGCGAGTACCTCTCGGCGTGGGAAGAAGACAAGTGGACGGTAGCCCAGGCCAACGTGGAGTTGGACGAGAAGGGCCGCATCGTTCCCGATCTATCGAATGCGCGCCAGGCCGGCAACTTCGTGCTCAAATCGCGCGATGAGATCGACTACATCGACGTCAGCCCCAAGCAATTGGTCTCGGTGGCCGCCAGTCTGATTCCGTTTTTGGAGAACGACGACGCCAACCGCGCCCTGATGGGGTCGAACATGCAGCGCCAGGCGGTGCCGCTGCTGCGCGCCGACGCTCCTTTCGTGGGCACCGGCATGGAGGCGGTGACGGCGCGGGATTCGGGCGCCGTGGTGCTGTGCAAGCGCTCCGGGGTGGTGGATTCGGTGGATTCCGAGCGCATCATCGTGCGTGTGGAAGGGGCCGCGCAGGAAGGCCAGCTCTCGCGTGAAGTGGGCGCGGACATCTACCAGCTCACCAAGTTCAAGCGTTCCAACCAGAACACCTGCATCAATCAGAAGCCCATCGTCGCCGCCGGGCAGCGCGTGAAGAAGGGGACCGTGCTGGCGGACGGCCCTTGCACGGACCTGGGCGAACTGGCGCTCGGCCGCAACGTGCTGGTGGCCTTCATGCCCTGGCGCGGGTACAACTTCGAGGACGCCATCCTGGTCAGCGAGAAGCTGGTCAAGGAAGATTACTATACTTCGATCCACATCGAGGAGTTCGAGATCGAAGCGCGCGACACCAAGCTGGGGCCGGAGGAAATCACGCGGGACATTCCCAATATCGCGGATTCCTTCCTGCGCAACCTGGACGATAGCGGCATCATCCGCATCGGCGCCACCGTGAAGCCGGGCGACATTCTGGTGGGCAAGGTGACGCCCAAGGGCGAAACGCAGCTCACGCCGGAAGAGAAGCTGCTGCGCGCCATTTTCGGCGAAAAGGCCGGAGACGTGAAGGACGCCTCGCTCTACTGCCCGCCCGGAATCGAGGGCACCATCGTCGATTGCAAGATCTTCTCGCGCAAGGGGCAGGAGAAGGACGAGCGTTCGCGGGCCATCGAGGAGTTCCAGATCCAGCGTTTGCAGCGCAACCTGCTGGACGAAATCCGCATTCTGACCGACGAGCGGTCCAAGCGTTTGGCGGTGCTGCTCGAAGGCAAGAAGCTGCTGGCGGACCTGCACGACGAGAAGACCAACAAGCGCCTGCTTTCGAAGGACGCCGAGCTGACGCGCGACCTCATCGAGAAGATGAAATCGCGCGATCTGAAGCGCATGCGCATCCCCGGCAAGGACCCGCGCTTGAACGAGCAGATCGACGAAATCGAAGAGATGACGTCGCGGCAGATCGCGGTGCTCGAGAAAATCACCGACGAAAAGATCGGCAAGCTGCGCAAGGGCGACGAACTGCCGCCCGGCGTGATCAAGTTGGTCAAGGTGTATATCGCCATGAAGCGCAAGCTTTCGGTGGGCGATAAGATGGCCGGCCGCCACGGGAACAAGGGCGTGATCGCGCGCATCCTTCCGGACGAGGACATGCCGTACCTGCCGGATGGAACGCCCGTGGAAATCGTGCTCAACCCCCTGGGCGTGCCTTCCCGCATGAACGTCGGCCAGATTCTCGAAACGCACCTTGGCTGGGCCGCCAAGGCGCTGGGATTGCACTACGCAACCCCGGTGTTCGACGGCGCCACGGAGCGCGAGATCAAGAAGGCGCTGACCGACGCCAAGCTGCCGACCTCCGGCAAAACCATGCTCTACGACGGCATGACGGGCACGGCGTTCGAGCAGCCGGTGACGGTGGGCTACATCTACATGTTGAAGCTCTCGCACCTGGTGGACGACAAGATTCACGCGCGTTCCATCGGGCCGTACTCGCTGATCACGCAGCAGCCGCTCGGCGGCAAGGCGCAGTTCGGCGGCCAGCGCTTCGGCGAAATGGAAGTCTGGGCGCTCGAAGCTTACGGCGCGGCGTACATTCTGCAGGAGTTGCTGACGGCCAAGTCCGACGACGTGTATGGCCGCGCCAAGATTTACGAGGCGATCGTCAAGGGCGAGGCGGCCATCGAGCCGGGCGTTCCGGAATCGTTTAACGTACTCATCCGCGAGTTGCAATCGCTGTGTCTCGACGTTGAATTGATGAAGAAGCCGCAAGAATTGCCGGATACGGCGATCGCGGCGGACTAGGTAAGACAAGCTCTCAGCGGTCAGCGATCAGCGGTCAGCTTTTGTTTAGCTGGCTAACTGAAAGCTGATAGCTGAAGGCTGATAGCTGACAGCTTTTTTTGGAGGCCACTTTGAGATCTTCACCCTACGATCGGGCGAACATGATCGCGGATTTCGATTCGATCCGCATTTCGCTGGCTTCTCCGGAAAAGATCCGGAGTTGGTCCCACGGCGAAGTCACCAAGCCGGAGACCATCAATTACCGGACCTTCAAGCCGGAGCGCGACGGACTGTTCTGCGCGCGCATCTTCGGTCCCACTCAGGATTGGGAATGCTTGTGCGGCAAGTACAAGCGCATGAAGCACCGCGGAGTGATTTGCGATAAGTGCGGCGTGGAAGTCACGCTGGCGCGCGTGCGCCGCGAGCGGCTGGGCCACATCGAACTGGCCAGCCCGTGCTCGCACGTGTGGTTCTTCAAGGGCCTGCCAAGCCGCATCGGCCATCTGCTCGACATCACCCTGCGCGAGCTCGAGCGGGTGTTGTACTTCGAAGCCTACGTGGTTGTCGATCCGGGCGAGGTAGCGGACCTGCGCCCGTGCGAGGTAATCACCGACGAGCGCAAACGCCAACTCGACCAGGAAGCTCCGGGCAAGTTCGTCGCCATGATGGGCGCCGAGGGCATCAAGGAACTGCTCAAGAAGATCGACGTCGAAGTTCTGGGCGAAGATATTCGCGAGAAGATGAAGACCGAGGCGTCGCAGCAGAAGAAGCTGAAGTTCGCCAAACGCCTGCGCGTAGTGGAGTCTTTCCGCAAGTCGGGCAACAAGCCGGAGTGGATGATTCTGGACGTGATCCCGGTGATTCCGCCGGAGTTGCGCCCCCTGGTGCCGCTCGATGGCGGCCGTTTCGCCACCTCCGACCTGAACGACCTGTACCGCCGCGTCATCAATCGCAACAACCGGCTGAAGAAGCTCATCGAGCTGCACGCGCCGGACGTGATCGTGCGCAACGAAAAGCGCATGTTGCAGGAAGCCGTGGACGCGCTGTTCGACAACGGCCGCCGCGGCCGCGTGCTGCGCGGCGCCAACAACCGCCCGTTGAAGTCGCTTTCCGATACGCTCAAAGGCAAGCAGGGCCGCTTCCGCCAGAACCTGCTCGGCAAGCGCGTGGATTACTCCGGCCGTTCGGTGATCGTGGTGGGTCCGGAGCTGCGTCTGAACCAGTGCGGCCTTCCCAAGAAGATGGCGCTCGAGCTGTTCAAGCCGTTCATCTATCACCGCCTGGAACAGCGCGGGCACTGCACCACCATCAAGCAGGCCAAGGAACTGGTGGAGCAGCAGGACCCGGTGGTGTGGGACATTCTGGAAGAGGTCATCAAGGACCATCCCATTCTGCTGAACCGCGCTCCCACGCTGCAC
>Ga0182027_10012255_pt1 | contig 12050 bp, 11 predicted proteins | sample 712E1DmetaG_FD_121300 | JGI IMG/M metagenome (GOLD analysis project Ga0182027, IMG submission 121300) | Permafrost microbial communities from Stordalen Mire, Sweden - 712E1D metaG (Illumina Assembly) | ecosystem: Environmental > Terrestrial > Soil > Wetlands > Permafrost | place: Sweden...
ATTGGAAACGCACTGGAGAAAGCGGCGTTGCAGCGCAAGGTCAGGCAGCAGCAGGAGGAGCTGGAGAACTTCGCACGCGTTCTGGCGCACGACCTAAAGGCGCCCGCGGCCGCGGTTGAGACCTTCGCAAGCCGGATCGCCGAACGCCTCGAGGAAGGCAACCCGGCGGCGGCCCTTGAATATGCGGACTGGGTGATTCAGAGGGCGCAGCGCATGAACAGGCTTATCGACACATTGCAGCGGTACACGATGGCCGATGCCAAGGTGACCTTTGAAGCAGTTGATATGAACAAAGTCTTCGACGAAGCGAAGGCCAACCTTCAGGATCTTATCCAGAAGAAAGGCGCCAGCATCACCGCAGACGCTTTGCCGTCTGTCTTCGGAAATGCTTCACAGCTTATTCAACTCTTGCAGAATCTCTTTGGAAATGCGATGAAATATTGTGACAAGCCCATGGCCGCAATTCATATGCAGGCAGTTAAAAACGATGAAGCCGGCTGGGTATTCTCAGTCAGAGACAATGGCATCGGCATTCCGGAATCTGCATATGAAGAGATATTTAAACCGTTCACCCGATTGGCCGCTGGGGCTAACCGGGACGGAGCCGGCTTAGGATTGGCAACCTGCAAAAAGATAGTCGAACGTCACCGTGGCACGATCTGGTGCAAATCCGAGCCAAGTTCAGGCACTACTTTCTTCTTCGTTCTTCCTGAAGCAATTCCACCGCGCTAGGAAATGGTCATCGAAACCGGAGCACTGGAGACTGCGCCGCATCGACGCCATGCGCTGTTCTGCAACTTATTCCCCTCCGCAACCTGAGTCAGAGCCACGGGAATCAATGGAGCTGATTCGTCTTGACTATGGCCAATACTGTCTCCGCTTGCAGCAATTTGTGAAACAGAGTCTCGGAGATGTGCGGGTCGGGGTCCATGCTGAGGGTTTGCAAGTCTCTCCCCACGATCCGCGCCGCATCCACTCCCGCCTCTCGAACCATCGCATCGTTCACTCGAAGGATATTACCGTCCTTGTCGAACTGGACCATCGGCGTGGGCGCTTGCTGGAAACAGGAGACTTCATCCAGCGTTTCTTCTACGGCCAGAGTACGCATGCGTTCGGATGCCTCGCGCAAGGTGACAACAAATCCGGCCAGCTGCCCACCCTCTCCCGCAATAGGGTTGACCGCAACATCCAGCAACACCCGGTCGCCCCCTTCGCGCACCAAGGAGCAGCCGAAAAACTCAAGAGCGGCTGCATTCAGTGCGCACGTCAATTCGGGCAAGGGGCGTCGTCGACTGTCGGTCAGGTGCACGAAGCTTTGTAGTTGCACTCCTCGGACGTCTTTTAGCTGGCATCCAGTTAACTGCTCTGCGGCTGCGTTCATAAACTGAACGCGATGATCTACCGAGACGGTAAATACTGCTTCGCCGAGAGATTCGATAGTAGCGGCCATTGCCTCGTGGGCTGAGTTTCGCTCGGAGTCTTTAGCGGCTTTTTGCAGGGCGGTCTGAATGGATGCCGAAAGATCGTGTCTCCTGTAGGGTTTGATCAGATACCCGTACGATGCTTCCCTGGCAGCTCGGGATATGGTGACTTCGTCGGTTGCGGAAGTGAGAAAAATTACCGGTACTTCATACGCAGAATTCAACAAGTGCGCCGTCTGGATGCCGTCCATCGTGCCACCGATTTTGATGTCCATAAGCGCCAGATTCGGTCGCTCCTTCTCGGACGCCATCAGCTCTTCGTCGGCGCTCTCTGCCATCCCGACTACTGTGTATCCCAGTCTCTCAACCTGATGCTGCAGGTCGAACGCCAGCATGGGATCGTCCTCGACAATCAGAATCTTGGCCGCCATATTAACCGCCTTCCGTTTCTTGTGGAATGATGTTCTCCCACAAAGAACAAGGACACGCCCTCTTCTCCGTTATATCGGCAGATTCGTGCTGTCCCCTAGATGAATCGCGGCCCCGCCTAGCGCCGCTTGTAATTAACCGACGCAAATATTCAGCCTTTTCAACTGGCCACGCTGTGCATTATCTGGAGACAAGTTACTTCAGGAAGGTGCAGTTGGGTGCGTCTACTCTGACTTTGTACCAGCACGCCTGTTGTCTCGATTTAATGATCGACAGTGAATGACGGCCGGCTTCAATTGAAGCGGAATCTCGCGGTTCATGCGCCAAGCTCCGCTTCTTGGGCGGTTCAACTACTTTTAGATGTTGCACGGTCAGTGCATTCTCGGTGGCTGGCCGGTAGCGACCGAAGTGTCCGACTGCAACAGGTTGTGGAGAAAATCGCGAGCGATCCGCGGATTGGAGTCCATGCTGATCGCAGTCAGCGACCGGCCCACCACAAGTGCCGGATCCGTTCCAGTTTTCTTGATCATCGCGTCATTCAGGCGGACGATACGCCCGCCGCTATCCATTTGCACCATCGGCAACGGAGCCATGTGGAATGCATCTATCTCATCGAGGGCTTCTTCGACCGCCTGGGAGCGCAGTCTTTCGGCAGCCTCCTGCATCGTCACCATGAATCCGGTTCTGTGGAGGCTTTTGTCCTTAAGTGGGGTAATGGTAACGTCCACCATTGTGCGAGTTCCGCCCTCCTTGACCAGCGAGCAACCGAACTCCTCAATTGGAACTGCATCCCGTGCATTGTCCAAATCCGGTAAGGGGTGCATACGGCTATCCGTCAGATTCAGCAGTGCGTAAAGCTTCATACCTTGGGCGGCCGCGGCAGTGCATCCAACCATTTTCTCTGCCGTCGCATTCATAAACTGCACTTCGTGATTCAGGTTAAGAGTCAGCACTGCCATGGGGATCGACCGAACTATCTCTTCCATTTTCGCGTGGCCTTGATCCCTTCTCCCGTCTGCCCAGGCTTTGTGGAGGGCAAAGCGGATGGCGGCCTTCAAGTCCGGCAGTTTGAAGGGCTTCACTAGATATCCATAAGACGACTCGCGCGCGGCTCTCGCCATGGTCGTGTCGTCTTTTGATGACGTGAGAAAGATTACCGGCACACGGGAAGCCGCGTTCATCATGTGTGCCGTCTGTATACCATCAGTGCCGCCGGCAATGGCGATGTCCATGATGACCAGGTCCGGCCGATACTCCATGTATGCGATCATTGCCTCGTCAGCACTCTCCGCCATCCCGATCACTCGGTACCCCAGTTGCTCAACTTCGTGCCCCAGATCAAGCGCCAATAGCGGATCATCCTCAACAATCAATACTTCGGCCATCAGGCACCATCCTAACCTTCCGTCGTTCTGAACATCATCACCAATGCCGACAGATGGTTTAAGCCATTCTTCGACAAACACAGTGCGAAGTTTAGGGATGTCAAAAAATGGGACAACACCGGCTTGCCTGGTTAACCCTGACTCGGCGATCTGTACAACACTGCAAATGTGGCAGACGTCGCGCCCCCAGACTCGGGTTGCGGAAGGACCAGCGCAGGTCGTGCAGAGCTTTGGACGGATCCGGCAAGCCAACGTCTTCGATTCTGCTAATCGCAACGTGGGCTCTCTGCTTCCGCCGATGCGCACCTCGTCCTGCCGCGGATTCAATGAAGCAGTTCAACCCCCAACAACAATCTCTCGTGCGAATCATCGGGCGATGGGTGTCGACGAATCCTCTTTGCCCCCGGGCTCCGAGGTATCGTAATTTCAACCAACGGTCGGCAGATTGCCTTACAGCGGACCCTCGACCGATTTCGAAATGACCACATGCTGTCGTTTTTGCCTGAATTTAGGCCATTCTTACTGATTCGACTGCTCAATCCAATAAATTTGGATGTAGAGCGAACGCCGCGCCTGTCGATATATACATGGAGTGTTCTCGACTTTATGCGATTGACCGGGCCGATTGCCATTCGGAAATGAATTGCGAGGAGAGAGTATGAAAGCCAAGGTTCTGATCGTTGAAGATGATCCGCTGTCGGCGCGGGATCTGCGGTCTGAGGTCAAGGGTCTGGGTTTCGAAGTAGCGGGACTGGCGGAAAGCGCCAATGAGGCCTTGAGCGCGGCCTACGAAATTCGTCCGGATCTGGCCCTGATGGATATCCAAATTGAAGGAAGCATGGATGGAATCCAGACTGCTCAGGTTCTGTGGGACAAATACCAGGTGCCGGTTGTCTTTCTAACCTCTTCGAGCGACGAAGCTACGATATCAAGGGCGGCCCAGGCCATGCCTTACGGCTATCTTGTGAAGCCCTTCAAACTGAACGATCTGAAGAGTTCGATCCACATGGCATTGCACAAATCCCAGAGAGATGCCGCAAGCAGGGCGAGCCAGGAGGTTCTATCGGATACGCTCGACGCCTTATCGGATGCGGTCATCACCCTTTCAGTCGACGGCTCAATCAGTTATATGAATGAGGCGGCAGAGAAGCTGCTGGAATGTCAATTGAGAGTGGCGGTGGGGAAGAGCTTTAATGAAGTGTTAGATCTCATCGACCGCCGAAAGCACATCCTGCAGAACTTGAACGGCGTGCCGAACTTTGAGTTATCCGCAGTGACGGATCAGAACGGAAGCCGAACCGGCTTCGTCATGAAACTTGAAGAAGCTGCGAATAGGTTATGTCCTCCGCCCACTGAGGATCCGCTCGTTGAATCTCACTTTATTCACCCGGCCCCCTCGCCCGTGGCCGAACTCGTTGGCGATGACTTCGTTCTTCAAGGAAACATGTGGTAACTCAAGAAATGAGGATGGATTTGTCCGGTATGACCGGCACATCGCTAGCCAGGCAGACGACAGACTGCATATGAGATTTGATTATCTGAGCGGTTGTAGGTCTCTCTTAAATACCTTCGGCACTTAACGGTCCCTGAAACTGTTCCCTGTTTGACGATGAGCCCTAATTTCTTGATTCTGCATGGGGGCGCTTCTTCGTCTAGAAACCGGACACTTTCCCTCATTTGAAGTGATCGAACGCCGATTCCTTCCGATAAGCCGACTTTGACTAAACCGCTAGGGCGACCAGGATGGGATCACGTGATCAGCACCACCGGATCACAGGCATCCAGTATGTGGACTCGCACATACGTCTCGTGCAGCGGAAGACCGACGTAGTTTTCCGCAAGCGATGCCGCGGCGGCCCGTGAGCTCGTCACGTATTCCAATTCGGCCAATTGCCGCTTGTGATCGAAGGCCGGCTCATTCTCAAAACGATGCAACAGAGATGTCATCCACCATGAGAAGCGCTGAGCTTTCCAGATTCTTTTAAGGCACGTCGCCGAATAAGCTCTTAGCCCTTCTTCGTCGTTGTCGCGATAGAACGCGCGCAATGCCTCGACGAGATAATGCACATCGGCAAAGGCGAGATTCATACCCTTGGCGCCAGTCGGCGGCACGATATGCGCCGCATCTCCGGCCAGGAAGAGCCGGCCGAACTGCAGCGGCTCCGCAACAAAGCTGCGCATGCCGGTTACGCCTTTCTGCAGTATCTTGCCCTCGGTCGGATGCCATCCATCCCGGCAACTCAGCCGCGTTTGCAGCTCGCTCCAGATGCGATCGTCGCTCCACTCGGTTATATCCTCGTCCGGACGGCATTGCAGGTAGAGCCGCGTAATGTGCGGCGAGCGCATGCTGTAAAGAGCAAAGCCGCGGTCATGATGCATATATACAAGCTCATCGCGTGACGGCGCTGCTTCGGCCAGGATTCCGAGCCAGGCAAATGGATAAGTGCGCTCGTAAATCGTGAGAGCCCCCTCGGGAAACGCCGGCCGCGAGATTCCGTGAAACCCATCGCACCCCGCAATGAAGTCGCAGCGAATCTCATCCACATTTCCGTCTTTCTCCACTCGGATTCGAGGCCGGTCCCCATCAATGCCGTGGAGCGAAACCTCGCCGCACTCGAAGCGCAGATCGCCGCCGTCAGCCAAACGGCGGGCGATGAGATCCTTCACCACTTCCTGCTGGCCATAGACGGTTACGCACTTGCCCGTGAGTTCCACAAATGGGATGCGATGCCTCACACCATCCAAGCCCAGCTCGATGCCGCCGTGGCTCAGACCTTCGCGGTCGAGGCGTTCGCCCACGCCCGAGTCCCTCAGCATCTGAACACTGGTGTGTTCCAGCACGCCGGCGCGGACCCGGTCCTCGCAGTAAGCGCAGGACCTCGCTTCGAGAATAATGGAACCGATTCCATTGAGGTGCAGAAGGTGGGAAAGCATCAGACCTGCCGGGCCTGCGCCAACAATTCCAACTTGCGTCCTAAAGTTTCCCATCGCTCTTCTGTTTACTTCGAATTCTCCAGATTGCCCAGAACTTCCTTTGCTGTGTGAAAGGCCGCGTTTGCCGCAGGGACCCCGCAATAAATGGCGCAATGCATGAGCACTTCGCGGATCTCCGCAGGGGTCACCCCATTATTGGCCGCGGCGCGCAAGTGCATTCGCAATTCCTCGCCGCGATTCAGAGCCACCATCAGTCCGATCGTGAGCAGGCTTCGCGTATGCCGCGGCAGGCCGGGGCGAGCCCATATCTCTCCCCACGCATACCGCGTAATCAGGTCCTGGAAATCCGCATCGAAATCGTTCTTCGCCGCCTCGGCGCGATCTACGTGCGCATCGCCAAGCACGCTTCGCCGCACGCGCATTCCCGTCACGTGGCGTTCTTTTTCATCCATCGCTGCGCTCCTTTGTTCCGAGAAATCCGAGAACTGCGCCGGCGAATTCTCCCGGTCTCTCCCACGCGGAAAGGTGCGACGCATCGAGCTCGACGAGGCTGGAGTTTCGCAGAGCGGAGTGTAGCGCCTGTCCCTCCGAGGGAGGCGTAGCCGGATCGTGTGCTCCCACAACCACCAGGCACGGCGCCTCGATGGCACCAATTTCGCGTCTCACGTCGGCGTCACGGAGAGCGCCGCAACAACCTGCATATCCCACCGCATTCGTGGCAGCGATCATCCGGCAAGCGGTCTGCATCTCTTCGGGGTGCTGCTCCCGGTAGGCGGGCGTGAACCATCGCTCCAGAGTCGCCAAACCCATCGGCTCCATGCCCGAACTCTGCACCATTGCGATTCTTTCGTCCCATCTCTCTGGCGGACCGAAGCTTGCAGCCGTGTTGGCAAGAATCATCCTGTCTACCCGCTGAGGCGCATGGATTCCAATCCACATCGCAATCAGACCGCCGAGCGACAGGCCGCAGAGTTTCACGCGGCCGAGCGCGAGATGATCCAACAGGAAAAGCAGATCGCTGCCGAGCTGCGCGGCCTTGTAGGGACCCGGCGGAACGCTGCTTTTTCCGTGACCCCGCATGTCGTATCGCAGAATCCTATAACGATTCTCCAGCGAGGGAAGAACCCTATCCCACATGTGCAGATCGGAGCCAAGCGAATTGGAGAATACCAGAACCTCGCCGTCACCGGAGCCGCTCCATTCGTAATGGGTAAGCACATCGCCGTTTTCAACCGTTGCCATCTGCTTCTCCGAGTACTCGCGCAATGAATCTTTGCGCACTCCCGAGGTAAGCGCGAGGGTCAAGGAGCCGATCGATCTCCTCGTCGCTCAGGTGCGCGGTAACTTCCGGCAATTGCTTCAGAATATCGGCAAGCTTCCGCTTTTCCTCTGCGGCGCGTTGCGCCGCCTTGCGCAGAAGATCGTGTGCGGCCGATCTCCCAACCTTGGGCGCGAGAGCAGCGCTCACTGCTTCCGACAGGGGCAAGCCGAGCAAGCCGTCCATGTTTGACTTCATGCGCGCAGCATCCACCTGGAGCCCTTGCGCAATCTCGCTAGAATAAGCCAGCGCCGCTGCTGTCAGCCGGAAGGCGTTCGGCACCGTCTCCCACTCCGCTTGCCACAATCCAAGGCCGCGCTCGTGTTCCTGCGGCATCGCAAGCAGCATCGTGGAGGCCAGTGCAGGCATCCTTGCATACGCCGCCATCACTGCTGCGCACGCCACAGGATTATGTTTATGCGGCATCGTGGAAGAGCCGCCGCGCCCTTCTTCTCTGGCCTCGAACGCCTCACCAACTTCCGCCTGCATCAGGAGGGCAATGTCCCTTGCGAATTTCCCAAGGGTTCCAGTCAAAATCGCGAGCATCTGCACCATCTCTGCAAGGTTGTCCCGCTGCGTGTGCCAGGGCAACTCTGGCTCTCGCAGATCGAGAATGCGCGCCAACTCTGCCGAAACCGCGTCCCCAGCCGTTCCCAGCGCGGCCAGCGTGCCCACCGCGCCCCCGAATTGCAGCACCAGCGCCCGTTTGGCCGCGAAACGGATACGATCCCGAGCGCGGCGCAGCGCGGCGAGCGTGCCCGCCAGCTTTAGGCCAAGTGTCGTCGGCGGCCCCGGCTGCAACCAAGTCCTACCCAAAAGCATCGTGTGCCGATGCGTCCGCACCTGAATGATCAGGGCGCGGTCCAGCTCCTCGATCGCCTCATCGAGCAGCCTTACGCCGTCGCGCATCTGAAGCACGAGAGCCGAATCAAGAACGTCCTGACTGGTCGCGCCCAAATGAACAGCGCGCGCCGCGGTCTCGCTTTGCGCCTTCGCCTTCGCAGTCAACTGCCGGACAAAAGGAATGGCAACATTCCCGGCATCCTTCGCTTCCCGTTCGATTGACTCCGCGTCCACGAAACGCGCGTCGAGCAGCGATTCCAGCGCCGCGCTCGAACCAGCTTCGGCGATGCCGTGCTTCTCGAGCGCGCACATGAGGGCCCATTCGAATCGCATCATGGCGCGGAGTTGCTCTGCCGGAGAAAAGACGCGCGTCATTTCCGGTGTAGAGAAGAGAAACGAGTTCAGGCCGTTGCTCATTGGGCTAACGCCGCTTTCTACCACTCGAAAAACACAGTCTCATCCTGGCCCTGCAGAACGACGTTCCACCGGTACGAGCTGGTCTCATGGTTCTCGAGTTGAGCGATAAGGGTGCCACGGCGTTCTGCGGGGATTCCTTCGAGCACGGGATCGGCGGCGTTGCCAGGCTCGTCAGCGAAGTACACGCGCGACAGCAGATGACGAAGCAGGCCCCGCATAAACACCAGTACAAGCATGTGAGGCGCCTGCATTCTTCCATCGCCCAGCGGCACCGCGATGGGTCTTGTCACTTTCGCCGCAAAGTTGCCGTCGTCGTCCGTTCCCACGCGGCAGAAGCCCCCGGGAAGCCCATCTCGATCCTGCGTTGACGGCGGCAACGTCTCTTCGCCCCCCGGCGTCCAGAATTCCAGCATTGCATCCGATACTCCCACGCCATCTGCATCCAGCACCCGGCCTCGGATTTCAATGCTGCCGGCCGTGCCGGCCCCGGCCGCAACACACCGATCGAGCATGTACTGTAGCCCAATTCGGAAATATGGCCCCACCGTTTGTGAACTTGTGGGGATCAGCTTCGCGCTCGTCGTCATCGGCGGGCCTCCTCAAATGGGGTGTCGCCCCGGCCGCGAAGCACAATATCCCATGCAAAGGCGAGGGCATAATCGGGTTCCGTGCGATCCATGTCGAGGCGGGAGATCAATCGCTTGCGCGCCGCTTCATCGGGAACGCTGTTGAAGATTGGGTCCAGCGGCTGCAGCGGATCGCCTGGAAAGTACATTTGCGTTACCAGGCGCGACAGAATTCCAGATCCGAACAGCGAGAAGTGTATGTGAGCCGGACGCCAGGCGTTGTAGTGGTTGCCCCAGGGGTACGCTCCCGGCTTGATGGTCTTGAAAAAATAGTAGCCATTGGCGTCTGTCAGGACTCGGCCGGCGCCCGTGAAATTAGGATCGAGTGGCGCGTCGTGACCATCCACTTTATGCCTGTATCGGCCTGCGGCGTTCGCCTGCCATATCTCCACCAGCGCGCTTCGAACAGGCCGCCCGTCTTCATCGAACACACGCCCATGTACGAAGATGCGCTCGCCCAAAGGATCGCCTTCATGCTGCGCGGTCAGATCGTTGTCATTCTTGCGGACCAGGTTGTGTCCGAAGACAGGCCCTGTCTTTTCAGTAAGTGTCTTGGGAAGCAGCACCAGCGGCATGCGCGGCGAGCGTGCAATCGACGAAACATACGGCGGGTAATGATAGGCAGGCTGCGTGCCTGGAATCGCTGGTTGTACTGGGCTGAGATCGATCAAGTTTCCTCCTTCTACACGTTCCATTGCCATTGAAGGCCGGCCTCATTCCGTTTCTCCCTGGATGCCATGCGCGGCAGCCGTTCGCGCCTTCAGGGCGCGAAGGGTCTCCAATTCCTGCGCGGTAGGCGCCGGCGTTTGCCTGCAATCTTCAGCAAATTGTATCTGCCAGGATGTATTCGCCGAAATGGTGCCGCGGTCCACGCCAGGGTGAATGCTGGCCACCTTTAGCTCGCGCGTGGCGGCGTCCGGGCACAGGATGCAGAGATCGGTGATCACCGCTACCGGCCCTTTGCCGGGCAAACCTGCAGCTTCGCGCGCGTTTCCGCCGCTCAGAAATCCCACTGACGTGACGAAATCCAGCTTTTCAACGAAGGTCCGCTTGGATTGCTTGACGACGATCAGAACCTCTTTCGCCGAGGAACTGATCTCCGGCGCGCCGCCGGCTCCAGGCAAGCGTACCTTCGGTTTATCGTATGCGCCCACAACTGTAGTGTTGATGTTTGCAAACCGGTCCAACTGCGCGGCTCCCAGAAAGCCCACGTCGACGCGGCCGCCCTGCAGCCAGTAGCGGAAGATCTCCGGTGTCGATACCACAGTGTCTGCCGTTTCGGCCAAATTGCCGTCTCCAATCGACAGCGGCAGAACGGGCGGCTTCGCTCCGATCGGTCCCGACTCGTACACCAGCACCGCTTCGGGAGCGTGTGTCAGCCGCGCCAGGTTGGCGGCCGTCGACGGAAGTCCGATGCCTACAAAACACACCGCGCCGTCGCGCAACATCCGCGCGGCGGCTACCGTCATCATCTCGTCGGAAATGTATTCAATGCTCACCGATACGCCGCCTGAACCTTCGTATCGCTTTGCAGGCTCAAATACCCGGCAAAGTCTTCGGTATTGAGAACATGTCGATCGAGCCATGCATTGAAGCGGTCTCGATCGCGTGAGATTTGGTCCCACGCTCGATAGAATACGTTATCGCGTTCATAGTACCCGTGTGCATACGAAGGTGTCGCCCCGCGCGGAACCTCGCAGACCGCCGTCACCACCCAACTGGGCAGAATGCAGGCATTCGGCGGGGCGTCGAGCGAGCGTACGCGCTCTTCAACAGTCACAATCGCCCGCTTTGCCGCCAGAACGGCCTCCTTCTGCACGCCTAGAATGCCCCATAAAAAAACATTTCCCTTCCAATCCGCCTTCTGAGCGTGAATCACCGTAACATCCGGGCGCACTGAAGGGGTAGCCGCAAGCACTTCACCCGTGAATGGGCAAGTCACGCTGCGTATCCTCTCATTCACCCGCGGATAGTCCGAGCCTGTATATCCCCGCAGAACCGCGAAGGGCAGGTTTGCAGCTCCCGCCACATAAGCGTTCGCCATATCGCTGTGGCTGCGCTCCTCGATCGCGAGTGGCCCGGGCCAGCCATTCTCCACGGCATCGCGAAAGCGGTGCAAGGACCCGACGCCGGGATTCCCGCCCCAGGAAAACGTGAGTTTCGCTGCGCAACCGGCGCCGATCAACTGGTCATAGATCACGTCCGGCGTCATGCGGATAAGCGACAGGTTCCGGCGCCGCTGCCGGATGATCTCATGGCCGGCCGCGAAGGGAATGAGGTGGGTGAAGCCCTCCATGGCGATGGTTTCGCCGTCGTGCACATGGGCAGCAATCGCTTCCGCCAAGCTGAGCCACTCCGCCATCCGATCTCCATCGACCGACTGCCATATTATTATTACGCGAATGTACGGATTTGTACAAGATGTGCGATAATCGGCTATAGAGAAGAGTGCAAATTGCAGCCAGTGAAACCTCCAGCGAGTCCATTGAAGAGCGCGCCGGCCGGCGAGTTTGGCGCCCAGGCGGGGAATCCCGATTTCGTTCTTTCGCTGGCCAGAGGCCTGCGCGTGATCGAGAGCTTCGAGGGCCATCGCGAGGGGCGCAGCATCGTCGAGATTTCGCAGTCCACCGGCCTCTCGCGCGCATCGATTCGCCGCATTCTGCTCACACTGGAACTG
>Ga0182027_10012256_pt1 | contig 12049 bp, 9 predicted proteins | sample 712E1DmetaG_FD_121300 | JGI IMG/M metagenome (GOLD analysis project Ga0182027, IMG submission 121300) | Permafrost microbial communities from Stordalen Mire, Sweden - 712E1D metaG (Illumina Assembly) | ecosystem: Environmental > Terrestrial > Soil > Wetlands > Permafrost | place: Sweden...
AACTGGCGCTCGACCCGCGCAGCTTCACGATTGCCACCTACGCGCTGTGCGGCTTCGCGAACTTCGCGAGCATCGCCATCCAGGTCGGCGGCATCGGCTCGCTCGCGCCGGAACGCCGCGGCGAAATGGCCAAAATCGGCTTCCGCGCGATGCTCGGCGGCTTGCTCGCCGCCTACATGACGGCCTGCCTCGCGGGATTTTTGCTGTAAGTATTTTCAACCAGAATCAGGTTTGAACCGCACCAAAAAAATTCCGCCTGGTGTTGAAGCTCTTTGCCGCCAGCGTGAATTTGTTTTGACGTTGCGAACATGTTTTATTTCCAAAACGGACAGCGCACCCAGCGTCTGGCCTCGGCCCCGGCCAGTTCGGGAATTTTTTCGGAACATTCCGATTTGGCCAGCGGGCAGCGCGGGGCAAAACGGCAGCCGGGCGGGAAATTCCCGATGCGCGGCACGTTGCCGGGAATGGCCGAAAGGCGGTCGGCGCCGCCGGCCAATTTGGGAACAGAGTTGATCAGCGCTTTGGTGTAGGGATGCAGTGGCCGCCGCAACAATTCCTTCGCGGGCGACAGCTCAACAATCTGCCCGGCGTACATCACGGCCACGCAGTCGGCCATGTCGCCGACAATGCCGAGGTTGTGCGTGATGAGCAAAATCGCCATGCCGAACCGTTGCTTGAGGTCGTGGAGCAGTTCGAGAATCTGCGCCTGGATGGTCACGTCGAGCGCGGTGGTCGGTTCGTCGGCCACCAGCAGTTTCGGTTCGCTGGCCAGCGCCATGGCAATCATCACGCGCTGTTGCATGCCACCGGACATCTCGAATGGATAATTTTTGATGCGCGATTCCGGCGCGGGAATGCCAACAACCTTCAGCAGGCGGATGACTTCGGCATTGTTCGCTTTTTCCGGCTTGTGCAATTTGAGCGATTCCTTGATCTGGCTGCCAATGCGGAAAACCGGATTCAGCGACGCGCCCGGTTCCTGGAAAACGTAGCTCACCACGCCCCCGCGGATGCCGCGCAACTCGCTGTTCGACATCTTCAAAACGTCACGGCCGTTCAACAAAATTTCCCCGCCGGCGTAATTGGCTGGCGGCGCCGGCACGAGTTGCGCGATGGACAACGCGGTCACGCTCTTGCCGCAGCCGCTCTCGCCAACCAGACAGACGGTTTCGCCCGCGCCGATGGTGAGCGACACGCCGTCCACGGCGCGCAGCGCATCCGCGCCGGTGCCGAAGTCCATTTTCAGATTTTTGATTTCGAGCAGCGGCATTTCAGATTGCGGATTTCAGATTGCGGATTGCGGATTAAAAATGCGAGCCATTAAAGCAAATCGGCTTGATTGGTGGTTGCCACTGCCGATAGCTTTAGCAACATGTATTTGAAATATTACAGGCTCTTCATTCTCGTTCTGGCGGTCGCCGGTTGTTCGAGCGTTCCGAAACCCAAACCGATCCCGGCGGGTTCGCTTGGGGAATTTCAGAAAAAGGCGGAGAAGTTCAACGAGATCGTCACCGTGCCGGTGTTTGAGACGACACCGGACGAAGTCGCGGCCACGGCCACGAACGTCATCGTCGCCGGCAACGCCGCGCTGGACCGCATTGGCCAACTCAAACCCGGCGAGGTCAATTTCACCAACACGATCCGGGCGCTTGACGACATCGGCTATTCAATTCAAACGCCCCAAAACCGGCTCGAATTGATCCAGCAAACGAGCCCCAACGCCGCCGTGCGCGACGCGGCGACGGACGCCATCAAAAAACTCGACGAATGGTCGGTGGGCACGGATTACCGCGAGGATGTTTACGCAGCCGTGAAGGCTTACGCGAACACGAAACCGCAACTGGCCGGCGAGGACAAAAAACTTTTCGACGAGACCGTGCGCGATTATCGCCGGGCCGGGTTGGAATTGCCGAAGGAGCAGCGCGATGAAGTCGAGAAATTGCGCAAACAACTGACGGCTCTGGAAACGGATTTTGAGAACAATGTCACCCGGGCAAAACAACCGCTCAAGTTCACGAAAGCCGAACTGGACGGCGTGCCGGACGCCTTTCTCACGCAGGAAGGCATCAAGACCGGTCCGGATGAATACACGTTGAAGGCGAACATCACCTTCCATTACATCATGGTGGAGGACAACGCGAAGCGCGAGGACACGCGCAAGCGCATGATCGTCGCGCAGTGCAATCTGGCGCGTGGGGAGAACATCCCGCTGTTGCAGAAAATCCTGGTGTTGCGCGACGAGATCGCCCACCGGCTGGGTTATGCCAGTTATGCCGACTACGCCACGGAAGTTCGCATGGTGAAAAATGCCGCAACCGCAATCACCTTTGAGCAAAATCTTGAAAAGGGCCTGCAACCGAAATTCGACGCGGAACTGGAGGAGTTCCGCCAGATGAAAATCAAGGAGACCGGCGACCCCAACGCGAAAATCCATGTGTGGGACTGGCGTTATTACGCGAACGAATTGAAGAAGACGAAGTACAACGTGGATGCCGAGCAGTTGCGGGTCTATTTCCCCTACGAACAGGTGCTGGAGGGTTTGTTCGCGATTTATCAGCATATTTTTGATTTGAAATTCGAACGCGTCGAGCCGCCTTACAAATGGGTCGGCGATTTGCAGCTCTACACCGTGTCCGACGCGAAGACCGGCCAGCCGCTGGGGCTGTTCTACCTCGACATGTTTCCGCGCGAGGGCAAATACAATCACTTCGCGCAGTTTGGCATCACCGAGGGAAAACTGTTGCCCGACGGAAAATACCAGCGTCCCGTCTGCGCGCTCGTCTGTAATTTCCCACCGCCCCAGCAAGACAAACCGTCGCTCATGTCGCATGACGAGGTGGTGACGATCTTCCATGAATTCGGCCATGCGATGCACACGATCTTGACCCAGGCAAAATACTCGCGCTTTTCCGGCACCAGCGTGCCGCGGGATTTCGTCGAGGCGCCATCGCAGATGCTGGAAAACTGGCCGTGGGACAAGAGGGTTCTGGACAGCTTTGCGGCGGATTACCGCGACCCGAACAAAAAAATTCCGCAGGATGTTTTAAATCAACTCAAAGCCTCGCGGCTGGCGACCGAAGGGACTTTTTACCGCCGGCAACTTTCCTTCGGCCTGATGGATTTGACGCTGCACACGCAAATCCACGCGACCAATGCCGACGAGGTTTTGCCGTTATCGAACAAGGTCCTGAGCGAAGTATCCTTGCCGGTGCCGCCGGACACGGCGTTCGTGGCCTACTTTGGCCACATCATCGGCTACGGGGCGGGTTATTACGGCTATGCTTGGGCGGATGCCATTGCGGCGGACATGGCAACAGTGTTTGAAAATTCGCCGGACGGTTTCTTTGACCAGACGGCGGGAATGCGGATGCGCCGCGAGATTTATCAGGTTGGTGATTCGCGCGACATCAATGTCTCCATTGAGGCATTCCTCGGCCGGCCGCGTTCCATCGAGCCGTTCCTGAAAAAGATTGGCGTGGAGGAAAGCGCCGCCGGGACCAAATGAGTTCACCGGCCCATTCCGCCGTCGAACGCTGGCCGCGCCAGATCAAATTCATTGTCGGCAACGAAGCCGCCGAACGCTTCAGTTACTACGGGATGCGCAGCATCCTGGCGCTTTACATTACCTCGGCGTTGATGCAGACGAAGGATCGCGCAACGAGCATCATCCACCTGTTCGTCTTCGTGAATTATTTCCTGCCATTGTTTGGCGGCTGGCTGGCCGACCGGATTTGGGGGCGCTACAAAACCATCCTGTGGATTTCACTTTTCTACTGCGTGGGTCACGGCGTGCTGGCCACGAGCGATCTGTTCACCAGTGTGGACGCCAAGCTGAGATGTCTGTACCTCGGCCTCGGCCTGATCGCGTTCGGCTCCGGCGGCATCAAGCCGTGCGTGTCCGCCTTCATGGGCGATCAATTTGCCGCCGAACAAGGCCACCTGATGCGCAAGGCGTACGCGGCGTTTTACTTTGCCATCAACTTCGGTTCGTTCTTCTCGTTCCTCGTCATCCCGTGGATTGCGGCTAAACCGGTTGATCCTGGCGCGGATGCCGGTTTTTTCGACCGCATTTTTTGGCAGATGAAACACGCTGGCTTCAACGGTTACAGTTGGGCGTTCGGCGTGCCGGGAATTCTGATGGCGCTCGCCACGCTCATCTTCTGGCTCGGCACGAAACATTACGTCCGCAAACCCGCCGCTAAAGAAACCCGCACCGCCGGATTCTTCAAAGTTTTTCTGGAAGCGTTTCGTCACTCCACCGGCACTCCCGCTTCGATCCGCGGTGCCGCTGTCATCAGCATGTTCACCTCGGCGATTCTCCCGGTGCTGGCGGTGCTTTGCATGGTTTTCATTTCGTTCCAGGAGAAGATGACGCTCCTGGGAAAATCCGTCGGCTGGATCGCCGTGGGTCTGCTCGCCCTGTGGTACGCGCTGTTGCTGGTGGCGAGCGTGTGGTTTCGTTCGGAACTGCCGGATGCGTTCTGGGCCGGCGCGCGCGGACGGTTCAATGAACTGGAAATCTCCGCTGCGCGATCGGTCGCGCCCATCCTCGCGGTGTTTGCGTTCATCGTGCCGTTCTGGTCGCTGTGGGATCAGTCGCTTTCAACCTGGGTGATGCAGGGCGACCAGATGAAAGCCTTTGTGTTCCTGGGCATCCACGTCGGCGCGGAGCAGATGCAATCGCTCAACGCCATCCTCGTCCTGATCCTGCTGCCGCTGATGACGTGGGGACTGTATCCACTGCTGGAAAAAGCGGGACTGCGCGTCACCCCGCTGCGGCGCATGGCGGTCGGCATGGTGCTCTTCACGTTCTGTTTTGTGTGGGTGGGCTTTTTCCAAAAGCGCATTGAGCACGGCGAGTCGCTCCACCTCGCGCTGCAAACCTGGCCCTACATCATCCTGACCGCCTGCGAAGTGCTGGTGTCGGCCACCGCGCTGGAATTCGCCTACACCCAGGCCGCGCCCTCGATGAAAAGCTCGATCATGAGTTTCTTCCTGCTGACAACCGCCGTAGGCAACCTGCTCATCGTCACCATCACCAAGCTGGGCAGCGGTCGCGGCGACGAGAGCGTTACCTCGGGGCGTTTTTTCTTTTACGCCGCGATGATGGCCGTGGTGGGTCTGCTGTTCATCATCATCGCCGCGCGCTACCGCTATCGCGACCCGGCCGCGGTGGAAGGGAAAATATGCTCGCAGGAGACGACGTAAGGAGTCTCAAATTGTTGGAGTTTAATTAGAGACTCGCCACCTTGTCTCCTGCGAGTAAAAACCTGATGGCTCCGGACACCAAAATCATTCTGGACAGCCACGGGCGACCGAAATAGGGTGGCCGAAGCAAACCGGAGTTTCCGGCAGCCCGGTGCCGCCTCGACTGACACTGGCAAGGCCAAAGACTAAAATGCGAAACACGCGCACAAATATAAAGGAAGATAGGGCACAACGCGGCGTCCGTCATCTGTTCTGCTTGTCGAAATTATGTCCGTGAAGCCATCCATCACGATTCAGAAAGCTGAGCTTGCAGATGTGCCGGCCATCACCGACATCTATAACGAAGCGATTTTGACCACGACTGCGAGTTTTGATATTGACGTTAAGACTGTGGAGGATCGTACCAAATGGTTTCAGTCTCACGATGAGAGACACCCCGTCTTGGTGGCGGTGGCCGATGGCAAGGTGGTCGGTTGGGCATCTCTGACACGCTGGTCGGATAAGCGCGCTTATGCCGACACCGCCGAGACTTCATTTTTCGTCCACTCCACATATCGAAACCGAGGCATTGGCCGCAAGCTGAAGGAAACCATTATCGAAGAGGCGCGCCGGCTTCGGTTTCATACGCTCATTGCGCGAATTGCGGAGACCAGTCGTGAGAGCATTCATCTTAATGAGAGCGCCGGTTTTGTTCAAGTCGGCACACTGAAAGAGGTCGGACGCAAGTTTGACAGGCTTTTGAGTGTTCATATCATGCAAAAGATATTGGATTGAATATGATCTGTTAGACGTATGCTCCGTACTTTAGCTAGAACGATTGGAACCTTTGGGGTGTTTGCGATCAGCTTGCTGTTCATGGCGATGGTTTGCACAGTGACGTGGGACCTGTTTGTTAATGGGAAGCTTTACTATTGCACTGATGGCGGGACCCTTGATTTTTTGTTTGTGGGGGATTGGGTTCACCATCCAGAGTCAGTCGCGCATGTCGTTCCTCGTCCGATGAGTGAGCCAGACGAGATCAAAAATGGATGGAGCATTACAGGGCTATGGTGTCTCTGGGCCGCATTTGTAATCATCTCAGTGTTTATCAGCGCATTATTTGCTCGCTTACTTTGGACTGCAGCAGCACCTAATATGAGGATAGGCTACAAAGCTTCTTAAGCGTTTTTCGGCCTTTCACCTCATCGCCAGAAATTTCACCAGCGGGCGGGAAACAGCTTCAATGGCCGAAAAACTTGTGAAGCATTTCGCCGCCGTTCTGCCAGAAAATGATCGCCACGCCCATCAACGCGCCGCCGGCCATCACGCCGGACGCGACGGGAAAGGTGAATTCCTCCGCCTTGGCCGGTGATTTTTTCGCAAACCACCAGGCGATGACCGCGCCCATGAAAAACAGCACGCCGTAATACCATTGAAAAATCCACGCCAGCCCGAAACCGGACGCGGACGGCAGATATTTTTCCTGTTTGGGAAAAATCACCGGCAGGATGGCGAACACGATGCCCACCGCGCCGCCGATGACGATGCTCCAGATTTTCGCCGGGGCAAGCGCTTCGAAACCCTTGCTCAAGGCCTGGGCGACAGCGGCCCAAGTCTGCGCGGCGGGCGCGGGGAATTGATCCGAGCCGATGACTTCCGGCTTGTCCACGATGAGCGTAAACGCCAGGACGCTGACGACGGTGCCGATAAAAATGCCGGCGAACTGCGCGATAAATTGTTTACGCGGATTCGCGCCGAGCAGGTAGCCGCTTTTCAAATCGGTCAACAAATCGGCGGACGAACCGGCGGCCCCGGCGGTGATGTTGGCGCTCATCAGATTCACATTCATGTTGCCGGGATCGAGCGCGCCGAACGTGAGTTGCGTAACCTTGCCCAGCGGACCGATGGGCGTGGTGTCGGTCTCGCCGGTGATGCGGCAGGCCACGAGCGCGAGCGCAAACGACAGAATCACCGCAAGAACGCTTTGCCAATACGGCATGCCAAACGAGGCGTGCGCCAGCAGGGCCAGCGCGACGAGCGAAACAATCTGCCCGGCGGCGAACCAGGACATCGGCGTTTCGATGGCTTCCATTTCGCCGGTGAATTTTGATTTCCCGGAAAATATTTTGCCAAGATCCAGGAACGCCCGGAGCGAGATCCGCCATTGCAAAATGAAATTCAGCAGGCTGGCGAACACCATGCACGAAACGCCCGGCCAGAGCGCCCATTGCACGCAGTCGCGGAAACCGTCGTGAGTGATGAGGCCGGCGTGCTGGAACGCGGGCACAAAACCCATCCAGCACACGATGCTGCCGGCAAGAATGCTCAGGCACACGCGCATGCCCATGATCGCGCCGGAAGCAATGAAAATCGGCTCCCAACTGAACATCACCGTCCGGCCAATCCAGGCCGGGCCGAAGACGACCTCATTAAATTTGGTGACCAAAGTATCGCTGGAAAACGGCGCGAGCCGCGCGATGGCTGCGAAACCGTCGTGCCAGAAATTATCAATGGCCGCAAGGATTCCGGCAACGCCCAGCGCCTTGGCCGCGCGCATGCCTTTCGCGCCATGCGAGTGGAGGGCGCGCAAGGTTTCCGCCGCCGCGACGCCGCTGGGAAAACGGAGTTGCTCGATGTTGATCATCTGTTTTTTCATCGGCACGGCCATCGTCACGCCGAGTATGGCGAGAAAGAAAACCCACGCGAGCGTGAGCGAAACCGGGAGCGCATGGCCATTCAACATGATGAACGCCGCGAATGCCGAGACCAGTGTGCCGCCGGTCGAGTAACCTGCCGAACTGGCGGTGGATTGCATGCAGTTATTTTCGAGAATGGTCATCGGCGTTTTGGCAAGGCCGATTTTGACGAAGGCCGTCCAAATGGCGTAGGAAAGAATGCAGGCGGTGATGGCCACGCCCATGCCCCAGCCCGCTTTCAACCCGATGTAAAGATTGGTGAGCGACAGGATGCCGCCCAGCACTGAACCCATCAGAATCGCCCTCCACGTCAGTTGCGGCATCGAATCGCCGCGGCCCTTGTAAACCTTCTCGAACCACTGGCGCTCGATTTCTTCCGGCGTGCCGGTGAAACCCTCGATGGGCAATTCAAAATCAGCGGCTGGCTTTTCCGGGGTGTCCGTCTCCTTGGCTGAATCAAATTTCATGCGGATTTTTGGCGGGTCGTCACATCGGGATGCCGAACAAGTTTGCCAGTCCCAGACGCGTTCCGCCGACGGCGAAACTTAGCGCGTCGCGTACAAACGGAATTTGAATCACGATAATCACCGCGATAAAGCCAAATCGCGCGAACTTGGCGTAGGCTTCCCAGCTCATGCCGGTCAGATTTCGCAGCACGTGCGAGCCGTCCAGCGGCGGAATCGGAATGAGATTGAAAAAGCACAGCAGCAGGCTGAGTGAAGCGAATTGCCAGCACACGACGGCCATTGGCACCAGATGAATCAGCAATCCCACACGCGCCAAGGCGATCAGCGCGACAGCCAGGATCAGGTTCATCGCCGGCCCGGCCATGGAAACCAGGATGTCATCCACCCGCGGATTCCGCAGGTTGTGAGGATTCACCGGCACCGGTTTCGCCCAGCCAATAAGAAAGCGACCAAAGCCGGGCATAAAAATCATGACCAAGGGCAGCAGCACCGTGCCAATCGGATCAATATGCATCACGGGATTGAGCGAGCAGCGGCCCTGCAACCGCGCTGTGTCATCCCCGCATTTTTCCGCCGTCCACGCATGGCCGAATTCGTGAAACGTCAGCAGCACGATCAGCCCCAAATAGCTGATCAACCCCTCAATGATCGAATTTGCATCCATGTGCGGTCAGTTTAGCTACTGCGCCGGCATGAGTCGAGGCTGGACGCGGGGGTCAATTTATCTTATTCTCTGGTTAAGCGGATTATTGTCCATTTACCAATTTGACATTTTAACGGTTAATTTATGCCATTACTTGACGGAAAACTCGGAATTGTCTTCGGCGTCGCCAACCAACGCTCCATTGCCTGGGCCATCGCGAAGGCTTGGGCGCGCGAGGGCGCGAAGCTCGCGTTCACGTATCAGGGCGACCGGGTCAAGGAAAACGTCGAGGAACTCGCCGGCGCGTTTGGCGCGGACACGCTTATCCTGCCGTGCGACGTGACGAAAGACGAGGAAATCGCCAGTGTCTTCGAAACCGTCGGCGAAAAATTCGGCAGGCTGCATTTGCTCCTGCATTCGGTGGCGTTCGCGCCCAAGGCCGCGCTTGAAGGAAAATTCGTGAACACCAGCCGCGAGGCGTTTCGCATTGCCCACGACGTGAGCGCCTACTCGCTCGTTGCGCTGTCGCGCGCCGCCCTGCCGCTCATGACCGACGGCGGCAGTATCATCGGCATGAGCTATTATGGCGCGGAAAAAGTCGTGCCGCATTACAACGTCATGGGCGTGGCCAAGGCCGCTCTCGAAGCCAGCACGCGCTACCTGGCCTATGATCTCGGCCCAAAAAAAATCCGCGTCAATTGCATCAGCGCCGGTCCGGTCAACACGCTGGCCGCGCGCGGCATCAGCGGTTTCAATGAAATGATCAAGCATTACGAAGTCCACTCGCCGCTCAAGCGCAATGTGCTGCCCGACGAACTCGGTGCCACCGGGGTGTTCCTCGCCAGCGACGGCGCGGCGGCCATCACCGGCCAGGTGCTTTACGTGGATTGCGGCTACCAGATCATGGGGATGTAAACCCCAAAATATAAATCAAAGCATGAAGCTCCAAACCAACCGCTGTCTGTTTAATTTTACCCTTATAGCTGCGCTGTTTTTTTCCGCTGTTTCTGTCCAAGCTGATCCCATTCCGTTTCCGGCGCCCAACTTCATCCAAGAAGCGCCTTTCATCGGTATTCCCATTGTGCTGGAGGCCATCTGCGTGGTGCTTCTTCTTCGCTGTTTCCAAAAACCGCGTAATTTTATCCTATGGGTTTTAGGAATGCACGTTTTGACCTATCCACTGTTCTTTGGGGTTGTCATGGGGCTTCTATTTCTATCACACAATCTTTACTTCAGGGTATTCACCAGGCATCTGCTTTTTGGCTTTCGCAGCCTTGAACTCGCGGAAGTCCTCATCATTCTCGTCGAGGGCAGTCTGATATATCTCATGTGCCGGTATTTGTCTCCGAAGCCGGCGACTCTTCCAATTCCTTCGACGAAGCGATGTATGGTGGTTTCATTGGCGGGCAATGTCTGCTCTTTGCTTGCATCCGGTGTCCTCAATGTTGTTATCTTTGATTTACTCGGCGTTAAAAACGCGTGTTGAATGAACAATCACCGTGCTTTGACAAGCGCGGCTGCAAATGCACCATCCACGTTATCCACAAACGGCAGCAACTCACGTTCGCTCTCCAGTTTGAAATCCGCATGGTCGCTTAAGAATTGTTTCACGACCTCGCCATTTTCCTCCGGCTCCAGGCTGCATGTGCTGTAAACCAAAACCCCGCCGGGCTTCAACTGGATTGCGGCTTGCTTGAGCAAATCAAGCTGGGCGGCACGGAGGCGCTCGATTTCTTCCGGCTGAATCCGCCAGCGCAAATCCACGCGGCGGCGCATCACGCCGGTGTTCGAGCACGGCGCGTCAACCAAAATACGGTCAAAGCCGGTTGAAGGTTGAGGGTTGAGGGCTGAGGATAAAATGGTTTCAACGCAGGTTACGCCGAGCCGTTGGCAGTTTTCCTGGATCCATTTCAACCGTTCCTCGGAAACATCCTGCGCGACGATGCGGCCCTGGTTGTTCATCAACTGCGCGATGAACGTCGTTTTGCCGCCGGGCGCGGCGCAAAAATCCAAAATGGTTTCGCCGGGCTGCGGTCCGAGCTGGACCACGGCGAGCAGCGTGCCGGGATCCTGGATGTAAAACCAGCCGTCGCGAAAGCTCGCCAGCGAATTCAGCGGCGGATGCGATTTCAATTCAAAGACCAGGTTTTCCTCCAACCAGTCGCGCCGGACGAAGTCGTATTCCACATTTTCCTCGCGCCAGCGGGTGAGCAGATCGCCGGCGTTGCTCGGCAGTGGCACAGGCGTCTCGCCTGTGAGTTTTATCGGGTTCGCCAATTTCGTTGCGGAGAAACACACAGGCGAGACGCCTGTGCCACTAAATTTCAGCGTGTTGACGCGCGCAAAGGTTTTCGGCGGCGTGTTGTTCCATTCCAATAGCGACGCGGTTTTTTCGATGCCCCAGCGTTTTTGCCAGCGGGCCACCAGCCATTCGGGATGCGACCAGCCCAGCGCCGGCTGCGAAATTTTCAATCCGGCCAGAAGTTTCCGGGTTTCGTCCTGCTCGCGCAGATAACCGCGCAGGACGGCGTTCACAAAACCGGCTTGGGAGCCGAAACCGTTTTGCTTGGCCAGTTCGACGGTTTCGTTGACGGCGGCATGATCGGGAATCCGGTCGAGCCAGAAAATCTGGTAGAGGCCGAGCCGCAGCAAATTTTGCAGGGCCGGTTTTTGTCCCCGCCCGCTGGTTTTCCGGGCGATGAGCCAGTCGAGCGTGGCCTGCCAGCGGACGACGCCGTATGTGATTTCCCGGCAAAGGCCGCGGTCGGCGGGCGAAAGTGACGCGCTGTGCAGCGCGGTTTCGAGCAAATCCTCAACAAATCCGCCGCCCGCGCGCCGTTGTTGCAAAACGCGCGCCGCGATTTGTCTTGGTTTTTGTCCGCTCACCAATTTTAATAATGCCATACGACTTTGGGGACGCGAGATTAAAAGGCTTTTATGAAAGAAGAATTCGAGAAATTGGCGGCGGCGGGAAAAATCGAAGGGCGGCACGTGGAGCCGCTGACGTTGCTGGCGGAAAGCGGCTGCTGCATGCATCGCAGTTGGGGCTTCGGGCG
>Ga0182027_10012257_pt1 | contig 12048 bp, 16 predicted proteins | sample 712E1DmetaG_FD_121300 | JGI IMG/M metagenome (GOLD analysis project Ga0182027, IMG submission 121300) | Permafrost microbial communities from Stordalen Mire, Sweden - 712E1D metaG (Illumina Assembly) | ecosystem: Environmental > Terrestrial > Soil > Wetlands > Permafrost | place: Sweden...
CTTTAAAGGTTATTGAAGCGCACTATCCGGCGACTGCGGAAGATTTGATAAAAAGCCGGGATTTTATTTCTAAGCTTTATGTTTGATGAAGCTAACTAATTTACGTAAGCCCGTAGTAGCCGGGCAATTTTATCCGCAAGACGCTGAAGATCTTAAAAATTTGATTTCTTCTTTTGCCGATCCCGCAGCGCAAAAGAGTGATTGTTTAGGTTGTATCCTTCCGCATGCCGGGTATATTTATTCCGGAAGAGTCGCTACTTGTACTATCTCCGGAGTAAAAATAAAGGATACGGTAGTTCTTTTGGGGCCGAATCATACAGGCCGGGGAGCTGATTTTAGTATTATGGCGCAAGGCGCTTGGGAGACCCCCTTAGGTAATGTGGAAATAAACAGCAAACTAGCAGGTTTGTTCTTAGATAAATCCAGGTATTTAGTAGCTGATAGTTTGGCGCATTCAGATGAGCATTCCTTGGAAGTGGAGTTGCCCATCTTACAGTATTTCAAAAAAAAATTTAAAATTGTCCCCATCGCGATTAAGTCCGAAGATCCAACCGAGCTTGATGCGGTTGCTCAAGAGCTGGCCGGGGTAGTTATTGAAAATAATCTTAAGAGCTCGGTAATGTTTATCGCTAGCTCTGATTTGACGCATTATGAACATCAGGAAAGCGCCAAAATTAAAGATGCCTTAGCGATTGAGGCAATCCTGCGTTTAGATGAGCACAAGCTAAAAAGCCAAGTGGAAGAATCAAATATTTCAATGTGCGGTTTTGCACCGATTGCAGTTTTAATTAAAGTAACTAAATTGTTGGGGGCAAGGAAGGCAGAGTTAATAAAGTATCAAACCAGCGGCGATGTCAGCGGCGATAAGAGCAGCGTTGTGGGCTACGCCGGAATCACAATCAGTTAAAATATGGATGAGATAAATAAGTCAGAGGACAATGGTTTGCCTACCTCTAGGCAAAACCAAAAGAAAGTAGATGAAAATTGGAAGCAAAATGTAGAGAAGGAAAAGTTGGAGCCAAAAGCTAAAGATGATTTTGTTGCTCCGGAACCGGATTTTAAATTTTTTATCACTACGCTTACTTTGCAGGCATCAATTGCCTTGGGGCATATGGCTAATCCGGCTACCGGTAAAGCTGAGGAAGATCCTACGCAGGCAAAATTTCTTATTGATACCTTAGGTATGTTGCAGGAGAAAACTAAAGGCAACCTTACTCAGCAGGAGACAGATCTTTTGGAGAATCTACTTTATGAATTAAGAGTGGCGTATTTGGCGAAAAAGGGGGATCAACCAAAATGATCGACAAGGAGCTTTTAGATATTCTAGCTTGCCCGGCTTGTAAAGCGGACGTGGAGTTAATCGATAACAAAATCGTTTGTAAAAAGTGTAAAAAGAAATATCCGGTGCGCCAGGGAATTCCGGTAATGCTTATTGATGAGGCAGAATAAACAGCCTAAATTCTTATGAAAAAAATATTAGTTATCCATGGGCCAAATTTAAATCTTTTGGGAACTCGGGAACCCGGCATTTACGGCCGCTTAACTTTGGACAAGATTAACCAGATGCTTAAGGCGGATGCCAAAAAAGCCAAAACTAGCCTGGTGATTAAGCAATCTAATCATGAGGGGCAAATTGTAGATTTGATTGGCCGGGCCAAAATGAATAAATTTCAGGGTGTCTTAATTAATCCTGCAGCTTATACTCATACTAGCGTAGCTATACGTGATGCAGTAGCTGCCTGCGGATTAATCGTGGTTGAAGTGCACCTTTCCAATATTTATTCCCGCGAGGAGTTTAGGCATAAGTCGTTGATTAGCCCCGTAGCCAGTGGTACAATTTTAGGGTTTGGAGCCAAAAGCTATACCTTGGGTTTGGCTGCGCTCCTAGATCTAATCTCAGGAAAATGAACTCTCGCTTAAAAAGCATTCATTCTCAGTTAAAACAGAGAGGCTTAGATGGCCTACTGGTTAGTTCACCGGCTAATATTTCTTACCTGACAGAATCCTTGAGCCGGGATGCCTATCTTCTGGTTTCTTTAAAAGAAAACATCTATTTTTCCGATTCTCGATACACTGAAGAAGTCAAATTTTTTTTAAAAAATAACGCTGTTTTTAAAGAATGCAATGGTTATGTATTTGAGCGTATTGCCGAAACTATATCTAGCTTGGGGTTAAAGAGTATCGGTTTTGAGGAAAGGTACTTGCCGTTTGCGGAATTTTCCAAAATTAAGGAGTCGGCCCACGGAAAATTTAATTTAGTTCCTACTCATAGTATAGTTGAAGATAAAAGGCAGGTTAAAGATGCACAGGAAATTCTGAAGCTACGTGAAGCTACCCGGATTACGGCTTTGGCTTTAAAGCATATCCACCAGCTTATTGTTCCTGGGGTTAAAGAAGTCGAACTGGTGGCTGAACTTGAGCGTTTTATAAGGTATCAGGGGGCCAGGGCATCTGCTTTTGATATTATTGTGGCTTCCGGCCCTAACTCCAGCCAACCGCACCACCTCTCAGGTGAGAGGAAGCTTAAAGCTAATGAACTTGTATTAATCGATTTTGGAGTTGACTATCAAGGGTATAAATCTGACTTGACAAGGGTTTTGTTTTTGGGTAAAATAAGCATTCTTGAGCGCAAGGTCTATGATATCGTTCTTAAAGCCCAAGAGTTAGCGATTAAGATAATCCGGCCTGGAGCTGAAATGGCTGAAATTGATAGGGTTGCGCGGGATTACATTGCCTCGCAAGGCTATGGCGCCTGTTTTACGCACAACCTGGGACACGGTTTTGGCTTGGAAATTCATGAAGCTCCGCATTTATCCGGCCGGGAAGCCAGCGCAATTAAGCCGGGTATGACTTTTACGGTTGAGCCGGGGATATATCTTCCGGGTAAATTTGGCATAAGAATTGAGGATATGGTTTTAATAACAACTAAAGGCTGTGAGGTGATCAGTGGCGCTATCCATAAATGAGATCAAATCAGGGGTAACGATATTAGTCGAAGGTGAAGTTTATATGTGTATTGACGCTCAGCATGTTAAACCCGGTAAGGGTGCAGCGTTTGTGCGGGCGAGGCTGCGTAACTTAAAGAATGACAACATCCAGGAAAAAACCTTCCGGGGTGAAGAAAAGATAGATGAGGCTTATGTTGAGGAGCGTAATTTGCAATATCAATATACCACCGGCGGGATGTTCCATTTTATGGATACCGATAATTTTGAAGAAATTGCCATTTCTGAGGATATTATTGCTGATAAAGCCAAACTTTTAAAAGATAATCTGGAGATTATGGGGTATTTTTATAAAGGCGCTACTTTATTTGTTAATTTACCTAATTTTATTGAATTTACCATTGTGGAAACTGAGCCAGGGTTTAAGGGTGATTCATCTAAGAGCGGGAATAAACCGGCTACCGTGGATACTGGAGCAGTGATTCAGGTTCCTCTGTTTATTAATGTGGGGGATAAGATTAAAGTAGATACGCGTACTGGCGGCACTTATGTTGAAAGAATTAACTAGGGAGCTTTAGAATAGTTTTATCTTATTGATGATAAAGCTGTGATAGAAAGGAAGGGCCTTGTGAATATTAAAGAAATTAAAGAAATGATTAATTTAATGAATGAAAACAGCCTGGCTGAGTTGGAGGTGGAGAAGGACGACATGCGTATCCGCCTTAAAAAGACAGCCAGTGGAGTTGAGGGATTTGAAGTGCCGATAGCTTATCCGGTGGGCGCAGGTATTGCCCCGGTAGTCAAAGCTCATGCTGTGCCGGAAGTAGAAAAAATAGCAATTAAGACCGTAGAGATTAAATCCCCGATGGTTGGTACTTTTTATCGCGCTCCTAATCCGGAAGCTCCTGCGTATGTCGAAGTCGGCCAGGTGATTGAGCCTGGGCAGGTAATTTGTATTATTGAAGCGATGAAGTTAATGAATGAAATAAAATCAGAGATTAGAGGAAAGATCCTGGAAATATTGGTGGATAATGCTGAACCGGTAGAGTTTGGCCAGTCACTTTTTCTTATTGATCCGCTTTAGAAATGGAGAAATGTTTTTGCCTTTTGCGGTAAAAGCATTAATTCGCGCAAAATAACTTACGGTTTGGTTAGTGATTTTGTCTTCTTAAGTAAGTAGCGCGTTCATTAAAGATGTTTTCCAAAATCCTTATTGCTAATCGAGGCGAAATCGCCTTAAGAATAATCCGCGCCTGTCATGAAATGGGCATTCGTACCGTAGCTGTCTATTCCCAGGCCGACCGCAACAGCCTGCACGTGCGTTTTGCCGATGAAGCAATTTGCATTGGACAGGCATCTTCTTCCAATAGTTATTTAAATATTCCCGCAATTATCAGTGCTGCTGAAATTACCGATGTTGAAGCTATCCACCCGGGCTATGGATTTTTAGCTGAAAACGCGCATTTTGCCGAGATCTGCGGATCGTGTAAAATTACCTTTATTGGCCCGACACCGGAAAACATGCGCCTGATGGGTGATAAAATGGCTGCCCGGACTACCATGCAAAAAGCCGGCCTGCCGATTGTCCCCGGAAGCCGAGAAATTATCAAAAATAAGGAAGAGGCGCTTAAGACTGCTAAATCCATCGGCTATCCGGTAATTATTAAGGCGGCTGCCGGAGGTGGCGGTAAGGGGATGCGTATTTGTCATAATGATTTAACTTTAGTTTCCAGCCTACTTACCGCTCAAACTGAAGCCGAAGCAAATTTTGGCAATTCCAGTGTTTATATTGAAAAATATATTGAAAGGCCGCGGCATATTGAAGTGCAGATTATTGCGGATCGCTCCGGGCATGTTATTCAGCTTGGTGAAAGGGATTGCAGTATCCAGCGCCGGCATCAAAAATTGCTGGAAGAATCGCCTTCTCCGGTGGTCGACAGCAAGATGCGCCGTAAATTAGGCGAGATGGTTTTAAAGGGGATGAAATCTATCGGTTATCTTGGCTGCGGAACGATTGAATTTCTCCTGGATGAAAAAACCGGTAATTTTTATTTTATGGAAATGAATACGCGGATTCAGGTTGAGCATCCGGTAACCGAGATGGTCACGGGTATTGATTTGATTAAGGAACAAATCCGGGTAGCCAGTGGAGAGAAATTAAAGTTTACCCAAGATAATGTGCAATTGCGAGGAGCGGCCATTGAGTGCCGGATTAATGCGGAAGACCCGGATAATAATTTTATGCCGTCACCGGGAAAGATTGAGACATTGATTTTACCTGGCGGGCCGAATGTGCGCGTGGATACGCATATTTACTCCGGCTATGAAGTTCCTCCTTATTATGATTCTTTGTTGGCTAAAGTTATTGTGTATGGGAATAATCGCCAGGAAGCCATAAAAACTATGCGCCGGGCATTAAGTGAGTTTTATATCGCTCCGATTAAGACTACCATACCTTTTCATCTTAAATTGATGGATAATCCGTTATTTAAAAAAGGTGATATTTCTACGCATTTTGTTCAGGATCTGCTGCTGAATGAAGGTAAAGGAGAGTAAATGAATCGCGATGAATCCAGGAACGAGTTAGGAATATTAAGGATACATAAAAATGTAATTTCATCGATCTCTTCAATTGCCGCCACAGAGATTGAAGGAGTTAAAAGAGTGGGTAAAGATTTAAAAAGCGGGCTGCTGGAATTATTAGGTAAAAAGAATACCTCGATTAAAGTAGATATTTCTAAAAATGAAGAAGTTAAAGTTGAGATTCCTTTAATTATTAAATATGGTTATAACATCCCTGAAATCGCTAACCGCGTTCAGGAAAATGTACGGGTGGCGTTGGAAAAGATGAGTAATTTATCCATTAAAGAAATTAATGTAAATGTGCAGGGTATAGAAAGGGGCTAAACATGAGATTTTTTACCGTTTTAGGAATTATATTTTACGCGGTGATGATTATGGTAATTGGTTTAGCGCTGATTGTGTTTTCTTTAAACTTACTTTTGCCTGCAGATATAAATAATCTGCTTATTTTTGCCCAGAGTAGCCATAATTCCCGGTTAGTGATTGGGCTTTCAGGATTACTTTTAATTTTAATCAGTTTTTCTTTTGCCCAGATTATTCTGGGAAAGTTTCAGAGAGAAAGAACAATTGCTTTTACTACTTCTAGCGGTCAGGTGACGATTTCGCTTTCTGCCGTAGAAGATTTGATCCGCCGCCTGGCAGGAATAATGCCGGAAGTTAAAGAATTAAGGCCCAATGTGGTGGCGAATAAAAAAGGTATTATTGTTGAAATGCGCGTAGTTCTACGCTCTGAGGCCAATATTCCGGAGTTGACCAGCCGCCTTCAGGATATTACTAAATCTAAGATTCAGGAGGTTTTGGGGGTTGACGAACAGATTATAATCAGGATTCATGTGGCCAAGATTACTCATGATGAAAAAGATGGGCGTCGGAAAAAGGATTTTGAGAAAGAGGAGCGTTCAGCTGTACCGTTTAGCGGGTACGGGAGAGTTTAGGACACCCGGCGCTAATTGGCACCTGGCGCTAATAGGTATTGCGCCAGTGTGCGCTATGTAGCGCAAATTGCGCCGGTGTTGTGTTGGTACACAAGGAGGAATAAATAAATGGCAAGGATTGGTATTCTTACAGGCGGTGGTGATTGTCCGGGATTAAATCCGGTTATTCGTGCAGTGGTGCGCAAGGCTTTATTAGCCGGTTATGAAATTGTGGGCATTAAGAATGGATGGAAGGGGTTAGTTGAGAACGATACTATGCCTTTAAATATTAATGCGGTTTCAGGAATCTTACCCAAAGGCGGAACAATTTTGGGAACTAGCCGTACTAATCCATATAAAAAAGAAGGTGACTTGCAGAAGGTTAAAGAAAATTTTAAAAAAATGGGTTTAGATGCGTTAGTCGCTGTTGGAGGGGAGGATACCTTAGGGGTTGCTTCTAAGCTGACTAAAGACGGTTTACCCAATATTGTGGGGGTTCCTAAAACCATTGATAATGATCTTTCAGCTACGGATTACACTTTTGGTTTTGATACTGCTTTAAATGTGGCTATGGAGTGTATTGACCGTTTACATACCACCGCCGAAAGCCATCACCGGATAATTGTAGCTGAAGTAATGGGTAGGCACGCAGGTTGGATTGCGATTGAGGCTGGTATTGCCGGAGGAGCAGATGTAATTCTGATTCCTGAGATCCCTATTGATTTGGATGAAGTTTGCAAAATCATCAAAAAAAGGCATGAACGCGGAAAAACTTTTAGTATTGTTGTAGTCGCAGAAGGTGCTCAATTTAAAGATGGCACTATGGTTACCCAAGAACAGAAACTGGATGCTTTTGGCCATGTAAGATTGGGCGGGATCGGAGAGAATTTAGCCGATCTGATTGAAAAAAGAACCGGTTTTGAAACCCGAGTTAGCGTTTTAGGGCATATTCAAAGAGGTGGTTCGCCCACTGCTTTTGATCGAGTCTTAGGTACGCGTTTTGGAGTTAAGGCCGTAGAGTTGGTGATTAATAAAAAATTCGGGCAAATGGTGGCTTTGTCTGCTAATAAAATTATTGATGTTCCTTTAAGCGAAGCAGTCAAAGCTTTAAAAACAGTAGATCAAGAGCTTTATGACATTGCCAAAGTATTTTTTGGGTAATTAGAGGCACCCCGCGCTAAGGGAAGTTACCCCGCCCTAGAGGAATGGGCGGGTACGCCGCTTCTGCGGCGATTGCGCCGGTCAGGTGTTGTAAAATAAATAAAAATTGGGAAAGACACCCCGCGCTGATTGGTATTGCGCGGGTGTCCTCCTCGTGGAGGAAAAATGCGCGAAAGAATAAAAGACATACTTTTGGAGAGTATTCAGGTTAAAGAGGAAATCCTGCGTAATCAGATTGATCAGATTGTTGAGATTGCGCAACTGATGATCGAATGCCTGAAAAAAGGCGGCAAGGTGATTGTTTTTGGCAACGGAGGTTCAGCTAGCGATAGCCAGCATATTGCCGCTGAGCTGGTCGGCCGCTTTAAAAAAGACCGCTCGGCATTGGCCGGGATTGCTTTAACTACGAATACTTCGATACTTACTTCTTTAGCTAACGATTATGGTTATGATGTAGTTTTTTCGCGGCAGGTCGAAGCCTTGGGTAAAAAAAATGATGTAGTTTTGGGAATATCTACCAGCGGAAAAGCAAAAAATGTAGCTTTAGGAATTAAGCAGGCTAAAAAGATGGGGATTAAGACTGTCGCTTTAAGCGGAGGAGACGGAGGAGATATTGTAAAGCTTGCGGATGTTTCTTTGGTTGTTCCATCTAAAATAACCGCCAGGATTCAGGAAGCACACATTACGATTGCCCACATAATATGCGAAATGATCGAGCAGGAACTTTGTCAGGAACAAAAATAATCTCAATTACTAGCCTCAAGCGTAAAATCAGGCGCCTTAAGCAGGATGGCAAGCGCATAGTTTTTACTAACGGCTGTTTTGATATTTTGCATTATGGTCATGTCAAATATCTCCAAGATGCCCGTAGTAAAGGAGATTGTCTGGTGGTAGCCGTCAATAGTGATTCTTCAATTAAGAAAATTAAAGCCAAAAACCGTCCGGTGATTGCTCAGGGTGACCGTTTAAAAACAGTCGCAGCATTGGCGAGTGTAGATTTTGTAGTTTTGTTTAACCAAGATAACCCCTTGCGTTTGATTAAAGCGCTTAAGCCGGATATTCTGATCAAGGGGGCGGATTGGAGTAAACAAAAAATAATCGGCGCAGATTTTGTAGAAAGTTATGGCGGAAAGGTTCTTACCGTTAAATTAGTTAAGGGCCGCTCAACTAGTGCACTCATTGAAAAAATCGTTAGGAACTTCTCAAAAGCATAGCATCGGGCGGATAATTGATGCCAATTTAAACCGGGCAAAAGAAGGGCTACGTGTTTGTGAAGAAATTACCCGTTTTATTCTAGATAATCATAAATTTACAGCACAACTTAAAGCATTAAGGCATAAAATAAATAGTTTGGGCAATAAGGTTTACCCTACCGCTAAACTACTTAACCAGCGTAGTGCGCAAAGAGATGTGGGGAGATTAAATTGCCGCGGAGAATTAGGGCGATTAAATTGCCAAGATATTTTTTGGGCAAATATTCAGAGAGTTAAAGAATCTTTACGCGTGTTGGAAGAATTTAGCAAGCTGTTAGATGTCCAGGTGGCTTTAGGTTTCAAGCAGTTACGGTATAAAATTTACGAAATTGAGAAAGAATCTTTTAAAAAAATCTCGGCTTTACCCGGTTAGAAGTGGCGCACCGCGCCGCGGGGCTTCTAACGGAATTTATCTGATTCTTGATCGGCCAATTCTCAAAAGATTTTCTTTAGAAGATGTTTTTTCTATTATTTCAAGCCGCTATATCGGTTTAGTTCAGTTACGGGATAAGAAATCTCCTAAATCCAAGGTATTAGATTTAGCAATTAAACTTTCCAAGCGGCTGAGTCGGACTAAAACGCTCTTTATTATTAATGATTATGCAGATGTGGCTCTGGCTTCTTTAGCTGATGGGGTACATTTAGGCCAGGATGATCTTTCCTTAAGGGCGGCCAGAAAAATATTGGGTAAGGATAAAATTATTGGGATCTCCTGTCACAATTTATCACAGGCTTTGAAAGCGCAAAAAGAAGGAGCAGACTATATTGGTATTGGTCCGGTATATGAGACTTCTACTAAACCTGAATGCTCGGCGATTGGCTTAAAGGCAGCCGCAGAATTAAAAGCTAAGATAAAAATACCTTATTTTGCTATAGGCAATATTTGCGAAGCCAATATTGACGAAATTACAGCTGCCGGTATCAGGCGGATAGCAGTGTGCCGGGCAATTCTAGGTGCGGGTAATCCTCAAGAGGCAGCCAAGCGGCTTTATAAAAAATTAAGAAAATCATGACCCAGCTGGAATGCGCCAAGAAAAATATTATTACTTCTCTTATGCGTAAAGTTGCGCACTTGGAGGCTATTGAGCCCAAGGAGCTTATGCGCCTTATCCGCTTAGGACAGGTAGTCATACCTTTAAACATAAATCATAAAATAAAAAAACCCTGTGCTGTGGGCAGTAGTTTATCTACTAAAGTTAATGCGAATATCGGTACTTCTACGGATGAGTCTAAGATTAGCGATGAAATTCAGAAGCTAAAGACTGCCATTAGATATGGTGCCGATGCCTTAATGGATTTAAGTGTAGGTGGAGACCTGACAAAAGTCAGAAAAGAAGTTTTAAAGTATTCAACTGTGCCGGTGGGCACGGTTCCGATCTACGAAGTAGCAGTCAAAGCAAAACAAAAAAATAATAATTTTCTTAAATTTAACGCTCAGGATGTCCTGGAGGTATTGAATGATCAGGCTAAACAGGGTGTTGATTTCTTCACTATACACAGCGGAGTAACCCAAAAAAGCCTGAAAGTTTTAAAACAACACAAAAGGTTAATGGGGGTGGTTTCCCGGGGCGGAGCGATTATTGCCAGCTGGATAAATTATCATAAGCAAGAGAATCCTTTTTATTCGCACTTTGATCAAATTTTAGATATTGCTCATAAATATGATGTGACCTTGAGCTTAGGTGATGGGCTGCGTCCGGGTTCGATTTTAGACGCTACAGACAAAGCTCAGATTGCGGAATTAAAAATATTGGGGTCGTTAGCTAAGCGAGCCAGGCAAAGAGGTGTTCAGGTGATGATTGAAGGCCCCGGACATGTTCCCTTGGATCAGATAGAAAAGAATATAGTTTTAGAGAAAAAATATTGTTGCGGAGCGCCTTTTTATGTATTAGGGCCGTTGGTTACAGATGTTGCTGCTGGCTATGATCATATCACTTCAGCAATCGGAGGTGCAATTGCTGCCAGTGTTGGCGCGGATTTTCTTTGCTATGTAACTCCGGCTGAACATTTACGCCATCCGACAGTCAGCGATGTGCGCGAAGGGGTAATTGCCAGCCGGATTGCCGCGCATGCTGGAGATTTGGTTAAACGTAGAAAATTAGCGATTGCTTGGGACAAAAGAATTTCTGTTGCCCGCCAGGCGCGGGACTGGAAAAAACAAATTGAGTTATCTATTGATCCTGATAAAGCCAGGGCGTATCGATTAAGCAGTAAGCCGAAACTTTCTAGTGTGTGTACGATGTGTGGTGAATATTGTTCGATTAAGTTGATGGAAGATTGTAAGAAAAAATAAGTTAGGCATCCGGCGCTTAATATGCACCCCACGCTTAGTTGTATTGCGTGGGTGTCCGTCAGGTGACGGAAATTGCGCCAGTGCGCGTTAGGTAACATGCGTACCTGCCGCTTAAAGGAATTGATCGGGGAGTAAATTATAGGTTTTGCGCACCTGGCGCTGATTTGAATTGCGCCAGTGCGCGTTAGGTAGCCTGCGTACCTGCCGCTTAAAGGAATTGCGGCAGTACGCGTTAGGTAACGCGGGTGTAATTCAGTGGTAGAATGGCAGCTTCCCAAGCTGCACATGGCGGTTCGATTCCGCTCACCCGCTATTAAACTAGTGGTTAGAAGACAGGATAAATGAAAGAACTTATTTTGATACTGATGATTTTAGGCCTAGCCGGATGCGCAAACGTGCCTACATATACCGGGCCGACTTTGCCTTCTTCGGCTCAAGTAGTTCCTGGAGTGCATCATCGCGTAGAAACGGGCCAGACACTCTGGAAGATATCTAAGCTTTACGATGTGGATATTGATGATATTGTTCGCCTAAATCATATTTCTGAAGGCGTATCTATTGAGATTGGCCAGGTACTTTTAATTCCTAACCGCACAAGTTTACAAAATGTACCTGTGAAATCAAGCATAGCCAATGAAGCTGGCGTAACTAGCGGGGATGATTTTATCTGGCCAATAAGGGGTAAAGTAATTTCCGGTTTCGGCGCTACTTATCGTAATTTGACCAATAAGGGTATTAATATTCAGGCTCCTGTTGGCTCAGACATACGGGCTACGCGCACCGGCAGGGTAGTTTTTTGTTCTAATAATTTTGGTAATTATGGTAAAACTATAATTATCGAGCATGGTGACGGCCTGCGTAGTGTTTATTCCCGGGCCTCGGAAATTTTTGTTCAACCC
>Ga0182027_10012258_pt1 | contig 12048 bp, 7 predicted proteins | sample 712E1DmetaG_FD_121300 | JGI IMG/M metagenome (GOLD analysis project Ga0182027, IMG submission 121300) | Permafrost microbial communities from Stordalen Mire, Sweden - 712E1D metaG (Illumina Assembly) | ecosystem: Environmental > Terrestrial > Soil > Wetlands > Permafrost | place: Sweden...
TGCTGGCGACGCCGGTGGTGGCCATCGCCATTGTGCTGGTGGCTCTGGAGCGGACCATCGGCATCGGTGTCTTCGATCCCGCCAAGGGCGGCGACCCGCTCCTGTTCCAGCACTTGTTCTGGTTCTATTCGCACCCCGCCGTCTACATCATGATTCTGCCCGGCATGGGAGTCATCTCCGAGGTGATTTCGACGTTCAGCCGGAAGCGCGTCTTCGGCTATACGGCTGTGGCTTTTTCCTCGGTGGCCATCGCGGTCTTCGGTTTCTTTGTCTGGGCCCACCACATGTTTATCATGGGCATTTCGAACTACGCGGTACTGGTGTTCTCGCTGCTCACCATGCTGGTTGCGGTGCCCTCGGCCATCAAGATCTTCAACTGGACCTTCACCCTCTACAAGGGCTCCATCACTTTCGAAACGCCGATGCTCTACTCCTTCGGCTTCATGGGCCTGTTTACCATCGGCGGCATGACCGGCGTCTTCCTCGGCACATCGGGCACCGACATTCACCTCACCGAAACCTACTTCATCGTCGCCCACTTCCACTTCGTCATGGTCGGCGGCATGTTGATGGCCTTCTTGGCAGGCATCCATTTCTGGTGGCCCAAGATGACCGGACGCATGTATCCGGAGAAGATCTCGCAGCTCGCAGCGGTGGTCACGTTCATCGGCTTCAACCTGACCTTCTTCCCGCAATTCCTTCTCGGCACGCTGGGCATGCCACGCCGCTACGCATCCTACCCGCCGGAGTTTCAGGTGCTCAACGTATTCTCGACCGCCGGCGCCACCATCCTTGGCGTGGGCTACCTGCTGCCGGTGCTCTATCTCACCTGGTCGCTGAAGTACGGCGCCATCGCCGGAAACAATCCCTGGCAGGCCACCGGCCTCGAGTGGCAGACTCAGTCGCCGCCGCTCACCGAGAACTTTACTCAGATCCCCATCATGGACCACGAAGCATACGACTACGAGTGGCTTGAAGCCCAGCAAGCGAAAGAGGTGGCAAGTGCCAGATAATCCAACAGGCACCCAGGGCGCCGTTGTCGAAGCTCATCACGAGCATCCACCCTACCAGCGCCACCACTTTCAATCCGTCGAGCAGCAGGCAGACACCACCAACTTTGCCATGTGGCTCTTCCTGCTCACTGAAGTCATGTTCTTCGGCGGCCTGTTTACCGCCTACCTCATCTATCGCAACTGGTACTACCCCGCGTTCGTAGCCGCCTCGCACCAGCTCGATGTTCGCTGGGGCACACTCAACACGCTGGTCCTCATCCTCTCCAGCTTCACCATGGCCATGGGCGTGTGGTGCTCTGAGACGCGGCGCAAAAGAGGCCTGGTGCTTTGCCTTAGCCTCACCTTCGTCCTCGGCATGTGCTTCCTCGGCATCAAGACCGTCGAGTACCACGAGAAGTGGGAGAAGCATCACATCCCGGGGCCGCACTATAGCCTCCAGTCCTTCCTCGATCCGGCCTCCGACGAGTCCGCGGCCGGCTACGGCGACAAGCCGTTGCCCCTCGACATGGCCCGCCACACCGAGCTCTACTTCTTCCTCTACTTCGCCATGACCGGCATGCACGCCCTGCACATGATCATCGGCATCGCCATCCTGGGATACATGATCTTCCGAGCTCGAGCCGGCGCCTACACCACCGGTCACGTCACGTATGTTGAGAACTTCGGCCTCTACTGGCACTTCGTCGACATCGTCTGGATCTACCTGTTCGCGCTGCTCTACCTGATCAGCAGACACCAATAAAGGACGCGCCCCATGAGCGAGCAAGCACAACACGAAGGACACCAACACCACGTAACCGGCCCCAAGGTCTACATCCAGGTCGTTCTCGGGCTGCTGGTGGGGACAGCGCTTACAGTCTGGGCGTCGTTCATCGACCTCGGCCCCTGGAATCCGGTCATCGCCCTCGCCATCGCAACCAGCAAGGCGATGCTGGTAGTGCTCTTCTTCATGGGCGTCAAGTACTCCACCAAGCTGACCAAGCTAACCATCATCTCCGGCATCTTCATCTTCCTCGCCCTCATCGGCATGACCCTCGCCGACTATATGAGCCGCGCCTGGGGTCGCTGGTAAGAGAGCAGTGGACAGTGCACAGTGGACAGTGCACAACTTCCGCTGAGATGCGTGATTCGGAATGAGGGCTGCCCACAGGGCGGCCCTTCGCTCTGCTGGCGCCCAAACAAGGGTGCCGTGCCCCATCCATCGCGCCTTTTGCGATGGGTGGGAGACGACAAACCCTCCCCGTGCTTTTCGGTCTCTCGTTAGGGAGAAGACGAGAATAGCCCAGGGTGAAATCCTGGGGGTAACCGTCCCCCGGAAACCCGCCGCCCCGTAGGGCCAGCCTGAAGGCAAACCAGATCGAGCAACAACGTATCCTCCGCAACGGTCGTTTATATTCGCCGAAGGAGCCCCTCATGCTACTTCCCAAACTCCGCAAAGCCCTCAAGAAGGTCGCCGATCCCACAAAAGCCCCGGCCATGCAGGCCTACATGAAATCCGCCATGCCCTACCACGGCGTCCCCACCACCGCCCGTGTCGAAATCTGCAATTCCGTCTTTGCCGACGTGCAATTCATCACCGCCGAAGCCTGGCAATCCCAAATCCTCGACATCTGGCGCAACGCCCGCTTCCGCGAAGAGCGCTACGCGGCACTCCACCTCGCCGGCGACAAGCGCTTCAAATCGTTTCAAACCCCCGCCGCCGTCAAAATGTATGAAGAACTCATCGTCACCGGCGCCTGGTGGGACTACGTGGACGGCATCGCCTCGCACCGCATAGGCCAAATCCTGCGCAACTACCCCGCCCCCATGCGCCGCAAGATGCTTTCGTGGAGCAAGTCTCCCAACATGTGGAAGCGCCGCACCTCGATCCTCTGCCAGCTCGGATTCAAAGCGGAGACGGACCTAGACCTGCTCTACGCCTGCATCGAACCATCGCTCGCATCGAAGGAGTTCTTCCTGCGGAAGGCCATCGGCTGGGCCCTCCGCCAGCATGCCTGGACCGACTCCGCCGAGATCGGAAAATACGTCGAGCGCAACCGCGAACGCCTCAGCCCACTCAGCATCCGCGAAGCGCTGAAGAACATCGGGATTGAGAGAGAGGCCGATCCCCAGTGAGTCCTACCGACAAAGCCGCGCAGATTCCCGAAGAGCTTATCCGCCTGGCCGCCCAGCCCCGCGTACTGGTGCGGCGAGCCGGCGCGCCCCGCAAAGACGGGCAATGCGTCGTCTACTGGATGCAGCGGTCAATCCGCGTGCTGCATAACCCCGCGCTCGACCTCGCCATCGAGGCCGCCAACCTGCTGGACCTTCCCGTCGTCCTCTATTTCCAGGTGATTCCCAACTACCCCAACGCCAACCTGCGCCATTACCACTTTCTGCACCAGGGTTTGCGCGACGTGGCTGAAGATGCCGCCGCGCGCGAATTGACCTTTGTCGTTCGCCGGTCACCGGCGAAGCTGGATGAGTTTCTGGAGGAAGTGCGCGCCGTGCTCCTCGTTGGCGATGAGAACCCATGCCGCCAACCGGAGCGTTGGCGCAAGACCCTGGCCCGGCGTCTCAGGATTCCTTATTGGACAGTCGATGCCGATGTCGTTGTTCCCTCGCGCATCTTCGGGCGCAGCTTCGTGCTGTTGCATCATTTTCGCCCGCACCTGAAAGCGGAGCTGCCAAAGTATCTCGTCGCTCCGCCGACCATCGAACCTCTGCACGCCTTTAAACCGCGCAAAACCTCCGCGGGATTTTCTCTCGCGGAAGACATCACGGCCGGATTCACCAGGCTCGACCGTTCCATCGGCCCGGTGGATTCCTTTACCGGCGGCACGCACTCCGCTCTCAAGCGCCTCAAGCAGTTTGTCAGCCACGAACTCAAAGACTACGAAGAGACGCGTAATCACCCGGAGACCAGCGGAACCAGCCGCCTGTCTCCGTATCTACACTTCGGCAATATCGGCCCCCTCACCATTGCGCAAGCGGTCAAAAAAGCCGTCGCCGACGGCAAGGCCTCGCCCGCAGCCGCCGACCGATATCTTGAGCAATTAATCGGCTGGCGCGAGCTGGCCATTCTCTTCGTTCGCCACGAGCCCAACTACGACAACTGGGAGTGCGCGGCGCCCTGGGCACGCAAGACACTTATTGAACACGCCGGCGATCCACGCCCGCACCGCTACACGCTCAAGCAACTCGAGGCCGCCGAAACCTCCGACGACCTCTGGAACGCCGCTCAGCGCCAGATGGTCTCCACCGGCTGGATGCACAACTACATGCGCATGTACTGGGCGAAGAAAATCCTTGAATGGGCGCCCGATCCCGCAACAGCCTTCGATTGGGCAGTGACTCTGAACGATCGCTACCAACTCGACGGCCGCGACCCAAACGGCTATGCCGGAATCGCATGGGCGATTGTAGGCAAGCTCGACCGCCCCTGGTTCAATCGCCCCGTCTTCGGCCTGGTGCGGCCCATGACCGGCGCATCCATCTCACGCAAGTTCGATGCGCAGGCCTACATCCGTCAGCAGCATAGCCAAGCCTGAACCCAGTCAGGGATAGGCTGTCCTCACTCCTGTACCGGCCATCACCGCCCTGCCGGCCTTGTTCTGTCCTATAATGGTCCACAGTACCAATCCCGGAAAATGCTTGTTTCACATTGCGTAATCCATTGGCTCCTGCGTTAGTCCCCCACAGAAGATGGTTGTGAGGGGAGGGCGGAACCGGATAACGGACGCGTGTGAAAAATCGCATCCTCGAATATCAGGCCAACGGCCCCGCCCTGAGCGTCAAGCTCAGTCAGTGTGTCTCTGCCGCTCGTCGAGACCGGTCGGCGCTTCTGAAACGGCCCACCGCATTGGCAACATTAGCTCTGGCGGTTCTGCTGGCGTCTCCTGCTGCAACCGCGCAAGAGACGAGTGCGCCTCCGCGGGCGCAAGCCAGAACACAAAAAGCAAATCTGCCCCCGCGCGTAATCGATGCCGAGCGATTCCTGGGCCAGCGGGGATGGACTCCCGGCCACAGAATCTCTCGTGCCAGAACCGCGAGCCCGCGGATGGCCGCGAACGGAATCGAGGCCGGTAGCGCCGCCTCTGCCACCTGGCAGCCGCTGGGACCAACGGCCGTTCTAACTCCGGGATTCGGTCTCGTTACCGGCCGCGTCGCCGCGCTGGCTCTCGATCCCTCCGACCCGACCGGCAACCGCCTTTATCTGGGAACAACCGGCGGAGGCGTGTGGGTAGCGCAGAATGCCGGCACCTCAAACCAAACTTCTGTGGTGTTTACGCCTCTCACAGACACGTTGGCTGCTCTCGGTGGCGCCCCGGATGCCTCCATCAGCATCGGTGCGCTGACCGTTCAACCCGGCGGCACTGGCGTGATTCTGGCCGGAACCGGCGACCCCAATGACGTGCTCGATTCCTATTATGGTGGCGGAATCCTGCGTTCAACCGACGCTGGAAACACCTGGACCCTGATTTCCAGAACTAGCGATGTGGAGCAGAACATCGGCATTCAGGACTACAACTTCGCGGGAGAAGGTTTTGCGGGCTTTGCATGGAGTACCGTCAATCCGCAGTTGGTCGTCGCCGCGGTCTCGCAGGCCTACGAAGGCACGCTGGTCAATGCGGAAAATCCCGGCAACAGCTACGAGGGGCTGTATTACTCCCCAGACAGCGGTGCAACCTGGCACCTGGCCACCATTACCGATGGCAGCGGAAGCGACGTCCAGGGACCGCTGGTGCAGTTCGCATTGCCGGATGGCAATGCGGCAACATCGGTGGTGTGGAACCCGGTGCGGCGGCTTTTTATGGCTGCGGTGCGCTTCCACGGCTACTACCAGTCGACGGACGGAATCACCTGGACGCGCATGTCCGCGCAGCCCGGTGTCGGCCTCACTGCACTGAGTTGCCCTAATAATCTGAGTAGCACGGGTTCGATCGGTTGTCCCATCTTTCGCGGCTCGCTGGCTGTGGATCCGTCCACTGGCGATACCTTTGCCTGGACGGTCGATGTAAACGATCAGGACCAGGGATTGTTCCAGGATCAGTGCAACATAAGCGCCGGCGCCTGCACCAACCAGACTATTGCATTCGCGACCCAATGGAGCACCGCGGCGCTCGAGACGAACACGCCTTATGGAGCCGCCACCATCGCCGAGGGCAGTTATAACCTTGCCCTTGCCGCAGTGCCGGCAGGTCTGGGCGCGGGGCAGGACACGCTGCTGCTGGCCGGGGCCAATGACCTGTGGAGGTGCAGCCTCGCCATGGGATGCGTGTGGCGCAACACCACAAACTCAACTACCTGCAAGAGCGCGCAGGTCGGTGAGTTCCAGCACGCTCTGGCGTGGAATCAAGCCAATCCGCTGGAGATCTTCGTAGGCAACGATAGCGGGCTTTGGCGCTCAACCGACGCCGTTGCGGAAACAGGTCCGGTTTGCTCCGCGGCAGATGCCAGCCACTTCCAGAACCTCAACGGCGGCCTGGGCTCGCTGGCCGAAGTGGTTGGCCTCTCCGCCGTGACCTCATCTCCCTACAGGATGATGGCGGGACTCGGCGTGAATGGGACCGCTGGCATAAAAGGCAACGCCGCCGTTGCCGACTGGCCGCAGATCCTAGCTGGCTATGGAGGCCCGGTAGCCATCGATCCCGTCAACGGAGCCAATTGGTACGTCAACAGCGGAGCGGGCGTCTCCATCTACAAGTGTTCCCAATCGGCCGATTGCACCGCGGCGGACTTCGGGACCAGTCCGGTGGTTAGCGATGCGGATGTGAGCGGAGACGGAGATACCATGGCCGAGCCGGCGCCCTTTCTGGTGGACCCGCTGGATTCGTCACAGTTGCTGGTGGGCACATGCCGGGTGTGGCGTGGACCGGCTGACGGAAGCGCCTGGAGCGGAACCAACGCCATCAGCGCCATTCTCGACTCCGGGGTCAGCTCCGGCGCTTGCAGCGGTAATGCACTCATTCGCTCCATAGCCGCGGCGTTATTGCCGGGAGGCGGCGAGCGCGTCTATGTGGGCATGCACGGCTCCGCCACCGGTGGCGCGAATCTGGCTGGCCATGTGCTCACCGCAATCGTCAACCCGGCGTCGAGCTCATTGCCCGTATGGCAGGATCTGACCCTGAACCCAGTGACCAACGATCAATATTCCCTCAACAACTTCGGCTTTGACATCTCCAGCATCTTCATCGACCCGCACGACGCAACCGCGAACACGGCATATATAACCGTCGAGGGAGCCGAGAATGCTTCAGAGGAAGTGCGGGCGGCCTACCGCACCACCGACGGCGGGGCGCATTGGGCAAGTCTCAATTCCAACCTTTCCGGTTCGCCTGCAAACAGCATCGTCGTGGACTCGCAGAACGCGAATACGGTTTATCTCGCAACCGACCTGGGAATCTACTTCACACCGCAGGCCGGCAGTTGCGCCGTGCCCCTCTCCAACTGCTGGTCGGTATTCGGCACCGGATTGCCCGCGGCCCCTGTGGTCGCGCTCAGTGTCTCTCCCTCTGGCGTGGCAGCCCCTGTTCTGGTGGCGGCAACTTACGGGCGTGGGATATGGCAGACTGCGCCGTTTAGCGCGGGCACCAGCCTCACCGCCGCTGTCGCCAGCTCTCCGGCCCTTTCGTTTGTAAGCCAGATCTTCGGGACCACAAGCAGCGCCCAGACCGTCACCCTCACAAACACCGGCAGCAACACCTTGACGGTGACCGCAATCTCAATGACAGGGGACTTCGGCGAGACCGACAACTGCGTCAACACGATGGTTGCGCCGGGGGCCGGTTGCAGCCTCCAGGTTTCGTTTACACCCAGCGGAACCGGAACCCGCACCGGGCAAATGATCGTTGCCGCCAACGTCTACGGTGGGCAACTGACGGTGGATATGACCGGGACCGGAACTCCTGCCGGCGCGGTCACTCTGACTCCCTCCAAAATCGACTTCGGCCAGGTCCAGGTCGGCGCAACATCCGCGCCCTACCAAGTTCAGGCCGGCAACAGCGGCGTAACGCCGGTCCCCATCGGCGCCGCTGCCATCTCGTCTCCATTCTCAATCTCGAGCAACACCTGCGGGACAACCACGCTGGCGGCGAATTCAAGTTGCCAGGTGTTGGTCCAGTTCGCGCCCACGCAGGCAGGAGCGGCGGCGGGCACTTTGACATTTACAGATGGTGCTGGAACGCAGACGGTGGCGCTGACCGGAACCGGCGCCGCGCCGCCAACCGATATCTTGAACCCGCTTACTCTGAGTTTCTCCGCGACAACAGTAGGCGCGCTCTCTGCCGCGCAGACCATCACCCTCACCAACATCGGGGACATGCCGCTCACAGCAATAACCATCGCCGCGAGCGGACCTTTTCAGACCTCGAATAACTGCGGACCGCAACTGACCGGCAATGCGCTTTGCACCATCAGCGTGGTTTTCGCGCCGGCCCAGTTGGGCGCCCAGTCCGGCACGTTGACCGTGACCGATGCGCTGCGTACCCAGACGGTAGCGCTCACCGGTACCGGAGCCACGCCTCCGGTCCTGGGCGTCAACCCCGTCAGTTTGAGCTTTTCTGCGCAGCAGCCCGGAGTGGCCAGCGCGCCGCAGACCGTAACCGTCAGCAACACTGGCGGAACGCCAATGGCCAATGTGGGCTTCCAGATCACAGGCCCGGCCGCGGCCAGCTATTCGGTCGGCGTCACCACCTGCGGAGCCACTCTGTCGGGTGGGGGCAGTTGCACGGTGCAGGTTATCTTTACCCCAGCCGCGACTGGAGCCATCGCGGCCACGCTCACGGTCTCCTCTTCCACTCTCGGCGTCACGCCGGCTTCGGTATCGCTCAACGGTTCCGGGCAGTTATTCGGCGGGCTTGGCGCCAACCCGGCGCAGCTCACTTTCCCCGCCGTTGGCGTCGGCCTATCCAGCGCTGCTCTGCCGGTCACGATCAATAACGGCGCCAACTCCGCCGTCAGCGCGTTAACCCTTGCGGTCAGCGGCCCGTTTGCGCTCACCCAGAACACCTGCGCCGCCAGTCTGGCCGCCGGCGCCAGTTGCACCGCCGCAGTCGTCTTTCAACCCATAACATCCGGCCCGGCTACAGCGGTGTTGACGGTCAGCTCCAGTTCCGTGGCTTCTCCGGTCAGCGTGGCGTTATCCGGCGTGGGCTTCGATTTCACCGCCGCAGTCTCCGGCTCTAGTACGCTCACCGTGGCCGCCGGCCAGACCGCCAACTACACGCTCACAATCACTCCTGCCAATGGCGCGCAAGGGGCTTTCACGTATACCTGCGGTGCGCTCCCAGCTAATGCGCAATGCGTGTTCAACCCTCCCACGACCACGGTAAGCACCGGCGCCATCGGGAACGTGAATGTAGCCATCGCGACAGGAAAATCAGGCTCGGCGCGTTTGGAAAGCCCGGCAGGATGGTGCATACTTCCGATGCTATGCGGGTTACTCCTGCTGCCTCTGGCGCTCAGGCGCCGCTGCGGAGCATTATTGTTTGCCGTGCTTCTGGCAGTCCTCGCGGGCGGCATTTCCAGTTGCGCTGGCGCAGGCATAAAAACCGGTGGAGGCTCGGGTGGCTCGGGCAGCACCACCGCCACCCCTCCCGGAACCTACCCGATTCCGGTTACGTTTTCATCCACCGGCATCTCCCATGTGGTAACAGTAACCATGACCGTGGATTGAGGCCTGGGCCGCGGCCGCCGGGGGAGCGGGTTGGAACAGGCAACGGGCTATACTTTACCTTCGGGCTCCGCTGAAGTGAGCGCCCGAAGCGGGATTCGCAGCTACGCCGGATCAGCAAGGCCGGAGATGGGAAAGAAGACGGAATGACCGCCAAAGTAACTGTGGAAGAGGTCGAGCGCGTGGCTGAGCTGGCCCACCTCGAGCTGACTCGAGACGAAACCGGACACATGCTCAACGACCTGAACGCCATTCTCGACTACGTGGCCGAGCTCAACGAACTGGATACGAAAGGTGTCGCGCCCCTCGCCCAGGTTAGTGAACTCGGAGAGGCCGTGAGCGTCAGCGTGACCCGCGCCGATCGCGTGCAGCCCTCCCTCGATCGCGCTGCCGTAATGTCCCAGGCCCCCGAGACGGACGAGGTCTTCTTCAAAGTGCCCAAGGTCATTGAACGCTAAGGAACCTCTGAACAAGTCGATGCTTTTGAAAGGGCACGGCTTCAGCCGTGCCGTAAAGTGAGCAAAATGACCGTGGGCTTACAGGTTGCGGAAAAAGGGCAGTATTTGAACGAAGGGCACGAAATGCATCCCTCAGGGGCTAAAGCCCTCGTTGATTTGATTGCGTTTACGGCACGACTGAAGTCGTGCCCTGCCACTTATTCGGGCTCCGCTAAAGTTTTTCCGCAGCCTGTTTAGCCCCTGAGGGAAGGTTCAAAGTGCAATGGAACCCAATCAGAGGTTCCCTAACGGAAGCAACCGGCCGCCGGCAGGCAACAAAGATTCGATAAGGCCGAAGAGAGGAAAGCCAGATTGTCCAGCGAAGTTAAAGCAGCGGAGAATTACGTTGAAAGGCCCCGGACCCTGGCCGCCTTGCGCGCCGAAATCGCGTCGGGCCGCACCAAGGCCGCCGATCTGGCCGCCAGCTACTACGCCCGCATTGCCGCCATCAATCCGCGCCTAAATGTCTTTCTGAGTCTCACCAAAGAACGCGCCCTTGCTCAGGCCGCCCGCGTAGACGATGCGGTCGCCAAGGGCGATCCCCTTCCGCCCCTGGCCGGCATTCCCGTCGGCATCAAAGACGTGCTGGTCATGCAGGGCGCTCCCGCCACGGCAGGATCCAAAATTCTGCAAGGCTACCGCCCGCCCTACGATGCGACGGCGGTGGCAAAGCTGGAAGCGGCTGGCGCAATGCTTCTTGGCAAAATCAATTGCGACGAGTTCGCGATGGGTTCTTCGAATGAGAACTCGGCCTACGGACCGGTGCGCAACCCTGTCGACACGGAGCGCGTCCCCGGCGGCTCCAGCGGCGGCTCGGCGGCAGCGGTTGCAGCCAACATGGCTGTTGCCACGCTAGGCTCCGACACCGGTGGCTCCATTCGCCAGCCGGCCAGCTTTTGCGGTGTTGTGGGCGTACTGCCCACCTACGGGCGCGTCTCGCGCTACGGGCTCATTGCCTTTGCCTCCTCTCTTGACCGCGTGGGGCCATTTGCCGCCAATGTGCGCGACGCCGCCACCCTGCTCGGCGTCATCGCCGGCCACGACCCCCAAGACGCTACCAGCTCTCCCGCCCCGGTTCCGGACTACGCGGCCGAAAGCGACAAACCAGCGCAAGGCCTGCGCATCGGCGTCCCGGCGGAGTACTTTGCCGAGGGGCTCGACCCTGAAGTCCGTGCCGCGATTGAAAAGGGCATTGCCGCACTCGAAAAGGCCGGCTGCACCGTGAAGCCGGTTTCATTGCCGCACACCCGCTACGCCGTTCCAACGTACTACCTGATCGCCACAGCCGAGGCGAGCGCCAACCTGGCGCGTTTTGACGGCGTGCGCTACGGCTACCGCTCGCCCGCCTCCGATACTCTCTCCGCGATGTATAGCCACTCACGCGACGAAGCGTTTGGCGCCGAGGTAAAGCGCCGCATTCTGCTCGGAACCTACGCGCTCTCGGCGGGCTACTACGATGCCTATTACCTCAAAGCCCAGCAGGTACGGCGATTGCTGGCTGAGGAATTTCTGCGTGTCTTTGCCGATGTCGACGCCATCGTCACACCCACTTCGCCCATGCCCGCGTTCAAACTCGGCGAGAAGACCGGCGACCCGCTCGCCATGTATCTAGCGGATATTTATACCGTCACGGCAAGCCTGGCCGGAATTTGCGGCGTCAACGTGCCCTGCGGCGCAACCAGCGCGGGCCTTCCCGTTGGCATGCAGATACTGGCCGCGCACCTGAACGAAAGCACAGCATTCCGCGTCGCGCGCGCCGTCGAGGCAGCAGAGCTATAGGAGAAAAAATGAAAACGGGCCCGGGAATTGCAGCCATAGTTGCTGGGACGATGCTGATGTTGGCATCCATTTATCTGGAAGTTCCGGCCTGCGCGGCACCCCGCAA